>VFQP010001493.1_pt1 | contig 31101 bp, 52 predicted proteins | sample 3512351 | NCBI WGS metagenome assembly VFQP01 (sample SAMN10412372, study PRJNA504923) | tailings metagenome | isolation source: Relicate 1 Philex TSF1 revegetated site | place: Philippines: Tuba, Benguet | collected 2017-08-29
TGTGTGTGTGTGTGTGTGTGTGTGTGTGTGTGTGTGTGTGTGTGTGTGTGTGTTGGAACCTCACAGACACATCAGCAACCCATCTTGTGCACATCCAACGCAATACCGACCTTGTTGATCCTTCCAAATCCTTGCAGTGATACTGGGCCTGTCCCTTTCCACGTCATTGTGAGGCGTGATAAGGGCAACAGTTCGATACAGTTGCTCAGTCAACGTTACTTTTGCGATGCCTGATTTCCGCAGAAAACGTTAATGAATTCACATGGAAAAATGTTGACGGCGATCATGAATTCATTTGGACAAAATGTTGTCGAAACAGGCTTGACAATTTTTTTTTTCTTGACAATAGCAGCAGCTTGTTTTTTTCCCCGCATGTAGGTGTGTACACAGAGAGATGCATATACATGGTATCAGTTACTTGATTTGCACACATTGCATGCATACAACACATATACAAACATATACATGCAATGCATTGCACAACACATTACAGCATATTTCAGAGTCCACAACACACTACATACACACACACACAGTCACGCATAGTGTATTCAAAACACAACCCGCAGCATAACACGCAAAACAGCATGCAAAACAACATGCAATGACGAAAAGGAGCAGCGCATCAATACTGAGCGGGGCGAAAATAAAGGGGGCAATGAAAAAAAATCGAGCAAGGCGAAAATAAAGGGGGTAATGAAATAATTTAAGGTGAAAGCCAAACCAGCCAGCCCCTGCATACTTGTGAGCATGCAGCAGCAGCAGCAATGCACACGCAACCATTCCTTGCATACAACAATACAGTGCTATTACAAATAGAAATACCCTTTGTACAAACAAAAGGGAGTGCCCTTTTATAATATATATATGGACACAAAAAGATGACATTCAAAACTTCCCAACTCAAACCCACTACAATAGGCTAGGAACATCTGCTGGAAACATCAACCCACCTCACATCAGCTAGGAAGATAACCCAGCAGATGACGATGATGATGTACGCACCAGGTACGCACTCCGTGATGCCAACTCTGACACATACAACCACACACACTGCAACACCATTTGCAACAACCACGGCAATGCACGCTCCACAAACCCACATACCCAACGCACCACCATCAACACCCCCGTCAACACCCCCCCCAACGCAGGCAGGGTTGTGCACATCCAATCATCGGCTATCTGGACCATAGGGGGGAGGGGTGCCATGGTGGCGCAATTGGGATGCAATGCCAGGCTCACCAGCACAAATGCCAGCAGCATTGCTTGCGTCCACATGGCGCGGCACCAGCGTGTGGGAAACATGCTGACGTAGAGCCAGCTGCGACAGAGCATCCATGAATTTGGCATGAGGTTGGAGAGGGGGATGCGACCCCACAGACACGCTGACATGGGACACCAAGAGTGCACCACAAACATCGTCACATGCACAACCTAGGGTATTGTTGAAGGTGTTGTAAGTATTACAATGATAAAAATCACCTGGCCTTATCAGCCCCATAGATGATCATCACATCCCCCAACAGATGATCATCACCTACCTGGGTCATGGGCTCGAGCAGCAGCACGTGGTACGCCTCAGGCAACAGTCTTAACACATACAGGGGACAACACATGCCAACATGCAGTGCCATGTGTGCCGCAACCCACCGCCATGTCACCGCCCCCACTGATGGCACCATCACCGCTGCTAATGCATTGCGAGGCAAAGATAGCACAGATGCCATCGTTTCCAACAGCACCTCGGCCACACCGGATGCTGCATCGCCCACCATACGCATGGCACGCGACACCAGAGCAGGCGCGTGCTGGTCCAACAACACACAGCCCCGTCGTGTTGCATCTGGGATCATTGTAAACACCATCCCCATCATGACCATCATCATAAACACGAAATGCACCGTGGCTTGTTGGCGTGCCCATGCACGTGCCATGGTGACGTAATACGCAGCCTCTGCATGGGTGTTGTGACCAAAGGTGAGTGTCCATCCAAAGCATTGCCCATCCAGGGTCCCTGTGTACAAGGATCGCAGCAAGGATGCCGTCCTCGAGTGCTCCACACGTGCTCGCGTTGTTGGTTTCATATCTGACGTGCCCATTTGCTGGTCTGTCATGTACTTGCCATCAAGGTGTGGCGAGCTGTGGTGATGGGTGTCATCATCATCGTACGACAATTGCATCAGCTTGTGCAGGTCTGGTTGTGGCAAGCCTGGTGTGGTGGCATCCTGTAGTGCCATAAACCATGTGATGTTGTGTCTTGTACATGAGGGTGCACCACGCCTCGCGCCCTGGTCTGATGTTGGTGGATCATCAGCATCACCAATCCCGCTGCCCTCGCTGATTGCTGCCTTGGAGCACGCGCTGCCGTATTCATCCATAACCTTGCCGTGTTCATCCATAACCTTGCGTTTGGATCCAGTTGCATTGCTGCTATCACCAAAGCCCTCCTCATCTGGCGGGGATCGATTGCCTGTCAACAACGAACCGGCTCGATAACCGCCGTCGGTCGCCGCCGCACCGCTGCTGCCACCAGCCTCGTTGTGTGTACGAGGTGTGGCAGCCAAGTTGGTACACACAACGAGGCTGGCCACTGATATCTGTGGTGCACCGATGTTTTTGCTGGCAAGTTGTTGAAACGCGGACGCAGATGCGCTCGAGTTGGTGCTTGCATGTGATTGTTCTGGCACATCCGCACGCTGGGCTTCCTGCGCGTCTAAATGTCGGTTGCGAAGCACCACCACCTTGCGGCGACCCACACGTTGTGAGGGTTCCAGGCGCACCAGGTGTCCAGCCTGTGTGATGTGTGATGTGGGACCAGGACACATTGTGATTGTGCAGCACCACAAAATTAGTACCTGTGTCTGTTGCTGGATCATGCTGCACACGGCCTCCTTGTCCTTGGTGAGCATAACACTCCCCCACAATTGCAGCTGTGACACCGATTCCTTCTTGGGCGACAATGCTGACGAATCCCCGCTATTCTGTGTGTTGTGTATGTGTCGACATGTGTGAAACAGCACACGTCATTGGGTAGAACGAAGCACGCCCCTTGGCAGAATCCCGCCCTGCATACGGTACCTGCATAAAGTATGGCCAGTCCACAGCAAACGAAACCTTGTCATGCTCCACTGAGGATACATGGAGCTCCTGTACCACTGCGTCCCATGTCAGGGTGTCACTCCCCAGAGACATCGTGTCACCAGCACCCATGGGCTGCGTTGCTGATGAGCAATGCTGATGAGATGTGCTACGATGAGATGTGCTACGCTGTGTCCTATGTATTGTGCTGTGATAAGGACTAAGAATATCACGTGTGCGTTAATTTTTTCGTGTTTTTTTCACACACAACACTTGCAACCCAAAGGGTAGCATTCCGATCTTTTGCAGTCGTTGGCCAACCAACGAGTACACACAATAGCAGCCACTTGCACGCAGTAATTGGACCTTGCAAGACGCCATCAATCACATTTGCTGCTTTTGTTCAACCATATCAACCCACACACGTTTCCCACAACGCCATCCAACAAGCACACAAGTTGCCAACCACACAAACAAAACCCCTCCACGTCATGATGCGAGTTGCACACACAACCCTCTGCAGCCGCCATGGTGGTCACCATGCCCTGCAGCCACCACACCACACACCACGCCACACGCTCACATCCCTACAAGCAGTGGCAACCCCCGACACCACCGCACAAACCAGCACGCCTGGAGTACGTGGGGCACGTCTCATCACCGCCATCAAGACGCCCTATGACCAGACCGGTCGCTTTGACTTGGACGCGTTTGACGCCATGGTAGAACAGCAGATCAACCATGGTGTAGAGGGGTTGATTATTGGTGGGACCACGGGTGAGGGCCATTTGATGTCGTGGGACGAGCACATTATGCTCATTGCACACACGGTCAATGTATTTCGCGATCGAATCCTTGTGATTGGCAACACGGGCAGCAACAGCACCAAGGAGGCTGTGCACGCAACAGAGCAAGGATTCAATGTTGGGATGCATGCAGCATTGCAGATCAATCCATACTATGGCAAGACTTCGAGTGATGGGCTGAATGCCCATTTTGATGCAGTGCTTGCTGCAGGGCCTGGCATTGTCTACAATGTGCCTGGTCGCACTGGGCAGGACATTCCAGATGCAGTCATTTTGCGGCTTCGTGACAACCCCAATTTCCTGGGCGTCAAGGAATGCACAGGCAACCAGCGCATTGAATCCTATTCGCAACAGGTGATTGATTGGTTGATGAGGGCGAGAGGGAGAGCGCGCATAGTTTATGTGATTATTTCACACATTGTATACATTTTCCAGGGTGTCACGTGTTGGAGTGGCAACGACGATGAGGCACATGCAGGGCGACACTGCCATGGTGGGCATGGCGTCATTTCTGTGGCGTCCAACATCATACCAGGACTGTATGCGCGCTTGATGCAGACCCGTGATGATGAGCTGATGAACGATTTGCAAGACTTGGTAAGACTTGTGGGTGTGGGTGGTGGTGGGATGTGTAGCAACGCCCCAGATTGGGTTGCCACACACATTGGGTGCTTTCATGGGCAAACCGGGACAAAAACATATACAAAGCCACCCCCCCCAATGACACAGGTGGCGTGGCTGTTTTGCGAACCCAACCCAATTGCGCTCAACACAGCGTTGGCCATGTGTGGCTTGGTACAGCCCGTATTTCGCTTGCCCTATGTGCCATTGAACAAGGAGCAGCGTGAGCATGGTGCAGCACTGTTGCGCAAGGTGCAGCAGCATATCCCAGGATGCAAGGAAGTGCGGGTGATGGAGGATGATGAGTTTACCTTGCTCGCCAAGTTTTGATGATGAGAGTGTTGTTGGTGCTACTAGGTACATGATTGTGCTGAAGCTGGTAATAATAATGCATGTCCTTCACAACAAGTGCCCAGCGTCGTGTGGTACTCATATTGTTAGGTACTTTCATCAAGGTACTTTCTTTTCTCCACAGCGCGTGAGATTTTTCCTCATCTTATTTCCACTGTATCCATTGTGGGTACAAAATCACGAAAAGCGAGCAATACAGACCATTTACGATGGCATCTCCGCTATCAAAAGTAACATCTGCTGCTCTGCGCAGGGTACTCAAGGTGTGCGTCCTGACGTCCTGGATCATTTGGCCACAACGTCGCAACCAAACACAACTGCACCAGGCGACATCAGGTTATGTTTTCATGCGCATAAGACCCCCCCCCCCACCACAGACACACACCAGCAGCTGCACGTCCACATTGCTGGACGTCCTCAACATGACCACGAGGCAACCAAGGCTGCTGTTCACTGCAGATCCTCATCGCAACGCTGACGAGGCGATGTTGATCCATCTCGAAGCAGCACGGGTGCAACAACCAACTGGCAGGGCCTGTTACAGCTAATGAGAGCAGCGATACATGCTGCAATGCACCCAAAAATGCAAGACCCCGAGCAATCAGGGCGTGTACACATTGAAACATTGTAAAACAACATAAGGAGGTGACAAAGTGGTGACAAACTGTGCGCTTGCGATGTTCAGATATCTGTGGTATGAGAGGCGTGGGTGTATTATACATATTTAGTTCAGTTATTTTTATCGTTTCATATGCACAAAATATACGTGTGCACACATTAAAATAAAACAACCATACCTTCCACGTCGACGAAATCAAAGACATCACGGTTCTCATCCGCTCCCTCTTCGCCAAAGTCTGTCTCATTGACACGAACTGTTGTTGATGAGGGGGTTGTGTGTGATCATATGATCATATCGTGTTGTGCATGATCGTATCGTGTTCTGCATGATCGTATCGTGTTCTGCATAATCATATCCTGCTGTACAACATGTTGACCTGGGTGATACATACCAAAAACAAAAACATACAGACAAAAACACACAGATACACATGCAGACAAAAACATACTGTGTTCGGGGAGTTCACCATATGCCTTCAAGTTGCGTGCCTCGTCTGCCATGTACTTGAGAATGACATCTGCCTTTTCATCCTGGTACTCTCGCAAGCCCACCAAAATAATGTCACCCTGTTGTTTGTGGGTGGGTGGATGTACGTGTGTGGGTGTGCATGGTGTTGCTGGTGCACACACACACACACACCTTCCAACAGCACCCTCCCCACTTTCACATACCGTGTTTACCCACACTTTTTTCCGCATTTTGCCTCGAATGTGACACAGCCGCTTGACCCCATCAATGCACATGGCCTCCAATCGACCGTTGCCCAACATGCGCAACACTTGTGCATACTCTGTGTTGGTTGACAACAATGCTAGTGAGCACATCCAGCACATGATTACCTCCTAGGTACCACCATACCTTGCCCATCCTCCTTGAAGATCAATTCTCGCTTTTCCTCAGACTCGTTTTTACCTGCGGGCGATGGAGCGCGCTGATGTGATGTGTGCTGGCATGTGCACCCCAATGCCCGTGAAATCGTGCGTACCTCTACGTCTATTTTTACCTCCCTTGCCTGTGTAAAGATGCATCAACAACGTGGTGTATTCGTTGTGAAATACATACATGATGCAGCAGTAGGCAGCAGTTCGTACCCTTGTTCTTAGGCATGCTGTTGCCCTATTCAAAAGATGTCTGTGGCTGCTGCGTTGTCTTATGGGTGTGGCGCGTTGCTGATTTGTTGCTGTGCGACAATGGATACAGCAATTGCGGCTGCCACCTAGTTGTGTGAAACAAAGAGTACGCAAAAAGTGAATGAGATATAGTACGCAGGTAGTGATTATTGATTGCTGGGAAATTCTGGGAAAAGGAAAAAACTATCATCATCATCATGTGGGAAGCGGAACGTCCATGAGCCCAGCTCTTGCTCTTGTTGGGCACAGGCACGCTGCAGGCTCTGGGCTAGGCTTCGCCGGACACGTTGTCGGGGTGCATGGGGTGGGGATTGCAGCAATGCAGGTGTTGAGACCAGCAGGTCCTTGATGCGCTGTGCTCGTGTTGCACCTGTTCACAGTGTGTGTGTGTGTGTGTGTGTGTGTGTGTGTGTTTGTGCTCTGCCTGCGCTCGATATGTAGCAACACATGTACACACCTGCACCGTCCATGGCTGCACGGAGAGCGTTCATAGACAATGGACTGCTTGTGGGATGCGGGGGGGATGATGGTGTACGAGGGCGGTGTACACGTTTGGGTGGGGGTGCTTGTGTGGGGAGCACCCTGGAGGCCTTGCCGTTGAAGAGCGACAGGGCCATACGCAATGCTTCCTGCGTATTTGTGGGAATATGTGTAGTGCTTTGCACGTTTTGGTGGATGTGGCAGTCACGCACCTTGCGCAGCACATTGGTAGGCTGTGTGACTGCTGCAGGGTGTGCGACTGCTGGTGTGTACACCACCCGCTGCTGTGGCTGGGTGGTGACAGTTGTGTGTGCTGACGTGTGTGCTGATGTATCTACAGCAGGCTGCTGGGGTTGTGCATCAACATCATCCGGTAATGCTTCCTGGCAGCCAAACAGTGCTGCAATGTCTTCTTCGTCGAGGTCTCGCATAGTTAAACCCGCAACACCAGGTTGAGATGCATACTTTTGAGTTTTAACGCGTGTCAAGATGTGCCATCTTGATGTGTACACATGGCCTGCTGCTGCTGTACATACAGCTGCTACTTTCGGGGCACAATTGTCCGATACAACAGTAGTTTACAAAAAGCTAGCAGTATATCACTCATTGTGAAAAGCACTCTAAAACGCGAACTATAGCAATCAACACCAGATCACCCTGGTGGCGACAAGGGGGTGATGAGGCGCACCGCCAACCCAGCCGCACCCGTCTCCACGTCTGCAGGGACACTGGGCGTGATTGTCACAAACGGAGGAAATGACCAGTGATGCTTGACAGCCATCCAGAGCGCACCAATGGCAAGCCACGCCAGCATCAGCAGCCCACCCCACGGCCCTGTGTTGTCCAGGCTCGTGAGTGCAATGGCATACCCAGCCAGGATCCCAGCGAGGTGCCCCACAAAGGATGCTTGGGGAATCAACAGTGAAGTGAGAATGAGTGATCCAAATGGTGCCAAGTACAACGGCACATTGATGAGACCAAACAGGGACAGCGATGCAATGCCCCCTGGGTTGCGGATGGACAGTTCCGCCATCCACCCAAACAATACACCAGAGTAGCCCACACAATACAGCCGCGTCATGTGTTCCTGCTTCAACCAGTTGATGGCTACATAGTATAATAATACAGTCACCTGGGGGGAGGAGGGGGTGCTTGTGCGTTTAAATGTGTGTGTTTGCATGTCTGCTCTGCACCATCATCATCCACGTACCGCATTGGATACAATAATGAGCAACAGTGTGATTATCAAATAGTGTACAGAGCCCAAAAATGTTTCTGCATAGCCCATTGACCATAATCCCGTGACATTAAACACCAAGTGGATGATGTCAACGTGGCTGACCACCGATGTTGCTAGGCGCCAATATTGCTGCTGGCCAACCACAAGGTCGTACTTGAAGCCCACATCTGCATAGGACAGGCGCTTATGGGAGAGCCATGCCCATATGGCTATGAGCACTATGCAGATGGCACTGGTACAGGGCTTGTCTAAGACCTGGTGTCAACATTGTAATGATGATGGTGGGGTTTTCAACAACTGTTTATACTGTACGGTATCACAAAAACATGCCTCTACAAATATGGGCTGACCCATGCTGTGTGGAAATCGGGGATGACGAGAACGAGATGATCAAGTGTGCATGCCCCGCATGTTGGTTGACCCTGCTGCTTGTGCGTATTTGTTACGTTCATGCATCATGTACACATGATACATATCATCACTGGATGATCGTGGTCACAATCATGCATCATAATGACTATAATGTGTGCCCAGGTATTGTTGTATCTCTTCACTTTATTGTGCCTGACAAAATATTCCACCATCATTCCAGCATTGCCAGTTAGTTAGCTAGCATCACCTTGCATCACCTGCCACAACAACCCCAGAACACCCCTCAAAACCCAATTGCTGCTAAACAGCAGCACAACCTTTGTCCATGGCACAGTTTGCCGACAGAGAAGATTTTGAGAGGTGTGTAGCATGCCCATGGCATCATATTGGTTGGGATTAATGTTGTTTGAGTGGTATAACAGCAGCCTAGATCGTACATAACATGCGGGATGGCTGCTTGCGTGTATCAGGTACATTTTCTTCGAGTCACAACGGGAGGCTGCAGAGCGAGAACACAACAAGAACAAGAATGATGCAACGGTATGTTGTGAGTGACTTGAGTGGGTCATCAAAGATTGTTCATCGGGGTGGGCACGCTGTCACCACGTTCAACACGCAGGCACTGCTCAAGTGGGGCTCTGCATTGATTGAACTTGCACACTTTCAGCAGGGGCAGCGATCCCTTGACCAGTTGGATGAGGTGTGTGGGAGGTGGTTGACTTGCATGGATGCACATGACTCGTCATCACACACCAAACAAAACCACACAGGCAGTAGGAAAATTGCAGGCAGCCATCAAGCTGGATGCGCGCTTGCATGAGGCACATTGGGGCTTGGGTAATGCATACACATCGCAGGTGGGGTAAAGTGGGTGTAGGGCAATCTGCGTGCACGAGTCTGTACGTGCTCCAACCACCCCTCCTCCAACCCACAGGGCTTGCTACAATCGGATCAGATGAAAGCAGAGGATTACTTTCGATTGGCCAAGGCAGTGTTTGCCAAGGCACTCGAGTTGGTAGGTGTAGGGTGTATCGTTGATTATACCAGCGCAATCCTCCAGATGATGATGCATCACCCATACACACACAGGACCCTGGAAACCGTGCATATGCACGAGCGATGGATATGATTGAAAAGGCACCCGAAATTTACCAAGAGTTGCAGCAGCAGCTGCAGTTGCAGCAGGCAGCAGGGCGTGGTGGAGCAGAGGTAGGCGTGTGTTTTGATGGAGCATGGAGCACAATGCACCATCACAACAACCATCCCCATACCCAGGCTGGACCATCAGGCAGCCGTGGTGACGGTCCCAAGGAGAGCAAGTCGGGTATTAGCGATGTGTGGTATGACATTGGTGGATGGGTCATGTTGGCGGGTATCGTCGCCTACCTTGCTGTGGCACAGAGCAAAGCATTGCCACCCCCAACTGCATGATGAACTTTTTTGTTGTTTGTTGCTGCTATTTCTAAAAACATCCTCCGAAATCAGACAGAGTGTGCCACGCAAAAGTAATCAGCCAACGAACTTGGTGCCAGAGCATCGAAACACATAGAAGAAGTATCCAATGCAGGGCACACTGATATCTCAACGATCTGCTAGCATGCTGCCTCCATCGGCAGCTATGTTTTCTACATCCCCCCGTGCGCCTAGGGTGCTGAAAAGCGCCTTTGTTGCACGGTCAGTAGTGCATTCTCGAGCGTATCCTTTTGGTGGTAGGAAGCTTGTGCAGCAGGTGCACGCCGGGATCAACACACCTCAAGATCATCACGACCAAGTTGCTAGCAAGCCTAGCTGGATGCAGCATTTGGGCAAGGGTGCCGCCATGATCGGTGTTGCAGCGTTGCTGGTATGTCGAGGTGGGCGATTTTGTGTGTAGCCCTTTTACATCATCCTGTGTCAACCCTGCAATCAACAGGCACTGGGTACTGCAGGGCCAGCAGATGCCGCACGCTCAGGGGGACGCATGGGTGGCTCCCGATTCAGCGCTCGGTACGTCCACGACAAACAATTGACAAACAACACCGCTCCTGTTTACACACAACACCCACACACACAGTTCACCGTCAATGTCACGCTCCTATGCTGCCCCCAGCCACGCATTCAGTGGGTACCCCAATTACGTGGCCCCCGGCTTGTCTGGTGGCATGGGGTATGGTTTTTTTGTGGTTCCCTATGGGTATGGCTCTGGTGGTGGCATCTTGAGCTTCCTCTTGCTCATGGGAGCCCTGTTTTTGGTGTTTCAGGTAGGGGCTGTGTCGGTGGTGTGTTGGTGATATCACATGCGTTTGTGGTACCACAACCCACAACAACAGGTGGCGCAAAGCATGATGGGTGGGGATGCCCTAGAGGTCGGGGGTGAGCGTGTGGCTGTGGGCAAGCTGCAAGTCGCCCTGTTGGGGAGCGCACGTGAGCTTCAATCTGATCTCGACCGCATCGCCGACCGTGCCGACACCAGCACCACCGAGGGCTTGCATTATGTGTTGCAAGAAACAGTGCTTGCATTGCAGCGCAACCCTGATTACTGGGTGTATGGGGCGTCTGAGTTGCAGTTTGAGAGGGGGTATGATGAGGCAGAGGCGGTGTTCAATGAGCTGTCATTGGACGAACGGTCCAAGTTTCGGTCAGAGACACTTTCCAATTTTGCGGGGGACAGTCGATCCAAGGAGATGAAGAACCAGTATGAGGGGTTGAGGGATGTGGGTCATGGTGGGTTGGATGGATGTACCCGGTACAAGGCCCCGATGGACATCATCATCATCACACATTATATCTCATCACTCACCCTAGGGGTATGGCTGACCCAGGGTCGTCAGAGCTGATTGTGGTGACCATACTGGTTGCAGCAGACGTGGCGCTCAAGCTGCCCAAGATCAACAGCCGGGAGGATTTGCGCACAGCACTCAACCGCATTGGGAGTGTGCCAGAGCAATCGATCGTGGCGGTGGAGGTGCTGTGGACACCACAGGATCCCAATGATTATTACACACGCGATGAGGTGATGGCAGACTACCCAACACTAGCAATTCTGTGACAAGTGTGTTGATGGTGAGAGTGATGGCAACATACACGGCTGCTGTCTTTTTTTGTTTTGTTTCTATACATGATAGGAGCTGTCTTGTTTCAAAGCAAGGTGAGGATTGAGTAAGACGACACTATTGCGTTTGTGATTGCACGCCCAACGTGCACAAAGCAGCGCAGTACTCGATCTGAGTGTGCCATCGTGTGGCGACTAAACCAAGCACAGCCATCCTTGTTGCACAGTAATTCATCATGGCAGACAGCGAGTTGGTGCTCAAGCCACTGACATTGCGGCCTGGGGGTGGGTCCAAAAACCCCTTTGCAAGCTTTGGAAAGGGCGCAGGATTTGGGATGAACAAAAAGGTGGGTTTGGTGGGTGTGTATTGATTGGGGTGTTTGATGTGTTGTTGGGGGTTGTGATTGGGGGTGTGATTGGGGGTGTGATTGGCGAAATGACCATGGTTGGTGTTGCATGGCACACCCATCCACCACAGGATGTTGACACCACCGACGGCACACAAATCAAGAAAAAGGCCCCTGAGGAGATAATCCGCTACCCACGTGACTTTCTCATCAAGTTTAGCGAGGTATGCACGTATGTATACAGGATATGTTGAGGCGCATTCACGCTTGACACACTTTGCACTGCAACACATGCATCACCATTACCACCACCTCAAACACCACCTCAAACACCACCACAACACACACCACACACCAAACCACAACACACACCACAACACACACCACAACACACACCACAACACACACCACAACACACACCATAACACTCACAGATGTACCTCAAGCTCCCCCCCGAGCTGGAAAACAGTCAACTGGAAATCATCATCGACCTGGATGACCCTGATCGACAGGTGCAAGCAGAAGTCAAGAGGGTAGGTTGCTGCTGTGATTTTGTTGGCGTGAATTTTGTGGTGCTGTGATTGTGTTTGTGTGATGTTTTGTGGTGCTGTGATTGTGTTTGTGTAATTGTGGTGCTGTGATTGTGTGTGGTGGGCGTGTTGCAAGGCATAGAGTACTTATATGTAGAGAGAGAATACAAACAGCACACACACGACCACCCAATGACCATCCTCATCATGTACACATACACACATGTACTCACACACACACACACATGTACTCTCTCTCTCTCACACACACACACGCAATGCACAGCGTGTGGCTGAGGAGGTGGCAGTGGAGGATCGTGACTGGAATGTGAAGAAGCCCCTCCCCTCAGCCACAGAACAAGCCACCAAGGGAGGAGCATCTGCTGCTGGTGCTACTACAGCATCTGCTGCTGGGGGTGCCGGTGCTGCTGGGGGTGGTGTGTCAGGGGGTACTGGTGGTGATGATAAGGGTGGTGCTACCAAGGTCTGTTGGGGTGTGTATTCGGGTGTGTTGGGGTTGTGTATTGGGGTGTGTTGGGGTGTGTGTTAGGGTGTATTTGCGGGGGAGAAGAGTGTATGCACCCATGTGTTGTGCCACCAAAAAATGGGGTGATGGGTATTGATGTGATTGGATTGTAAAGCACCATCACCTCATCCCCTCCCCCTACAACACCTCATCCCCACCACCACACACACACACACAGGCAGCATCGCAGGGTCCCGCCAACGGGGGCCCCCTTGTGGATCACACAAAATTTGCCAAGGCAGCAGACAAGGGGCTCCAAGCATGGGCCCCTGCCACCCAGGCCACTGGCACTGAGAGGGCCCTGCGTCAAATTCGAGGCATTATCAACAAATTGACCCCTGAAAAGTTTGACCGCTTGCTTGGTCAACTCGTGGGGTTGGTAACGTCGCTGGATGTGCTGCAGGGTACCATTCGCTTGTTGTTTGAGAGTGCAATTGCGCAGCCCACGTTTGTGACTGTGTATGCTGAGCTGTGTGATCGCCTTTCTACGGTATGTGTGTGTGTGGGGGGGTACATACACTTACATAAACATACATGCACATACACGTACATGCACATACACATCCATGCACATACATACCACAACACATATTACAACACACACACACACCATCAACACCACCCCCTCCCCCCCCCCCCCCACAGGAGCTTCCAGAGTTCCCCCCACCCCCTGGTGAGAGTCGACCAATCAGCTTCAAGCGTGTGTTGCTCAATACATGTCAAGAGGAATATGAGGGTATTGCTACTGTGCGACAGGTGTGATATTGATTGGTGATGTGTGTGATTGATGGGTGGTGTGTGTGATTGATGGGTGATTTGTGTGATTGATTGATGTTTTGGGGGGTGAGTGTGTTTTGGGTTGCATGGCGTTTTAAGTGGGTGGGTGTGTATAGTGTGTGGGGGGTTTTAGGGGGTGGATTCGTCCCATGCATGATCATCATCATCATTTCACACCATACACACCTACACATGCACACACATGTGCACACTCTTGCACACACACATATACACCAATGCACACACGTATATACACATGTATACACACACACATATATACACCTACATCAACATACACACACACACTTGCCCCCCCCCACACACACCCACAGGGATTGGTTGGTCTTCAAGGTGAGGAACTAGGGGAAGCAGAGACCAGAGCCAAACAACAGCTCCTGGGTGTGGTGCGTCTCATTGCTGAGCTATACAAGATGAAGGTGCTGCCAGAGATGATCATGAACGTGTGCGTGAGTGATTTGCTTGGTGATGAGAAGAATGTGCCACCTGAGGACAATATTGAGGTGTGTTGTATTGGGAGGGGTGGGGACGAGTGTCTTGGGAGGAGTGGGGGGGAGTGTGGGGTTGGAGGAGAGAGGATGGGAGGGTATGGTTGGGACATGTATGTGTACCCCAAGACAAACATGTGTGTACAAGCTCAACAACATTCCTACATCAACATGTGTTTATGTATATCAACACCCACATCCCCACATAACCACATGCACCCCCACATCCCCCCATGAATACACCCCTCAACACCCCCAACTCAGGCTGTATGTGAGGTCCTCAAACTCTGTGGCAAGCAACTCGACGCCAGCAGCAAATCCACCTCCAAGGTCGAATCCTACATAAAACACCTCGATACCCTCTCCAAAGACCGTTCTTTACAAAGCAGGATTCGGTTTTTGATCAGGGACGTGTTGGAGCTGCGTAGGAGTGGGTGGGTACCCAGGAGGGAGGCAGTGCAGGCGAGGAAGATTGATGAGATTCATGCTGAGGCACAGGCTGAGTTGGGGCTGCTGCCTGGTCTGCCTGCAGGGTTGCCAGGTGTGGTGGTGATGGTGGTGGTGGTGTTTGTTGTTGTTGTTGTTGTCGTCATTTGATTGTTGTCGTCATCCTACATGTATCATCATCATCATTGTCGTCATCATCATCCCACACTCATTATCATCATCATCATCCCCCAAACACACCCACACATTCCACACACATCACCCTCCCACACTACCCCCCCCTCTCAAAACCACCACCTTCAACATCCCCCCACCCCCTCACACATCACCCACTACCCCAGGTCTCAAGGCAGACAAGGCAGCAGAGGTGGAACTGTTCCCAGCCTTCAAAGGAGGGGAATCCCTGGGCACCACCACCAACAATGGTGAACACACAGAAGATGGGCAATTCAGTGCACTACTGGGTGACTGGAAGGCCCCGGAAGTGGTGGTGAGGGCACCCCCTGCTGAGTCAGCAACGGAGAGTAGTGCTGGTGGTGTGGATGCTGCAACCCAGCCTCCCAAGTATGTTGAGGGGGTTGTGTTTTTTTGGGGGGGGGAGAGGGTGAGGGGTATTGTGGGGTTGTGTTTTTGGAGGGGAGGGCGAGGGGTGTTGTGTGTGTGGGAATGGACATGTGGATGTACATGTATGTGTGTGTGTGTGTAGACATACATATACACACAGTGTATAGTAGTTGCTGCTGTATTTCCTTTCATACAATGCACTGTGTTTCATACAATACAACGCCCACCTCCTCCCACCCACCCACCCATCACCCACCACACCCACCACCCACCGCACCACACCCACACCCACCACCCATCCCACACAGGTCTGCTGGCAACCTCAACGAAGAGGAACGCCTTGCCTGTGTCAAAAACATGTATGCTGAATTCCTCACCACCCATGATGTCAAGGAAGCTCTCACCCGAGCCAAGGAGCTCATGCAGGAGGGGTATGGTGCAACCCTCATAGAAACAGGTGTGGAGAAGCTGCTCGATACACCAAAGGACAAGGAACAGAGCATGTTGTGCAAATTGCTGGTACAGCTTGCAAAGATTGGGACGGTGACGCCAGGGGAGTATTTGGAGGGGGTGGGGCGGTGGAGCACACAGTTGGAGGATATCAGGTATTGTGTGGGAGGGGGAGTGTACATGTTGGGTGGAGGGGTGTGGATATTGGGTGGAGGTACGCAACCTTCCTCATGCACAAACACATAATTGGCATACACAAACATAAAACACACACATGTCACACCCAAAACACACACGCACACACAACACACACCAAATAAAAACACTACCACAACACCCCTCCACACACACAGTTTGGATGTGCCCTTTGCGGCCAAGGTGTTGGGTGAACTTGCTGGTATTGCTGCTGATCAAGAGGTGGCGACCCTGGAGCAGTTTAGCGCATATGCCAACAGCGAAAAGATTGAGAGTGCAGAACCAAGGAGGGCCATGTGGGCTGCTGCATTGGCCATGTGCAAGGTTAGAAATGAGAGGGGAAGGGGGCGGGTGGGGTGGTGGTGGGATGCAGTGTGTGTGTGTGTTGGGGGGGGTAGATGTAGTTCCGCTGGAGCACACCATGGGGAAGCACATCATGGGGAAACCATGTGTGTCAAAGCCCTTGAACTTTCCCGACATTACCGATGCATGCGCACACTCAACCCCCCCGAACTTGCAGTCGCTCAAGGGTGATGCTGGTCTCAAGGCAGCAGCCAAGGGTGTTGATTGGAAGTCTGTGTTGGCAAGTGACCCAGAATTTGATGGTGATTTGCCTTCTGTGGAGGAGTTTATGAAGACTGTGGGGTTGTGAGGTGGGGGGTTGTGATGTGGGTGTTTTTGTTTCGGATGTGTATGTCTCGTAGACATACATAGCTGTCATCATCATCATGTGCATGTGCTTCAGTCGCTACTGATGTAATTTGTTGCATCGGATGGGTGCGTGTTTGAGCAAACCAGCAAGTGTTGGTGATGCCAACGATGACTTGCCAGTCGCCAACACGCTGCTTGATCGCGTGGTACGTGTGTCAAAAATTGTGTGCAATAGCACTGCAGAGCATATGATGAAGTTCAAACAAACGATACAGGAACACGTGAGGCATACAGCAGCAGATGTGTTGTTTGATCCGTACATTTTCCACTGCATATCACGTCACCTCAGCCATGCAGATCTGCAGGTGTGTTTGTTGTGATAACGTGTAGCAGCTACCAGTATGTTGAGGTTGTCACAACAACAAGGCACCCACAGGATGTGGCAATGGTATCCCGAGCATGGCGCCATGCCGTACGTGATGAGCTGGGCACTGTGACCCCCGTCCTTTTCAAAGGCTGGATCCTTGTCAGGGATTTTGCCAGCAGCTTGCAAGTGCTCGATCTGCGTGGCTGTGAAAATCACCTCACCGACAGCATGTGTGAGTACCTAGGTGACCTTCCCCATGTCCAGCGTATACACCTCGCAACTGGGCCACACGTCACTGGTGCAGGTACCCATGTGCTTTTGACAGGCGTTGTACACAAAGCAGCAGCATGTGTGCAACTGGTTGTGTGTGCTCTTACAGCAAAACCATATACCCATTGCAGCATGCCTTTTTTGTATGGAGTACCATGAATACACACAGACATACACACACATGCAGTGTAACCCTATACACACCACACACCACACAGGTCTTGCTGTTGCATGTCGTCGTGGTCTCCAGCACCTCACCTCCCTCTCATGGCAAACCACATCCTATACCCACACACCCCTCACCGACTGGCTACCCCACCTCCCAGCCCTCCATACCCTGGAGCTGCACGCACCACACATGCAGGGTAACCTATCGCAACTCCTGAATGCACTGCCCCGAACATTACAGCATGTGTCACTGGTGATGGTGCCGAGGAGCTTTGATGAGCGGGTGTTGGTGGGGTTGGCAGAGCATGTGTGTGGCAGGCATTTGAAGACATTGGGGTATGGTGGGGGGGCGGGGGTGGATGTGGTGGTGTGTGGTATGTGTGCTAGAATGTAACCAGGTAGTGTGCTGTGGGTGTTTTGTTGGGTGGTACATTGTGGTGCGTGTACTTGCATGTGCCCCACACCCCCCTTGTCGGTACACCACACACACACCCCTTTACACATCACCCCCCCACATCTCACACAGCATACTGCAAGGCACGCTCCACCTGTGTGATGATGGCAACACACTCAACCTCACACCCCTCACTGCACTCTCCTCACTCACCAAACTCACGCTGGACATACTCTCAGACAGACACAGCGTCCTGCAACACGTGCTGCGCATGCTGTGGCAGCCATGTTTGACTGTGTTGACCGTGCATGGGATTGTGAGTGGTGTGTTGCCTGGTGTGGGTGGTGGTGTGGGTGTGGGTGGTGTGGTGTGCAGGAGGGGTATGTATACGAATGACAGAGTGTATGATGATAGCAAAATGATGTACAATACCATGCACAACGACAACAGCAGCAACATGTACAGCAACAACAATACAGCTATGACAACAAGGAGTACAATACCCACTGCACGCTTTGAGCACCTGGATATGCCATGGCTGCTGCTTGCTGCACACACCCCTGCCTGTACATTAAACCCTACTCCACCTTCCTCCCCCCCACCTCACCATGTCGATGCCACCTACTCCCCCCATACCCCACACCCACCCCCGACCCTCACCCCCCCTATTGACCTGGTGTTGGGATGGCGCAGCATGGGATGGCACACCCCCCCGCCATCGTTGACCATGCTGCGCACGCTGTGTGTGACGTGTGATTTGGGGCCACATGAAGCGGCGGCTGTGATGCGCATGGCAGCTGTGTTGCCATGCTTGAGTGAGCTGGTGGTGGATGCATGGCCGGCAGTGGTACTGTGTGATGGATATGTGGGGGAACTTGGTGGTGGTGGTGGTGATGTGCAGGATGATGTGCATGATGATGTGGATGGCAATGGTGGTCAACATGGTGGTCAACATGATGATGCATTGGATGGTGTGATGGCATCTACGCATGAAGAGCAGCACAATCATGCACATGCGTTGGTCAACACCATGCAGCAACATGTTGACCATGCAAACACATCTGATGCTGAGGGTGTTGGGGATGCTGATGATGATGTGGGTGATGAGGATATTGTTAGTGCACATGAAGCACAATCATTTGGTCGAATACTCGTGCTTGACCAACGTGTTGACCGTGATGATGTTGACCATCATGGACTGTATCAGGGGGATACTGTGCCTGTCATGCTTGTACATGTGGAAACGTGTGTATGTGAAGCATGTCAGCACTGTGGTACACTATACACAGAGGTATGATGGAGGGGTATGGTGGAGTGTGTTCGAGAATAGTAGTCCTTGTGTTTTGTGAGGCGTTTTGTATAGCCTACTGTCACTATACTGTCCAATGCAATACATGCTTTTCCCATGTTGTACACAGATACACACACAGCCATCATCACACCCACCCACTCCCCCCGCAACCACCCACCCTCCCCGCCCCTTTCCCGCCCTCACATCCCTGCATGTGGACTTTCGTGTTGACCGCATGGCTGCATTTGCTCGGCACATGCATGCTGCGCAACTGCATCACATGATGCATGATGAGAATGAGAATGGGCATGATAATGCAGTACATCATAATGCAGTACATGCTGGTAATGCAGTGCAAGTGCTGCGTGCACAGCAGTCCCTGGCTGCGGTGGATGTGCTGAGGGTGTTGAGGGAGGGGTGGTGTGTTGTGTGGAGGGCATTGAAGCATGCGATGGTGCCCTCCTTGCAAGCACTTAAGATGCGTGTGAGTGTTGATATTGTAGGACAGGTGTGTTTTGGTTTGTTTGAGTGTTCTCCTGAAAACACTCAATATCCCTCCCGCACATCCCCTCCCTCCCCACCCACACACCACAGATGAATCATATCCTCCCTTCCCTTGTACACCTCACCTCAATAGACCTACACGTCCTCAACCCCACCCCACCACACCCCACCAACATGCTCGCCATGCTGCGCACGCTGTGCTCCCTCACGACACTCCAGCACATGCACCTGACTGCTGCAGACCAGCCCCAGTGCCTTGGTGTTCTCCAGCACGTTGACTCCTTGCAATCTCTTCATGAGTTGACCGTGGTCAACGCTGGAGTGAACCACGACAGATGGATGTTTGATCGAGAACCACAGGGGGGGGGTGATATACTGCCCGTTCCACTTGGTCACACCCCCACCCCATTGGTGTTGCCCCAGAGATTGCGACGGCTGCACTTGCAACAAAGTGTGGCTGTGCATGGTTCTGAACTCACGCACATTGGTTCCACGCTGGTTGGGCTGACACATTTGTACGTACTCGGGTGCTGCATACGCAGCAACGATGCAGCATGTGCAGTGGCAGGTAGGGGGTTGTGGTTCTCTATCATGTTGGCTTGCGGTGTTCTATAATAGACCATGCTGACCAGAATGTGGGAGCGTCATCCTGTTGTTCTCAAAATCATTGTATTCCCATGGGATTCCCTCACAATCGAATTCCACCATTCCGTTGACCAAGGTTTGACCAAGCTCAGGACGCTTGCATTGGGTGGCATGATGGGTGAAATGACGCCTCGTGGTTTACAAGCACTTGCTCCCCTGGTCAACCTCACACGCATGGTGGTTGTGGACATTCCCACCATACCCATCATGCCTGTGAGGGAGAGGAGGCTCAGTAGGACGAGCTTGTTGCGCACAAGTGTGGGGCAGGATGTGGTGTTGAGCGCAGACGTGTTGGTTCGGTTTTTGGATCACCATCCTGTACTGCAAGAATGGTGCGGTTTGTAGGGGGGGGGGTGGAGTGGTGAGGAAAAGGAAGGGGGTGTGGGGGGGAGGGGGGGGAGGAGAGGGGGGGGAAAAAGGTTGTGATGCATGTCTACAAAAGCAGCAATACATTAAGGACATGAGCATATACATTTGCATACACACACACATGCACACACACATGGTAGCGCACACCTATCCCCCCCCCTCACCACATAGGGAGTTGTATTACAGGTACTGGTGCAGCAACAGGGCCAGCACTGTGAGACGCTCGGCTGGGAATGTGCTTGTGGAGTATCGTGTAGTGCAACGTGAATCACTCATGCAAACCCTCGCGTGTGCTGTTGTGCAGTGATACATGTGGTGTTGTTCAATGATGTGTATGGTGTTGTGCATTGATGTGTGTTTGATTGCAGGTGTTGTTCATTTCATTTGTTTTCGGTGTATTTCATTTGTTTTCCGTGTACCGTGTGTTTTTCATGTGTGTTGTTGCTTCACAAGTATATGTCTGTTGTTCCTATTGTGTGCTGCTTTGTTCCTATACTGTGTGTTGCTGTGTTTCTATTGTGTGTTGCTGTGTTTCTGCTGCTGTGTGTGACCTGCTATGTAGCCGTCTGTGACAAAACACAAGTGAAGAAGAAGAATAAAGAGACAAATAAAAAGGAAGCAAATGACATTGTTTGTTATAGTAGTGTGTGTTGTGTTGATGTTACAGTGTCTCAAGGTTGTTTTGTTGTTTGATGGTATAGTAATGCACGATGGTGTTGTAATGCATGACGCATGGTATGTGAGAATACATATTCTCAGGGGGGAGGGGGGGGGAGACTCAAGGTCTTTATGTGCGCAACAGCTGTTTCATCTTGACATCAATCTCTGTGCACAAGGAAGTGTGTATGAGTATGTGTACACATGTATGTGCATTACAGTCTGTGTGTTTGTGCACAACGCCACAACATGCCTCCCTCCCTCACCAACCCACTCACACACACACCTGGTTCGGCGTACATGTCCCAGTCAATAACCCCTCCCCCTCCCACCCCCTGGTGAGGATGTGTGTCTCTTGACTGGACTCCTGGTATTTCTGTTGACTGTATTGACTGCGTTGACTGCCCCCCACATGCGGCACTCAGTGCCTGCAGCCACCCCTGGGGCCCTGGCTGGGATGCTCCAGGTGCTGTTCCTATGTCAGACATACGGTCACAGCCCATGGGCACATAGAGCTGCTGATGGCTGCCACGCTGAACATCACTTGTGAATTTCCTGGGGGGAGGGGGGGGTGTCTTGGGTGTGTGCAGGTGAAGACACAACAGATCATGGTCAACAATGTGTTTGATAACAACTTGTGTGCCAACAATGTGTGCAGCTTGATGGCAGTGGGCATGGGTATGCATAATGGGGAATGGGTACCCATATATATATTACAAACGCACACACGTGCACACAAAACAACACGTCTACACAATACCTCAAAACATACCGCATATCAATCTCCCACCCTTGAAACAGGTGTGCTCGCAGCAACGCCCTCACCCTGTCCATACCCCCACCCTTGGTGACCCCACCCCCACCCCCACCCCGTGGTGCGCCGGCAACCCCCACCCCACCCCCCACCATCACCAGGTGTGCTGCATGGGTGTGTGCAAGGGCACGAAGGGTGTGGTTCAGTAGGGTTAGCGCTTCAGGGGTGGTGTTGGTGTGCAAGAGGTCGTATTTTGTACCAACCACAATGATGGGTATACCTGGGTGTGTGAGGGTGGGTGATTATTGGTTGTTTTTGTTGTTGGATACAGAGTACCCGCAATATCATGCAGCACGAATGAAAACCAAAACACACAAATACACACACGCACAACACAAACACACAAGAACACCTGTTATTGTTACAGCACGTGCAAGAATGTCAGGATGTTGCGCATCCCACAGTGCCATACACTGCTGTATCGCATCCCCACCAACACCCCCTGGGCCTGCCAACACATGTTGACCACCATCATGCATAGTGTGTTGACCAATCACCCCCAGCCAGTGCATGGCAGATTGCACTGCTGCCACTGGTTGACTGAGGTCAACGGTGATGAGAACCACCGCAGGTCGTGCAGTGGGCAGAAACACATTGGGGTCGGTGGAAAAGCGGGTTACGAGGGATGGGGGGCCTGCGACTTCCCAAATGTGACCGACTTTGCTGCGACCCAGGGGCCCCTCAATGGGGAGTCGTGCATAGGTGTATTGTGGGGAATCTGTTGGTTTTGCTGGCTCATCAGCCTGGTGGGTTGTGGTTGTTGGGTACACATGTGGAGGATGTGTGAACATGTAACCAATACCATACCGGTTTGCCCAGAAAGCGGTCGATGATGGTGGACTTGCCACTGCCCTTATTGCCAACGCAGTACAGTGTACCATCTTGTTGCGTTGCAGCTGGTGATGAGGAGGTTGTGTGTGTAGAGAGATGTTGCACAGGGAAACAAGATGCACCATCAAGGTGCATACCTTTGCTACGTTGGCCAACGTGCTGTATACATTTCGCCCACACAGTGCCCTCTCTGTATATGCCATCCTGTGAGGCGCCCATTGCCTTGACGTGTCGTGATGGTGCTGCCATCTGGTTGATCGTAATACAATCAGCTGCGTGTTGTTACACAAACAGCAAGAATATGGTGGTGCAATACAAACAGCAGTAAAACTACGAATGATCGAGTTGCTAAAACAACAAAAACGCATCATTGATCATCATCAGGCACCGGTAGCGGGAATCAACTCGAGCACGATGGCCGACTGTGGCCCCATTGCAATTGACGCCCCCACCACAGGCTCCACTTCCCGTATCAGTGCATCTTCTGGTGCTTCTCGTGATGTGTCGATCACCTTTGCCCACATGGTACCAGGCATGACATCAGGGAGCCCCACCGCAGAGGCCGTCACATGGGGATTGAAGGCCACAAACACACCTCGCCCATCCACCTGGCGAATGCTAAAGCCTATGACGTTGGCACTGGGTTCTCCATATGGTGCAATGCCCTCCCAATCTGGTTCTGAACCTGTTGTGTGTGTTCTTTTAAAGTGGTGGATGATGAGGTGGGCGAAGATGTGTGGAAGTGGCATCATGATGTAAAAGGAATGTTTTGATAGGTACACACACAAGCATGTTTTTTCCCCTTGTATACAAACAACATAAGTATACCTGCCCCGGCACCATGCCATCGAATATCCCGAGGTGAATCAAACGCCATGGGTTGCAAGAGATCAATGTATCGCTGTCGAACACGTGCTGCTATACCAACAAAGCGTGCATACTCGGCGTCCTGTATGGCATCTTGGGTGATGCATGGTACACCTTGTGAGAACAGTACAGCCACGAGCATTGCCTTGGTCAAACCTTGGAGGAGGAGGGATAGAGGGGATTGACAGATTGTGAGACTATACATTTTGCTGTCATTGCTGATGTTTGACTATGGTCAACATGTATGGTCAACCATTTGGCCAACACATCATAACAACCTCAACCATGTGAAGATACATATCTACACATGTGTATATGTGCATCACCACACACACCCATGCACCCACTACAAACACTCCACCCCTCAACACACACACTCCCATGCACATACTTGTGTTGCCTGCCTGTTCCCCCATGACCTCTACCAGGCTCGTCCTCCCCAGAAACCCAGCACTATTCAACCCATAAGAAGGTCTGCGGCCACATGCAAGCCCACCAGGGAGGGTGCCATCCCACCTAGATGCAAACAGATCAGCACTGCCAGTTATACGTGTGGCTATGGTACTCGCCATTGCTGGGGCACCTGTAGGTGTGTTGGGGGGGGTTGTGTGTGTGTGTGGGCGGGGATGTGTGTGGGGGGTGGGGTGGGGGGTGGGGTGGAGAGGGGAGGGGAATAACCAGAAGGAATGTGTGTAAACACAGGGGGTGCACACACAGGGGTGGAAAAATGAAAGGGGAGTCGGAATGGGAGGGGTGAAAAATTGAGAGGGGACAAGAAAGATAGTATATTTGCACAAACACAGGTATCGTAACAACAGACACACGTAACAACACACACACACATGAGAGACGCATCAGCATTGGAACAAAACCATCACCAAATATACCAACCTTGCACCAGGTATTGTTGGAAATCACGCAAAAAACGCCTGTTACGCTCCATCCATGTCCCCCAATGAGGGAACCCCCGCTCCCCACCCCTGGGCAGCAGCTCATCACTCCCAGGCCATGCTATCAGTTTCAGGTAGCGTAATGTGTGGTGCATTGCAAGAGCCTCAGGTACCCATGGGTTGTCTAGTACAACACCTTCACGATCTGTGCGGGGTTTGGGGGGGAATGTGTGGGAATTGTGTGGGGATGGTAGGTGGGGATATGTGGTGGGGATGTGTGGTGGGGATGTGTGGGTGGGATGTGTGGTGGGGATGTGCTGCAACAAATGTGCTCTAGGGATGTGTGGTGGGGATGTGTTGTAGGAATGGTTGCACAGTGTGACAACAAGCAATACCATGTATGACAACAAGCAATACCATGTATGACAACAAGCAATACCATGTATGACAACAAGCAATACCATGTATGACAACAAGCAATACCATGTATGACAACAAGCAATACCATGTATGACAACAAGCAACACCATGTACGACAACAAGCAATACCATGTATGACAACACGCAATACCATGTACAACCACAACACAATACAATAGTCACATAAAGCAAGAATCATCCACCCCACCACCAACAACCCCCCATCCCCCCTTCACACCTACCCAGGCACAATGTCTCTGCATTGACCACACAAAACCCATCCACATTATACGCATCCAACCAATGCTGCAACGACCCAATGACCAGCGGCCACGTGGCACTGTGCCCCACGTTCAACACCCCCTCCCTATAATACATCCCCCCATCCAGGCCCCTTAAGCTCACAGGGCTCCCATTGGGGTCCCTCCCCTCTGCAGTGTCGCAAAATTCCAGCTGCACCCATACTTCAATGTCGAGGTCATGCAGGGCATTGACCATTGACCGGAAATCCTGGTGTGCGGAGAGGGGGTCTGAGGGGGTGCTGCTGAGGGAGGGGGCTGGGGAGAGCCATGAGAGGGGGGCACTGCCACCTCGATGGGGGCCTGTTGTTTTTGGGGGGGCAGGAAAGGTGGGTGATGATGGTTGTATGGGTGACGATGGATGTGTAGCTGCACTTGCTGCTTGTTGGTCATTGGTGTATGTGTGTGCACATGTATAGTCACACACGTTTACACACATATACACACATATACACACATATACACACATATATACACAAATATACACACATATACACAACGATCATACACCCCAACACACGTTCACAATCCAACGTACCCACACTTGTAGCATATACAGGCTGCAGCATCACCACATTCACCCCAATGGCTTTTATGTAGTCCAGTCGTTCCAGTAGGCCGAGAAAGGTCCCCTGCAAACGGGGCTCCACTTCCCCATCTGCAGGAAGTGGAAATTGGAAATGAGAGGGGAGGGGGGTATGTGTGACATTTGGGTACGTATCAAACACATACAAAACACATACCAAACACACACCAAACACATACAAAACACATGCCAAACACATACCAAACACAACATAACCACCTACCCAACACACCACCTACTCAAAACCACCACCAACCCAACCCCTACCCAACACCACCACACACCTTGTGAAAAGCTATACACGTCCAATTCCAGCACAATTGCATCCTCCAGGTCCACCTGCAGGGCATCAATCATGGGTGGCTCCACTGCACCATTTGTCAGACATGCAAGACTCCCTAGCACAGCCTCCCCAGGGGCCAACTCAGGCAGTGGGGGTTGCCCAGTGTCCATGGGGGGTACATGGGCCCCCTCTGGTAGTATGGCACTGGTGATGATGGGGGCAAAGGGGTCCAAGAGGACAAGCCCTAGTGTGTGTGGCGCGGTGGTGTGTGGTGGTGTGGGAAATGAGGGATGTGTGGGAAATGAGGGATGTGTGGTTGTATATGACTGTGTGAGGGTGTGTGGGAAATGAGGGATGTGTGGTTGTATATGATTGTGTTTCTATTGAGACAATGCATGTGTATGGAAACAAAAAGGGATTGGTCGCGTGGTCGTATGGTATCCACACTCGAACATGACACACACAGTACATGCCAGCATCTCCATGCAGCCCCATACACTCCCCCCCACATATTCCCCCCTGCACATCCCCACACACACCTGGTGTGTATCTGTCACCATCTTGCCACTCCACATCCCCCCCCGCACGCCACCCATATGCGAGGGAGTCAATACGCCGCAGCCCCTCAAGTGCCACATGCCACACATCTCCTGTTTTGTTTACGACTGGGTCGAGTGCAACCTCTAGGTAACTTGTAGCTGCTGTGCCTGGGCCTATGTGTGGGGGCAGAGGGTCATGATGCTGCTGGTGATGCTTGTACTCTTGAGATGATGATAATACAATGATGGACCCACACACATTGACCATGTTGACCAACACACATTGACCATGTTGACCACCACACATTGACCATGTTGACCACCACACAGTCGATCACATACCGTCTTGTGCTCTGGCCAGGCATAGCGACATACTTGCAGCATGTCGTGATACAACAGCAAAGTTGACACAAAAGGATTCTTCTAGAGCATCCAGGGGGGCCACCAATGAGGGGCCTGCGTGTAAAAGGGGTGGGAAATCAAAGGGGAGTACATTGCGGAATCATGTGTGCGTTGAAAGACATGGTCATTTGAGGGAGATGGAGTTGAGGGACAGGGACATGGTCATTGGATGATCACACCCAACACCCTGTCCAAACACACACAAATACACAAGAAAATGATCATAAAACATGCGGCATATACAATGATTGTCAGCAACACCCTCATCACCAACATCCCCAACCTCATAATTACAAACAACATCACCATCATCACCAACATCACCATCACCAGCATCACCATCATCAACAAAAACACCACCATCACCATCACCACCACCATACCAAGTGGGCTACAAAACCCAGCCGACATCCCCACCGGCACCGTAAACGTCTTCCCATGCTGTGGTATGACATACCTCCCCGCACCCTCCCCCCGCTCACTATCCACCCACACCACACACCCAATCATGACTGGTACAAGGTCCTCTGGAACTGTGAGTTTGACAAATGCAACTTCCTTGTCGGGGTGTGTGGGGCTGACTGACTGGGTCATGGGGGTACGCACAGAGCCTGGCGATGTTGGGAGGGGGGGGATTTGGTGGGAAAGGGTATGTGGTGGGATAGGGGTGGCGGAGGGGTGGTTTGGGTGATGTTTGTATGATTGAATGTAGGTATGTGCATGGTGGTGTATATGGTTTCAGAATGCATATGATGATATATGGAAGCACTGCACCAACTGTGTGTGGAATACACCGTGAACAATGTGTGAAGAAATGAACAATGTTTAGAGCACTGCATGAGCACCATATACGTATACATATACTCGCCTGTTGCATCATGCTTCATGCTCCCCATTGGTACCATGTCTTGCGGGTGAAACCACTTGGAGGGTGAGCTGCGATAGGCACCCCTGTATGTTGTGTTTGTATGTGGGTATGTTGTGTGGGTATGCGGGTATGTTGTGTGGGTATGCGGGTGTGCGTGGGTGTGGGTGAACATTGCGTGTGCATGTTGTATGTGTGTGTGTATGTTGTGTGTGTACGAGTGTATCTGTGTCTGACTGTCTACATATCTTGTACATGTATCTACTTGTACGTTTGTGATGCAATCAACCGGCCCCCAACACACACACACACCATTGAAGCATGGGTGTTTCCCAAGGCTGTAGCACCACATCCTCTACGGTCAATGTGACCTCATACTTGGATGATAGTCGCCGCACCTCTGCTGCAAACTGTGTGTGATGTGCGGTGCAAAAGAGGTGCAACACAGTGGTGCATCACATACACCACGCCCCCCCAAAAAATAGGCATACCCGCCCCCCTCCCTTGATTTGAAAGCTGTACTTTTCCACCATAGCCTGTGCCTGTGATGTGTAGAGCTTGTCCAGGGCAACAGCATGCAGCCTTGATGACCGCTGGCATGTGTGCGGAGGTGTGCCCATCTGCACCCCAAGGGAACGAGGCAGTGTTGCACGCCGATGCATGTGCCAAGGTCTCCATTGCAGTGCTTGATGGTGTGCAAAAGGTGTGGACAACACACCACGGGGTGCCTGGCATCGAATAAACGGCACTCGTGGGCTGCAGGGTTTTTGATCATCATTCCCATCAGATGTGCGTGCAGCCATACCGTGACCCGTGTTTTGTACAGCATCGTCAGCTATGAAACGTCGCAGTGCTGCCACCTGTCAGTACATACACACTGGGGGAGGTGCACTCGGAGAGTGATGATGTGAGATCTGCAGCAGGCAAGATCTACGTATGCTGTACACCTAGCAACAAAGGATTTACCCACGTGTTGTTGATGTGCACGTACATAAAAAATCATCAAGTGACCAATCACCGTGACAAAATCATCGTCACTGCCCTTGCACAAAAGCCTGTTCTGCCAAGTCGATCGCCCTCCCCAGTGCAGCAGCTTTGTTGACAGTCTCCTCATACTCTGCCTCTGGCACTGAATCTGCCACAATACCCGCCCCCGCCTGTGTAAGACCGTGTGACCGTGTGATCGTGTACGCACCGTGTTGGGTGCCATGACCTCTCTGTGAGACGAACCACCTGGACCGCCCACCAACCACACACCTGCAAATGCACCACCCACTCGCGCCGTGCAGCGTGTTGCCCCTCTCCATAGTTGTACAGCGTGTCCTTGCATTGTGTTGGGATGACCATGGTGCGCAGTGCCAGTGACATGTCCATGGATCCCGTAAAGGACACGTGTCCCAAGCCCCCACCATAGGGGCCCCGCTTGAGTGTTTCCAATTCATCAATGATCTGCATTGCCCGCACCTAGGTAGTGGTGGTGTGTGGTGTGTGTGTGTGGTAATGAGCAGGGTGGGTGGTGCAACCAGGAAGCACAGTGCATCACACATCATACACCCACTACACACCTACCCACACGACACCCACCCTCTCCCCACACCCACGACACACCTTGGGTGCCCCACTAATGGTACCAGCAGGCAGGGCAGCACGCAATGCATCCCAACATGTAAGACCCTCTCTCAGCTTACCAGTCACAGTGCTGCTGATGTGCATCACATGGCTGTATCGCTCTATGTCCATGAGCCTGTCTACACTCACACTACCCCACTCTGCAACCTGTGGTGGGGGTGGGGTGGGGGTGTTGTGTATATTGGGTGTATGCGAATTCCCACCAATATTGTGCACAACCCCAATACACCACACAATACACCACACAATACACCACACACAATACACCACACACAATTCACCACACAATTCACCACACAATTCACCACACAATTCACCACACACTACACAAACCACCACACACCACACACCACACACACCTTGCCCACATCATTCCTCCCCAGGTCAACCAGCATCACATGCTCAGCAAGCTCCTTTTCATCAGCCAACAGATCCTCCTCCAATTCCCTGTCAGCTTCCGGGGTGCTTCCTCGCCTCCGGGTGCCAGCAAGGGGCCTGGTGGCAAAAGAGAAGAAATGAAAAGGGGGGTTGTTGTTGTTGTTGTTGTTGTTATTGTTGTTGTTGTTGTGTGTATATTGATGTTGTGTGTATTTTGTTGTTGTGTATATTGACGTGAAAACAGAGGGGTGGTGTGAAAACAGAGGGTAGGGATATACCTGTTGGTCACAATGCCCTCACCATCCACTCTACACAGAATCTCTGGGCTTGATGCAACTAGGATACAACCCCTTGCTTGTAGGTAGGCCATGTAGGGGGAGGGGTTGACCACACGTAACGACCTAGGAGTGTTTGTTTGTTTGTTTGTGTTTGTTTGTTTGTTTGTGGTTCTTTTTTGGTGTAGATGATTGGGAACAGAGGTGTACATGTTTGTGTAGTGTGGAATACGTATTTGTAGAAATGAGTGTCTCCCTACTCCCACCCCTACTCCCCTCTCATTTCCAACACCTTCCTCACAACCCTCCCTCTCATTCCCCCCTCTCTATACCCCCCCCTCTCCATACCCCCCCCTCTCATTTCATACACCCACCCCTTTTCCATACCTGTACACCTCGAATGGGTCTGCAAAGGTGCGTCGCTCAAATCGCTGACTGTACACCAGTTGAAACACGTCCCCTGACTGTATATACTCCTTGGTGGCAGCAATGGCTGAAAGGAACTCATCCTTGGTGAGGTTGCTGCTACTAGGGAGTTGGGGGCGACGTGAGAGGGATAGGGTGACCTGTGTGGGGGGGTTGGGTGGGTGCGCATGTGGGGTGTTGTACAGGTGGGCGTGTGTGTACAAGG
>VFQP010001495.1_pt1 | contig 31056 bp, 39 predicted proteins | sample 3512351 | NCBI WGS metagenome assembly VFQP01 (sample SAMN10412372, study PRJNA504923) | tailings metagenome | isolation source: Relicate 1 Philex TSF1 revegetated site | place: Philippines: Tuba, Benguet | collected 2017-08-29
CGGCAGGCCCTGGTTCACCAGGTACGAAATCTGCGCAGCGCGGCAAAGCACGCCCACCCCGCAAACGATGTGAGGAACCGCACCGCAACGAGGTGGTTTTTGCCGCTGGGAAAAGTGAGGAGGGAGCGCTCACCTGGTTGGCGAACGTGATGCACGACGACTGGTTGAACCGCTGGGTGGTGGGGAACTGGAAGATGACAAAGACGACGCATTGCGGCGGCGGCGGGGGCGAGGGGGAGGGCGGGGAAGGGGGCGAGGGCGGCGGGGGCGGCGCGGGCGGCGGCGAGGGCGGCGCGGGAGGGGAGGGAGGGGGCTGGGGGGCGGGAGGGGAGGGCGGGGACGGCGGGGCGGGGGGAGGGAAGGGCGCGGGCGGCGGCGGGGCGCACTGCGCGCGGAAAGGCGAGCCGTGATGAGGGCCACGAGTCAGCCTCAGGCCCCCTCCTTCTTTGCTGCTGAACGCAAAGGCAAGCACGCTTTGCATCCCCCGTCGCTCACCCTGATGTCGTCAAAGGTGTAGAGCGGCGAGGGCGTGGTGGCGTTCTGCCAGGTGGCGACCGTGTAGTTGCCGTTGAGCTGCGAGTCCACGTACGACGCGACGAAGCCGCAGCCAGGGTTGACGGCCTGGATCAGCATGCGCCAGTTCTGCTGCGGCAGCATGGACTGGTACTGCGCGGCGCAAGGAAGGGCAGGGCACGCAAACACAGGACGCAAGCTCTCAGAGCACGCTGCGCACGTGCGCTTCGGCCCTGCAGTCTCTGTGGCGCTGCAGCTTTGCCCACAGGCGTGCTGGGTTGGCCATATACGCACCATGTAGTAAATGTCGGTAGAGTTGGAGGAAAAGTAGAGCGTGAGGCTGAGCGTGGAGCTGTTGAAGCCCACGTTGAACACGGTGAGCTGGTTGCACACCTGGTTCATGTACGTGACGCGGGTCGGGTAGAAGTAGTTGAGCGGCGGGCCCGAGAGGGAGGGGCAGTCGGCCTGGGTGTAGGTGCGCGTGAAGCTCGTGACCGAGAAGGTCACGAACCACTGCGTCGTGGGCGGGGGAGGGGGCCTGCGCAAAGCAGAGGCGTTTCCCATTGCGGCAAGGGAGGGGTTTGCGTGGTGGCGACGTGGAGGGGAGCGGAGGGCGCACAGGCTGAGCGGGGGCGGAGGGAAGACATGGGCGGAGGGTGGCATGACTCACGCAGGGGGCGGGGCGGGAGGGGAGGGCTGGGGCGGCAGCGGCGGCGGGTAGGGGGGGGCCGGAGGCGTGGGCGGCGAGGGCGGGGAGGGCGGCGCGGGCGGGCGATTGCTGCACGTGGCGCCGGGGGGCAGGTTCATGACGAAGAGGTCCGACATCTGCGCGGTTTCAAGCGCACCAAAATGGTTTTGCAGACAGGCTCGCGATCAGCGCCGAGCCAGTGGTGCCAGGGCGAGCGGAAAGGCGTGGCGGGGTGCGCGTTCTCACGTTGGTGACGGTGGGCGTGGCGAAGCTGCCGCACGTGTTGGCGTCCACGTTCTGGTTGAGCGTCTGCACCCTCAGCCACACGTAGAGCTGCGAGCTCTGCGACAGGTCGCTGGGCGTGCACTGCGAGATGCCGCCGCGGCACACGCAGCCGGCGTTGTCGGAGAAGAGGAACGAGGGGTCGTAGGTGGAGAGCAGCGGGTTGCAGACCTGCGCAAAGCAGCGGGCACACAGCAGTAAAGGAGCTGAGAGACTCCAGCGTGCTGCTTTGCGAGACATCTGATACCCCCGGTGTAGCTGGGCTCCGGCCCCGCCGTGGCGTCCAAACAGATGCAAATCCAACACACACACACACACACACACGCACCTTGCGCAGGTTGACGGTGAAGCTGGCGCAGGTGTAGCGCTGCGCCGAGACGGTGATGGCCGACGAGTCGTACGCCAGCTGCATCGAGTTGTCGAACTGGTCCCAGACCGTGAGGCCAAAGAACGAGACGTTCTGCTGGTACCTGCAGCGCACAGGGTGCACGGCCAGCAATGGCGTGTGGGGCGAGCTGCTGGCGCCAGGGGCCTGCATCACGACGCCGCAGGCGGCGGGCGCACTCACTTGTCAAAGTAGGGCTGGAAGTTGGCCTGGCCGCTCAGCTGCAGCGTGACGCCCAGCTGGTCGTTGTACGTGCGCCACATCGAGATCCTGCAGCGGCGCCCGTCGAGGGGGCGGACGTGAGGGAAGGGCTGCAGCCACGGTGGGGGCTGTAGCTGGTGCGAAAGCTGTCTGCGCCGTGGGTGGCGGGCGTTCAACGGGGGGTCAAACAACACTCACGACCCGTAGGTGGTGCCAGTGGCCACGTCGCGCAGCGGCCGCGTGAGCACGCCGTTGGGGTAGATGGCGTTGGCCTGCGTGCGATTCGGCGCGCAGGAGGAGCACTGCGTTCGTTCGTTCGCCGAGCGCGGCCATCACACCTTTTCTGCGCGCGGGGGAAGTGGGCGCGCACCGGCGTCTGGCACACGTTCTGCCAGTAGGGGTAGGAGGCGCTGCCCGGCACCACGCAGATGTAGGGGTCCGTCCAGTAGGAGTCGGCGGTCTGCGCTCGCGAGCGAGCGAGCGAGGTGTGGCCGTACCCGTGATGCAGATGCAGCTCCTCTCGAGACGCGAGAGGGGCGCCCGAGAACAAGAACTCACCGGGCACTGCGTGAGGGTGTTGCAGGCCTGCGAGTTGGCGTTCTGGCTGCTCTGCGAGCACCAGTTGGCCAGGCCCCGAGCCGGCGCGGCGTCCGCCCTCTCGCACGCCAGGAGCGCGAGAGTGACCACCACCACCCAGAGCGCCGTCATCGTCGGTCTGCTGCGCGCTGCGGCAGCGGCCATGGTGGCCTGCCTGCTCTCTCCGAGCCGCTCGTGTGGCTGAGGAATCGTGTGGCAAAGGCTGGCCTCGACTCGAGAGGGAGAGAGAGCGGGGGAGGTGGGCGTGGGCCGGCGGCGTGCAAGAGAGACTTAGACGTGCGCTGCGGACCCGCGACGCTGGAAGCGGATGCCGATGGTGTGCGGAAGTGTGGCTTTGACTTTGACTTTGACCGCGATCGGTCAGCATTGCGGGCGGAAGCTGCATCACACGCCGTAGAGTGAGAAGGCTGCGCGGGGCGCAAGCGACGCTTGCTAGGCCGCGGCTGCGCTTGCTCGCCTCGCTCAGCCCTGCTCAGCCACCTTCGAGCGCTGCAGCTGCGTGATGCACGCCACATTTCTGTGCGTGCTTGCACGGTGCTTGCACGCGTGTCCAGCTTGGCCGCCAGGGCCGCACGCAAGCTCCGTTCCCATTCACATCTCACATCTTGCAGCGCAAAAGGAAAGGAAAGACGCAACGAAGAACGGCGGCCGCATGCGTTCACGCTGCACAGCGAACGTCAGCGTCGCCATCAAGGCAGGGCCTCTCATCAGCACAGTGGTGCTTGTGGCTGTCTGTGCGGCAGGGCCAAGCCTGTGCACAGCAGCAGTTGTCGCGATGGCGCATCTCTCTCCCCCAACACTCGCCACGACGGGCCCCAAGAGCCCCGACGACGCAGCACTCGGAAACATCCTGCGCTCACCCCGCAAGGTGCGCCAAAACCGGCGCCAGAAGGATGCCCCACGAGATCTCGAGCAAGCAAAACAACGGGTGGAGTCCTGCCGCCCACCAAGACCAATCCCAGGCAGGCACACAACGCGCACCCAGCACGCATGACCCAAACGCTCTCATGCGCGTCACCGCGCCGGAGGCGGCTTGCACGTGTGGGCTGGGTTGAGCGGGTCCAGGGAGTACGCTGTCAACGGCGTGAAGCTCAGGATGTTGCTGCCTTTGCTGTTGAGCCGCACGTACGACCTGCGGGCCGCCGTCGAGCATGCACGCCACTTGCTGAGGATGTACGCAGCAAGAGGGAGTCAGAAGAAGTGCAGTGAGCTCACGCGGGGCAAGCGCACCTGCACAGCACGCCGGCGCGGCCCACCCAGTCGGCCAAGGAGGGCGGGTCCTGCAGGAAGCGCCGCAGCTGCTCCGCCGCCGTCTGCGTCATGATGAGGTTGACGCGGTAGGCAACCGCCTGGTTGTACGAGAAGGAGGAGATCTGCGCGCAACACGAGTGCGTGCACGAAACGCGTTGCTTGCTGTGGCTCGTGCAGAGCCTGGCACTCGACGGGCGCGGCCCAGTGGCTGAGGCCCGCCGTGCGGCAGAGGAGCGCGTGCCGCCACGGGCCGGCACAACAAGCGTGTCGCGGCCACGGACGGGCGTGTGCGCGCACCTGGCAAGGCCCGGTGAACTTCCAGTCCTTGCCTTGCACCAGGCTCAGGTTCTGGGCCAGCAGGATGCGCGTGGCCACGCGCTGCAGCGGGCACAGCGTGCAGTTGACGTAGGCCTCGTTCACCTGCACGCACGCACGCACGCGCGATGAACACGTGATGAGCTGGTGGTGAGCAAAGAAGGGTTGCACCTTGGGTTGGCGTGCGACAGGGGATGACGCCGTTCCATCGCACCGCAGGCGTGAGCGTCGGCACGATGACGGCCAGGTCCCTGATCCTGTCCAGGCCTGGGGGCTGGGGCGGTCCCTGTGGTGGCGGCGTCTGCCACGGCGGGAGCTGCTGCGGGGGCGGCGGAGGCAGCTGCCAAAGCGACGGCGGGTTGGGAGATGGCGGCTTCTTGGCCGCGGAGCAGCACAGCGCAGGAACCTGCGTGGGCGTGCGCGCGCGTCGCATGCGTGACCGCTGTGCGCGTGCAAGGCTGTGGGTTGTATGCAGGCTGAGGCTAAAGGAGGCGGACGTGCTGGGCAGCTGCACCCGAGCTCAGCATGGCCCACTCACCTCTAGGCAGGTGCTGGTGACGAGCACCTTGTCCGCCGTGGTGAGCAGCGTGATGATGGAGCCGCACGGGATGCCCATGAGCGGCACGTTGTTGTTCAGGTCGCGCTGCATCAGGTTCCTGCGCAGGGCTCACCGCAGTGTTCGAGTTAAGCTCTGTGCTACGCTACTACTGTTTCTGGGCCCCTGAAGGTGCTGCAAGGCTTGGCGGAGATGGCTGTTGCCGTCCCACGCTGCACACGAGGGCGCTTGCCTGAAGAGGACTGAGTCGGTGGCGCTGGCAAAGTACAGAGTGACGCTGAGCGCCTGGCCCGACAGGTAGCACTGCGGGCTGGACGTGGTGATGTTGTACATGGTGATTTGGATCTGCGGCAGCATGTCCGCGCAGCCCATGCACCCATGAGAGGGCCGCATCGTCGGCACACACAGGCGGGTGCACATAGGTGCTGCGGGCCTGTGTGCGCAGTCAAATGCACGCACCTGGATGATTGAGGAGATGGATTGGCAGGAGCTTGGCGTCCATTGGAAGTTGTCAGGGGCCACGACAGTGAAAACCAGGGCGGCAAACACCTGCAGCGTGTTACAGCGTGGCAGGCAGTTAGAGGCCCGGTCGCCTGTGCACGGCTGTTTGCCGTGCTGCCCATTGCTGCGGATGTCCTCACCTGGATGGGAGGCTGAGGGGGAGGTGCCGGCGGGGTGGGGATGCCAGGCGGCGGCGGCGGCGGGCTGAAGGGCGGCGGCGGCGGCGGCGGGGGCAGCGGCGGCGGCGGCGGGCAGACGATGGCGGGCTGCAGGTTGGTGTTGTTCCAGGTGAATATGGGCACGTTGCAGGAGGAGACGTCGGCCGTGAAGTTGCTGCCGCACTGCAGCCTGGTGAACGTGTTGAAAAAGGTGAAGGCCATGGCTGCGGGCGCGAACGGCGTTGGAGAACGCACAGACGATTGCATGATCAGGAAAAAAGCCATGAGCCTCAGGCGTGCAAGGCCCGGTGTTGGCGTGATTGCTCACGTGCGTTGGTGGCAAAGGCGGCGATGAAGCGCTGCGCCTCTGACGTGTTGGTGATGGAGGCCACCGCCTGCATCTGCAGCTTGCCCGGCTGGCCGTAGCAGGTGAAGTCGAAGAACGTGGCGATGCTGCTCCCCTGCGCCGCACACCCCAGCAGCACACCACCCACACGCCACTTCCATGAAACATGCGGGCGGCCGCGTAGGACCTGCGCTGAGATGTTATGCGCACGCGCAACCGGTGTTCCTGGCTTGGGGAGGCTTGTGCTGAAGCAAGTCCCAAAGCGACCTGTCTCACCTGGATGTAGAGCACGTTGAGCTGCTTGGAGAACCTGGCGCAGTCGGCGTCCGTGTAAAACTGCCCCGGCGCATACAGTGTGGCCACCGCCACGCACTGCGCCGGCGTGGGCGCCGTCGGGGGCGGCGCCGGCGGCGGCAGCGGCGGCTGCGGCGGCCAGGGCGGCGACGGTGGCGGGAACGGCGACGGCGGGGACGGCGGCGAGGGCGGCGCGGGGGGCAGCGGCGGCGGCGGCGCGCAGGCCATGCTGGGGATGGTGAAGCGGGACTGGGGGTTGTTGTCGCACGTCACCTGCGCACCAGCAGCGCTTGCGTTGAGGCTGAGCGTAAGCAGGCATGGGCGCCTGGAGGACATGACCTCTGATGCAAGGATGTGACGCATGTGCGCCTGGTTCAGGGGCAGCCGCGCACCTGGTACGGGTTGAGGCCGGGCGAGATGGGCGTGATTGAGTCAAAGTACTGTCCCTCTGGCCCGCAACCCGTGTTGAGCGACACAAAGAGGTTGGACCAGAAGGCCTGCGGCACCAACAGCGGCCAGCCCGGCGGCGCGAGGTGTGTCGCCCTCAAGTCCTAGTGCTTTCTTTGCCAGGCCAGGGCAGGCGCTCACACCTGCGTGTTGGCCGACTGGAACATGTACGTGACGTCGCTGGCGGACGTGAAGTAGATGGTCCACGTGATGTTGTTGAACGGTATGCCCGACGGCGTGCCCTGCGCCCACGCAACGCAGCAGCAGCAGCAACAGCAACAGCAGTCCGCGCACGCTGCTCGCGGACGAACGAGGGCTAGTCACAGGGCACAGGACACGACCTGTCCACAGCGGGCGTGCAGGGGTGCCACTGGGTGCTGCTAGCGTAACCGAGAGGCGCGCAGCAGGCAATGCCCGCCCCTCACGCACGGTGGACATGGCGGTGGTGCAGGGTGAGATATAGGCGCGCCCCACGAGGTAGGCTTGCATGTAGGCACGGCCCGACTGGCAGTCCTGCTCCTGCTGCCACGCCCGGGTCAGCGAGCCAATGGTGATGATGGACCTGCGCACAGACGCAAAGCACACGGCAACGGTAAGCTTGTTGAGTGACGCGTCCAGATGCCATGGCACTGAACAGAGGTGGTGCAACTCTCAGGGCGCACCAGAAGTCTGTGGACGGCGGCATGGGCGGCGGCGAGGGCTGAGGTGGCGGCGCCGGGGGTGAGGGTCCCGGCGGGGGCGCCGGCGGCGAGAGGGGGCCTGCGACAGGGACAGGAACGGCAGCGCGTCGCTCGTGGCTCTGCTCTGTCGCCATCCCCAAACGATTGTCCGTGGATGGACGCACAACATCGCTGGCTCCTCCGCTGCAGCGGCGTCACCCCGAGCGCCTCACTCACCTGGGGGCGAGGGAGGGGCCGGCGGCGAAGGTGGCGGCGCCGGCGGCCGCCCCGTGCAGAGCGGAAAGGTGTAGGGCGTGAGGAATCCCGCCGCGCCGTTGGCGTTGCCCACCATGACGAGGTTGTTGGTGCGCGCGCACCCCGAGGGCGACACGTCGTGCTCCGAGCCGTTGATGCGCAGCGACACGAAGACGGTGGCGTAGCGCGTGAGGTCGACGGGCGGGCACGCCGCCACGCCGGGCCGGCACTGGCAGCCGCCGTTCACGGGCAGGTACTGCGGTGTGCGGAGCAATGGCACGCAGCTTGTTCACACGCAGGAAGAAGGCATGCGCGGTTGGGCAGGCAGATGGTTGGCTGCGACGGCGATGGGCACGGGATGGCAGGCGGAAGGCCACGCGGGCCGCGCGTCCCTAGCCGCACGCACCGGGTAGTAGGTGCTGATGAGCGGGTCGCACACGGCGCGCAGGTTGACTCGCCAGGAGATGCACGTGTAGCGCCCGGGCACCAGCGTGGCCGAGTACTGGTACTGGTCGGCGGCGATGCTGGTGGCGTTGTACCAAATGTACAGCGAGCCCGACACCAGGTTGGCCAGCTGGTCGGTCAGGGGCCACTCTGCGGGCGAGCCAACATACCATGGGTCACGCAGGGTCAGGCGGCAGTGGCTGTGTTGGGCGGTGCGCCACACAGCACCTGGCAGGACGAGCGGCTTCGCTCATGCGCGATTTGGCCGCACCGTAGAAGAGCTGGCTGCCCTGGCTGCCGTCAAACGTGGCCGTGATGGTGAAGACGTCCTGGTAGTCGTTGTACATGAAGACCTGGGCTCGACAGCGCGAGGGAAGCACAGGCGGGCGGTGTGCTCGGTGGCAGGGGGAAGCTCTGCACTTAAGGGGGTGATTCTGAGGGCGAAGCGGGGCCGCGCACTGACCTGTCCATACTGCACCCCGCCGACGTCCATGAGCGGCTGCGTGGCAAACTGCGAACCGCACATCTCGTACGTGCTGACTTGCGTGGGCACGCCCGGCGCGGCGCTGGCGACGGCGGGCGCGGGCAGGAAGCAGTTGAGCTGCTGGTTGCCGGGGTTGGACGACGTGCCGCCGTTGGTCCACCAGTTGTCTTGCGTCTGCACGCGGATGCAAGCGCCATGGGTGCTCCGGCGTCGCGAATCTGGTGATGCCTGCCGCTCAGAAGCGCTCAACGTGCCCTCCACGAATTGCATTACCCTTTCCTAAGAGCGACTGCGTGCACCCTGCTGAAGCCGCTGCTTCTGCGCTGTGCGGCATGCGCCACGGCAGCGCCGGACATGCGACCCTGGCAGCGCGGAAACCTGCTGCTTCCGGCGATCTCGACGATCCCAATCGCTGAAAATCCAATCGTTTGTGCTCGCTGCGATTGCGTCGGTCCTGCGTCCTCGAGATGGAGCGCGAGCGACATGCACGACTCGGTGGGCGAGGCGAAGCAAGCCGCACCGTGCAAGACGTCGGCCCTTGGTCGCACGCCTCCGACTGCCAGTGAGGCAATTGCGAGAAGCCCTTGTAGGAGCACCACTGGGCGAGGCCGGGTGCGACGGGAGGAGGCGAAGGTGGGTCGAGAGGCGCGTCTGGCGGTGGAGGAGAAGGAGGGTCCTGCGACAGCGCCTGTCGCGGCAATGCTGCTGCTGCCGCCAGCGCTAGCAGCACAACGCTCCATCCGCGCCTTAACCGGACGCGCTGGCCCGACGACCGTCGGCTCTTCCTGCACGCTGCTCGCCGGTGCTCATCCATGTTCAAGCACAATGCGTAGAATGAGGAAGCGTGCTGTAGTGTGAGTGGAGCGCTCGTTTCCCGCCGTGTTCTTCCGCGGGCGGTTTTCTACGGCATCCAAGGTCGCGCGCGTCATCGAGTCTCTCACTTCTTGTTTAACAGCACGCGCACTAGTGCATCAACGGAAGCTTCAGGTGCGCCGGTCGTAGCGGCGTGAGCCCGTGGCCACCGTGCCGGGCCGCGGCGGCAGCACGCCGTTCGCCGCGGCGCCTGCCGCCGCCGTCGCCGCCACCGGCGCCGGCCTGCCTTCCAGCATGGTAGACCCCAGCCCTGCAATGTCCGCGTGCGGCCTGGGCTTGGCGGAGCTGGCCCTGGGCGGGTGGCCACCCGAGCGGAGCGCGGCGCCTGGGAGGCCGCTGGCGGGGCGTGACGCTGCCGCAGACGCGGTGCCACCTGCAGAGCGGGCGCAACCATCCTCCCACTTAGCTCAGCTCAATGTCCCAGGTCACGATTGTGTCGACTGCTGCTTGAGTGCTCCGCGCGACTCACCCAGGTACCCCGGCGTGGGCACTTCAGGTGTGAGCCCATACATGGGCCGGCTCTTGCCCACTGGCACGCTGTACGGCCGCCCACCGGCGGTGTGCGCGCCGGCGGACGGCGAGGGCGTGCGGGGCAGGCGCAGGTCGGGCGCCGCCAGCGCGCCGCCGGGGCTGGGGCTGCGCACGTTGGGGCTGAGCATGGGGAAGGTGCGGGCCTTGAAGCCCTCGAGCTGCTGCACCAGCGCGCGCATCTCCTCGCCCTGCGCCTTGGCAATGTCCTTGAGCTGCGTGTTGCCCACAATCGCCCTGCAGGCACGACACGGACGCACGTAGCAAGCAAATCTGGAGGTGAGGGAGCGCCCAGCGGCAGGTGCAGGTGGAGGGCGGCTGGCGTGCAGCCCCCAAGGCAAGCGCACCGGAGCGCGCGCTTGTGCGCGGCGTCCTCCTCCGCCACGCTGCGCGCGATGACGGCGCGCACGCGCTTGGCCTCGTCCGCCGCCGACTGCGCCGCCTGCGCGAGCATCAGATGCCATCGGCAACGCCCCTGCACCCCTCAGCGCATGTTCAACACACCCCGTCCATTGAGCTGACAGTGTGCGGCAGCGGCGCCACCAACCGCCAGGACCATCCACTCACCACGGTGGCCCCCTGCAGGTCCTCGTGCTCCCGCACGGTCTGCAGCACGCGCTGCGCCAGCCGCAGCTCCTGCTCGCGCTTGAGCGCCACGCGCGCGCCGTGGCTGGCCTGCGCCGCCTGCACGCGCGCCTCCATCTGCGCCACCTGGTCCATGCGCGCCAGGGAGCTGCGGTCCCGCAGCACGGCCTGCGGTGCGACATGACCAAACACAACACATCACCACGTTCAGTGCCTCAGCCCGCCAGCAATCGCCCCCTTAACAGCGCATCCCCACAATGTCGCGCCGCGGACAGCGGCTTTCCGGCGGCGTAGCAAACAAGCTCGGAGCCGCGCTTGCGCCCCTCCCTCCTGGGAGCGCAATCTCTGGTGCAGCTGAGCCGTCCTGTCGAGTCAGTGTCACACACCTGCAGGTCCTTGGTGACGTGCAGCAGCTGCAGGTCGCTCAGCTCGGACTTGGCGTGCTGCTGCCTCAGCTCCGCGCGGCCAACCTCCCACCTGCGTCGTGGCAGCCACCGCACCCACGGCAGCGCTCAGCACTGCTTGAACATGGGCCGACCAACACAAAGGGCCCATACCACACGACTTCGCCACGCGGAGTTGGCCTAGGGTTGCGTGCCCCGGCGGCTCACGCACTTGGCGAGGTGGCTGCTGGTGGCGAGCGACTTGAGGTCCTGCAGGTGGCCCAGCTTCTCGCCGCCAGACTCCTGCGCGGCCGCATCAGTGCTCAGCGCATGGCGTCAGGGCTCAGGCGCTCGGCTCCCTCAACGCGCGCCTTCCGGTTGAACGCGCCGTGTGTGTCGCGCTTGGCATCTGGCACAGCCATCTCAGGCAAGCAGATCTGACTGTGTGTGCGGCGTGAGGGCACGGGTCGCACCTGGATGGCGAGGTTGAGCCGCTCGACCTGCCAGCGGTGCAGCAGGGCGGCGGGGCCCATGGACGCCAGGGAATCGTCGCCCGGCCCAGGCACCTCCACCTGCACATGGCGCCGTCATGCAGGGAGCATGCTCTGGGCGTGAAGAGGGCGAGGGGGCGCAGACAGCAAAGCGGGGCGGGAAGAGAGGCGGCGTGGCGGCGGGCGGCGCCGCACCTGGCCGTTAGTGAGGCGGTAGACCATGAGCACGTCGAGCAGCGTGCGCACCGCCACGTTGGGCAGCACGGTCAGCGCCTCGCTCACGTCCTCCACCTCGCCGGCTGCGCAGGCAGAGGACAGCAAGCCACAGGTCTCCGCTCCAAACGCTCACACTGGCACTGGCGACCCGGTGGCGGGCAGCGGGGGAAGCGAGGGAGCGGGGAAGCGCCAGACACGAGTCGCGGGGCCTCTGACGCAACGGGACATGCGGCGCAGGGTGCGGCGGCTCACCCGCCGCCTCGGCCTCGGCCTCCAGCGCGTCACACATGAGGGAGGACCACGCGAGCTGCGCCCACGCGGCGTCGGCCGACTGCTCCAGCCCGATGCGCGCGTCGCGCATGTCCATCAGACGCAGCCACCACACCTGCGAAACCCCCCGCGCACGCGCACAAGCGTTCCTTCCTGCTCGCCCAGCCAGCGAAGCGCTCAGCGTGTGCGTCGCGCCAGGCCACGCCCCAACGCTGCAGAGTGCGGTGAAGCGACCAAAGACCTCACCTCCTCCATGTCCTGCAGCTTGTCCTGCAGCGTGTAGGGGCCCTGCTCGCTGCCCTCGCCACCCGCTCTCCCCTTCTTGCCCTGCTCCCACGGCCGCGGAGGCAGGCCGCCGTGCGCCGAGGGTGTGGCCGGCGCAGCAGCGTTCGCGCCGGAGGTGGGCGCGGGGCCGGGCCCGCTGGGGCCGAGGGCGGTGCGGGCGAGCGCCGACTGGAAGGGGTCCGAGCCGGGCTTGACGTCCGCAGGCACCAGCACAGTAGGCGCTGCGGGAAGGAGGGCGCGCAGGTCCCGCCCTGCGAATCGTTCGCAAGGCAGCAGTGCAAGACGTCGGTCGCCGCCGCCGCGGCCAAACTGGACGAGGACAGCAGCGACTCGTCGCCGCACCTTCCACGACCAAGTCCAGCACCTGGCCCAGAGGGCGGTGCCCCGCCACCCTGAGCAGCTGCCCCAGCAGCCCCTTGCCCTCCTCTCCCGCCAGCAGCGACACCACCCCGGCGACCGCGGCGGTCGCCGCCGGCAACGCCTCGGGGGCGGACGACGGCCGTTGCTTGGCCGCCGCCGCCAGCACCGCCGCCCTCGTGCCGGGCAATGCGCTGCCGGCGCGCGCGCCCGCCGCCGCCCCCGCCGCTGGCGCCTGCGCCTTGGGGCTTGCGACCCGTGTATCTGCCGCCGCCGCCGCTGCTGCTGCTGCGTCATTGTCGTCGTCGGCGGCTGCAGTGGAGGCGGCCAGCTCGAGCCGGTGCACTCGCTGCGCCTTGAGTCGCGCGAGGATGGCGGCCGTGGCTGCGGCGCCATCCTTGACGTTGGCTGCTGGGGGCCTGGTGCCTTGGGGCGTGGCGGAGGAGGGGTCGGCGGAGGAGAGGGTGGGGTGGGCGGCGAGCCAGCGCTCGAGTGGGATGCAGGCGGGCGGCTCGGAGGGGGCGGGGTCGAGCGTGGCCGTATGCGGGAGCAGCTCGCCGGTGAAGGAGCGGCGCTGGCCCCGGCCTGCGCGCAGAGAGGCAAACGTTGGTGCGCGCGAGTCGCGCGTGGTGTTGGAGAGCCTGTGGCGAGCTGTGCTGCCGTGTGAGGTGGAGGAAGCGCGCACCTGTGGGGCTGAGCGCGTCCCCGCTCGCCAGCTGGCCGGCCTCTGGCAGCTTGCCGAGGATCTCGGTCAGCGTGCGCCCGGGGTTGCCGGGGCGCGCGGGCCGAGCGCGGTCCCGGTACACCCTCTGCAGCAAGCGGCGATGAAGAAACGAGTGGTGAGCGTCCAGCGCCAGCAGTCCAGTGCGCGTGCGCTCGACCACTACGTGCGTGGCAACGGCGCACCTGGACTGCCTCCCACATGTCTTCGTCCTTCAGGCCCATCTCGCGCTTGACGGCCTTGTCTAGCGCACGCTCTTGAGCTGCAGACACGGAGCAAGGACATGGCCGCGGCATGAGGTCCCGCACTTGGGGGCGGCGACCAGAGCGCCACTTGGCCTGCCGCGAGCGCTCCTCACCTGCGAGGGACTCGTACTGCTGCAGCGCCTGCCTGCGCACGAACTGCGCCTCGTCCAGCAGCGCGCGCCGCCACTCGGCGCCCGAAACGGCCGCCTCGCGCTGCGCCTTGAGCTGCTCCAGCGCGGCCTGCGCGGCCGCCGAGCCCTCGCGCGACATGGCGCAGTCGAGCGCCTGCAGCTCGAGCGTCTTGATCTCAATGTCCACCTGCGCGCCGTAATGCGTGTGCGGGAGCCACGCAGAACTCAGCCAGGCGCGCCTGGCACCCAGTCGCAGGCTTTCCGTGTGCAGCAAACGGCCACCCTCAAAGCAGCTGACCTTGATCTTGGCGGAGGCCAAGGCGCCGAGCTGGTTGTTGAACTCGAGGATCACGTCGGCCATCTCCACCTCGAGCCCCTTGCGCTCCGTCTCGAGCGTGCGCCGCTGCTTCTCGCGCTCATCCGCCACCTGCGCGCCCGCACCACGGCTTGCGCGTCAGTCGCCTGAGTCAGCACGCGCCGCGCTGCTCTCACCGCACTGTGGCTCACCTCGGCGGCGCGCTTCTCGTACTCTGCAAGCTGCTTGCGCTGCTCGACCGTGAGCTGCGCGCGCGGCAGGTCCATCCACGGCTGCCGCACCAGCGCCTCGTCCTCGGCCGCCGCCTTGCGCACCTCGAGCGTAGCGTTCATCATCTCGCGCAGCGCGCGCTGGCGCGCGTCGTCCGCCTGCGGTCGTCGCGCACGCGCAACGGGCGACGCCGCTCAGCGCGCGCTATGGGGCACGGCGCGCGCGGCACGTCCGCAGCAGAGCCACGACGATGGCCACTCACCTCGGCGCGCTGCCGTGCCTCCTCCTCCGCCTTGGCGGCCGCCGCCCTCCGCGCCGCCTCCTCCGGCGACACCCACTTCTCCACCTGCGCGGCGCAGCAAGGCAGGGCCACCTTGAGGCGTCCGCAAGGTACAGGAGAAGCGTGCTGCGCAGATACCATCCATGGGTCTGGCCCTCACCGTGACCTCGGCGTCCGCCACGGCCAGGTGCTCCTGCCACGCCTCGCGCGCCGCGCCCGAGTAGTCCACGCGCTGCGGCGCGGGCAGCTCCAGCTCCTGCGCAACCCCCACGCCACGCACAGGACCAGGGTCGAGGCGCGCCCCTGCGCTGCGGAGCCCAACCCTGCGCACCCCTCCCTCGAGATCCGAAACGCCAGGTGCAAGGGCTTCGGCTCGCCTTTTGGATCTCGGCGATGCGCGCGGCGCGCTCGTCCAGCTTGTCGAGGTCCTGGTGCTTGCGCGCCAGGAGCTTGTCGAAGCGGGCGTTGAACGCGCGCTGCGTCGCCCGCACCTCCTCCTGCGAGCGGCGCGGTGCAAGGGGGCGCGTGAGGGTGGGGCTGCGGCCATGCCACACGTGCTGTGCAGCGACCATGCGATGCGGGCAAGAACCTGGCGGTTCTGAGGTGAGAAGCGCGCTCACCATGAGCAGGATGGCCTGCGCGGCCTTGCGGTGCGGGCAGTGCAGCTGCAGAGGCGCGTAGAGCAGCCCGCACAGCCCGTTCTGCACCTGCACCGAACCACGCAGACACGCAGCGCGTGGAGCAATGGATGGCGCCTCGCCATCCATTCACGCGCTGCTCACACGCCTTCGCGCCACCAAGGGCGCTGAGTGCCCAGCAACGCGCGCGCGCGCACCTCGTTGCCCTCGATGTTGTCGTCGTCCTGCCGCCGGGGCACGCCCTCGTCGTCCAGCTCCTCGTCCTCCTCCTCCTCGTTCGCCGTGGCGCCGCCCTGCACACAAGCGCGTGTGCACCGCCACGCTGATGGACGCATGGCCCTTAAAAGAAGCAGCAGTATGGGGGGGACTGAGGGAGAAAGAGCAGTCTGCACTGACCTGTGAGGCGTTTGCGGCGGCGGCAGCGGCGGCGGCCGCTGGCGTGACGCCCGTCGCGGACTTGCTGGCCGCGTTGCGCGGCGTGGGCTCCTTGCTGGGGTTGGTGCTCGAGGGCGCAGTCAGCGTGCTCAGGTCAATGCGCGCCGCCATCTGCCCGCGCCACCTTCGCTCACGTGCACGTTGCGTTGCGGCCCGCGGGGAAGGCTGTCAGGACGCAGGACGCGGAGGGCAGCAGTATGGTTCAGGGCGTGGAACGCCGGGAGAGTGCGCTCACCGCTTGATGGTGACGACCTGCCCGCGGGCGTCGCGCGGCCACTCGGCCTGCTCGGCCTGCTCCACCTTGCGCAGCATCGTCACCTGTGCTCACACGCAGCCGCACACACTGTGTCATTCGCCGCGCCCCACACACAAACACCCAGCAAGGCCTGCCCTGCGTGTGCGCCACCACGTGCAAGGCCAAGCAAGGCCTGCCTAGTGATGCGCCGGCGCTCACCTGTCTGAGCCTCCTGGCCTCCTCCTTGGTCAGCGCCCGCACCGGGTACGACGTGACGCCCGTCTGCACGGCCTGCGCCGTCGCCGCGCTCGACTCCTTCCATCGCTTGAGGTCCTCCGCTGCAAGCAGGACAAAGGGACAAGCAAACGCCGGCATCTCTGTCAAAGGAGACCTTGGGAGAGAGGAGCGCGAGAGGAGTGCAGTGCAGTTGGGCCGACCGGGGCAAAGCAAGGCGCGTGGAGATGGTGGCGGCGTCATCGTACCTGACATGGGGGAGATGAAGGCGTGCTCGGGGAGCGGCAGCAGCAGGCGGTGGCCGGCGCCCGGCTCGGTGCCGCCCAGCAGCTCAGGCTCCAGCCTCGCACGCACCACCTGCAAGGTCAGGGTTCATCAGGGCGCGGCGCCCATGCACCCTCGCCCGCGCCGCCGGTAGTGACCGTCGGAGGTGCGGCGGAATCGCTGCAAGCAAGCCTGGTGGTGTGGGGTGCAGTTGGGGCTCACCTCTGGCTCCATGCACGCCTTTAGGGCTTGCGCCCGCACCGCCGCCACCTGCTCGTTGCCCTGCTTCTGCAGCTCGGCCTGCAGCGCCCGGTCCATGACAAACTCCTCGGGGCCCAGCTTCTCGCCCTCCTCTGCATGGCCAGGGCACGGTTAGGCTTCCACGACAGTGACCGCCAGCACGCAGCGCTGCACTTGGGCCCAAGCAGGAGCGGCCCCCAAAGACGCCGTTGCTCACCCGCGAGGTCGTTGCGTGCGCGCAGGTCCTGCAGCTGCTGCTTCCACACGGCGCGCCGCTTGGCCAGCGCCTCCTGGGACGCCTTGAGCTCGCTGGCAATGGCATGCGCCTGCACACGCAGCCGCCGGCCACACACACGCACACACAGCACACACAGCACATCGCGTGAGCCACGCACCATTGCCTTCTTTCCCCTTCCGTGACACCCTCCAGTAGCCTGCCCCGCGCGCACCTGCACGGCCGCCTGCGCCTGCTTCCACGTCAGCACCTTCCTCGGGCCCGCGTCCAGCGCCAGCAGGTGCGGGGCGCGCGGCAGGCAGGCGCCGGCGCCCGCCACCACGTTGGCCAGCCCCGGCGGCGCCAGCATGCGCGCCCACGGCGCCAGCGCGCCGTACGCCCGCCGCACGTCTGCGCGGTGCGCGCGCGCGCGCAGCAACCGCACGGCCCCTCAGACGGCAAACTCGCAACTTGTGCGGCTAAGCGCAGCTTTGGGGTCGATTGCACCCACCCCGCTTGCTCACTCGTGGCCTGTACCCCTTTGCAAGCATTCCTCTCTCTACCCCGCCCCACTTGTGGGGCCACGTGCCGAGAACGCTCGAAAAAGGGATGGAGGCTGGTGGCGTCCTTCCCTGTGTGTGCAGCACTCACTGGAGCTGGGTGAGGCCCTGCCGACGGCGGGCGTGCCGGCGCCTTTGCCCTTGCCGGCGCCGCCCGCCTCATCCAGCACCACCTCGGCCACGTGCACGCAGCCGTCCACGCCCACCGTGGCCAGCAGCCGACCGCCCAGCGCCGACGCGCCGGCCTTGACGTGGAGCACGTCCGGGCCTGCGGGCGCCACGGCGCAGCGCTTCTCAACTCAGCTGTCAGGGAAATGCGCGCTCTGGCCTGGGCTTGTGCCTGCTGATCCTTGCTGCGCGACGTGGGCGGCGGGCCGGTCCGCTGCAAGGTGCTCCCTGTCTGGTGATCACACGCGACGGTGCGGCTTCCGCGGCATCACCTACTAGGGGACCTGGCGTGTGCAGGGCTGGGGCAGGTGCAAAGGAGGAGCATGTTGTGCGGCAGGTGGTGCGTCGCTCACCTGGCGGCGGCGCGGGCAGCAGCGTGTCGGGGCTGTGCGGCGCAAAGGTGGCGAGCGGCGCGCCGACGGACGTCTCGTCGACGGGCAGCGGCGCGTGCATGGCCCACCTGGCCACCTGCGTGTTTGAGGCAGCGCGCGCGGCACCAGCAGCACCGGGCGCCACACGTGTTCCTTGTTCCTGCGTGCACAGCCATCCTCTTCGGCCCATCTCCAGCCCAAAACAGGGTCCTAGCAAACCCTAACTCAGCCCTCACCTGGACCAGGTCGGGCACGGCGAAGACGTACGTGGTCCCGCACAGCGTGCTGACGGCGAGGTGCCGCCCGCCCGTGGGGCCCATGCTGAGCGAGGCGTGGCAGGCGGCCGACGTCAGCTCCTGCGCCCGCTCCGTGTCCGGGATCTGCATTAGGGCATTAGGGCATAGTGCATGAGTTAGGGCACAGCCTACCAGCTCCTGCAACGCGATAGCAGATCTTCGCCCTCCAAGCCCCAATCTAGGGCTTACCTGGAAGTTCTGCGGCGCGGAGATGACCAGCTCGGGCCCCGGCCCGTGCTGCGCGCTGCCCGACGTGTACGACGCTCGCGGCGCCCTAGGGTTGCCGCCGCCGCCGCCGGCCGCCGCCGCCGCCGCCGCGTCGCTCTTTTGCTGCGCCGCCGCCAGCACGGCCCTGGCCGTGGCGCGGTGCTGCTCCGTCATGACTCGGTAGCGGCGCACCGACTTGTCAAGGCAGCAGGCAAAGAGCCAGAAGGAGCCCTCCTCGCCGGCGGCGGGCGCGGCGCCGGCGGGCGCGCTAGGGCTTGGGCTAGGGTTGGTGGCCATGGCGGTGATGACGCTCGAGGCGCGGAGCAGGCCCACCAGCAGGGTGCCGTGCGGGACCTGCGGCGGGGTTTTGCGGCGCCCCATGCTTTAGGGCTTAGAGTGCATTCCACCTGTCGTTCAGGTGGGGAGCGCTGCGCTGCGCCCGGCGACGCTTCCGGCAGCCATGCGGGGGAGCTCCGAAGCCCTCACCTGCGCGCTGGCGTGCTTGAGGTGCGTGAGCGTCTCTGGCGCCCTCAGCACCTGTAGCTCGCCGTTGGTGGTGGACACCACCAGCAGCGGGCCCTCGCTGGCCGCCGACGCCGCCGCGCTACCGCCCCTAGGGCTCGCCAGGGGCTTGGCGTCCTTGGGGCCCCACGCGAGGAGGTGCGGGCTGGCCACGGCGTAGAAGCCCAGCAGGTGCAGCGCAACCTCGGAGGAGGCGCTGCTGATGGACACCACGCGGTAAAAGGCCACCTGCGGGAGTAACGGCGGGCAGGGCCGTTGAGTGCCGTTTGCGGGGGTGGAGCGGGATACTCTCAGCTGTCCATGCATGGCAGACGCATGGACAGCATGCTTGCGACGAGAAAGAGAGTCGCACCATGTTTTGCGTGGCGCTGCACATGGCGCAGAGGTGCCCGTCGCCCGACACGGCCACAGCTGTCACGGGCTTTTCAAACACGCGCTGCGACCAGACGGGCGCCAGCGCGTCCTCAATCTCGGCGGCCGAGGCGTTGCTCGTGATGGCCGCCGCCGCCGCCGCCGCCTGCGCAGCGACGCAGGCAGGCAAACAAGCCCGTACACACGGATCAGGTGGCGTGCTCGTGTGTGCTGCTTGCGGCATCATCTGCCTGCCATGGAGGCGGTTGGGACATATTCCCAGCTTACACCACACCGCAAGCACGTTGCGCACCGAGTTGGCCGAGGCGGAGGCGGCGCCGCTGCCCGCCCCGTGCGCCGCACCCGGCAGCTGCACCAGGCTGCCCGACGTCGCCAGGATGTGCACCTGCACACGCCACGTTTGCGCCGCACCACGAACGTTCAGTTCTGCCCTGCCCCCTCATCAGTTGCCCACCAGCTGCGACGCGTGCGGGGTCGCAGTGGATCCGCAGAGAGCTCTGCTGTTGGCAGGGTGGCAGGAGTGTTTTTTTCTCTCCCTTTCCTCCCTCCCCCAAGTGCATACAGTCCCCCTGCGTCAGGACTTGCCTTGCTCGAGTTGAAGAGACTGGTGGCGCCCCCTCCCCTCTCTCCCACTTGTGCACGCACTGCCCCCCTGGCACGACCTCACTTGCCTTGCTCGAGTTGAAGAGACTGGTGGCGCCCCCTCCCCTCTCTCCCACTTGTGCACGCACTGCCCCCCTGGCACGACCTCACTTGCCTTGCTCGAGTTGAAGAGACTGGTGGCGCCCCCTCCCCTCTCTCCCACTTGTGCACGCACTGCCCCCCTGGCACGACCTCACTTGCCTTGCTCGAGTTGAAGACGTGCACCTCGCCCGCCGCCGTGCCCGCCACCACCAGCGGCCCGCCCAGGTACCCCGACAGGAAGGTGACGGGCGCGCCCAGCCGCCACGTGGCCGTCAGCGTCGCCGTCAGCGCAAACGCCGGCGCGCTGCTGTTGGCCGCCTGCGGCCAACGGGCCATGCCGCACGCAACGCACGCAAACCACCTTGGCACGAGCGCCCTCTTCCTCTGGGCCACAGGACCTGTGACCCTGGCGGGCCTGCTCCTGATTCTGGCGCCCAGGGCACGCAGGGCAAAACACCCCGGGGCAGGACCAAGGATCCTTGGTCCGCCCCGGCCGCACCCAGCCACACTCACCTGCGGCACTGGCGTGCCCGTGTCCGTGACGCCCAGCGTGCACTGCCACAGCCGCACGTGCCCGTCCTCGCCGGCCGTCGCAAACATCTCGTTGGGCAGCATCACCAGCTGCGACGCGCGGCCGGCGTGCGACGCGGCCAGCACCCGGGCGCTCGCCCTCGCCGCCGGCACGGCGCCCGCCTGGCCCTCGTGAGCCCCGGTGAGGGTATACCATGCGTCGGCCAGCAGCAGCTCGGCCCGGTCGGTGCACAGCGCGACCTGGTCAAGGGCCGGGGAGGGCGCAGCGTGCACAGCGTGGCCTTTGCCAGCGGGCAGCGCGCAGACGGCCGACACGGCCAGCCCGTTGGCGGCCAGCCAGACCAGGTGCGTCGCCGGGCCGCCGCTATGGTTTCCGCTAGGGTTGGCGCTAGGGTTGGCGCCGTGCGCCAGCACCAGGTGCTGCGCCAGGCTGAAGACGCCGACCACGGCGCCGAGCGCCGCGTGGGGGGTGGCGGCGGGGTCGAAGAACGGCGCGGCGACCAGGGCGTGGCTGCCTGAGCCCCAGGTCAGGTCTTTGATGCTGGGCGGCGCCGCGTGGTTGACGCCTGCAATCGGATGGGGTTAAAACAGCGACGTTCAACCCTTTGTTTACCCCTTGCTGATTTCACCCCAGCACCCTCTCAAGGTCCCAGCTCTCCCTAGCTGTCTTCGCTCACCGAGCAGGCGCCCCAGGGAGGTGCCCAGCAGCAGCGCGCCCGTGGCCGACCAGCCCAGGCACGTGACGCGCTCGCCGTCACCCAGGCACGACAGCTCCACGTCCGCCTGCATTGGCGTGTTTGGCGTGTTTGCACTCCCCCAAGGCGTCAGGATTCCGCCGACCTGCGGGTGCTTGGCGTGCTCCTCGTCATGTCCAGCATGGCGGTGCAAGGGGAAGGCTGCATCTCCCTTGGCTGCCCTGGAGCAGCCCAAGCTACCAAACACTCTGCCCATGAACTCTTTCCCAGCCTGCCGCTCTGATGCTTTCCAGACCCTCTGGCGCCACCCCACCAAAAGCGCTCACGTGGTGCAGGCGGTGGCCCGAGAGCAGCGGCTCCAGCACGTAGACGCGCGCCGCCTGCTCGCCCGCCGCCGCCAGCACGCCGTGGTTGAGCGGGAAGAAGGCGGGCCGGTGCGCCGCCAGGCGGGGGCCCAGCCACGCCCGCGCCACGCCGCTGCCGGCGCCCTCGGGGGCCAGGCTGGGCCGCGATGCCCGCTTGCCGGCGCCCTGCACCCGCACACAACCACGCGCGCATCGTAAGCTGGAGGCTGGCACGCGAGAGCAGCACGAGCAGTAAGGTGGAGCAGTCCCTATTTGGATGGGCGCATGCTCCTGCGAATGATACAGGCGCCGAGAGCGGGGGTAGGCGGTGCGGGAGGGAGGGAGCGTACCTGAGCGTCCCCCAGTACTTCGTCGACGTCCCACACGTCCAGCCAGTGGTCTGGATAGGCAGACACAGTGGCCAGCCGCCGCCCGTCGCGGCTGAAGGCCAGCGCGCTCCACGACGCGTCCTTGGCGGCGTCCTGCGTGGCAACCACGCGCAGCGCGCCGCCTTGCCCAACCGGGTTGATGCGCCCTCACGCAGCCGTCTGGCCAGCCCAGCCGACCCTTGATGCGACGAGCGCAGCTGCTGTGCGGTGCCGCAAGCCCCTGCCCTGTAGCTGCTTTGGTGTGGCTGTGGGTGGGAGGCACGCCCAAGGCTGTGTGCGTTCGTGCTGCTGGCGGAGAACAAGCGGGGCCTGGCACCTTGATGGTGCCGAGCTGGTGGAAGTCCAGGGCCGCCACTATCTGCACCGACGCGTCCAGCCCGTGCTGCGAGACGGCAATGAGCTGCCGGTCGGGGCAGGTGGCGTACACGGGCGGGCCCGACGAGCCGCCCATGGACTTGTTGGCGCTGGTGAAGAGGTGAGTCTGCGCGCGGCACAGGGTGTTTGTCAGCAGCGGTTCAGCGTGAGATGGCACGTCCCGCCGATGATCATGTGCGGCGCGGGAAGGCGTGGCGCGGCGTGGCGTGGCAGTGCGTGCCCCTTGGAGGTGGGGAATGCTGGAGGCGGGAGTGCTTCTCGTGCTGCTCGTGCTGGCTTGAGCCCTGAGCGTGGTCCCACGCGTCGCTTGGGCGGAAGGCGCATGCACGACATCCCGCACCTGCGAGCCCGTCAGCACGTCCTGCGAGACCAGGCCGTTACCAAACGCGTAGACGATGTGCTGAGCGTCCGACCAGAGCGGCGGGCCGGCCAGACCCACGCTCGCCAGCGCGTGGGCCTCCATCCCGCGGAGTCGAGCAGCAGAAGAAGTGTGCGCGCCACCAATTCGACGCGCTCAGCGCGTACAAGGCGTGCTCATGGTGCTCAGGTAGCGCGTTTGCGCAGTTGGTGGCGCCACGCGCCGTGCACGGCATGATGAGGGCAAGTCAGGTCTTGGCGCGACATCAGAGAAAAGCAGCACCCCGTGAGCGAGCCACCTCGATAGTCAGGACGGCAGCACCACCTCAGTGCTGCACTGTTCACGTCGCTGAGCGCACTCGCGGCGGTTCTCTTCCTCGGCGCGCTCCAAAAAGGCGCCTGTTCCCCCGGGGGCGCCACGCGACCAACAGAGAGCACTCGATCCATTAGCAGGGTGATAGCTGCAGCCCGCCGCTGCCATGGCGGCGCTCGTGGGCAGCAAGCCTGCGAGCCCATTCACGCCCCAGGACCGGTGAGGCGCGCCAGATGGCCCGCGCGCTCCACAGCGCTTGCGGGAGGGACTCATGCTATCCATGTCGCTGCGCGCACGCTGCTCCCTCTGGGCGCGTGCTCTGCGCGAGACCTCGTACGGGAATCGCGCTCGGCGACCCACCACGCGCGCAGGAACTTGACGTCCTCGGAGAAGCGCACGTTCAAGGAGAAGCTGCAGAATGCCATCGTGGAGGCTGAGCAGGCCGAGCAGGCGGCCTACCGGGAGGCGCAGATGCAGGCGCGTCCCCCGCGTGCGCAGCGCCGCACGCAAGCGGCACCTGCAGCGACATGAGGTTCTCAGCAGCATTGAAAGGCCATGCTGCTAGTTGAGGCTCCAAGAATTGGGCTGGCGTGGAACCTGCACAGCTGCGCGTCACCCACATCGTCTTGTCGCGCACGCGCAGGACAAGAAGACTCTGGCCATCTCGCTGCTGGTGGATGGCAAGCCCCAGGCGTTCGTCGACTTCTTCCGGCTCACGCACAGCATGCCGCACCTGCCGCACGAGGGCCCGCTGGACCCGCCCAGCACCTCGGGCGGCGACCTGCCGCAGGAGAGCCTGCTGCTGCTCAAGGCGCAGCTCTCCCAGGCAGATACGGCGCGGCGAGCCGGGCGCGTGGAACAGGTGCGCGCGCCCCCCTCACACCCCCGGGCGTGGCACATGCCCTTCCGATGCGAATGCCGGCACCCAGGATGAGGCCCAGGCAATCAGCGCGCCGCACCACACCGCTCACACGCAGGTCTACGCGGCGTACAAGCACCTGGCCAAGTACTTTGCGCAGCTGGGTCGCCTGCGCACGGCCGAGTTCTTCTTCAAGCAGTGCCTGCACATATCGCGCGAGGCGGCCTGGCTGCCCGGCGAGCTGGAGGCCAACCTGGCGCTGGGCGTGGTGTACGAGGAGCTCAGGGACACGGCGGCGGCCATCGCATGCCACGAGCGGAGACTGGAGCTGGCCATGCAGCACAACCTGCAGGTGAGCGCGGCCCGCCGCCTGCCCGGGGACCTTCCTTGGCGGCATTCCTTGCTCCAGCAGTACCACGCCGCATCCGTCCAGCGGCACAGCGCCTGACATGACGTTACGCGGCTTGTGTGGTGGGAGGAGGCGCTTGCGCTGACAATTGTGCGGTTGCGAACACGGGCGCGTTTTGCTGCACAGGCCGAGATGGAGACGGCGTACAACAGCCTGGCCACCGTGTACATGGGCCAGGCCGAGGAGTACGAAAAGGCTGGCGAGGTGCAGGCGGCCATGGACGCCTTCAACCGGTGCCTGCGCGCCGCCGACAAGGTCGGCGACATGAAGGTGGCGGCCAAGGCCAACCACAGCCTCGGCATGCTCTACTTTGGCCAGAGCTCCTGGCAGGTGCACCGCACTCGCCTCCTCTTTCCTCGACTCCACTCACTCCTGTTGCGGTGTGCTTGGCTCTTGATTCCAGGCTCAACAACTTGTGGTGGTGGTGCTCTTGGGGTGCCCTTCATCCCGCCCGTAGGACGCCATGTTCTTTCTGCGCAAGTACATTGAGCTGACGGCGGGCGGCAGCGTGCAGGGGCTGGACAAGGCGGCCGAGGGCGTGGCGCACACGACGTACGCGCAGTGCCTCAAGCACGTGGGCGACCGGCAGGGCGCCATCCAGTCACTGCAGGCCTACTTGCAAACCACCTCGAGGTGCAGGCGTGGGCGCGTTTGCTCACTGCATTGTGGCAGCACGGTGGCGGAGCGCAAGGGAGGCCATCACGTGGATGGCGCCTTTGAGCGTCGCCCACCATCTTCGCCCCCCCGCCTGTGCACTTGAGCCCTCTGCAACGCGACACGACCTTGGGTGCGCGCAGGGGTCAAGACCCGTGGGGCCCGGCATACGCCAGCTGCAGCTTGGGGCTGCTGTTCTTTGAGCAGGGGGGCTACCAGGAGGCGGCGACGTACTTTGAGCGCTTCTTCGAGGTGCGCCTGGGTTCCCTGGGCTTCCCCAGCACCAGCATGTGGGCGGCAGGGTGTGCGTGTATGTGCAGACCTTCGGTCGCCGCAACAGGCCTCCGCTTGCGCTGGCAGGAAGCTGGATCAGCAGAAGCTGGATGGGGCGCTGGCTCACACGCCTCCTGCCGCTCGCCCCTCCCCATGCACGCAGATTGCCCGGACACTGCCGGACAAGCGGGCGTTGGAGGCAGCTCGCTTCAACCTGGGCGTGGCGCGGGGCGCCCTGCGCATGCAGGTGCGGCTGATGCATGGCCCTCCCCTGTGGTGAGGCAAGGATGGCGAGGCGGTTGCCAGCGCGCGTGGCTGAGCACTGTGCTTGCGCCACGACCTCACGTGCCTGCAGGCGTACTACGAGGTGGTTGCCAAAGACCTGCCCAAGCTCATCCACTGGAAGAACAACCACACGCCGTTCGCGTGACGCCTCTCGTGCTTTGTTCCCTCACTGCAACGACACCACCTTGCGCACCCAGCACCCCCTGCGCAGAGCCGGCCGATTGCACGCCGGAGAACGCTCGGCGCCGCGTCATCGTGAAAAGCACCCAAAGCGAACGAACGAGTGTAGGGTCCCAAACGCAAACACGAATAACAGGCCCGTCAAACGCTTAAACAGACGACGGCCTTGAGCTGTTCAGCCAGCGTCCACCACCGCACGCTCAACGCACACACCCTCTCTCCTCTCTCTCATGACCCCAAGGCGTCGCTCGGCCTGTCCCTGTCCTCACCGGCCTGCCTGTGTCGACCATCAAGCATCCCCGCACTGGCTGCGCGCGCTGTCACCGCGCCCCACGCTGCGCCCAAGCACAAGCCCCCCCTCTGGCCGCGTCCTCAATAGACAACCTGCAAACAGGCAGCGGACGCTCTCCCACCCTGCCCGGTGGGTGCGCCGCGCGCCAACGACCCGCGGAGCCACGGCAGGCACAGCGCACGACGGCGCAGGGGCCACCCGCCCGCAGCCCCGCGGCAGGAGCAGGCCCGCTTCTCTGCACGAGTCCGTCCCAAGCAAACGCTGCAGCGGCGGCTCTACTTGCGCTTGCTGTCCTTGCTCGGGGCCGGCGCCGGCGCTGCGGGCGCCGGCGCGGCGGCGGCGTTGCTGGCGGCCGCCTTCTGCACGCCCAGCACGCGCGCCAGCGTCACGAACGAAATGCCGCCCACCTGCACGGCACGACGCGGGCACGCCAGCACACACGCGCACGTACTCGTCACGTGCAGCGGCCGGACCAAAGCCTGGCTGTGCTGCTGCACGCGCCCTCGCCGGCAGCGGGAAGCGACAGCAGCGGCGCCTCCCGCCCGGCACGCGCGCACTCGTGCAGAGCGGAGCGCAGCCGGCGCGGCGCGGCAGCGCGGCGTGGAGCCGACGTTATGCGGCCGGCAGCAAAGGAATCCCGCGCGCACGCACTCACCACGTTGTTGAGCGCCCGGATGCCTGCCTGGTAGACGCGGAAGATGGGGATGGGCAGCACCGAGGCCACGATGGGGTCGAAGCCGCCCAGCAGCTGGTAGCGCAGGTTGGAGCTCAGGCCCATGTGCAGGCCCCAGGTGCCGGCGTTGGCGAGCACGTTGGGCTGCTCGTTCTGCGGAAGCGCACGTGCATGTGCACGAGGGCACCGCGTCAAACCCCCACCCACGCTGCGACCCACCCCTGCGCCGCCGCACCCTTCACCCACAAAGCGCGCTCGTTGCCCCTAGTGCCCAGCGCACACACTGCCACTCTCTCGCTGGCGCCGGTGTCATCCCGAGAGGCCCCCGCGCCCGCCGCGGCCGCTCACCACGACGCGGAAGTTGGGGTCGAGCGTCTTGCGCAGCGCGATGAGCCCGTTGGACAGCGCCGTGCCCGTCACGCCCGCCAGGAATCCAATCACCGCAAACACGGCGCCCTGCGCACCACACGGGTGGAGAACAGCCCCGCACGCCCGCAACTGACCACAATTGCCGCCTGTCGCGCTGCTCGGCCCGCCCTCAACGCAAGGGGCGCTGCTTCCTGGAGCAGGTGCTCTGCCGCGCCGTCAAGGCCAGGCCTGTCCCCCCGCCACCCCGCGGGTCCAGTCAGCTGGGTCCCAGGGCACGACCGCCACCCAGGCCGCACCTTGTAGCCAAAGTTGAGCAGGCGCGCGCCCGCGGAGAAGCTGCCCGCCTCAAACATGTTGCCGCCTGCGCGCACGCCGCACGCCGCACCGCGAGAGCGCGCAACGCGGGCATTAGCTCGCCGGCGCGTGGACCCGGTGGCACGCGCTGCTCATCCCGCCACGCCACACCACACGAAGCTGCGCGGCGCGGTGGCGCCAGCCCCGCGGTGTTTTCCGCTGTTGGTCACTGACCACGGCTGCAGAGGTCTCCCGCCGATGGAGCGATGACTGTGCACTGGCGCTGCTGCCCCCCTTTTCCCCTCTTCCCACCCTGGGGCGCTCACCTGGCGCGCCCCAGCTCTTGAGGGTGCTGTCGCTCAGCGCGCGTGCCACCAGGTTGCCGCCCGCCACACCCGCCACCGCCGTGCCCGCCGTCGGGGCCACTGCGCGCACGCCATGAGGTCAAGAAACGCAGGCCCCTTCGTGCACGCCTTCGTACGCGTCTGCGCTCTCTGCCAGCGAGCGCTATTTGTGCGCCACGACTCACAGAGGTACATGATGCTGAAGTTGAGGATGCTGCCCACCACCAGCGTGCTGCGGGCAAAAGAGTGGGCGTGAGGGGAGCAAGGTGTGCAGCCGGTCAGCCCGGTCGCGCCGTGACCAGGTTGGCGCAAGCGCTGGCCACTCGTGGCGCTTGCCTGAAGACGAAGTCGAGCTCGTAGAGGCCCCAGTGCGGCCTGGAGCTCATGTCGCCGATGACTGACGCGCCCACGCCGATGATCTGCGGGCGCGGCGGCGGGCGGGCAGCGAGCGCAGGTTCGGCCAGCCGCCCTCGCCCCGGGCGTGATCCAGCGCCGTGCACGCACTGCAGGGGGTCAGCCCCGACCACAGGCGCGTGCACGAGCCGCTGAGGCTGCTGCACGGCTGGCTTGGGGGGCGTTAGGCGCCCCACCTGCTCGAGCAGCACTTTGACGGGGAACTCGGGGTCGTACGCCACGCGCTCGGCCCAGCCCTGCAGCAGGCCTCCCGCGGGCTGCTTGCTGCTGTCGCCGCCGTCGCCCTTGCCCTCGCCCCCGCCTCCACCTCCTCCCTGGCCCCCTGAGCCCGATGAACCTGCGCCCCCCCCGGCGCCACCGCCACTGGCCGTGGCAGGCGTGACTTGCGCGTCGCCCCGCCTGCGACACGACGCACGCGCGAAGGCGCCGCCGCTCGCGCGTCGCGGCGCTGAGGAGCACGCCATCTGTCGTCCCGGAGATGCTCAAGGTGGCTCACCTGGGCGGCCGCAGGGGCCTGCGATGCGCGCAGGGCGCCACCGATGGCGCAGCATGATGCAGCGCGTCCTGCTGCTGAGGCTGCGGCTCCGCTGAGGACGCGAGCACCACGAGCGCAACCGGGCGCCGAGCGCAGGGTTGTTTTCTCGCCGCCCCGCTGCAGGAAGACTTCCCGGCGCCACGATGGGCGCGCAGCTGAGAAGCCTGCATCTCGTCGTGGTGGCTTGCCGCGTTCCTGTGCTGTGCTGCGACGCACGACCGCGTTTGGCGAGTTCTCCATGCGCCCCTGACGCCCTGAAAGTGGCTGCGCTCGCATGGGCGAGAGGAAGACGGGTGCGCCCGTGGTGCCAGCGGCGCAGTGCACACAGAGCGAGGCGCCTCCTGAGCGGGCGCCTGCGCGGCGCACCGCCACCCCCACTCCGCGCGGCAACACGACGAAGAGAGAAGCGAAGTCTCCCAGTGAGCAGCGATGTCGGGCATCAACCTGCAGGAGTTTGAAAAGCTCGCCAAGCAGCGCGCGTCGACGGGCCTCAAGCCACGCGCCGTCAACATCAAGCCTCGCGCCGCGCCAGGAGGCCCCTCCTCGCAGCAGCAGCAACACGATGGCGGAGCAGGGGCGGCGACAGCCACGCCGGCGGCGTCCGGCGGCAGGCCCCCAGCGCAGCGCACCACCAGCGTGTCGCTGGGCGGGCCCCCGCCAGGCGCCACGGCGTCCACCGCGCAGCAGCAGCCCCGCGCGGCGCCGGCGCCCGCCGGCCCGTCCTTCGCACGCGCCAGCATCACCTCCCAGCAGCAGCAGCAGCAGCAGCAGCAGCAGCAAGCCGCGCCTCCCTCCCTGCAGCGCACCACCTCCCAGCCCCCCCCTACGCCCGCACCCGCTCCCGCCGCCGCCCCACCACCCCCCGCCAAGGCCCCGGCCCCCCCGCCGCCACCCAAGACGACGGCCGCCGCCGCCTGGCAGCCCGGCAGCCAGCAGTCCACGCAGGACCAGCAGCTCCTCCAGCTGCTCGGCGGCTCCCAAACGCAGTCGCAGGGCGGCCCGGCGGCCACGCAAACGTACCCCCCCGCCTTCACCGCCTCGCAGACGCAGCCCTCCCCGCGCCTGCCCTACCAACCGCAACAGCAGCAGCAGAGGCGGGCGGCGCCTCCGCTAGACCCCCTGCTGCTGCAGCTGGGGACGCAGGGCAGCCAACTCTCCTCCGGCACGCAGCAGCAACAGCAACGGCCCGCCGCGCCGCCGCCGCCCGCCGCCGCCACCCCCGCGGCCCCCAAACCCGCCGCCGCCACAGCCCCCACCCCTGCCGCGGGCCCCTCCCGGCCGGCCGCAGCAGCGCCGCGCCCCACCACCGTCCCCCTCGCACGGCTTGTAGCGGCGCCGCCGGCCCCCGCGGCAGTTGCCGCCAAAGCGCCGCCGCCCGCCGCCGCCGTCACTGCCGCGCTGCCCCGGCCAGCGGCCCCCAGGCCCATCGCCGCTCCAGCCCCCCCGGCCGTTCGCCCGTTCGCCTCCTCCGCCGCGCCCGCACCCCGCGCCCTCCCCATCCCCACCGCACCCTTCCCAGGCCCCCGCCCGCAACCGCCACGCAGCGCCGCCGCCTCCGCCGCCGCCTCGCTCCTCCCGCCCCCCTCGCGGGCGCTCCCGCCCGGCGCCCCCCCGACCGCCCTCCCGCCCGCTGCCGCCGCCGCCGCCGCCACGGCGCGCCCCGCGCCGCCACCCGCCACGGCCGAGCAGCTGGCCCGCCTCAAGCGCATGCAGGAGCTGGCGCAGCAGCGGCAGCAGCAGGAGGCCGAGCAGCGGCAGCGAGGGCTGCAGGAGCAGCTGGCCGCCGTCGCCGCCGCCCGCGCCGCCTCCCCAGCGCCGCCGCCCGCCACCCTGCCGGCAGCCCTGCCGCTGGTGGGGGTTGACCAACTCCTGGCGGGGCAGCCCGCGACGCAGCCGCCGGCGGCGCCTCGTTCCGCTGCCCCGGACGCTGAACCCGAGCAGGAGCCTTTGGGACGTGGGCACCGACGCCGCGCCGCCGTCGCTGCCGCCAAAGCCGCCATCACCGGCGCCGCATCCGCCGCCCCCGCGGCGCCTGCCAGGGCCAAGGCCAAGCTGGTTGCGGCGCCTGCGCCGGGCGCAGCGTCTGACGCCACCGCATCCGCTGACGACAGCGACGCAGAGGAGGAGGAGGAGCAGCAGGAGGAGGAGGAGGCGCCCGCGCCGCGCGCGGCGGCGCCCTCCAAGGCGGCGCGGCCCGCCAGGACCAAGGCGGCAGTCAGGAGGACGGCGGCGGCCGCGGCGGCTGAGCCAGCGGCGGCGGCGGCGGCGGGGCCAAAGCACCGGCAGGCGGGCGGGCGGCGCGGCGCTGGCGCGCTGGTTCCGGCGGCGCTGGCGGCGGCCGCCGACATGAGCGGGTTTGTGCCGGCCAGCCCTCTCCCGTGAGTCCTGCCGATCTTCAGGCCCCCCCACTCCCCTTGGCGTTTGTTCGCGGAGTCAGTCTCCGGCGGCGCAGGTGATCCAGACTGCCTGGCAGTGCGAGCTGACTCTGCTGCGGCCGTGCTTGCTCGCGCCGCTGCCTCGCACGCAGGCCCGGCGCCTCCCCGTCGGGAGCGCTCCCTCAGCTGCCTGCCCCCGCGCTCCCTCCCGCCGCCGCAGCAGCAGCGCCGCCCTCCCCCGCCGCCGCCGGCACGCCGCCCCCGCAGCACCAGCAGCAGCAACTCGACGACGACTCCCCCACCTCCTCCCAGCACCAACCGACCACCACGGCGCCCCGCCCCGGCGGCGTGGGCCTGGTCGCGCCGCCAGGGCTCCTGCGGCCAAGGCG
>VFQP010001496.1_pt1 | contig 31038 bp, 33 predicted proteins | sample 3512351 | NCBI WGS metagenome assembly VFQP01 (sample SAMN10412372, study PRJNA504923) | tailings metagenome | isolation source: Relicate 1 Philex TSF1 revegetated site | place: Philippines: Tuba, Benguet | collected 2017-08-29
TCCGTGGTGGCGACGGCGCCCTCCTGTCCCTGCTGCGGCTGCGGCTGCGCTCTCTCCCGCTCGCCCTCCGTGGTGGCGACGGCGCCCTCCTGTCCCTGCTGCGGCTGCGGCTGCGCTCTCTTCCGCTCGCCCTCCGTGGCGGCGACGGCGCCCTCCTGTCCCTGCTGCGACTGCGGCTGGCGTGCCGCTTCCCAGGGGCTGCAGCCGGGGGCAGCATGGCGCGCGCCGACGCCGGCTGCGACCCTTCGCGCCCCGACGTGCCTGGCCGCTCGGCGTCAGAGGGCTGGGCAGGCGGCTGCGGCTGCGCCGGGTTGGCTTCCCTCGCCCTCCCTCCCTCCTGCTGCTCCTCCTCCTCCTCCACATCGTCATAGCCCAGGCCCAGGACGTCGCCTGGCTTTGCCGCGCCCTCGCCTGCACGGCACCGTGGCAGCCCACACCAACACCGCACGTCACGCGGGCTGTGCTCAAGCCGCGCCGCCAGTCGCCGTTGCTTGCTGTGTGGCAACGCGGCAAACAGGCGGGCGCACCGAGGACCCCATTGGCGTGTGAGTCGCCGCGGGCCGGTGGGTGCGAGGGGCCGGCGGCAGCGGCACCGGCGCGGGCCATGACGGTCCGCACAGCGTCGCCTGCGTGCGGCTCGCAGCGCACAGGTCTCCCCTCCGCGGCCGGTGAGCGGCGCTTGCCCACGCTGTTGACTGCCTGGCGCCGCCCGCCCCGCACGCACCAAAGAGCTGCGTGGTCAACTCCTGCAGCAGGCCCGACATGTGCCGGCGGACCTGGTCCGCCACTGCCTCGTCCGTCAGATCATCCTCCTCCTCCGCTTGCTGCTGCAGGCCCTGCTCCGCTTGGTGCTGGTGGCCGTTGCTGCGCTGCAGAGCGCCGTGCGCCGGCCCGTTGGCAGCGGCGTGCTCTCTGTGCTGCAGGGCGGGCCCATCGTGGCCGCCGCCGTTGGCGCTGGGCTGAGCCTGCGCACGCGGCGCACACACAGCGGCGATCCGATCGCGCTGCGGCGCGCTGTGCCCCGTGCCAGCACCATCAAGCGCGGTCTGCCAGGCGGAGGTGGTGACGCGGAGAATGGTGAGATGAAGCTGCGGGGCGCGACTGGCAGGCTGGTCCCTGCACGCAGTGCGTGCGTCCCGGCTGACGCAGCCTGGTGCTCCTCACCATTGGCGAGGAGCCACTGCCTCCAGCTGCGCCCAGTCAATGGCCAGCCCACGGTACACGCTGTGCGCAGCGCTGTGCCTGCAGCGAAGAAGGGGCTTGCACCTCCATGCCGAAGCGGGCGCGAGAGGCGCGAGGTGGGACGGCGCGCGCAACACGAGCAGCGCTAGCAATCGCTCGGGTGGCTCGCTGCAGGAGCAGGAGCACACACACACACGCAGCAGGAGGAGGACCTGCCGAGCAGCTCGCGAGGTGGCCCAGCCGCTGATGGCAGCGCTGGAGCGGCCGTAGAGTGATCTGGGCTCCTTCTGCGCCAGCCCAGAGGCCTTGTGCCGCAGCAGGGCAGGCCGGTGCCCGCACGCCATCCGCCAAAGGGGCGCGCGCGCCGCCATGATCTCCCAGTTCTTCGTGCTCTCGGCGCGCGGGGACGTCATCATCCGCAAGGATTACCTGGGCAACGTGCCCAGGACCTCGCCAGAGGTGTTTTTCCGCAACTCCAAGTTCTGGAAAGGAGGCGGGTGAGCGCACACCCGCGCCGCGGCCGCGCCAGGGGGGCACGACAACACACCACAGGGACGCAGCTGCTGCTGCACCACAGGCCCGCCTCTGTGGCCAGCAGCACGCTGCGCGCACGGCACGCCCCTCCGCGGCGCACCTGCACAGCAGCCGCCGCAGCTCACAGCACCACGCAGCACCCACGCCCTCCCTTCACGCTGCCTCCCGCCCGCCCGCCCCACGACCGCGCAGCGACGAGGCGCCGCCCTGCTTCCTGCTCGACGGCGTCTCCTACATGCACCTCAAGGACGGCGGCGTGGAGCTGGTGGCCACAACCCGCGACAACGTGCCGCCCTCGCTGGTGCTCGAGTTCCTGCGCCGCCTCTGCACGCTCATCAAGGACTACTGCGGGCACCTCAGCGAGGAGGCCATCCGCAAGAACTTTGTGCTCGTCTACGAGCTGCTGGACGAGGCGCTCGACTACGGCGTGCCGCAAAACACGTCCACCGACACGCTAAAGTCCTTCGTGCTCAACGAGCCGTCCATCGTCGCGCCGCCGGTGCGCGCACGCTGCTGCGCCCGTGCTGTGCCCGTGCTGTGCGACCCAGGGTGGGTCGCGCCGCGGCGGGCGCGCCACGGCTCCTCGCCGGCGCCCGCAAGGGTCCAGGGTGCTCGGCAGGGACCGCGCTAATCGTGGCCTGCGTGCGCCGCATGCGCGCCTTGTGGCGTTCGGGTGCGGCACGCAGGCGGTTGCCGGCAAGCCGCTCTTCTCGCTGACCAAGGGCCCCACGGGCGTGTTCAAGTCTGTGCTGGACACCAACCGGCCCGACGGCAGCAAGGGGCGCGACGAGATTTACGTGGACGTGGTGGAGCGCGTCTCGTGCACCTTCAACGCGGGGGGGTACCTGGCCCAGGCGCAGGTGCGGCGGCGGCAGCGGCGGCGGCGAGCGGCGGCGGCAGGGCCCGCTGGCTTTCGCGGCAGCGGCGGCGTGGCGGCGCGGGCGGGGCATGGCCGCCGCCGGCACGCGGCAGCGCGGCTCGAGCACGCGCTGGCGCTGGGAGGATGCCGCCGCCGCTCCCACCCGGACACACGAGTGTGTTTGTGTGTGTGGCGGCGCTTGGGTCCGCCGCGCGCACTGCGCAGGTGGACGGCAGCATCCAGATCCGGAGCTACCTGGCGGGCAACCCTCCGATCAAGATCAAGCTGAACGACGACCTGATTGTGGGCAAGCGGGGGTCGCCGTACGGCGTGCCGGTGCCCGGCGCGCTGTCGGGCATTGCCGGCAGCAGCGGCGCCGACCTGGGCATCATCTACCTGGACGACTGCCAGTTCCACGAGGTGAGGAGCAAGGGAGGCGGGGCGGGGGGCCCGCGGGGATGGGGAACGCTCTGTGCACTCTCTTGGTGGAGTCAAGCGTGGGTCGTCAGGCGCAGCGGCGCCCTCCGGCATGCGCGAGGCGAGCCGTGGGAGGCTGCGTGGGGTGAGGTTGGGCCGGCATCGACCTTGGCCGTGTGCCGTGCGTGTGCTGGTGGTGGCTGTGCGCTGCGTGCGTGGCCAGGTGGCCAACCTGGAGATGTTTGACGTGGACCGCACCATCACGCTGGTGCCGCCCGAGGGCGAGTTTGCGCTCGTCAACTACCGCACCAGCACCAACCTCAAGCCGCCCTTCCGCCTGCAGTGTACCTGCGAGCCCGACCCCGCCGCCACCAACAAGGCGCTGCTCACGCTGCGGCTCTGGTGAGCGAGAGGAGGCGCTCCTGGCACCCGCTCCTGGCACCCGCTCCTGGCCTCTGCAAGCGTCACGCGCACGCACGCTCGGCCCCATGCTCTGGCGACGCGCATGCGCTGTCTGCTCAGGCTGTATTCGCGCCGTTGGCGTTCAGCGCGCGTCGCGGTGGCGGTGGAACGCACCCTGGCACGCGGCGCTGATCCTGCTGACGGTGGCCCTGTGCGTGTCCCGGTGCTTGCTTGCTCTCTGGCGCGCCCCGGCTGCAGGTGTGAGATCCCCTCGGACAAGGCGGCGAGCGGCCTGGAGCTCGAAGTGCCCACGCCAAAGTGAGTGAGGAGAGGCCAAGCGATGTTGCTGGTGCAGTCGCTGCTCGTCGTCAAGTGAACACAGGGCTCGGCTGCTCGCGCTTCGAGCGCACAAACGCCCTCCGCAAGCCTGGCGCTTGGAGCCGATGCCCGCGGCGCGGCGCCGCGGGCGGACCGCCGCGCAGCACAGCTGCGACGGCCCCGCGCTCGCCCTCACTCGCGCGCCCTCACACGTGTGCGCCGGGTGCACTGCGTGCGGCGCAGGTACGTGCAGCGGGCGCACTGCGACCTGGACAGCAAGGCCACGCCCGGCACGCAGAGCTGGGAGTTCTCAGAAAAGACGCGCGTGCTCAAGTGAGTGCAGCCTTGCCCGCGCCGCGCCCGGGCCGGCGAGCGGGCTCTGACGCGCTGTTCCGAGGCGTTTGCGGGCCGTGGAATATGATGATCTGGTGGCGTTGGTGGGTTGGTGGGGCTGGTGGCGGTGGCAATCTCGCAGGTGGAAGTTCAAGCGCATGTCTGGCGGGCAGGAGTCGGTGCTGCGCGCGCGGCTGACGCTGGAGCGGCCGTTCGGTCCGACGGTGCGCTCCGAGGTGGGGCCCGTCAACCTGCGCTTCACCATCCCGATGCACAGCGCCTCGCGCATCCAGCTCAAGTACCTCCAGGTGCGTGGGTGGCTGGGTGGGTGGGTGGGTGAGAGGGGTGGGGCGTGGGGCGCGGTCGGGGCTGGAAGAGGCAAGGGGGCGTGGGGGCCCCAGCGGGCAGGTGCGGCTGGGGCAGATTTGCACGAGGCAACGCTCATGATGCGCAGCCGGAGGTGGACAGAACGTTTGCCCCTCTGTGTGTGCGCCGTGTGTGAGCGCGCAGATCCTCAAGCGGGGCAAGGACTACAACCCCTTCCGGTGGGTGCGCTACGTCACCTCGTCCACCTCGTACACGTTCCGCACGTGATGACGGCGGCGCTGGCGGCTGGGCGGGGAGGATGGCACTGCTGTGGGCTGACTGTGGCTGGGGCGGGCCGCGGAACCCCTGCGTTTCCTTGCTGCTTCTCGTTGCAATTGCGGACTTGAGCGGTGACGCAGCAAGTTCGACAAATAGACGAATGGACAGATGGATCGAGACAAATGATTGTGCGCGCTGCGGCTAGCGGTCAGTGTGCTGCGCCGCACAGCGCGTTGAGCATGAGGTCATTGAGCTCCTGGTAGACGAAGGGGAAGAGGTGCAGGGCGTCCCAGGATGCCTGCAGTCCCTGCGCGCGTTGAGGAGCGAAACCACGCCCCCACAACACTCTGCGGCAGGGCCGCTGCCTGCAGATTCTGCACCGCGGCCCACCGCCTGCAGTGCTCCAGCCTTGGACGCGCCTCACCTGGCGCGCGGCGGCGGCCACCACCTCGTGCGCGTCAAAGACGTGCCACCCGTACGTGCGTGCCAACGGCACCAGCAACGGCTCAATCTGCTTGGGCCACGCCATCCACCTGCACAGCAGCACGCTCAAAAGCGGGCGTGACTCGGCGCGGCTGAAGCGCGCACAGCCAGCACCCCGGCTAGGCGCTCTGCGCCTCACCAGAAGTTGTCCTTGGTGTTGTGCGAGTCGGTGACGGGCGTGGTGGTCTTGTACACCAGGCGCGTGTTCAGCCCCTGCGTCACGCGACATCGCGGCACGGCCAAGCGCCCGCTCAACCCCAGTGCGGTGTGGCACACAGGGAGCGCAGTGACGCGGCGCAACCCACCAAGCTCTGCCTCCTTCGCCGCGCACCTGCTGCTTGACGTAGCGCGCGCCAAAGGAAAAGATCTCCTCGAACGCCGTGACCACGCTGCCCACGCTGACGTCGGGCGGCCGGTGCGTGCTGTGCACGTAGCCCCACCTGCGCAGGGCACGTGCGCGCGTGCGTAGCGGTGCCACGCAGCAATGACTTCCCGTCCAGGCCTCAAAAACATGCCGCGTGCACTGCCCCAGTTTCCCCGCGCACCACACGCCCATGTTGAACACGACCACGTCTGGCGGCCGATTCCGCGCGGCGGTGAAGGCCCACCGCAGTCCGTTAACGCCGGCCGTGGCAAAGTCTGCGCCGGCAGACCCAAGCGAGGGCGCGCATGCTCTCCGTGTGTGGGACCAGCGGCGCGGGCCAGCCCGCTGGCAGCTCAGCGTCGAGCGCTCTCACCTGGGAAAGCGTACACCAAGCCCATGCTGAGCTGGATGGTGCTACTGTCCTCCAGCGACAGGCGCACGCGCCAGTACTCGTGCGCACGGCTCAGGTCGGTGGCGTTCCTGCCGCGGCGCAGAAGTGTCACGTTTGGAGCGCAGCGTGCCCACCACCACACACCGGCGCGTCAGCCTGCATGCCCCACGAGCGCGAAGTTGCGGCAGTGCTGTCCCCACTCCCTTCGCCACCACCCACCGGTAGCAGCGGCACGTGGTGTTGGCGCACCCGCGCCGTGACAGCAGCTTCTGCGTCCGCTCAAAGAAGCGCTCCCACGCCGCCGGCGACAGCCCCGTGACCGGCCCCTCGGTCGGTGCCTGCAGGCCGTCCCTGCTGCCCCCTGCGACCCCCAGCGCCCCCGGGTGCATCAGCTGACGGCCCACCGTCGCGCCCGCCGCCGCTGGCTGGGGCCCCCCCAGCACCGTCAGCCCCTCGGCGTCGTTGTCGTACGGCCGCTGCAGCGCACAGGTGCACCACGCACATGGGCTTGCCGACGTGCAGGATAATCCACCGCTGATGCGTTTCCCGTGGAAACGCAGCAGAAAGGGCGCGGTGCCCGCACCTGGAAGCGCCCATGCAGGAGGAAGCGGGCGAGGCTGATGAACTGGAAGCGCGTGAGCGAGTCGCCCACCAGCGCCACGTGGCGGCCCGACAGGCAGGCCAGGGCCTCGGTGGGGGTGGGCCGGCGGGGCTGGCAGCGCGCCAGGTGGTACTGCAGGTGGCCTGAAGGTGGGGGGAGTGGGCAAGCATGGGGCATCTGGTGGCTGGCCTGAGGGTTCCAGGGTCTTGGTCTGCAACCCTGTGGGATCCCTCACCCGTGGCCGCGTCCTTGACGAAGCGCCCCTTGAGCTGAGACGTGAAGTCCAAGTCCTTGCACACCTGCGTGCACACACACTCACCGGGCCCGGTGCAGGCCGCCTGAGCAGCACCCGGTGCCGTGCTCTGGACTGCGCGCCCCTCGCCCACCCGCACCTGCCCAGCTCGCCCCCGAGTTCACTGGCTACCATCAGTCTCAAGCCCCCCCTGGCCATCAGTGATGCAGGGCCCCTCGGGCACCACGCACCGGGTGGTTCACGTTTGGCGTCAGGTCGCGCGCGGACTTGACGATGGCGGCGTACGCCCCCCCAAACGACGCCTGCGGCACCGCAACGTGGCAGCGAGGAGGCCATGCCACGCCTTGAGCTGCTGGCTAGCTGTGCACCACGGGTGCACCACGCCTGGCAAGGACGCGCACCTTTCCAGGCACGAGGCGGCTCAGCCCACCGCTGACGCCCGCCTTGAACGCGCGGGGCGGCTCCTCCAGCGCTGGCATCTCAAGCTTGAAGGGCTTGTTGGTGATGAAGCTGGGCTTCTTGAGGAGAGGCATGTCGCAGGCCAGCAGCAGCGTTGTGGGGGCCTGCTGCCGGACACCCTCCGCCGTAGATGGCGCCTCATCATCGGCGCGCAGCCCCCGCGTCGCGATCCTCCCACGGGACACAGCACCACTGCTGCCATTGCTGCCGTGTCGCCCTGCGCAGCCTGGGTGCTCCGCGACGCAGGTGCTCTGCCGCGCTGAGGAAGCTGCAGCTGCAGCCGGTCCGCAGATGAGGGCCGCGCAGAGGACCGCTGTGCATAGTGGGGCGATCGTGATGGCCAGCACAGGCGAGCGCCTCACTCGCCGGCCATCGCTCCTCCTGGCTGCTCGCGCCCTGACGCGCATCGATGTCGCTGCACTGGACGCCAGGCGCAGGGCGTCATCGCAAGGAATCGTGTCCGACCATGACATGCGCGCCTTCAGAATCTGTGCTGTGTGAGGTCGCCGCTGTCGTGCTCGCTCGCTCCACCTGCGCACCGATCGCCGTGAAAACGGGCGACAGGGAGCCGCGCTCCAGACGCTCCAGACTCTGCGCGCGCACAATGGGGAGCAGTGAGCGTGTGCTGCGCCGCCTGGCGTGTCCCATCAGCAGCGCTGGCGGGCAATGGTGGCGCACCCTGCACGGGTGGTCAGGATCGGGCTGCAACGCGGGCGCGCAAGAGGCGGCCACCAGCAGCCACGCCGACGGCACCAGCACGAGCAGCACCGATGGAGGCAGTGCTCACCAGCTCTTGGCATGCAGCCAGCAGCCGCCCTGCGATGAGAGAGGCTGGGCGTGGCAGCAGCGCCTCGCCAACCTCACGTGGCAGCCGCGTGAAGATCATCCAGGCGCTCCAGGAGCCGCAGCTACTGGCCAGAAACCCCACGCCAGTTCAGCGCTGCCGCTGAGGAGCCTCTCCCATGCCTGGCGGCGGCACCGCGCTCGCCTGCCCACCTGGCCGCCCGACGCGCAGCACCCCTCCTCAGCTGCTCTGCTGCGCCACGCCAGCACCAGCGCGGCGAACGCGCCGTCCCCGCCGCATCAGCCCCCGCTGCCGGCGTGGCTGGCCGCGCTCCCGGCGGCCTGGGTGCCGTACGCGCAGCTCATGCGGCTAGACCGGCCCATCGGCACCTGGCTGCTGCTCTGGCCCTGCCTCTGGTGCGCTTCCTTGGCACCCCGCTGCCATAGCGGCACCGGCGCACGCCACCCCACGGCCGCTGATGTTGGCTGACCACGTGCCGCGCCCGCACAGGTCCACCTCCATGGCCGCCCAGCCCGGCGCCCTGCCAGACCTGTGGACGATCTCGCTCTTCTCGCTCGGGGCCGTGGTGAGTCAGCCACGTGCGTGCACGGAGCGTGCTCGCCGCTTTTCCGGAGGGCACTCCTCACCGCAGGCGCTCGCCGCACCGTGCGGTGTGCGGTGGTGTGCGCAGCTGCTGCGTGGGGCGGGCTGCACCGTCAACGACCTGTGGGACAGAGAGCTGGACGCGCGCGTGGAGCGCACGCGCTCCCGCCCGCTCGCCTCGGGCGCGCTGCAGCCCTGGCAGGCGCTAGGTGCGAGCCGCGCTTTGCGCTCGCCACGGCACGCGTTTAGGGTGGGCCTGCGGCGCTGAACCACAGGCTGCCGCCTGCACGTGCGTGTGTGCGCCTGCCTGCCCACGCGCAGCGCTGCTGGGGGGGCAGCTTTCTCTGGGCCTCTGCATCCTCCTCCAACTCAACTTGTACAGGTGAGAGGACGCGCCGCATCAGTTTGCCGGTCTCTGTTTCGGTCAAGGCAGCGCTTCAGACAGAGGAGCGTTCCTTCCCAAGCTGTGTCGCGCTGTTCACCGCTGCTGCCGCTGCAGTCAAGTCCTGGGCGCGTCCTCCCTCCTGCTGGTGGGCACCTACCCCCTCATGAAGCGCGTCACGTACTGGGTGAGAGGCCCGCCGAACACCTGCGACCATCGCTCGCGCCCCTATCTGCGTGAGCTTCACGCACCTTGGTCGCCCACGCATGGCCCCGCCGCGCAGCCGCAAGCGTACCTCGGCCTGACGATCAACTGGGGCGCGCTCATGGGCTGGGCGGCGGTCCGTGGCAGCTGCGACTGGGCCGTGGTGCTGCCGCTCTACGGCGCCGGCGTGTGCTGGAGCCTAGTGTACGACACCATTTACGCGCACCAGGCAAGCGCGGTGGTGATGTGGCTCACTCTGGGCACGCCAGACGGCTCGCTGACCTGACACCTGCTGCTCTCACTGACACGCAGGACAAGCGGGACGACGTGACGGCGGGCGTGCGCTCCACGGCGCTGCTCTTTGGCAGACGCACCAAGCCCATCCTCTCGGGCTTTGCCGCACTGCAGCTGGCGCTGCTCACGGCCTCTGGGGCCGCCGCCGGCATGGGGCCCGGGTACTATGTCGGTGTGGCGGCCATGGGCGCGCACCTGGCGCGGCAAATCTACGCGGTGGACCTGGACAACGGGCCGCACTGCTCCGCCACCTTTGTCTCCAACAAGTGGGCCGGCGCGCTGCTCTTTGCTGGCTGCGTGGCCGGGCGCACGTTTGCGTGACCCTCAGCGCGTCGCGTGCTCCTTCTCAAGTCGCGCGCGTCGCGTGCGTGCCAACTAAACAACAACGCTTGCCTGGGGCAAAGCCGCGTGTGTGCGCAGCAGCGGGAAGAAGCGAAAGAATGGGCAGTTCAAAGGTGTGGTCCGGCGAGGAGCAAGGAGGGCAAGGCTCACTTCTTGCGCTTCTTCTTGAGGTGCGGGTTGAGCCCCTTTTGGCCGCCGCTGCGCATGTCCGCCTCCTGCATCTGCAGCTCCGAGTAGAAGCGCTTCTGGTTGTCCAGGCGCTCCGCGTCGACCTGCGCCTTCTCGCGGTCCCGCTCGCTCGCGAGGAAGACCGCGTCCCGCCGCAGCTCGCGGATCGCGCCTGCACTCACAACGTCCGCGCAACGTGCACCACAACACCGCAACGTCGTTGACGAACGAACACCCCTCGACGCTGGGCACGCTGTCGCCAGTCGGCGCACCACCGCGGAGAAGCGCACCTCGCTTCTCCTTCTGCAGCTGCCGGCGCAGCTTGCGCTGCTCGGCGCGCACACGGTCGGGGTCGTAGTCGCGGCCGAGCATGAAGCCCTCCTCCTCGAAGCGCGGGTTGTACTCCTTGGCCACGGGCACGCGCGCGCGGGAGGCCTGCACCATGGGCGTGCGCGACGCCACCACCTTGCGCACCTCGGCCTCCAGCTCGGACACCAGCGCGGCCCTGCACGAGGGGAGGCAAGGCGGAACGAACCAGCCTCGCGCACTTCGATCAGAGTGCGCACACGGAAAAGCACGCAGGCAACTGCACACACCCCATCGATCACAAGAACACCACTGCACCTCTGCGCCTCAAGCGCCGCAGGCAATAGCGCTGGCCCTCCCGCCGCCGCCGCCGCCGCCTTCCTGCCGCCGGCGGCCCGCTGAGCGCCGCCGCCCAGCGCCCGCAGCGCCCGCAGCAGCGGCTGCAGCGCCTGCGGTGCCGCCGGCCCGCACACCGCCAGCACGCCCCGCGCCGCCCGCCCCGCCGCCGCCAACGCCACCCCCAGCAGCCCCGCCGCCAGCGCCGCCGCCTCCTCCCCGCCCGCCCCCCGTCGCTGCGCCCCCTCCAGCGACATCTCCAGCACCGCCACCAACCCCGGCGCCCGCACCTCGCCCCCCGCCGCCGCCCGCGCGCCCGCCAGCAGCCCAGGCGCCACGCGCGGCGCGCCGCCGCCCGTCCCCACCAGCCCCTCCTCTCCCTTGCCTGCCCCCGGCGTTGGCGCGGCGGCCGACAGGATGGCATCGGTTAGGAAGTTGAGCACCTCGGGCGCGTACCGCTGCCCCTCGTCGGCGGCGCGCTGCGCCAGCGAGCACAGCGCGAGCCCCGCGCCCAGCTCGGGCAACGAGGTGGCGGTGCACTGCGAAAGGAAGGGAAAAGGAGAAGAAAAGAAAGCGAGTAAAGGAGAGCCGGTTGAGCGAGGCCCCAGGGCCGTGTACACCTGCGTACTGCCCTGACGAGTCAAAGTCAGGTGCAGGACGTGCGCTGCATTGTCCCCTGGTCACCGCACCGCACCTGGGACAGGAACTTGGCCACCAGCAGCGTGAGCGGCGTGACGACGGGGTGCCGCTTGTCGCTGAGCGGGAAGAGCGTGGCAAACAGCTGCAGCTGCAGCAGCTGGCGGGGCCCCGGCCACGCCGACTCGGCCTGGGTGACTGGCGGTGGTGCCTTGGGGCGCTTGCCGTTCGCGGCGGCGGCAGGCTGCGGGGGCGGCGGTGGTTGCTGCGGCGGCGCGGCTGCGCCGGACAGCGCGGCGTTGAGGCGCTCGTGCATTTTCTGCAGCCTGCGCAGGGTGGGCACGCGCGTTGGCAAAGAGCCGCGCAGCGTCCCGTGCCTGCTGCGCCTCTGGAAATGAGGACGGCGCGTGCGGCGCGGCGCGGGTGTGGCCCCAGCAAGAAAGCAATGCTTTGGGGCGCACCTGGCGCGCGCGACGGTGGCGCCGTAGAAGGGCACCTCCTGGATCATGTGCAGCAGCACGGCGGTGAGCGCGTCCAGGTGCTGCATGGGCAGCCGCCCGCCAAAGCCCTCGCCGCCCGCCAGCATGGCAAAGTGCTGCACCAGCATGCCGAAAAACACCTGCGCGCGCGCAGAGGAACGAAAAGGCACGCCAAAACCAGCACCTTGCGGCAACGCGCGCAGAGAGAGCGCTCGGCGGTTGCCCAACCGCCGCCAGGCCCAACCGCCGCCCAACCGACCTGCAACTGTCGCTTGGCGTCGGCGGCCAGCGCCGCCGCGTTGAACGCGCGTATCCGCTCGATTGCCAGCAGCAGGTGCCGCGCCGGCCGCCCCCGCACCAGCTCGGCAAAGCCCTGGTAGGTCTCGGGCATGCGGATGGTGTAGGGCAGGTCCAGCGGCGCGTCGTCGCCGTCGTCTTGCAACTCCCCGCCCTCGCCCTCCTGCTGCTGCTGCTGCTGCTGCGCGGCAGTCGCCGCCGCGCCGTTGGCCGAGGCGGCGGAGGGCTTCTTGGGCTCCAGCGGAGGCAGTCGCAGCACGTACGGCGAGGGTCGCGCCACCTCGGCGCCAACGCCCGCCGCCTGCTGCCGCTGCTGCAGCCGCCGCTGCATCGCCGCCAGCCCGTCCCCCTCCTCCTCGTCGCTGCGCCCCTCCTCCTCCTCTTCTCCCTCGCCGCTCCCGCTCTCCCCCTCGCCAACATCGTCGCCGCTCCCGCCCTCCTCCTCTTCCCCTTCGTCGGACGACGCGCCCTCGCCCTCGTCAGACCCCGAGGCTCCGTCCTCGCTCCCCAACCGCGCACCGTCGCCGCCCTCCTCCTCCTCCTCCTCCTCCCCACTGGCCGTGGCGCCAACCTCCTCGTCCCCTTGCTCGCCCTCCTCGTCGCTGCTGCTGTCCTCCTCGTCCTCGCCCTCGTCGCCCTCGTCGCCCTCGTCATCCTCGTCGCCCTCGCTGTCGTCGTCGTCGCTCCCGCGGGGCGCGTGCGTGACCAGCGGGTTGCTGGCGTCCACGCCGTACTTGGCCAGCAGCTGCGCCGCCTTGGCCCTGCGCACGCACCACGCATCAAGCACAGGCAGCACCCACTTGCACGACTCCACTCCCCGCCTGCTCTGCCCGCTCGTCTCCCAAGAGGCGTCCGCAGCGACACGCCAGCGGTTGCTGCGGCCGCCAGAGCAGAGGCGCCCGGCCCTGCAGCAGGCCTGCTCGCAGTTCGCTGCGAGACGGCCGACGCCAAACGCACCGGAAGCGGTCCTGCAGAGGGTGGTCGCCCGCCGCCTGGTGCCGCCGACGCGCCTCCAGCTGGCTCTTGGCCGCCGGGATGCCGTCCTCCTCCTCCTCCCCCTCGTCGTCATCGCTGCCGCCGCCTCCCTCCTCGTCGTCGCTTCCTTGCCCGTCCTCGCCCTCGTCCTCCTCCTCGCTGCCGTCCCCGTCGTCGTCTTCAGAGTCACCTGCGGCAAACGCGACCGTCGTCGCGCCACAACGCCGCCTTGCAGCCGCACGCTCGCACGCAACCAGAGGGTCGACACGGCACCGAAGGCCTGGGCCAGAGCGGCTCACCGTCGCCGCGCCCGTGCCGCTCCTCCAGCCGCCGCAGCCGCTTGCGCCGCGCCGCGTACCCGCCCGCCGCGCCGCCGCCGCCCGCCGCGTCTGCCGAGCCGAACCCCCGCGGCTCCAAGCCCTCGCCCTCGTCGCCCCGCATGCGCCTCACCCTGCGCACCGTGCACCGCCACACCGCCAGCACGCCCCAGCACGGTCCTCGGTGACATCGCAACGCCTCGCAGACGACCGCAAACGTGCACGGCGGCGCGCATGTTCCCAGGCTCACCGCTCGCGCTCGAGCGCCTCTAGGCGCAGCCGCTCGCGCTCCTCCAGCTCCTCCACGGTTGGCACGCGGTCGCCGGCGGCGCCGCGCGCCTCGTCGGCCAGCGAGCGTGCCGTCGCGTCGTACGCCGTGTCCACCTCGCTCTCGGCCGGCAGCTTGACGCCCCTGCAGCGGCACAACACACGAGGGCAGCGCACGCCACGACGTGCGCACTCGCACGCTGTGCCCACGCTTGCAGAGATGCCGTTCAATGCGGCGTGCTGTGCGTGCGTGCGTGCGGGCGCGGGGGGAGGAGGAGAGACGGGCGGCGGCGTCTCAGAAATCTCGTGTAGAACAAGGTTGCGCGCTCAGCGCCCCCCGGCCGCGTTGCGGGCCGCGCTGGGCTCGCGCACGGATGGAAGTTGTTCATCATCACCGACCCGCCGCCTCGCCTCGCTAAGCCCAACCCCAGCCCCATCCCTCCCTTCTTCCTGCCCTCCACGCGGCGTGCCGCCGGCAGGCGCTCTGGCCCATCCGCGCCGTGACGGGACTGACGCATGTGGCCAGTGCAGGCTCCCTCGCCCGCCGTGCTCCCCGCCACCCGGAACGCGAGTGCCCAGCGCTCCTCACTTCATGTATCCGGCGGGCTTCATGAGCGCCCGGAGGCTGTGCTGCGACACGAGCTCCCGGAACTCGGCGTTGAGCTGCGTCGCACAGCCAAACACTCGGCAGGCAAGCGTGCGCATCCTCCTCTCGCCGTTGCGTGCCAAGCAGCACGGCGGGCTGCTGCTGCTGCTGCTGTTGCTGCTGCTGCTGTGGCGGAGTGTGCGATGCGCGCCTCCCCGCCACGCGCGCCCGCGCCCGGCCCCAGCAGGCAGACCCCCCGCTGCTGCCCAGGGTGACCTGCGCCTCCCTCCGCGCCCCTCAGCGTGCACAGCGCGCTCACCTTGTCCAGCTCCTGCTCGTCCTCCTCGCGCTGCTTGGCCTTGAGCGCCTTGTACGCCTTGCTCTTGGCAATGATCTCCTCCATCACCTGCAAAGAGGCAGAAGGCAGCGCCCTTCATGATCTGCTCCGCCTTGCCCTGCCTTGCCCTGCCTTGCCCTGCCTGGGTTAAGCCCCTGGCCTGCACGCTGCTTGGAGGCCTGGGCCCGGCACGACGCGCTCTGCTGGTTGGCCGCCGGCGCGGCGGCGCACCTGCTTGTGCGTCTTGCGCTGCGCGCCCTCGCCGCCGCCCTCGCCCTGCCCGCCGCCGCCGCCAAAGTTGTACGTGGCCACCAGGTCGGCCACCATGTCCTCGTCAAGCTCCTCCAGGCTGGGCGGCGCCTGCGCGCGGCGGCGCCGGGGCCAATTCGGTCAGGAGCAGCACTGGCGCGCACCGTCGCACGTACACTGCCCGCCGCCGCCGCCGCTGCAACTGCAGAGGTGCCAAGAGCACGTGGCCGAGGCAGAGGCCGCGCACCGTCGTGTCTGGCCAACCGCTGCCGACACTGTAACTGTTGCTGTGCCAAGAGCGCACGACCTGGACGAGGTGAAGGTCGCACCTCTTCAAAGTCGTCCATCTCTGACAGCGACCGGCCCATGTGGGTGAGGCCTTCGCCGCCGGCGTCGGCGTCCGACAGCGCGAACTTGGAGCCTGCGCTCAGAGGGCCAGAGGGAGCGGTGCGGTCTGCGCCGAGATGCGACCCCGGACGAGAAAGCCGGGAGCAGAGGCCCTGCGCTGCGCCACCCACCCTTCTTGTGGCGGGCGGCCTGCTTCATGCGCAGCGCCCTGAGCCTCTCCAGCGCCTTGTCGTCCTGGCTCAGGCCACCAGCCTCTGCGGGCACCCAAGGGGCAGCCGGCAGTGTGCACGCCGTGGAGTGCAGAGCTCCGCCGGCCCCCCAAGCCTGCGTGCCGCTGCGAAGGATATGCACACCTCCAAGGCGCTTGTCCTTGAAGGTGTTGGCCTTGCGCAGGGACTTGTACTCCACCAGCAGCGTGGACTTGCGCTGCGTGCCGGCGCGCGGGCGGAGCCGGGCGCAGCACCAGGTGTGCGGGGCCCACACCACCGCAAGAGGGCCATCTGGTGCCTCCCCACCGATCTTGCACGCGGATCGACATCGCGCATCTGCACGGGGCGCTGGCGGCACCTTGGCGGCAAGGCCGTCGGCTCACCTTGTTGTGGGCGTCCTGGCGCGCCTGCACCACGTTCTTCACCGAGCCCTTGATCTTGCGGCCCACGATGCTGAACTTGGTGCGCGAGCGCTGCAGCTCGAACGGGTTGGGCTTCTTGCTCGCGGCGGCACCGGAGGCAGGGCCGCCTCCTGGCCTCCGGCCACCCGCCTTGGCGGCGGGCAGCTTGCTGCGAGCCTTCTGCTTCGCCATCTTGCTGCGCTGCCCCGCGCTCTGCTGGCGAGCCTCGCTGGACAGCGGTTTCTTGCTCGCATTGCGCCCTCACCCTTGCGCTCGCGCGCAGTCAGCGCGAGCATGGCGGCCCAGGCGTACGTCGCGTCGGTGACGCAGGCCCTGAACGACGCGCTGTGCCTGCAGCCCTTCCCGTCGCCCAAGATGGAGCGGTGCTCGGTCCCGCAGGTGAAAGGCGTGCGCCAGAGCAGCACTTGTCAGGCTCTGGGTGCGGTGCGCCGCGTGGCTTAGTGGCGTGGCAAGGTGGCCCGCGCACAGCCTGAGGCTGAGGAGGGCTGTGCACGTGCCGCCGCGCCCGCCGCCGCGCCCACGACAACAGGTGGAGTGGCGCTGCTCGCCAGAGCTGGTCTGCGAGCCGGTGCTCATCACGCGCGGCGAGAGCAGCACCAGGGACGCCTGCCTCATCGAGTCCTCCATCAACTCGTGCCGAGTTTCTCTGCGGCTTCCGACGGTACCTTGGACGACGTGCCGAGGCGTGCCGCAGAGGCTCGCAGGAGCCGGGCGCCGCGGAGATGAGTCGCTGGAAACGCGGCTCTGCCACGCACGGTGTTGTTGCGTGCAGGGCGACCCGCTGGAGGCCGAGCTGCTTAGCAGCTACATGCGCTTCATCATGCAGCGCGCAGAGACGCTGCAGTGCCTGCGCAAGGTGCCCGTCAAGGTGAGAGCTGGCACTTCCTCACTGGGCACTGCTGCACGCACTCGCACCTGGGTCTCCGTTGGCCACGAGGTCCTGTGCGCGCCCTGTCCGTGCGCAGGGCTACCACATCACGTTCCTCATCACCGACACGCACCTGGTGACGCTGGGCAAGGCGGCCATCATCCACCTCATCGTGAACCTCATCCAGCAGAGCGAGAGCGAGGTCACCAGCCTCAAGCTTTCCGTCAACGCGCGGGGCCGGGCCGTCGCCACGCAGTTCCTGCGCTCCCTGGCCTTCTGACGTCGGGTCATTTTCGCGCGCTGCCAGCGTGGTGCATCAGCAGGATTGCCGCAGGAGGAGGTTGCTCGCTCTGGACGCGTTTGGTTCTCATCCCGTTTGCAAACGCCTGTAGCTCGCGTCGCGCACGGCAGTCAGCCAGCACAGCTTCTACTTCTTGCCCTTCTTGGCCTCGGCCTGCGCATGCCGGGGGCACAGTAGCGTGGAGACGCATTAGTTGGTCGCAAAGCAGCGGCAGTCACGCAAGCCAGGGGCAGGGCGGGCGACGAGCAGCGAAGAGCGCACCTTCTTCTTCTTCTTCGCCTCTGCGGCCTTCTTGGCCTTGTACGTCTGCGACACAAAATGTCAGCATCAGTGGCGTGCGCTGGTCTCGACTGTACCAGGCACGCACGCCGCAGCAGCAACGCACCACCAGAGCGCGCTCTCACCTTCCAGGCCCCCTGGATGACATGCGCCGCACGGTTCTTCCGCACGTGGGCCAGCGCTGCCTGCAGGCAGCACCACCGCCATCACGCTTGTCAGGCTGTGGCGACCGTCCGTGACGCATGAGACTGCGCCTGGCGCTCCCTCGCGCCGCAGCAGCGCACCTGCAGCCTCTCTGCCTCGATGCGTGCCTCCTCGGCCTCGGCCGCCAGCCTCGCCGCCTGCATGTTTGCTGCGTTGTTGGTGTACTCCTCCAGCTGGGTGAGCACCTCGAGGTGGGCCGCCAGCGCCGCCTGCATGCCCAGTGCGACACACAGCGGCCGACAGGGACAGGCTCGAGTGGTGACGGCGGCATGCAACGCGGCCAAGGCCTGGCTCGCCACTGCGCCCGCGCCCCACCTGGTATTCTGACTCCTTGGTGCCCACGTCGTTGTCGTACTCGGCAATGACGGCCTCCACGTCCTGCGCCGCGCGCTTTTTGCTCTTGCGCAGCGCGTCCTCCGAGGCCCGGTGCTCGGTGCGCAGCTGGGTCAAGCGGTCAAACGCCGTCGTGAGCTGTGTGCGCGCGTCATACCCGCAGGTCGGCGTGCGTCACGTGCCGTGAGAAATGCGCGGCGGGGGAGGCGGCGCGATGCACCCTCAACGCCCTCAGAGCGAGAGCGCACCTCCTTCTTGAGGTTCTCAAAGTCCCCGTGGAAGCTCTCCACCTCGGTGGCGCGGGTGGAGGACGCGTCCTCGCTGATGGCTGCCTGTGCGCTGGCAGTGGCCGTGGTGACTGAGTGGATCTCTGCGCGCGCGCTGTCCTCTGCCGCCTGCACGGCGTTGGTCCGCCGCATGAGCTCCACGCGCTGCAGCTTGAGCTTCTGCTCCAGCTGCACCTTTTCGCTCACTGCCTTCTCCTCCCGCGCCTTGACCTGCGGGAGGTGCACAGCGTCGTGTGTGGACGCACACACGCTCATGGCGCTGGATGGCCACCATATGTGCACAAACTTGTGCTTGGCCCACGCGCACGTACCTCTTCGTAGTACTCCTGGTTGCTTGCGTCCTCCTCCACCGTCGTGTTGAGGCGCTTCTGCACTTGGCCCCGTAGCTGCGCGTGCGTGGCGAAACGGCAACCCCCCAGCAATGTGACGTGGGCCGTGCCGCGTGGGGCAGTAGCGTGGCAGTGCTGGCGCGGCGCTCACCCGCTCGACAAAGTTGACGACTTGGAGCATGGCTGGCGAGCGGTCTGTGTGCAGCGTCTGCAGGCGGGCGTTCACTTGTGACTTCTGCAGCCAGGCAAGGAGGTGGTGATGGTGTCCACCAGGGGCAGGAAGGTGAGGGCACGGCGCGCATCGTCGGGTCGCGCTGCGTGTGCGCTGCTCCAGCGCGGCGCACCTTGAGCATGCGCAGGAGCTCGAGCGTCGACGCCGTGACGGCGTCGTTGCCCAGGTGCGAGCGGTTGCTGTTGATGAGCATGCGGTGCTTGACCAGCAGCTTGGACATGTCCTGCCGGCAAGCGAGCGCGTGCGTCCCCTCCCAGGACGTGAGCGATGACGGCAGGAGGGGCAGTGGGGGCGGTGCGCCAAGCTCAGCAGGAAGGATGGTTCACTGGTAGCATGGCGGCGCACCTCTCCCAGCAGCTCCTGCAGCTGCTCCGCCGTGTCGAGCACTTCGGACGTGACGAACGTGAGCAGCCTGCAGGCAAGCGCGGGTGCCCCTTGGTGCAGGTCTAGATGCGTCCACCACGCGCCTAGACGCCTGCAGTGCTCCTTCCTGCTCTCTTCTGGCGGCCCGTGCGACATGTACGGCCGATGCGCGCGCCTGGAAGCGCCCTCATCAGTGCGCGCCCGCCTGCGCAGCGCCAGCGCATGGAAGTCCTCGCACCTGAGGGCCTCGAGCGACTCGTCGAGCACCGCGACGACGCGGCTCGCCTCCAAGCTGTTCATCCTGGGGAGCTCTGGGGGACAGCCAAGCGACCAAGCGATCAGAGCAAGCTGCTCAGCGTCCCTTCAGCAGCAGGTGGCGCGCGCTGCTGAGCGACCTGTGTAGTGAAGAGGAGCAAGCCCTAGGGCGCACAGCCGTGCAGAGCAAACAGCGCACGAGGCCCGGCAGCTCCTGGAGGACACACGACGATGTTGAAGCGCATGCTGCGCAAGGCCTTCGGGCCGAAGCAGCTCGACGATGGACCGCAGCAGCCTTCCTCGGCACGGCAGGCGGACGAGGTGGCGCCAGTGGCAGCGGTGGAGCCGCCCAGGGCGCACAGGGAGCTGCAGCCGCAGGCACCCGTGCCAGCCCCTCAAGGTGCGCGTGTGCCGGTCGCGCGGGGCGCCCAACAGTTGGCCAACTACCGACTTGGGAGAGCAGCCCGTAGCGTGCACGAGAGGCCCCCCGGCAGGCGCAGTGCTCTTGCATCTTTGCGTGTGGCTGGGGTGGCCTTCTGCGCGGCGCCAGGCCTCAGCCGAGAGGTGGTGCCCCGCTCTGCGACGGTTGGTTTGGCGCAGGCCACTCTGCTCAGCCGGCTTGCTTGGAGGAGGGGCCGCGCGAGCAGCCCCAAGAGGAGCATGCGGTGCCGCCTCAGACGCAGCGGGCGTCGCCCGAGCAGGCGCGAAAACGCGAGCACTCCCCTGGGCTGCTCCAGGAGGCGCGCTCAGTGCCGTGCTTTGCAGCCTCTTCCGTGGCCGGCCTGCGTGGGCAGCAGGAGGACGCAGTCGCTGCCGTGTCGCACTTCGTGCTGCTGCCCCCGAGCACCGCGGTGGACCACACCCCGCCATCCGCAGCCAGCGGCCAGCAGCAGGAGCATCGCAGCAGGAGGAGGAGGGGCGGCGTCATGAGCAGGGAGGCCGCGTCAGAGCGTGGGGCCATCCAGCCCATCGCGGAGGGGCAGCCGCACATCACGGCGGTGCGGGACGCATCTTGGGCGCCATCATCATTGCCCAGCAATGCAGTCTCAGCGCCATCACAGCAGCAAGACTCCAGCAGCAGCAGGGCTCCCTCCGTGTGCAGCAGCAGCGCGGCGCTGCTGCCGTCCTTCCCTCCGCTGCAGGGCCCGGGGCCAGCGCACTTCCTGGCCGTGTGAGTAGTAGCTGGCAGGCGCCTCGCCGCCGTGCAGCTGGGCCGGGGCCAACTGATGATGGAAAAAAGTGAGAGGCACAACGTCCTAGGAGCCTAGGAGGACTCATGTTAGATCGTGATTTGCTGTTGGGGCCGCAGGTACGACGGCCACGGCGGCCCGTCCGTGTCGCAGCACTGCAGCCAGCGCCTGCACCTGCACCTGCAGCAAACCTTGGTCGAGGCCTTCACGCCCGGCGCGGACGAGGACGGCGCGGCGCCGCTCAACGGCCAGCGGAGGCAGACCTTTGCTGGCGCCCGCAGCACCCCCACCCGCCTCCTCAGCGCCGCCGCGCCGCCGCTCCAGCACACAGCGGCCACCAGGGGCGCAAGCCAGGGGCCCTCGCAGCCCCAGCCCCAGCAACCACCACACGGCGCAGGCGCGGTCACGCCCGCCGGCAGCGCAGCAGCGTCGCCGCTGCTTGCAGGCGGCGCCAGCCCGCCGCCACTAGCCCCGCCCGAAGCAACGTCAACCGGCAGCAGCGGGCAGCAGCCGCCGCACCGCCCGGCCCCGGCACCACCACCACCGGCCACCCTGGACGACCTACCAGTGCACGTCGCCCCCGTCGCCACCTCATCACGCCTCGCGCCCCGCCGGTCACGCGGCCACACCGGCGCGGCCCCCGAGCCCGAAAGCCTGCTGCTCACGACCGTCCTGACCACCGCCGCGCCCCCCACGTCTGGCTCGCCCAGCGGCGGCAGCGGCTCCAGCCCCGCCACCTCGCCGTTCGCCGCCGCCGACGCCGGCGGCGACAGCTTCGCCTGCGACTCGGGCCCGCAGCTGCTGGACAGCGACGCGCCCCTGGGCGCGCTGGCCGTGCCGATGCCGTCGGTGGTGCCGCTGCAGGCGCACCACCTGCGGCGCCACGCGCGCGCCGGCAGCGGCAGCGCCGCCACGCCGCCAGGCGCCGCCTCCGCCACATACTGCGTCAGCACCAGCAGCGGCAGCAGCGCGCTGCGGCACGGCTCCTACTCGCGCGCGCACGCCACAGCCACAGCCACCACCATGTCGGGCAGCGTGGCGAGCTTCTACGACAGCGGTGCGCTCAGCGTGGCGCTCAGCCAGTCCACCGTGGCCGGCGAGGCGACGCCGCTCACGCTGGGGGGCGGAGGCAGGCCGCCGGCGGCGGCCGGCGCCGCCGGCAGCGCCATCATGATGTTGGCGCCCATGCCGGCAGACGACGCGTGCACCTCCAGCCCCCGCTGGTGCGCCGCCGGCGTGGGCTCGCGCTACGGCAGCGTGGGCAACGCGCCGGCGTCGTTCGTCGCCGGCGGCGGCGGCGCCGGCAACCACGGCGGCAATGCGTACGGGACGTCGACGGGGCCGTCGTCTTTCGCCTCGACCACCACCCGCACGGTGGTGCACTCGCCGGCGGCGAGCACGGCGGCGCAGCAGCAGGGCGCGGGCGGCGGCGACGGCAACCCCTGGCGAGCGCACGTGCAGCAGCAGATGGCGCAGCGACTGAGCGGCGGCAGCGGCGTGCCGCAGCCGCTGGTGCTGCCGGCTGCGGTGGCGGCGGCGACGCCGGCGTCCACGCCGTCGCCGTCCACGCCTCCCGAGCTGCTGGGCCCCTCGCACCGCCTGGGCAGCGGCGGCCACCACGCGCACAGCGCCGGCGGCGCGCTGCTGGGCCTGCCCACGGTGCACTCGGGCAAGGCGACGCCCAGCGCAGTCTCCTCCACCTTTTCCACCGCCTCCGCCTCGGACGCGCACGCCGCGCCGCCCGGCGGCAAAGCCCTGCCGGACGAGGGCCTGCTGTCCGGCGGCGCCACCGCCTCCCCATATCTTGACGCCGCGCAGCGCAGCGCCTCCGCCGCGCCCGCGCGCCAGCTCAGCGCCGCGGAGCTGGCGGCCATGGGCGGCCTGGCGCCGGCTGACGGCGAGAGCTGCTGCTCGGAGGCCGCCACACCCACGTCTTGCTCCACCGCGGCGGCGGCGGCGGCGCCGGCGCTGGGGCGGGCGGCGTCGGCCGTCTCTGAGGGCGCCAGCTCGTCGGGCGCGGCGTCATCGTCGGCGGCGGCCTTGGCTGGCGTGGGGGCGGACGACGTGGCGCTGCGGATCCGGGCGGCGCTCACGCAGGCGTTTGTGCGGGTGAGGCACGCCGCAGGGGGCCGCTGATGCTCCAGCTGCGCTCGCCAGAGAAAGAAGGGTCGAATGTGATGTGTTCGCACATGTTTGCGGGCGTGGCGACCGCCAATCCTCGCTTTGCAGGTGGACCAGGAGCTGTCGGCGGCGGGCATCAACGCGGAGGGTCAGGGCAGCACAGCCGTGGTGGCGCTTCTGGCCGGCGACCACATCTGGATCGCCAACGCAGGCACGCCTCTGAACTTGCAAGCGCGGCAGCGGCCTCCAGCGGCAGAGCGGCAGAGGGTGGTGTGGTGGCTGAACCGGCACCACGCGTCCGCCTGGCGTGCCTGCTACGTGTGGGCCGCGCAGGAGACTCGCGCGCCGTGCTGTGCCGGCAGGGCGCGGCGGTGCCGCTGTCGCACGACCACAAGGCCTCGCGGCCCGACGAGGTGGCCCGCGTGCAGGCGGCGGGCGGCCACGTGTGGTGGAACCGCGTCATGGGCGAGCTGGCCGTCTCGCGCGCCATTGGCGACCACTCGCTGCGGCCGTATGTCATCCCAGAGCCCGAGGTGCGCCTCCTCCCTCCCTCCCTCGGCGCGATGCTGCCCGCCTTCCTTGCTCCGATGGCGACTCGAGCTGCCAATCAGCGCCGGGCACTCGCCGGTCGTGCCCGTCGCGCCGACCCAAGCGGCGCGCAGTTCAGCGCAATTCGTGCGTATCCGGCGTGGTGTGCGACCTCCTCCTCCTCCGCAGGTGACGTGGGTGCTCCGGCGTCCGTGCGACCAGCTGCTCATCCTGGCGTCGGACGGGCTGTGGGACGTGATGAGCAGCCAGGAGGCGTGCGACGCGGCGCTGGCGGCGCTGGCGCGCGCCAAGGCGGCCGGCCGCAGCCGCAACGCCTGCGTGCGCATGGCCGCCGTGGCGCTGTCCAACGAGGCGCTCAGCCGCGGCTCGCACGACAATGTGAGCGTCGTCATCGCCGACCTGCGCGTGGGCGCCCTGCTGGGTGGCGGCGGCGCCGGCGGCGCCGTCACGGCGGCGGCGGCCGGAGACTCGGAGCCCATGCTGCTGACGGCGGCGGCGGCCGAGCGGGAGGGCGCGCGCGCCGCCGGCGTCGTGGCGGCCACCGCAATGTCGGCGCCCGACGTCGCCAGCATGATGGCCGAGCTGGCGGCGGGGCGCGCCAGGCCTGGCGCCGCCAACGCTGTGGCCGCGAGCCCCGGCGGCGGCGGCGGCGAGGAGGCGGCGGAGGGCGCGCCGGGCCGCGCGCTGCCGCCGCCCTTGGGCGCCAGGGGCGTCATGCCGCCGGCCATGTTCAGCGCGCTGCAAGCCCTGAGGGCGCAGCAAACGGCGGGGATCGGCGCCGCGGCCAAGCAGCCCGAGGGCGCGTCGCCGCTGCCCGGGCCCATGCCGTTCCCTACCAGCGCCCACGTGCCGCGGGCGCCGCCGGCGTCCGTCAACTCCAACGTGTCGCAGGGCGGCGCCGTCGTCTCGCCGTTCGACGGCTTCATAGACGTTCCGGCGCCACAGGGCGGCGCCGCCTCGCGCCGCGTGGGCCCCGCCGCCGGGCTGTCGGCCATCCCCAGCAGCGGCAGCGGCGGCCTGCTCTCCAGCGGGTCGGGCCACCAGCACCACGGCGGCGGCGGCGGCGGCGGGGCCATCGCCTTTGTGCGCGACTTTTCCAGCCGCGGCAGCAGCGCCAGCAACACCTGCGCCCACCCCGGCGACCCGCACCAGCAGCAGCCCCGGCTGCTGTCCTCGGCCGGCGGGCTCACCGCCGTGTACGTGCCGCCGCCTCCCAGCGTCGTCACGCCGCTGGGCTCGCAGTCGGCCGTCACCGCCGGCGCCGCCGGCGCCATCGACAGCCCCTGGCTCGCGCCGGGCAGCGGCGGCGGCCACTTGGCGGCTGCGCCGGCGCACGTGGGCGGGGCGGCGGCGGCGCCGGGCGGCCACGCGGCGCTGCAGCGCTTCATCCAGCAGCAGGACCTGATGCGCAAGCAGCTGCCGCTTCACCGCGCCATGGCCGACCCCTCCTCCGCCGCCGCGCTGCCTGGCGGCTCGCTGCTGCCGGCGCCGGCCTCGCCGGCCACGCCGGCGGCGGCGCACGCCGCCACCGCCGCCGCGCTGCTGCAGGCGCTGACGTCAGCGCCCGGCGGCCGGCCGCCCTCCAACCACCGCGTCTCCATCTTCCCTCTGGCGGCGCCGGTGGGCGAGCTGGAGCCGCTGCCGCCCTCGTCGTCGTCGCGCGGGCCCTCGTCGCGCCGCTCCACGCAGACGGGAAGCCACGCCGCCGGCGCGGGGCGCAGCCCCAGCGGCAGCGCCATCGCCGTCGTCGCCACGCCCGGCTTGCCTGGTGGCGTTGCGCCCGCCACCGCCGCCGCCGCCGCCGCGTCGCACCCGCAGCAGCAGCAGCAGCGGCTGCGTTTGTCGCAGCCGGGCAGCGCGGCGGCGGCGGCGGACGCGAGCGGCGCGGGGCCGTCGGGGCAGCACGCGCTGCAGCTGTGTGGCTCGTTGGGTGTGGGCGCGGCCGCGGCGACGCGGTTTGCGGTCGCGTCGACGACGCCGGTCGGCAGCCAGCTGGGCGACGGGGCCGCCGGCACCACGGCGGACGGGTGCGGGGGTGCGGCGGGTGTTGAGACCGGCGTGGCTGTTGGGCCGGGTGTTGAGGAGGAGGACGGCAGGTCGACGGGCGACAGCTTTGACGCGCCGGGCTCGTTCGACTTGACCGATTGAGGTGGTGGTGGGGATGAGCTCACAGAGGTGGGGGGAGCTCAAGCTGAGCTGCGCACTTCGGTGCGGCGGGTTGCAGCCGGCATTTGCAGAGGAGCAGGGCTGGCGCAGGACCCGCGCTGGTTCGGGATTGGCAATAAAGGCGGCGCCAGCGCGCGAGCACGTCGTGCCGCAGACGCGCGCCAATGGTCGTCGCGGACGGTGCGTGCCGGGCAGAGGGCGGCACTTGCGGGACTTGACACTTGTGTGATTGTGTTGTGGAGACGGGGGCCACTGTCAGACAGGGGGCGGAACTAATGACGAAACCTGACCACAGGGCGAGGATGGATCCTTTGCTCCTCCGTGTTCACTCGAACCACGCCGCTCGTGCACTTTGCTCTCTCCTTTTGCCTCTCTTCCTTTGGGGTTTATCTGCTCTGCCTTCCCAGCCCCGTGTCCCTCTCGATGCACCTTGCGCGCGCACCCGCCCTAGCGACCCTAGCTCCAACATACCACGCCAGGACCACCCAGGATCACGCACACAGGAATGGCTCACGATGTCACCGCGGTCCCCTTGCGGTGGCACCCCTTTCGCTGCATGCTTTTCGCGCATAAAGGGCGCAACGGCCGTGCAGGTGCAAGCACGCATCAAGCAGTTGAAGAGACGCAGCAGCAACAGAGAAGGAGTTCTACAGCAGCAACAGAGAAGGAGTTGCTGAGCCGTGAGGTCCTGACGACTCGGCGAGGTGCTGGTTCTCAGGGATGCAGGCGCACGGCGCCCTGCGCGGCGCCGGGACGTCGTCACTGCGGCATTGCGACTGCAGCAGGTGCGCGTTTGCGCCGCACGACCGTGGCGGGGGGACGCTCGTGCAAGTCGCGGAGAAGTCGTCGACTGCCGCACGGCTCCCCCCTTGTGGCTGCAGGCGCGCAACTCTGCTCGTCCAGCACCTCAGTCCATGTCAGCAGCAGCACGCTCCTGCCTCTTGCGGGGCGTGCGGGGCAAGCGTGGTGCGCTTGCCGCCCGTGCGCGTGAGCGGGGCGCGGCACACGCACTTGGACGACGAGCTGGCGCTCATGCGGGCCACCCTCAGCGGCAGCACCACGCCGGAGGAGCAACGCCACCACCACCACCACCACCACCACCGGCACGCCGCCGATGAGGCGGACCCGCACGTGCATCCACACCTGCCGGCACACGACGACGCAGCAGCAGCAGCGCACCACCACCACCAGCAGCACGTGTTCCGTGACGCCACAGCCTCGGCGTCAACGGCGCACGCACAGCCGCAGGAGCACCACGCCGCCTCCGCTGCGCCGCCCGCCGCCCACAGCCATGTCAGCCACCACCGTCCCGCACACCGCACAGTCAGGGTCGTGCCTCACCTCCGGGGCACGCACGCACGCGAGGACGCAGCGCGCCGGCGCGACAGCGGCGGCACGGCCAGCAGCAGCCAGCACGACGACGGACCTCCTCCAATCGCCTCCCAACCTGTGCAGGTCCACCTAGTGGGGACCCAGCAGCAGCAGCAGCAGCAGCAGCAGCAGCAGCAGCAGCAGCAGGGCGAGGAGGAGGAGGACGAGGAGGAGGACGACGACGACGGGGACGACGAGGCGGCGTCCGCGCTGAGCGCGCTGCGCGAGCAGCTGCTCGGCCCGCCCGGCGCGCCGCCGCCTGCCCACGGGTCGGCGCTGCTGACGGCGGACGAGTGCGGCGCGGCGCTGGTGGACCTGGTCAGCGTGCTGGTACTTTTGGACGAGGACGCACGCCAGCACTGGCCCGAGGCGCCGGGCGCCGCCGTGCTGTTCCAGCCAGTGCTCGACTTCCGCCGCAAGCTGGCCACGCTGAGCGCCGCGGCCGGCGGCGCGGTGGGCTGGGCCTGCACGGGCGCGCAGCAGCAGCAGCAGCAGCAGGGCGGGCAGGGCGAGGCCGCCTGGCAGCCGCAGGTGGCCGTGTTTGTCACGCAGGCGCGCGCGCCGGCGCGGCAGGCGCCGCCCAAGCGCGCCGTGCACGTGGGCGAGCACGCCAGCGCCAGGGAGCTGGCGCGGCGGCTGGCGGACGCGGCCATGGCGCACGGTGCGCATGTGGCGGAAGGCGGGGCCCCGCCACGGGAGCGGCGCAGGCAGTGCGTTCGTCAGCCGAGCCGCGACTGACGAACTCGCTGCGCCGTGGTGGTGGTTGCTGCTGTGTGCGGCAGGGGCGGCGCGGCTGCAGGTGGACGACATGAGCGCCGAGAGCCTGGTGAGCGCGTGGAGGGCGCTGCGGGGCGCCCGGGCCATCGTCCGGTCCGAGACGGACCGCAGGAAGGATGTGCTCGTGGGGCCGCGGCTGCGCGCTGGGACGGAGGCGCGCGGCGGCGGCAGGCGGGGCGCCGCGGACCGGCGCAGGGCCTCTGATCACCATGACGGCCACGGGTCAGCAGGAGGGCGCCAGGTGCTGTCGTTCAACGTCTGGATGCACTAGCGAGCGCCGTTGAGCAGTTGGCGGGCCGAGCGGAGGGCGCGGAGAGTGTGGTGTGACTCGGGCACGGCGGAGAGTCCTCTCCTGTGTGCTGCCTGCCCTGACTCCTGTAGCCCTGGCTCCGCCGATCATGCCGTGGTCAACTTGTGATGCTGCCTGCTTCCAGCCCGATCAGGCAATCCGTGCAGTCAGGTCGCAGAGGGGTCGAGCGGTGTGGGGGGGGGTCGAGCGACCTGGTCGAGGGGGGTCGAGCAATACAGTCGAGCGACCCGGCCCACAGGAGGTCGCTCGACCTTGCAGGTCGACCGGCTCCCAAACTCCCTGACGAAGCGTCTGCATGGGTCAAAGCACGGGAGAAGCACGACACTCGGCATCAGAGAGGCATTGCCATGGCGGACCGCCGCGCTGCGGTGCACCTGCAGCAGGCCGTGCCCGCGGACGGCGCTGCGCTGCACCCGTCGCTGCTCAAGAAGCGCGTGAGGTTCTCGGTGGACGCGCAGCCAGGCGCGCCTGAGGAGCAGCAGCCATCGAGCACGGGGCGACCATCCGTCGACCTGCCGTCGCGGCCATCACGGCTCGCGCACAGCTCGTCGGCCGCAGAGGCGCAGAGGAGCAGGTTCCCTGATGGTGGCACGGCCGGCTTCAGGTCGACTGGCGAGGTGCGTGCCGCGCCTGACACAGGCTGCGGGCTGCGGGCGTCGCATTCGCGTCTGAGCAGTGCGTACGAAGCCTGGGCGGGTGCGCGTGCTCGCCAGGGGTCGAGCGTTTGGTGCCGTGCGTGCCTGTGCCCAGGTGCCGCAGCGCCCGGGGGGCGCTTCAGCAGGAGGAGCATCAGCATCTCAAGCCCAAGCTGACGGGCCCCTGGGCGGCGTGCCGGCGACGGGGCCCGCGGGCAAGCGCCGTGCCCCGCCCGCGGGCACGGCCGCGATGCCACCAGCCAGGCAGCACACCGAGGACGGGGAGGAGGATCACGTGCCTCCGCTGCAGACGCGGCCATCGAACGGCCCCGCTGGGCCGAGCCATCGCGTCGGAGGGCCCGCCGCGGCCGCCACGGCTGCTGGCGCCGCTGCAGCCCTCGACGCCGCCGCTGCCGTCATGGGAGGCGCGTCTTCGCCCTTCCCAGCCGCAGGCGGACCAATGGGGGGTGCGCCGGCGGCAGGGCCCAGCAAGCACTGGCGCCTGGTGCGCGTGCGCGTCTCGGGGCCCTCGTCCCTGCACGACGAGGACGCCTCGTTCTGCTTCTCCCTCCCGCCGCTCTTCACCACGCTGCAGCACCACCAGCCACAGCCGGCCGCAGCCCCCGGCGCGCCGCCGCCGCCGCAGCAGGCGCGGCACTCCGCCTTCCCCGGCCCTCCGTCAGCGGCGCCCGCCGGTGCGCCGCGCGAGCCGCCACGGGAACGGGCAGCGGCAGGCGGCGGCGGCGGCGGCGGCGGCGCGTCAGCGCTGCAGATGGTGCTCCCAGGCGCGCAGGACCTGCCCCGCCCGCTGCACGCCGGCACGTGGCCCGCCGCGCCGCTGCTCGTCAGCACCAGCCGCACCGCCAAGATGCGGCGCGGGCGCGCCGCGCTGCGGCCCATCCCGCGCACGCCGGCGGGCGCGCTCCCGCCGCCCGCCGCAGCGCACTCGCTGCAGCCGCCCTACCCCTCTGCCAGCGCCGCCGCCGCCGCGCACGCCCTCGCCGGCGCCTCCACCTCGGGCAGGCCCGCCGCTGCCTCGGCCACCCCGCCCTCCTCCTCCGCCGCCGCACCGCCCCTCAGCCGTGGCACTCCCAGCAAGCAGCAGCAGCCATCACCCGGACAGCCAGCAGCGCAGCAGCAGCAGCACCCACACCAACAGCACCAACAGGAGCAGCAGCAGCAACAGCAGCACCACGGGGCAGCTTTCGAAGAGCAGGACCCCAATGGCCACGCCGCGTCGTCCCTCGGGCCGCAGGCCGGCACGGCGCATCAACAGCCACAGCAGCAGCAACCACAGCAGCAGCAGCAGCAGCAGCAGCAGCACGGCGCCGCGGCGCCGCCCGCCGCCGGCGGGTCATGGGGCGCGGGGCTGGTGGCGTCGCTGCAGGGCCTGCTGAGCGCGGTGCAGGAGCTGCCCAGCGACCTGGCGCACATGCACCCCTGGGTGTTTGAGCGCACGGCGCACCACGTCAACGAGGGGCACGCGCACCACTTCCACGGCGCGCGCCTGCCCGAGCCCGCCGCCTCCACAAAGGTGCGCACGGCGGGAAGGGCGCTCGCCTGCTGCCGTCTCGCCTCTGTCGAGTGCGTGGGAGCCCTGCCCCTCGGTGCGAGCGCAGCAGGCAGGGAGCGTCCCTGCCGGTTTTCCGCCCGGTCAGGGCCAGCGAGCGCAGGCCGACGCGGGCGCGATGCGGTGTGCTGCCGCGCAGGTGTCGTGGGCGCACCTGCCCGGCCTCAGCAGCTCGGTCTTCTCCTCCGTCGGCGAGGGCGCCGTCACCAATTGGCTCATGTACTGGACCGAGCAGCCCGTCGAGGCGCCGCAGCCGCCGCTCCCAGGCGCCAAGCCCACCAAGCAGCAGCAGCAGCAGCAGCAGCAGCAGCAGCAGCCAGCAAAGGCGGGCGACGACGCGGCGCCGCCCGCCGGCGCCGCCACCGCGCCCCCCTCGTCGTCGCTGCCGGCCGCCGCAGCGGCGGACGGCAAGGAGCGGGAGGGCAAGGACAAGGAGGGCGGGCGGGGCGGGCGGGCGCAGGACAAGCCCAGCCAGGCGCAGCAGCGGCGCGGCGTGGTGGCCTTCCCCGTGGGGCTGCAGCTGGCCGACCCGTACGAGCAGCAGCTGTGGCAGACCTTCCGGGACATGGACAAGGGTGAGTGCGGCACGCTCAAGCGGGTGACCAGCAAGGGAGCCGCCGCCTGCTGCTTCTCTCTCCCAATGGCCTTGCTCTGCGCACAGCCAGCGCTGAGGGTGCACGCTCTTTCCGCGGGCCCCCCTGCGTTCGGGCTGAGCTCCTTGTGGCGAGCTGCGCGTGTGTGTGCGCGCGTGCGTGGTGCAGACCACAACGGCGTGCTGGACGCCGAGGAGCTCACGCACGCGCTCACCTCGCTGGGGCTGCCCTGCTCGCACGAGTACATCGAGGACATGATGAAGCAGTGAGTCTGAAGTCGCGCCGCTTTTGCCGCGCGCCCTCGCCCACCGCTGCTGCCCACGGTCGCTAGCATGGGCAGGCAAGCGCGCAGGCGGCCGCGGACCTCCTGCTGTCCTGACAGCAGAGGGCTGTGGCGGTGGTGCGTGGCGCTTTGCTTGCCCTGCTGCAGGTACGACCAGAACCGGGACGGCACCATCAGCTTCACCGAGTTCAAGCGCTACTGCAAGCAGCGCGAAGCGGACCTCGAGCGGGCCTTCAAGTGCGTGCGTGCGCGCCCCCCCCCCCCCCCCCCCCCCCCCCCCCCCCCCCCCCCCCCCCCCCC
>VFQP010001497.1_pt1:0-30000 | contig 31027 bp, 50 predicted proteins | sample 3512351 | NCBI WGS metagenome assembly VFQP01 (sample SAMN10412372, study PRJNA504923) | tailings metagenome | isolation source: Relicate 1 Philex TSF1 revegetated site | place: Philippines: Tuba, Benguet | collected 2017-08-29
AAACCCTAAACCCTAAACCCTAAACCCTAAACCCTAAACCCTAAACCCTAAACCCTAAAACCCTAAACCCTAAAACCTAAACCCTAAAACCTAAAAAACTAAACCCTAAAACCTAAAAACTAAAACCTAAAACCTAAAAACTAAAAAGTAAACCCTAAAAACTAAAAACTAAAAACTAAAAACTAAAAACTTCAATGGGTGCCTGGTTTATTGGAGCATGCCATTGTGGAACTTTCTTTAGGCCTTACACGTTGATATGCAAATAAAAAACATACATCTGAATTGCCCAGTCACTGACCCCAGAGAAAACAAAGGGCATTAATGGTCGCTGCTCCAGCATGGACAACTGCAGTGGTATATACATGAAATTATGTGTGAAAGGTGGCAGAGAATAACATACTCTCGATGTGTGCAGTACAGTATGATACAATAGACCAAATAAGAATGTTGTACGCAGGATGCCACATCACCATCATATCACGCAAGATGCACTTGCTGTTCAAAGCTCTTTCTCATTGCAACTTCAAGCGCCCGTGTCCGCCGAGTTGCACCTGCAAGCATCCAAGCAACAAACACTGTAGCCACACCGTTCCACCATGGCACAATGGGTTCCTGCCACATGGTCCACGCCGTACACCCAAGCAATGCAGCTACCTTGAGCATACCCAACGGGAGCACCCTATGAGGAATATGGAGGGTCCCATTTTGGTTGTACAAATCGTGTGGAACACCATACTCCCACAACACATACCATGTATATCGTATTGATTGTACCAGACCGCCATTACCAAACACAGCCACAAAGGTCATGAGCAGCATGGGCTTGTTAACTGCTCGTGTTCCTGACGCAACGTCCATCCAGTACCTGTAGGTGTTGCTCGTGTGTGTGTTGACAACGCATCATGCACAATAACAACAGACAGCAACACACCTGGCATGGAGCAGCATGCTGGGCACTGCCAACGCCAGAAACACAGTCGTCATGAGTAGTTCCTTTGCCCTTGCCAACCTTTGTATGTGTGTTGTTCTGGTGTATACAAGTGTATGTGCACACACACATATGCATGCACATACGCAGAGACACACACACAGACACACACACATACGCAGACACACACATACCATGCTCTTGTACCACATGGCACGCTCCACATCACCCACGCTGCTGCAGCATGGATCAATGACAACAACCCTATGCATTGGGTCACACTTCCCTCATGTGTGTGCATCAACTGATAGCTCTTGACAGTCACACCTATCATCACACACAATATCAACGCCTTGATTATCTGTGTTGTTGTGGAAAGGTTGTCGTATAATATGCCTTACACATCAGGAGTGAAGCATGCATATAAAACCATCGCCACACATCACCACATACCAATGGCATCCTGCTCTGCATGTATACTTCAAACAACCCCTCTGTGTGTGCATCCCGATATCGCAATCCGTCTGCATGTCGTGCCAAGATGGTTGCTGATGGTTGGTGGGCTGTCTTGAATGATGATGAGCATGATTGCTTGTGTGTGCCACCCTCATGTGCTGGTGTGTGCTGCTCACCCACATTGTTGTTGTTTCCAGCAGCAGCAATACTGCATACACTACCACCAGCTGGGGATTCACGGTGGTGATGCCCCCCACCACTGCCCTCTGCATCATCATCATCTTCACCCCTTGGTTTTCTACTGCGCACATTGTCATCATCTGAACATCTGCGTTTGCGCACATTGGACACATGTTTCATCTGCGATATTTCATCATCATTGTCATCAATGCTGCTCCCAGTCTGCTCATCATCACAACTCCCGTACTGTTGTTCGGCCACCACCAGTTGCTCTTCACCCTGCTCCTCACCGCTGCTCTCACAGACACCATCATCAGCATCGTCATCGCTGCATGATGGCCCATTAACCGAGTGCTGACTGTTGATCACACCATCACCAAGCCCACCCTGGAGCAGATGCATCAGTGCAGTATCCACATTGCTGTGCCCCAACAACCGTGCTGCGTCATCATGTCCTCCCACACCATCACCGCAAATCACCTTGCCCGGTATGTACTTTATCATGCTGGTGGCATGGCATGGAATCACCCCTGCAGCCATAGCTGCCTTGAGCAAACGCCCATGTGCCCGCTGCAGAATGTCATTTCCCAACACGCTTCCCAGCATTAGTGCGTTGATTATGTACACGTCGAGCATCGTGGTGTTTCGCTCTGGCAATGCAGGCACAGCCACAAGCAGACTCCCAATCACAGGAACACTGCTGCACAACTCAGACCAGGCGTGAAACATCTTTTGCATGTCGCCCTCCTTGCCGACCATGCAATGTATGCCTGCATCTGTGTAGAGCACGGGGACACGGAGCAATGCCTGGCCACCCTCAGCACGCATGGTGAGGAGTGCAGCGGTAGTGATGGTGGATGGCAGTGCTTCGCGTATGAACATGGGTCCACATGCATCCTGTTCGTGTTGAAACAGCGCAAGTGCCCGACACTGCTTGCCCTCGAAGCAGAATTTGATCCTTGCATGGTGGGAGTGGTATCCTGAAGTGTTGGTCTCGTTTGTTCACCTAGACACGTTCACATATATTACAGCATACGTACCCGACATATTTTCCACCCAGGAAGGTTGAAAAGGCAACGTCAATGTGTGTGCAACGACGAGTGTCTGCAAATCCGTCCGCCACGGCGCTGGACAACGAACCAAGCAGCTGCTGCTGCTGCGAAAATAATGGTACAGTTGACATACTGTGTGATGGTACAGTAATATATGGTGAAAATCTGTCGCCTGTGCTGGTTTGACTTTTGCATGTGTAGTGACTACCAGGCGTGCTTGGGAGCGTGTGCGGTTATTTTGTGCACTGCCTGCAGTGTCGGTGGTGCACTCATTTGTTTTCACTCATCGATGTTCACAGTTCACAATTATCAAGATCATCATTGACCAAAATTCACAATCATTGTCACAATCATTGACCAATCAAATTCACATCATGTTGCCCGGCTCTCATCCAAGAACACCAAATGCACCAAGAACACAACATGCTTATTGGCCTTGTCGCCATCGTCAATGCCAATCAAAATTTGTATCAGCAGCAGCATCCGAAGATCTGCAAGCCACTATACGGTACAGCAATGACACATGCAGTGTATTACGTTTGTCCACATCACACATTGATAGACATACTGTCAACCATCAGGCGGAAACACAACGAAATTGGTCAATTACTGCTTGAGCTTGGTGAAGAGGGCACACAGGAGCGTTTGCAATCAGCATTCGATGCCCCCATGAGGTATGATGTGTGACCTGTTTTGATGGAGTCCGACTTGATGCACACATTCCAATGAACACCCGCTCAGGGATCCGTTCAAGCTTGGCGAAAAAATAGAGGTATGCGCGCAGCACTGGAGTGTAGTGCCATATGCCTGATACACAATTCCTTTACCCACCCACCCCCTCAACACATAGGCTGCAGCACGATCAGGTCGTGGCGTACTGATTGCAGAGGTCAGTCGCAGGCCTGGTTCTACTTCTCGCGACGTGGCATCCCTTGCCCAGCGATGCCTTGCTGCTGGTGCTGATGCCATTGCTGTGAAAACTGATGTGGAGGAGGGGCTCCGTGACCTGTGGGTGGTGTCACAGAGCGTGCCACGAGATGTCCCGGTGCTGCGAAGGTGCGGGTTGTGGTGCAACCACATACCACAAACACGTATGCAACACACCACAATACACATCACACCCTCCTGGGGATCAGGGATTGGATACTACACCCCATTCAAGTGGTTGAGGCAAAAGAAGCAGGTGCAAGTGGTGTCATTGGCTGTGTTGCCTCTGTGCTATCCAAGGGCACCCCCTTGTTGTCTGGATACGCAGCAGCTGTGGGTATGGATTGCCCAGTGGAGGTGGTCAACCTGCCTGAAGTGGAAACACTGACGGCTGCAGGGGTGCCCATGTTTGGAATAAATATTGGGGTGGGGTTGGCATTGTCTGTGCCTGGTGCTGCTGGGAGTATTGCACGGGTATGGTGATGTGGGTGGGTGTATGGTGTGTTGCACTGTACTTGCATGTTGTTAATGACCGACGTGTACCAACCACCAGGGGTTGATAGGACAGTTGCCATTTGGGAGTGCGTCTGTGGTGGGATGCCTGACAGTGGAGCAGGCAAGGGAGGCACGCTTGGCTGGTGCGGATGCGTTGCTCATCAAAGAAGAGTGTTTGGGGGATCCAGAGCGTGTGTTGATGGAATTGTGTTATATTGTTAGTGGTGATGATTAACTTTGTTGGTGATGGTATCCTTATTGAACGCATCCATAACACCATTTCCTTGTACACAAGGAGTTGTAAGCAGCAACCTGGCAGATGATGGATCAGCATCAACATGCCGTGTTTGCAGCGTGCCTGCTCCTGCGCGATGGTTACCCACGATCCGCCGGTACAATACTTGGCAATGAACTGCGCATGAATCCTAATGATGTGGTATGCGCTGCTGGGTTGTACATGATCAGAAACAACAAGCATCACAAATTCCCACATGGTGATCCCCACAGGAACTGCAGCTATTGCGTGCCCTTTCTCGTATTCTCGACAGCCACATCACAGCCGCTCTTGTCACACTCAATTCCTTGCAAAACCACCCCATTGCCGGTCCTGCAGCATGTGCCCTTATCGTCCATGCCCACTCTGTGGCCCCCCAAGCAGTCCCCCACGCCCTGGAAGCCCAAGACACGCTGGATGCACTGGGCACCCAGCACAACATGCTTCCAGCAGCTTCACTTCACCTTGCCCAGGTGCACTGGTTGACAGGGGCGTTTGAGTCTTCCCGTGTGTTGCTTGATCGGCTGGCATCGGCAGGGGATGCCACTGCCAAACGCATGCTTGCTTGGGTGATACTCTCCCATGCGCAACAGCACTTGATGGAGATCAGTATGTCATCATCGCAGCAGCAAAACACTGCGGCCTATGTGTTGCTTGGGTTTGACGACGATGATCATGATTTTGATGACGATGACCACCATACCAACCAGCACCGGCACCACCCAGCACAGCAGCTTGCAGCAGAGGCACATGCTTTGTTTGATCAGTGCCTTGCATCACAGCCAACCAATAGCATAGCACTCCTCGGCATGACCCTGGCACACGTGATGTGTGGGCAGCATGACGCTGCCAACAGTACACACCAACAGCTCATGCAGCACTGCCCAGCACAGTGGGTACCTGCTGTGGAAGCCTCTGTGGTGTTGTCCATACACAGGGGGAATTGGGAGGCAGTGGCTAGAGTGCTGCATGGTGTGTTACAGGGGCAGGAGGAGGGGAAAGAGGGGGAGGAGGTGTCCATTGGGCTGCTGATGCATGCAGGTGTGTGTAGGGGGGGTGATTGATTGGCATGTGTGCACATACGCATTGTGTACACCAAAGCATTGCATCATGCACGTCTGCACGCATCTCGTTTTGTAGTGCACACCTACCTCTACCCCCCTCACACACACCTCACACTCACCTCACACACACCCCACACAGCTACATATGTGGTGCTGCATGATGGACATGCACAGCATATACGTGATGTGTGTGCACAGCTCAAACAGCAAGTCACAGAGGGGGAACCTGACAATGTACAAGTATATGTCAGGTATGTGTAGACGTTGCATGTGTAGGTGTTGTATGTAGGATGACACACACACTTTGCTATACAAACACACTCTTTCATATACACACACACAGGGTTGCACAACACCTTGCATCCCTAGGAGACCCTATCGCCCTGTACGTTGCTGCTGACATTGCACAACACGCTCTACACATGCTACCCACGCAATCACAACAACACCAACAACAGCAACAGGCAGGTACACTACACCTCACAGCACAGCGTGTGTGTATTCTTGCTACTGCTAGTGCAGATGTGCCCCCTGCTGTGCTGTGTGGGGAGAATACACACAAGAACAACAACAATAACAACAGCAGTAGCAGCAACTCCAAGAGCATTGCTGATGGTGGTGTAGGTAGTATCAACAATAATAATAAAAACAACACCATTGGATCAGTGGGTGTACTTGCAACGCTTGCAGCAGAGGGTGATGGGTGCGCATTACTGTTGACAGCATTAGACTACACATGGCAGGGTAGGCTGCAAGAGGCTGCACACACACTTGCACTATTACATGGTGGTGTTACGTCTGTGATTGGTGGGAGTGGGTTCCAAGTGCAGCTGCGGTGTGTACAGGCATTGTGTATGCTGCTGCAAGGGGAGGATGCAGAGGTACGTCTGTGGTATGTGTATTTGTATAAACAATCATACACCATACACCAACAAAACAACAACACAGGCTGCATGCAAGGAATACACAACAGCATGGCTCCACCATGCCAAACACCTTGCCATCACTGCACCCACCCACACACCCATCCCCCTGGATGCAGCATGGTGGCTCCTCCATACCCGCCTGTTACTCGCAATCACTGGTGCACATGGTACACCAGCACACAAGCCCCCCTCGTGTGTGTTGGGCACTGCACAACAGTTGCTTGAGGGTGTGTTGCATCATGCACCATGCCTACAACAAGCACGGGTGTTGCATGCCTGTGTGTTGCATGGGTTGGGGCAGCATGACGCTGCTTTGTCTGTGATGGAGGGGTTAGTGGGTGCGGTTATGGGTGGGGAAGGTGGGGAGCGGAGTATGTGTTTTTTGGTGGCGGCAGACATGATGCTTCAAATGGGTGGTGTTGAAGATATGGTAAGCGCAGTTGAGGGATTGTGTATATGCACACACATATATACATCGTCACACCCTCATCTGGCACAGAAACACAAACAGTCCATCATCTCACCAAGTGTGACAACCAAAGCAACAAGCTTATTAAATCAAGCACTGGCAAGCAATTTCCACATACGCAACACCCATGCATTTCAACTGGCCACTGCACGTGTGAGGGTGGCACAAGGGCATGTGCAGGAGGCAGTGGATATGCTTGAGCAGATGATGGTGAAACAGGGTGGTGTGGGTGGTGTGGGGGCAGGGGGTGGTGAGAGCCAGGCAGCAAGGTATACCATGTTGGGTGATGTGTCGGTGTGAATGTGTATGCACAGGTATAGCACCCTATTGGTTCTATTCACAAAACAACTCCCCCCACCCACCACATAACAGGGGTGCATGGGCACTACTTGCCTATCCGCCTCCCCAAATCCCCCTTTTCCTCTCCCATCTCTACTCCCACTCCCAACACGCCCGGGCGCTCCACCTGCTCACCACCACCATACGCACCACCCCACCCCTCCTCGTCCCGCTCTTCCACATCCACATGTCAGACATACACAATGCAGCAGGCAACCCTGACGCTGCCCTACAGGCCCTCGCACAGGTTCCAGACACCAGCCACCTCGCCACAGAGGCACATGTACGCGCAGCCACCATACACCTGCAGCAGCATGGGGATGTGGAGCGATATGTGCAGGTGTATGAGGGACTGGTGGCTAGGAGGGGGGATGTGGCCACGTTGAGGATGTTGGGGGATGCACGTAGGGTGGTGGGGAATGATGAAGCGGCAATCAAGGTGTGTGATTGTGTGTGGGGGTGTTCCTGTATATATTGCATATGTTTTGTGAGCATGTGGTGATTTGCACAATGTGTGTTGCACTACATTGTCATACCCTGACATCAACCCTGTGTCCAAACAACACACACATAGGTACTGTTGACAGCACTTGACACAGATCCCAGCAATACAGAACTCACCATGCAAGCAGCACAACAGCTCGTCAATATGCACGAGTACCGCACTGCTGCAGATTTGTATTGCAGGGTGAGTGGGTGTTGCATATGGATATGTGTACACCATATAATGCACAACCACATGTGTTACAACCACACACACTATCAAACACAGGCCATTGCACACGCCCCGTCAGCCCCGACCACATTCCCCTTGCGCATGGCACTCTTACAGCTGTACAGCAATGCACAGCAATGGCAGCTTGCAGGTGATGCAGCAGAAGAAGCACTGAAACATAACGCCCAACAGCACATGGATGCAATGCAGCATCCCACCACATACACACCACCAAGTAGCACATATGCTCACAACACACGCATGCATACAACAAACACCATGAATACGACCACAGCAAGCACCACAGCACTGTCAGCAGCATGGGAACCCACAGCCTATGTACGCTATGTACTAGCACAAGCACAGCATGCACTCGGGGAGACAACACAGGCAGTGGAGGTGTTGCAACAGGCACTTGCTGTGCAAAGCAAGTACGTACAACGCCAGCAACAACAGCAACAAGCAACAACAACAAGCAGTGCTAATGGTGCACCAAAACCATCAGCAGACATCCACACTCAAGCAGCACAAAATGCAGCGACGCTGTGCTGTGCCATTGCAAGTATGCTTCCAGAATCAGCCAACCCTGATGCCATATTGGAACAAGCGTTGACCTTTGACCATGCCCATGTCCCGTCACTTGTGCAGCGTGCACAGCATGCCTTTGGACGACGTGACTTGGATGCATGTGCTGCATTGTGTGCACGACTGCTGCATGTTGACCCGGGACATGTGGAGGCACACCTGATGATGACAGACATCCTCTGTGCACAAGTACGATGTTTTTGGTGGGGGGTGCACAAGCATGGGGGGTAATGTGTGTGTGCGTACATGTGTACATGCGTAGCTGTGTGCATGAACATCATGGCGATGCGATTATGATTAGCACCATCACTCTGCCATCACACACTATACACCCAGGAGCGTTTTTCAGAGGCACTGCAACACCTGCAGCCACTCTTACAACTCCCTTACACAAACAACAGCGATAGCAGTAGTACAAACTACACACTCATGGCGAGGTACATTACCACCCTGCAGCGTGCAGGGGCATCACAACACCTGACACTTCCACCCCTTGGGGAACAACTGAACGATTCCCTTCCAGGCATTCTCAGTGCACAGCATACAACCACCACTACAGCAGCAACACCACCAACAGAGTATGCAGCAGGGTTGCACTACTGTCACGGGTTGCTTGCCCTTGGTGCAGGGGACCTCTCAGCTGCTGAGGTGTGCTTCACCACAGCAATGCAGGATGAGGCATGGAGGGTACAAGCTGCAGAACAGATGCTACAGATGCTGCTGCAACCCACAATACAGGGCATATGGGAGATGGGGATGGCAGGCGGCAGTGCATCATCTTCACTTAAGAATGCAACCACTGGACCTCATTCCTCCTCTGCTGCTGGTGCACATGGAGGACTTGATGCATCGGTGGCACAGCATGCACAGCATATTGCACAGCAGCTGGCACAATGCAGTGCAGTACAGGGAGCAGTGTGGCAAGCATATCTACAGCTGTGTACAGCACTCTCATCCACTACTGCTGCAGGTAGCAACACTGCTGTCTCGGTTAATAAAACAGCAGAAGCGGTGTTGTCATCGTTGTTGGGATTGTTGTTTGATAATCAACAGGATCCCAGTGTATTGCTAGCAACTGCAACAACACACCTGGTACTCGGGCAATTGCAACAGGTGTGTTTGGGGGGAGGGTAACCTTTGAGTACACTTGTTGCGCGCCGTGTATGTGCTCCCTATTGCCCACCATCTACATGCAACCATATGATACACCCATGCAAGACCCTCTCACCCCCCCCAAAGGCACTCAAAGCATTGCAATCCCTCCGCGCCCTCCCCAATACTACCCAGCATGCATGGGTGTTTGAGAATGCATGGCTGTGTATTGCCCATGTTGCACTGAAGCAGCAGCGACCAGACATGGCAGAAGCAATGGCACATCAAGCTTTACAATATAACAAAGCATGCAGTGGTGCATGGGCAGTGCTTGCAAAGGCACGAGAGCAACAGGGGCAGCTCCAGGTATGGTGTATCATCAATACAACCATGATGTACATTTGTATGCACAACCTTCCCTCTATGTATATCCACAACAGGAGGCAGCACAATGCTACACCAAAGCATGGGACCTTGTACGGCACCTGCGATCCAGCACATCCCCTGTGCTCAGGGCTCGCCTCGCAGACCTGGGAGCACGTGTTGCACGAGCAGGTGTTGCAGCTGGGCAGTGCAAGGAGGTGGTGGACGTTTGCCGTGTGCTCAAGGGTGTGGATGGCTCCACTGTTGACCGGTTGGTCAAAGATGCTGTGCTCACACAGGCATGGGCAGGGATTCGTGTGTGATTTGTTGGCGATGCTGCAATGGTGAACACTGTTTGTCAGCGGCTCAAAGGGGGCATCGAACAATTCAACATTAATCCCTTTTCACATAACTGTTTCTAGCGTGCCTAATAACCTCCTTGTAACCATCATGGTGAACCCCATGATATTTCACCCTTTTATGAAGTCCACAGCAGCCCACCGTTGCTTGTGCATGCCGCCAACATCATCGAACATGTCATAGCGTCACCATACCCATTTATGCTGCGGTTTGCTATTGGTATGAGGTCACCATGGTATTGACAATACACACCCCTCACTATAATACAAAAAAGCACCACAGCCGAGCATCAGCGACACTCGATGCCATTATCACAACAGCTGACAAGGACGATAAGGGCAAACCACGGAGCAGATTGGGCCCTGGTCATAAGCCTAGCGTCCACAGAAACACATTGAGGTTGATCATCGAGAGTGCCCTGGTGTTTCTCCTCGTCCTGCTCTTGTTTCTTGTGCTTCGTTCCAACACACACCCTTCCACCGAGACAAACCATGACCCATCACCATGGGGCATTCGATTTAGTGGCACACCAGACAACTTGCTGCAGTTTGAAGACATGGAAGCAGCCACACACTTTACGGGGGTCATTGGTCCTGCACACTTGAAGGTGGGTTTGGTGTGACACAACGTACACCTACATAAACTTGTCAACGCACACACACACACACATCAGATATATGTGGCAGAGCTCCCTGAAAAGTACACATGGAAGGCATGGACAAGTTATGTTGGGGGAGAATGGCAAGCTGCAGCTGACTTTGGAATGCCCCTGGGACCTGTGCTCAATGGTATGTTTTACAAAAGACACATTTGTTGTTCCATACATTACCCACACAAACTACACACCCATTACCCAGCTAATTTGCATTTGAGGATGACCAATCAGTTTGCCAATGATTTCTGGTGGTATCAGCAGCTACTCATATCCCCATTGCGTGTGGCCACTTTTGATGAAGCAGATGTGGTTTTTGTGCCGGGCATGTTTGCACGGGGGGATCCTTTTACTGAACCAGACATGCATCGAAACTTTGTCGAGTTTTTTCAAGAGTATGTGTTGGTTTATGCTGATCACCACATGCAGAGCACAATGCACACGACCACCAATACACACAGGTATCCAGCCTTTTTACCCAATGTCTCCCTCAAGCCCCACATTATCGGCTATCCACGGGTTGCATGGGACAATATCAAGTTTTTCAAAGACAACCCAGCAGTCAAGCCATTTCTATTTACCACCATAGAGGCATTCAGTACACGAGAGCGAGACAGTGGTGTGGACTTTGTTGTTATCCCATATCAATCACACCTGCACTATTCACGCGGGTATGTACCAAAACGAGCATCACTAGAGCAAGTGATACAAAGCAAGACCTTGCTGGTGAGTGAATCATTTGGCACACGACTCCCTTTCCGCAAGCAACTGTACCAGCACTGCATGGACAGGCCATTGGTATGGTTGTTGTGAAAGCATATGCTGGTATGTTTACACTGTGCGCATGATCCCTCACACACCCTCAGGATTGTGTTCATCATGAATACAAAGATCACAATACGACCAACTTTGTGCAATCATGGAATCTGACAGCACGTTCATGGTATGCGCTTCATCAACTGTGTGAAACACCTCCTTTTTATCCTCACTGTGAGCAACCCCTCACCCTGCGCACAGGTATTGCTTCCAACCGCCAGGGGACAGTCCAACACGCCGCTCCTTTTTCGACTGCATGCTTGCTGGCACCATCCCCGTTGTGTTTGACTATCGCGTGTTTGACAGCCTTTTACCTTTTACTGATGCACTTGATTGGTATCAGCTTATTGAACATTTGAGTTCCACCGACATGCAAGCCAATAATGCAGTGGATTTGTTGCGGGAGCGGCACCATGTTGGGCGGGCAGTAAAGCTGCTGTCCAATATACGCCTAGCTGCACGGCTACTGCAATACAGCTTGAATCCAGTGCACGAGCTCATCCGGTATGTAGGCGTAATATGTTTACACCTTGTTGCTGGGGTGTTTTGCGCACACATTTATGCATGTACAACACACAGGTATGACAGCATGTACATCATGCACCCGGAGGATGACGCATTTACATTTAGTTGGAAGGCCATCATGCGCAAGCTCTGTGCACAACAGCGGCTGCCAGAGGCGCAGTGTGCATTGAGGAGGTAGTGAGGACAAAGTAGCTGTTAATGATTGCAAGTATTATTATGTTGTGTTCCATGTTGATTGATGAGTGTAGCAAAAACTGTTGTATCAGAAAATCCCCTGGTAATGTGCTGCATCAATAAGACGAACATGTGTTCGTCACTACAGTTTGGCTTTTGGTTTGGCTGCATCTAGCACAGGCTGCAATTTCAGTGCCATTGCCATACTGCCCTGAATCTTGAGGCGCCTCAATAGAAATGCCTGTGTTGAAAAATGTGGAGTGATTGGTCAAGAGTTGTGTGTAGTATTCATGATGATCTGAGGACGTGGTGGTTGTGTGTTCCAACATCACACCACCTAGTCAATTACCTGCTGTGGGCTCTGCTGGCCACTGGCCATTTTCACAAAATTGGCATCATTGATGGTGAGGGTAAGGTCTGGCTTTTCGTCATTGTCTGGTGTGCCCTCTTTGACCTTCGGGGTGTGATCTGCGATGGATGATGGGTTGATGGTGGATGGGGGCGATGGTTGTGGGCATGAATGTGTGCAAGTTCTAGTGACATGCCTGGTCTGAGATCTAATGTCCATGCACTGTCATCAATCTTGAACAAAATCAACCCCTGTTGTGAGGAACAGTTGTTGATGGAATTGCCTGTATCAACATCCGGTTGTTTGCATCACCTCCCCTGCAAACCCCGCATATAATGGTACTACCTTGATTTTACTGGCAAGACCCTGGCCATTGCTCTCCACTTCTTTGGCAAGTTGAGCAAAAAGAGGAGCGGATGCTTTGGCTGGCGCCATTCCCGGCACTTGGTACTGCTTGCTACCCTTGAGTGTTTTGCCCAAATGTGTTGTATTTGTTTGAGGAGTATTGTTTGAGGAGTATGCAAAATTGCGATATACACGCGAGTGGTGACACTCATCAAAGCACAGCATGCGTCATCAGAACAGCATCATGGCTTGCTCAAACGCCTGCCGCTTTTCCACAACCCCTGGTGGCACCATGCGCTCTTCCATTGACCGCAGTACATTCAGCAGTGCACTATACTGCTGCTGTGCCACATCCTGGCGCCCAGCGTTAAACGCTACCACCGCTGTTGTGTGTGTGTGAGAGAGAGGTGCGTGGCCACCACAATAGATCCCACCCCGCACACAGCTAGTACCATAGTTTACATGCAGTGCAATGGATTCTGCAGCTCCACTCGCTTCTTGCATGGCCATACACTTGTCCAATGCCGCCATAGCAGTGTCACTCTCCCCCAGCGCATCCAGTGCCAGTGCCAGATGCAGGTATGCTGGTGCACAATCCTGCTTGATGCTCAGTGCAGCAGAAAACCGTTGGAGGGCAGCAGCAGGGCGTCCCTGTGCAAGTTGAAGTATTCCCGTGTTGAGGTGGAGGAGCCACTGAAGGGGGTGGAGGTCGGTTGCTGTTTGTGTTGCAGTGGCACCTGCTGCAATCAACCCCTTGGTTAGGCAACACATGCCTGGAGTATGGAAGGGTATTGCACATATGTGATGTGACATGCAGTGTGAAGTAGGCAGCATGATGATGGTGGGCGTGTTTGTCTGTTGGTTTTTCTATACACACTCTACAAAATCATACCATAATTGCTCAATGCTTCTGGTTGTGCAGCTGTGACAGCAAGAGCAGCTCCGTATTGCACAACAGCACCGTCCACATCCCCTGCTCCCTATGTTGTGTACGATATGTGTGGGGGGGGCATGGATCAACATACACACAATTGCAATCATGATTATACAGTGTACAAACACACAGTGAGGCACACATACAATATCATTAAACTACACACACCTGCTTGAGTGCACCCAATGCTACCAGTGCCCTCACATGACGTGGATCTGCTGCAAGTGATGCTTCTAGATGTCGTAGTGCTGCATCTGTTTCACCCAGGGCTGCCTGAAAATGGTGTGGAATGGGTTTATATGTGTTAATAAACAATGCAATCACATATGACAATCACATGGTGTATATGAAGCATGTATGTCCATGCCCACCATCGCCCCACCGTATCACCCACCATCCCCCAACACGTACAGCAAGAGCACCAGCTGCACTGTGCACATGGGCATCCTGCTGACAAATCTCAAGTGCTCGTGTATACGCCGCCAGCCCATGTGAGTGTTTGCCAGCATCTGCATACACCTTTCCTAATACAGTGTATATGGCTTCATGTTGCTCAAGGCGATGTGCTGCTTGAAACGACTCCAGTGCAGCTGTTGTGGAACCTGCCGCAAGCTGACACAGGGCACGTCCTGCATGAAGGGCGGGGTGCTCACCAAAAAGCTGGCGTGCTTGATCCAATGTTTCAAGTGCAGCGGCATGGTTGCTTTGCAGACGTTGCATCTTGGCTATCTGGGGTGGTGGTGGGTTGGTGTAGGAGTTGACGTGCACACAACATGTATGCACTCCAGCTGTGTTAGCAAATACCTGCTGGATGTACATAAAGCTTGTGGGGCATCCCTGGACTGCATGTTGAAAGCTCTGTAGGGCATCATGATGCTTGCCTGTATGGGTTGCAGAAAAGGGATGAATATGGGGGATGCCACGCGGGTGTGTTTTCATCGACAAGATATACATCATCACACCTTGGTGGAGGTAGATGAGGCCAGCTAGAAACCTTGCATAGTGTGGCACGGTTCTTTTGGCAATTTCCAAGGTTTGGATGAGGTGCAAGCAACGCTCGTGATCCTGGGTGATCACACAGGTTGAGGACTTGTACAAAGAGCAGCAGCACGTGTGCAGCCACACACCTGCTTTGTATAAAGCTGGAATAATGTAAAACACAAAGAGTCAACTTTTGGCTGCCCGTTGGAGGACGAGTTTCGACGAAGGATGGACCGCACATCCATCTTTACCTATTGATGATCTTTTGCCTATTGATGTCTGTTTTACGAAAATGCCCTTACCAACAATGTGTTGGTCCCATAAGTCACAACAAGAAAACACACACACTAAAAATCATCCAAATCGTCATTGATGGCCATGGGCACCATCACCTCTGCCTCGTCCACAGCTGTACGCTTGCGCAGTCGCCCACCCTTGCGCACAGTGGGTTGATTGGACACGTCCTGATTTTCCCTATCACTCAAGGGACTTGCTGATGGAGCATCATCATCCATGGGTGTAGCACCGAGCTCCTGTGTAGCTGGCAACCCTCCATCAGCCAGCACCGCCATCATCCGCTTTTGCCGCAGCAATGCCAACGCCTTGATTCGTGCATCAGCATCAGCACTTGGTAATGATTCGCCACTCTCCTGCATTGCCAACGATGTACTCTTGCGTTTTTTCGACTTTTCCTTTGGGGGGCGTGGTGCTCTTGGTACACTGTCTCCTTGTGCTGCTGGCTGTGCATTCTCCTTTTCGTGCCCATCCTCCCCTTGATTCTTCTGTACCAGCTGTTCTTCCTGATCATCAGCATCTGACACATCATCATCATTACATTCATCTTCCTCCTCACTGCCACTACTCAAGCCACCATGCACAGGACCCTCATTGTCAGACCCAGCTGCACCCCTGCCATCATCATTCTCACTCAAATCATCATCATCGCTCAGTGCATCCAGTCTGTTTGCTTTTGCTGACTTTGCAACACCCTGTGTGGAGAAGTGGGGACAAGTGAAACTGTGTGTCTGGCAAAATCATGTGTACTGCGCACTCCTTGGCAGTTGCACAACCACCACACATACCAAGAGTCCCATGGCTTTCAAATTCCTAGACATTTGTGATGTACTCCAGTGATTATCCATTGCAGCACACATCTTGATTACTGCACCACGCGCCTTGCCATATGTCTGCCACAACATGCGCAATGACTCCATCTGTTAAGGGTGTTTTGATGGGTGTGTGGGTTGACCAGTGCAACTATTGCGTGATGTGCAGGTTATGAGTACAGGCATGCCCATTTTCACACAACCATCTTCATACATCAGACCGTCCACATCACACCCTGTAGCACACACACACACACTGAAAATGTACACAATATGCCCATCAACACACACACCTGTCGTTCAGTACACCCCCCCCTCTTGAGCCCCATTGCTTTGAGTTGTCGTGCCACTGCTGCTCTTTTTACACTGGGTTCCCCTGGGGGTACCTCTGCTTGCAGTGCATTTGTAATTGCATCAAGCCAATCTCTTCTTGTTCCGTATTCCTCATAATGGTTGACCATTGACTCAACCTTGTGTGTGAGGGATGTTGTCACATACAGTCACAACAGCAAACACTTCACGCACTCACCACATTTCCCCTCGCTTTACCTGTTCGGGCAACAAATCACCCTTTTTGCGTGCCTTGGTACCACCACCCACCCCTATACCACCACCCACTCCATCCACTGCTGTGGCTGCTGGGAGTGCATCAGCATCATCATCACCCCATGTGGCACCATGCATGTTGCTGGGGTGATGGGGTTCATCAAAGACAGCCAGTGCTTTATATCCATCACGTATATACTCTGCATTCTTGGGCCCCTTATAAAACAACATTTCTACAAACATGGTGCGCACCAATTCCTCTTGCACCTGGTGTGCGTGTGTTTGTGTACACACTTGGCAAACACACCCAACAGACATGTACACCAAACATGTACAACCACCATACTTTTTTCTTTGCTTCATATTGCTCAAGTGCTTGCTGATATTTTTCCTGTGCCTCCTCCGCACTTGTAGCTCTCACCATGCCATGCTCCCCCATACCCTCCTCCATATCCATACCCACACCACCATCACCACCACTACCCACCACCACAAGATCACCATCCTCATTCCCATCCTCATTCCCAGCTCCACCCACAGCATCTGTACCTGCTCCTTGCTCCTCTACAACCCTCTCTGCTCCTCCCCCTTGTTCACTCATCACTGGTGGGTTGGCCAATGCAGGGGGCATCAGTAGGGAAAACAAACCACGCACCACCGACGCTGCCCATTGCAACAGCGCCACATGTTGCTTTGCCCTGCGGTGGGAGGTGTCATTGAGGATGGCGCACAGCGTGCGCAGCACACGGACGTGGTAGAGCATGGGGGCGAGATTGTGGCCACGTGTGGGGTGGGTGATGCGCTGTAGAAAGGACACTAGGACGTGGTTGAGGAAAGTGGTATTGGTGGCATAGCCTTCTAGAAGCCATGTGTAGAGCTGCACTACCTGGGTGTGGAGTGGGGGTTACAACACAATTCAGAGAGGGTGTTGCTGTTGTTTGAGTGTCTGTACATGCACTTGCACACTATATACACATACTGTACATACCATACACAATACATTGCATATACACACACATGTCAAACACACACCTTGGCATCAGCAAAGTCCAACAGTCTTTTGTTAAGGTCTAGTGTTACCTCAACAGTCACACGCGCACGCTCCTGGGAATTGTGAATGTGTCAATGTGATAATGATGGTGTACTTGCTACAATAACTGCATGCATCATTTCACCCACCCACCCACCCCCCCCCCCCCCCCACACACACCTCTGCTTCTAGTGCCTCCAGTGGATTTACACGTTCCACTGGTCTACGCACATAGTCCCCATCATCATCATCATCATCATCATTGTCCCCATCACTATCATCGTGACCATCATGTCCTTTTCCATCCTCGTCACTCACACCACTCGTCCCCTCTCCTTTTTCTCCCTGTTTACCCTGTTCTATTGCTTCATTCCCACCCTCTTGATCTTGCCCATGCTGTGCATTCTCATTATCAGTATCATTGGGTGTTTTGGGTTTACGGCGCCCACCCCCACCTCCACCAGCACGTTTGACTTTCTTCACCAAAAACTTGCCTGCCTCTGGGTGTACATGGAAAATGATGTGTTTTGCACCTTGTGTATATTTTGTAAGCACACATGCATGTGTGTCAATGTGTGTGTATATTGTCGTGTATACACCATGGTGTAAAACACCCCACCAATACACACCTGCTTGGCACACGCGCTGCAGCATTCTCAACACCACATGCAGTGTCTCCACAAGCTCCACTGCGACATGTCTGGATTGAAACTTGCTATTATAGTGTTTAATGAGGGATTTCAGTACAGGGAGCAACCCAGAGTCACTAGTGTCATCATGAAGCAACCTCCTCTGCAGTCTATCAGCAGCACGCCTATCCTCCCCATTGCCAGCACGTGATGCGAGATCAAGCAACATCAACATCTCACGCAACACAGACAAGGAAGTGTCCTGCAGCTCCCAGTCAACACTGTTCACATTATTACCAAATTGGCTCTGCCACAGCATCATCACCAGGTGAAATGTGTCATAGCCACTGGTAGCAGAGACACCTGCAAAGGGGCTGCTTGGGGAGGGGGCTGCAGTGTCATCTTGCATTGGTGCTTCATCTGTTTGGGATATAGGAATGTGTGGGCATTGATGCATGTGTCTATATTGATGTATATGTATGTGTATGGTTGATCTCGCACTCTCTACATATACTATAATAAGCATACCCCTAGACATACCTCTGTTGCTAGGGGGCCATGTTGGTACAGGGGCCCCAGTTTGCTTGGCATGTTGTACCGCTTTGAGGTGTGCTTGTAGCTGTGCCTCCTGTGTGTGTGTGAAGGGGGGGGATGAAGCATGGAGGCATATACCGCTGTTGTTGTTGCTGGTGTTGCAACACACATCCATCCATCTTACACCCATGCACACCCATACACACCAATGGCATCCACATGCACAATGCCACATACCGTCTTCAACCGCACATATTGATGAAAAAACCGTGTCAGCCTCAAAAACCTCACAAAATCATCCCTATCCAGTCGACTGACATGCAGCCCTGGTTGCAACTCCTTGCGCAACTGTGTCATTAGTATTGCATAACTGCCCTGTAAAAACTCTTCTACAACTGTTTGGAGGCGTTGTAGTAATGTGTGGCTGAGCTTGGGTGTGGGTTCCTGGGGGATGGGTGTTGTGTAGATGGGTAGGTGGATGGGTGTACATGAGAGAACGAGGAGTGATCGTTTTACACACGCACACACACACATACACACTTCCTACCTGGTGTGTTATCACTGGTTGTATGTCCACTGCTGCTGTATTCTTTGGTTTGGGTGCTCGCAACACAGATACATGATCATCAGCCACATGTTTTTGTACATACGTAGCACCAAAATGTGCATGACGAGCAGTGGTGGTGGTCTGTAGTGATGTATGGTGTGGGTGGTGGGAGTGGAAGAGTGTGGGGGGTCATGTGTAATATGCCTGTGCATTATCTACATGTATACACACAACCATGCAGTACCACTACTTGGCAATACTCATATGCACATGCCTGTAGACACCACATTGCACAATACCATGCACACACGTTTACCCACACAACCCAACATCTACCCCACACAATACCACCATATACACACACACCACCATACACATACACACACCTTCATTCTCGCCATGGCTTGCTGTGCTTGCAGCATAAACAACCTATCACGGTCTGTACCCCCTGCTGCTGCACGCTGTGCACGCACACGCTGTGAGAGCGTGCTACGATTCCCTCCATGCTGTGCTGTGCTGTGTGACTGACCAGTGGCCTTGTGTGTAGTGGTTGATACTTTATCTCCATCACCCGCTTTTGTTGTTGAAATATGTGATGGTTGGTGTGTGTCAGACATAGGTGCGTCACTGGCATGCAACAGGTCTTGTGGGTTGATGTCTGCAAATACAGCGGTTAGTATGTGTAGGAGTAATGCGATGTCTTTCTTTATGGGGCTCTGTGTGTAAAGTGGTGGTTGCATCATATTGGTGGTTGTATATACATGGTTTATTGTGCATGTAGCTATGTCAAGGTATCTATGTGTGCTCATATACAACTATGATATACCACATATACACATACACACACATACATACTGGCAATAACATCATCCCCAACTTTCACACCACCCTTGCTCTCTCTCACATCCATACCTGATGTGCATACCCACACAAATTAAGCAGCAGCTCCAGTATACCCTGATCAAGAAAACGCACAAGCAGCTGTTCCTGTAAATGGCTTGTGTGGTGGGCACGTGAGCCACCTGTACCCCTTGCATCGGGAACAAGCAGCAGGTTGCGTAGGAATGTCAATACCTATGTGTGGGGAAAAGGGGAAGAGGGGTGGTGTGTGTGTGGTGTATGTGGGTGGCTGAACAGCAGGACGTGCGTATGACAAAGTACATATGCATGGGTGCAAGTATATTCACAAACAATGCAAGTACAACCACACAGAGTGCACGTACACAACAGCAGCAATGCTTTCACCACCCACCACACCCCATTGTAGCACATACCAGCTGTACAATAAGTGCTTCTCGTTCACTCATGCGTGGGTGTTTCTCTAGTGGTTCAATAAGCAGTGCTACAAGTGATGACAACACGTCTGCAGCCATGAGGGCATTCTTTGCCTGCTGCATGTGTAACACCAACTCGTCCTGTGTGTGGGTGGAGTGTGTGGGTGGAGTGTGTGGGTGGGGTGTGTGGGTGGGGTGTGGGGGGGGTGTGGGGGGGGTGTGGGGGGCATGCTTGGGTAGGGTGTGGACAGGTGGGGTAGGTGCTTTGTGGGAAAAGAAAACAAGCAGGAATGTAGAATATGTATGTACACATACACACCTGTATATTGAAGGAGAGCTCACCAGGTGTGAGTGGCATTGTGAGGAAGGTGGCCACCTTGACTGTGTGGAGAGGGAGGCTGTAGTGTGTGTGTGCAAGGGTGCACGTTGGTGCTGCACACGTGTGCTGTTTGCCATGTACATAAAACACACACATGAATAAATCAATTAGCACACACAAACAACACGTACGTGCATTAAACACGAGGTCACTGTCACTTGCGTGCTGCACGATGATGGGTGCAAGGTTGGTGGATGCAATCTGATGTGTCCCAAGCTTTCTTCGGCACAGCTTGAAGCGGGGTCCATCTTCCCTCAGCATGCGTTGTAGGTCTTTTAAACAATCTGAGTTTGCAAAAAATATGAGGGTGTGCTGCACAAGACTCGAGCAGCAGCACCATGGTGATGTCTAGCACACAACCCCACCAACGCATGCACACCTATTGTGTCCTCTTGCAACATGTAGACGCATGTTTCCTCATCATGGCATCCCAGCCCACTGATGAGGGACAAGCACAACTCGTCATCACATTCTTCTGGTATGTGATCTGCAAGAAGATCCACTCGCTCTTGGCTGCCACCAGGGCTGCGTGTGATGTCAATACCAATATCCATGCTGTTGGGTTTTGGGGGTATCTATTCACGCTGTTTGTTTGTGCACTCGGATTGAAATCAGAGTACAAGATGGGGGGTTGTATCTGCATCAGTCATCTTGATTATGCATGATGGAGATCGATTTGCGGCAACACGCTGGTAACATGAACAAGTGCTTGCGTTTTGGGGATATTTTCGACAGCTGTTTTTTGTGTCAATCAATTGATTGCAACTCACACCTGCCTATCTCACGTATTTCTGAGGCAGCACACAAGAAACAATACGATGCTACGTACGACCACAGTGGTCGTGCACATGTAAACCTGACCACAGCTCCACTATACAAAAAACAACACAACAAGATGACCGATTATGAGCAGGTATGTTGGCAAACAGCTGATTGACTCGCCAACACGTGTGCTCACCAGCATCTCTGACAATCAGGAAATGTCATTCTGGCAACAACGACAACAGCGCCTGCAGCAATCCTCCCTGGCATCCACACCCACCTTGCGCCCCTCCAAAACCAGTCCAGTACACACCACCCAGCAACGCACACCACTGCAAGACATAGCACCTGCTAATGGTGCTGCGCCAGACAGCAGAGCCAGCTTGGATACATACAAGGCACGTGGGGCAACTGTGTCAGCTTACCGTAAAATACACCACAACCCACACCAGTACAACACAACCCACACCAACCACAGAGGCTTGTAGAGCTTGCTGGTTTGCGCCAGGATGTTGCATCGGCACTCTCCAGCTGCCAGGACGCCGCTACCGTGCTCTCCCAGGAGCACCTCGAGCACCGACAGCATGCAATCCAACGACTTGCTGCCCAGCACAATGCTGCTGCGCATGTCCTTGCCACTCGTCAGCAGAACCTGCATGATGTCTTGCATGATATTGACAACTTGGCATCCGAATATGGCAATGCATTGAAAGCCAAGGGATCCCAGAGCATCGTGGTCCCCCTGCATGCACGCCAAACACGGTTGCAGCAACGTGCATCGCAGCACATGGAGACGGCCACTCGCCCTGTGGTCGTGCACTGGGGGGAGGGTGTATCTGCAACCCAGGAAGCTGCACAGCAAGCAGCCATGGCAGCATTGCACCATGAAGTATGATGATGATGATGATGTGCGTTTGCAACAACCACATTATTTGTGCCAATACTCTACACTCCAAAACACAGGTACACGCATTGAAAACCAGCATGCAGCAGTTGCAAACACAAGTGCAAGATGCCCACAATGCACAGCATGCAGCAGAACAGCGACTGCGCCACAGTGAAGCAGCACTTGCAGACAGTCGCACCCAACTGCAACACACCACAAGTCAATTGCAAGACACCACCACACGTTTACAGCAAGCATCAGCACAAGTAGAAGAGACACAGCGGGCAGCACAGCAGGCTCTTGTTGATGCAGAGGCACGACACACACAGGAACTTGTACAGCGGGATGCCCTGCATGCACCATTGCTGGCACACTTGCAAGAATGGGCACAGCGTAGCCCACAGCTGAGACACTCTATGGAGGAGACCAGTGGTGGTGGTGGTACGCTTGTAGGTAGTACACTTGGTCATGAATTGGTACCACATCAACAGCAAGCATATGACAAAGGGCATATGCGTGTGGGCCCCATGGCAGCACACATGGCAGCACAACAAAACACATCAACGCGGTCGGAACAAGTACACCGCAGCATGACCAACCACAGCAGTAGTACCCTTGCAGACAATCCACGCAGCAACCACGTGTCACGTACATACACACCACGCAAGGGCCTCAGCACACTTGCACCACCAGCACTCCTCAGCCCCTCACCCATCGCATACGGGGTAGGGAGGAGCAGCATGGTGTCAGCACGATTACAACCACCAGGCAGTCGGGTGGCACGGGGTGATGGAGGGGGTGTGCTGCAGAGGGGTGGCATGCGTCAGGCATCCATAGCAGTATCGGAGGGTGGGGAGCATGCAGTGGGAGAGGAAGCCAGGGAAACAAGGGCTGTGCGAGATCGTGTGTTGGCGAGGCCGCCTGCTACACGAAGCACAGGGACACCACCACGTACACAGCCACGGCGGGGGGGTGCAGCAGCACAGGCACAGCAAGTACAAGCAGAAGGCATGCATGATGGTGGCAATGAACAAGCAGACGTGTCTCCATTGGAAGCCCTTGCATCTATGATGCTGGGTGGGTCCCCTTTTATTGCAAGGGAGCCACCGAAACAGGGGCCAAACCACCAAATTGTGTCTGAAATGCACAACACACATCATAACACACAACATACTACCAAACAGACGCATGACAAGCAGCAGCATAGTAATGAAAAGTACGTTGACAAGCGTGCTGCATGGCTGGCAGCACAGCAGGCACGTATGAAAGCCAAAGCAGCAGCACTGCAGCAGGCAGAAGGACCAAGAGCAGCGGCACTGCAAAGCAGTCAGGCAGAGCGCCCAGTTGCTCGACGATTACCTACTGAGGGAGACGCTGCGCGTGAGGGTGCTGCCAGTGTGTTACAGCAACGTGGAGCAACAGCACCGACAGCAGATGGACCACGGTATGGGTTATGTTTCAAAGATGATATGTTTATCTGCTTCTCAAACACACACACACACACACACACAAATACAGGTGTATAAAATGTGGTGTCACCCAGCAGCAAGCCACCCAGTCACGTTATGCCCAATGTCGCTTTCACCCTGCACTCCTAGAGGACCCAGGCATGCTCAAGTTCACCCCACCCTGGTATAGCTGCAGGCGTGCTGCACATACACACAAGCAGCCGGGGTGTTTTGTGAGGCCCAATGGTCACACCTTTGTTGATGTTGCAGCAGATGCAGCAGTAGGATAGATGTTGTATGGTGTTGTACATAGTGTAGAACATGTTTGTTGGTTGTTTGCATAATAATGTACACAGAAGTGTGTGTTGTACATCAGTAATGAAGTTTATTTTTGCACCAAAAATTGTCACTTGAATGCACGACTGCGGATGTATGGACCAGTTTGACGTTGTTGTGCAAGCTCCTGCATAATGCTTGTCACGTGGGGCCGACCTGCACGCACCTGGGTGGGGGTGGGGTGCTGGCTGTCCCCGTACAACCTCTATACATGCGAAATACGCCGCTCTATATACCTTCTCCAATATAACATGTTTAGTGTCCACAGGCAAAATTTTGCACACAAGCAGCGTCCACAAGTCCTCAAGCTGCCACTCATGCTGGAGGCGATGGAACGATGCTAGCTGCGCATCTAGCATGTCTTGCCATTGTCGATGCTGCCTTGTATTCTTCCAGCATGTACGCGCCAGTGAAATGCATGAAGAGGGCGGTTGGGGGCTTGATGGCTCGATGACCATCCTAGTCGATGGTGCTCTTTTGTGTTGTGTTGACTACCCTTTTTATGCGACCGGTACGAATCACAATAGATTGTTACTGTGCGACATGTCAGTGATGAGCGGGGGTCATCAACACATAAAAAATAAGACATTTTCCATGGTCAACACTTTCACACAACCAAACCACCACCATGATCAAGAGCGTTGTTGATGCCGCGTATAATCCCGTTGGAGTAGAAACGTCCAACCAGGTATGATGAAAAGAAATATCGCTGCCAATATCCCGTATCATCAACACCATCATCCCCACAGGACCCTTCCAGCACTGCTTCACCACAGCAGCACCAACCCACACCTCCCCCCCAATATTCCAAGCCTCCTGATGCCACCACTGGCTTACAACCAGTCAGCAAGGACACTGTACGCCGATCTGGTGGTGATGTCGTCTCCATCGCGCCCAATGCTCCGCTAGACGCTGCCAAGCAAGCAATGGACCGTGACAAGGGACGCAAATTCACCTCTGCCACTGGTGCACGTGGCGCAGATCCCCGTTGATGATTGGTGCATGCATTTGTAGTGGTACACATGTGGTAACTATCCTCATGTGTCCTCCTCGTGTGTTGCACACCCAACATCCACCAGCACTTGAGCAGCATGCAGCACCTGCCCCACATGCACAAACTCCTCGGCATAGCGCTCCACTCGTGCAATGGCCAACGCAGCATGATGTGCACCCACATGTGCTGCTGCACCAGGGCGCGCTGCCTCCACCATGCTCGCCCGCTGTGCTGCGTAATGCTTTTGTACCAATGCAAACCATGCATGTGTGTCAAAGCGGGAGGATGGCACACGTAGGACATGCAGTAGAAAGGCCACACCCATCAGCAACCCCTCATCTGCTATGCACGCTTCTGCAGGTGTTGTTGGTGTTGTAGTGGTGGTGTATGCACCCCATTGCTGCTGTGGTTGTGGTGCAATGGGGACCACTTGCATGGAGGAAGCAGGGGCCGGTAGCAACAGGGCCCATTGTTGTTGTTGTTGCGCTGTGCTCAACCCGCCACCTATAGTGGGAACAGCACCCGTCATCCCCCCACCCTCGCTTGGCACTGGTTGTGTAATAACGGGCTGTCTCAATCGCTCCTTTGCCAGCAACACACCCTCTACATGGTGTAGCAGCAATCCTGGTAGCAATGCTGGCAGTAGGGCAAGGGGTGGGGTGGCTCCGGAAGTAGGAATGGGTGTGTTACATGCACTGACAATGGTGGGAAGACACGCGACTCTTTGGGTGAGGGTTGACAGGTAGTGGGGATCTGTTTGGGGGGGAGGGGGGGGGGGATGACAGGACATGTGTAGATGCGTATATTGCCATAGTAACACAACATGGCAAAAAACAACGCAAAAACAACAACACCCATACCATATGTACGTGCTTGTTCCCCCCTATGCACATGTTCCCACACTGCCCCTGCCACCCCCACCTCTCCCCCCCCTTGCACAGCCCCCACCCCCCAGTCAGGCATCCCCTCTGCCCCATGCAGCAGCACCGCCAAGCGCAGCGTGCGCAGCATGCCTAGTGCAGTACCAAGTTCTGTTATAGTAGAGTGTATATAGGCTGTCCATTGTGCAGTGTGTCCAGGAGTAGTGCTGGCAAGATGGGGTGCTGAAACAGTGCTGAGTGCTTTTAGGAGTTGTTGTGCAGTGTGTATCGGGTTGCTGCTGTCATCGTGTTGGTTGTCATGGTGGCTTGTGGAGGTGGTGGTGGTGGTGGTGGCATGCTGCTTATGTTGTCGTTGTGGTGTATGTGCTGATGTGAATGGTGCTCGGTGTGGGAGTGGGGGGGCATACACAGATGCTGGTGGTGATGGTGCTCGATTGGTGTGGGGGGGTGGTCGGCCTGCACGGGCCCCCGGTGTGGGGCTCATGGGTGGTGTGGGGGGTATATATGGTGGTGCACCATCATGATGATTTTGTCGTTGCTCTTGTTGTCGTTGGTTGTGTTGTGCTTGTTGCAAGAGTTGGTGTGCATGATGGTCTGTCATTGCCTGGGGGGGTGTTGGGGGGGGGGGGGGGGGGGGAAAAACAGGGTGTAGGGATATGAGTGCGCATGCATAGGCTGTGTTGTTTTGCACCAGGTACACCATCATAATACACCTACCATCCCCTGCTTTTCAACACACACACACACACACATCCACATGCAACACATCAACATCATCCACACAGCAAACCAAGCCCCCCCCCCACACCTCCTCCAACACCTCCAGCAGCCGCTCCACTGCATCCCCCAACCTCCCCACCACCCCCGCCACCCCACTCACCCCACCCACATGCAACAGGGACGCAAGGTGATGTGGTTGTATAGTTTTGAGGTGGGGGGATGGTGTGCTGTTGAGTCGTTGAACAAGGGAGGAGGTGGTCATGCAGTAGCTATAGGAGGAAACCATGGTGGGTATGTCTTGGAATACATGTGCAATACTGGTTGCTGTGTGGGGGGGGGGAGGGGGGGATATGTGTTGCTGAGAGGGCATGTGCGGGTATGGTGGAGTGCATGTGTGGGTGTACAAGTGTGGGAGTACATGTGTAAAAGTATGTAGTGCTTCCTTTCAAACAAGCAAACACACAAACAAACACACAACGATAAACAATGCCAACATCATGGTTTTCACGCAACAACTTCCCCAGTAATTTACCTGGTGTGTGTGGTGCAGCAGGTAATGGTTGCACATGCAGGTCATACATCATAACAGCAAGAGCACGCATGCATTGGTATGTGGTGGCATTGTCGGGGGTTTCTACAACACCACGCTGCATGACGTGCCACAGGTGCTGCTGTACATGCCAACTGAATATGGTGTTTGTGTGGGGTTGGGGTGTGGGGTGTGGGGGGTTGGGGTATGGGGTGTTTGGTGGGGGTGCCATGTGCAACGCAGTGACACCCACACTGCATCAATATGTATGCGCAGAGATATACACAAGCACATGCGAATGCACAATAAAACACACAACACACAATACAATGCAGACACCGAAACACCAAAGAGTCCGATAAAAACGCCTTACCGTACATCAACGGGCGTCTGACCCCCAATATGTAATGCTGGCAGAGCAAGCACCGCATGCACCACATCCTCATCCATCATATCATCACACCCGTGCCCCCTAACCCCACCCCCACCATCATCACCATCATCATCCATCACCATTACATCCCCCTCCACACCACCACCATTATGTGCATTGCAATCAGCTGCTGTTTCTATGTCAGACATACGAGCAAGGGCAGTCAGACGCAGCCTGTCTTCCACAGTATGACATAGGGGTTGTATGAGGGTTGACTGCAGCATGGTGTGTATGTGTGTCACCCATGCCTGTGCAGGGTGTGTAGGGTGTGTGTTTGGTGGGGTAACACACATGCTCTAGGCATACATGACAAAGATGATACATCACCACATGCAACATCACCATACACGCACCCATACAAAACACCAAGACACCCATACAAAACACCAAGACCACCGCCCGCACACACCTGTACCGCCCCACCCTGCTCCGTACCAACCCCAAACACATCACGCTGTGCCGCCACCCTCCCCCCATCCCTCGCCCACCCCTCCACCATCAGGGGCACCTCCACCACACCCTCATGATGCCGCATGTATGCATCTTGCACCAGCGCAGCCAACAACTCCACATGCCCCCACAACACCCCATCCAATGCACACGCACGGGCAAGCCCCACAGGGAGCAGGTGTGTGAGTGTGTGGAGCTTGTGAAGTAGCACTCGCAGGGTGGTGATGTCCCCAGCAGTGCAGCGACCACTGGCGTCCAGTGAATCACAGCACTGCAGCAGCAGCACATGTTGCATACGACTGGGGGGGGATTGTGCAAGCACACACATGCGTTGTAACAGGGCAATCACATCTGAGATGGTGGTCTTGCCTGATGCGCTGTCGGTGCGGGTGGTGGTGAAAAGTGCGGTGAAGCTGGTGGTGGTGGTGGTGGCGGTGGTGGTGGTGCGTGATTCGAGGGTGCGTTGCATGGTGGTGAGGACACTCTGTGCAGGGTTTGTGGAGGGGTGGGAGATACTGTATACATGTGGTGGATGTATAGCATCACCAAAGCAACCACCAATATCGTCTTCACACTCATGTTCATCACCACACCTGTACTACCACCAGCACATGGTGTGTCAAGTGTCCCACCACACCTGCTACCCTCCGCTCATGCATCAACCACACACGCCGCATGCCTTGCAACAACGCCACACATGCACCAAGTGTACGTAGTGCTGTGTAGTCCATGGTGTGTTTGGTGGTGACATGCAGGGTGAGTGTGTTTGTTATAAACACCTTGAGGATGCCTGTATGTGGTTTGGGGGTAAAGGAGGGGGGGATGTGCGCATATTGTTGTACATGTGTATGTGTATCACCGCATCACAATGTGACCCCCATTTCATACATGGCATACATGCATACCAATCATCCCCATCATGCACCGCAAGCACAACCCACCCCACCCCATAAACCCATACTTACCAGCCAAGTGCACCCCTCTCACAATCTGCCTCGTCAACATCGACAGCTGTGCATCTGATCCCCCATGCTCCCCCAACACCTGCCCCACCTCCAACAGCGCGTGCATCTCCGCGACCCACGACGTCACCGCCAGTCGCACCCCCGGCAATGCAGCTGCATACCCACCCCCCACCTGTGTGACAAGTGTATGCTGCCGCTGCTGTACAGCAGTGGCAAACCCACGGGGCACAACTGCTGCTGCGAGTACAGGTGGGAGCATTTGTGTGAGGAGCAGCGGGGGGCATATGGAAACATGGTGGTAGATGCTGATCACCACCATATCCTGTGCTGTTGTTGGTGATGGTTGGAGGAATGAGCGGAGGAGCTTTTTGTCGGCGGTGGTTGGGTGGAGGCGTGCATGTGTAATGAGGAGGACGAGGAGGAGGAGGTGGTGGTGTTGGTCGCGGGTGTCGGGGTGGGTGTTGTGGGTGTCGGTGGTGGTGTCATGGTGCAGGCGTCTGTTATTGGTGGGTGGGTGTTGAGATGTGTTGTAGCATATGCATGTGCACAG
>VFQP010001498.1_pt1 | contig 31005 bp, 61 predicted proteins | sample 3512351 | NCBI WGS metagenome assembly VFQP01 (sample SAMN10412372, study PRJNA504923) | tailings metagenome | isolation source: Relicate 1 Philex TSF1 revegetated site | place: Philippines: Tuba, Benguet | collected 2017-08-29
ACACACACACACACACACACACACACACACACACACACACACACACACACACACAACCCCTCCTTCCCCCCCACTCACACAGGATATATACATTGCTCGTGCAGAGGGTCAGCTGGGTTTGGAAGAGGAATTGTTTGGTACCCTCATCAACATATACCGTCTGCCTGCATCTCTGTATGAACTCACAAAAAAGACATGATGGCATACTTGGTACAAAGAAGACATGATGTATACTCTTGGCATAGAGAATGTTGCTATGATGTACTCTGGCATGGAAAACCCACTGTGATGTACTTGGCACAGAGAATCCCACTGTGATGCACATGTGTATTACATCGTGTATGTAGCACCATGCATGCATGTATGAATACATGTGTATGGAAAAGGAATCCACAGATTGTAGGAATCCACAGGTTGTAGTGTTGTTATTGACCATTTAATCGTCGTTTTTGGTTGATGTTGACGTAAGATGCACAAGAAGAAAGAGCCCCGTTTGTTTTTCAACACGCACAACTGTGTAAAAGCATGTTGCAGCTGGTACTTTGGTACGCATATACGGACCCCCTGCTCCCCTCTCCTTTCTTCATCCCGTTTTATTCCGTTTTATCGTGCAGCTGTATTGCTTGCGCCCTCCTGCAGGCAATGCATGATACGTAACACACTCAAATCACACCAACAGGTTTATTTATACATCCCCCTCCCTCCCTCGTCTCATATAGGTCTCATATACGCACGTTAAAACACATCATCACCAACTACCACCTCCCCCCCACACACCTCACTCCCCCCCACGCTCACACCTTGACTTCTGCTGCCACAGCCGCCGCAGCAGCTGCACGTCTCTTGATGGCAGCCCTGTTCAGCTGATGCAGTGCCTCTTCCGCCACCTCACTCCCATTCACATTGGCACCTTCCGCACCAGTTTCCCGGGGCACCGAGGAGGTAACATGCGACATCATACCATGCCCACCAACAAGGGGCCCGCCTCCACTGAGAGGCCCGTTGGTGCTACCACCCATGCCGCCACCGCTGCCGTCCTCAGAGGGTGTGTAGCCCACCAGGCGAGAGAGGGCCGCATGGCGGCCCCCCTCGGCCGGACGGGGGGGTGCCCCGAGGCCCCGGCGGAGGAGGGAGGCGGTGCGGTGGCGGGAGCTCAATTGGCGACGTGGTGCAATCTGTATGGCAGATGTGTATGTATGACACAGAGTGTTGTTTTCATTGCGTGTTTGTGTATGTATGTATGTGTGTATGTACACATGTTTGTATGTACACATGTATGTATGTACACATGTATGTATGTATACATTGCACGCTCCATTCCACATTCCACATTCCACAACACACCCACAACATAACACAACACCATTTGCACCTTTTGGCTGGTGTTTGGTCGTAATACAGCCCTACTTGAATTGCTTCGTATGGTTGCAGCACTGCCCCTGCCTGATGAGGTGCCTGGCTCAGGTGTGGTGGTACCTGAGGTGGAAAATAAAAGGGGGGGTGAAAAGGAGGGGAGGAAAGGAAGAAAAAGGGGTAATGAAAATGAAGGAGGAAAGAAATTAAGGGGAGAGGCGGTAAAAGAGGAACACACACATACACACACACACACACACACACACACATACCCCCCCCCCCCCCCCCCCCCCCCACACACACACCCCAAATACCCCCCCCCCCCCACACACCAGATGCCCCCTGTGCAGCAGCAGTCACAGCAAGCAGCCGCTCCCTCACTGCCCCCAGCCTCATCAGCCCCCCCCCCACCTCCTGTAGTAGGCGCCCCACCTGGGCCCCACTCTCCACCTCTGTGGCTGCTGCGTGTGGGTGGTGCTGGGTGGTGGTGGTGGATGCTGTGTTGGTGTTGGTGGTGCGCTGGAGGAGGGTGCTTGTGTTGGAGGATGCATGACGGAGGGTAGAGGGGATGGAGATACCTACGAGATATAGGGACGGTGCGTGTGTGTGGTGTGTGGTGTGTGGTGTTGGGTGTGGGGTGTGGTATTGGGTGATATTGGGTGTTGATGTGTAAGAACAAAGCGGTACATGTCATCCATGTGCAATATCCCCCCACACCCCCCCACATGCACCACTACCTGAACCCATGCGTGCTAGCTTGGCAGCACTCGTAGCACCAGGTCGTGCCTCTTCTCGAGCAACTGCCTCTGAGGTAATGTTCGACAATTGTTTGACCAATTCCAATGCAGAGGCCGTACGAGCTTTGACCAGTTGACCAATTTGTTGTTGGGGTTGTTCTGGGTGTTGTTGCTGGTCCACTGTGCGTGGGAAAAGAGGGTGGGGGTGGGGGTGGGGGGTTGGCGTGTGACTGGGTTGCTGTGTGGTTGGATTGCAGCACACCACAAAACACAAAGAACGTGGTGTGTGCGTGTGTGTGTATGTGTGTGTCATTGTCCACTCCCCACCGCACCTGCACGAGGGGTCTCTCGTGCACTTGGTGGATTCGATGCTTGATGTGCAGGGGACACTGCATCCGCCGACAATTGCCGTGCCAGGCCCCCCCGACGAGCAGTATGCGGTGGGCCCCCCGTCGCAGAGGGACCCCTTGAGGTGTATCCCCCTCCTGTGGAGCGGCCAGGGCCCCCCTTGGGGGATGCTTTGGGCGTAAACCCCTCTGATACGCTGCGTAGGTTGCCAGGGAGCTGTTGGGGGCGAACAGACAGGGCAAGACGGAGGCGATCAACTAGGAAGTGCAACCCCTGTTTGTTTTGGGGTGGTGGGTGGTGGTGGTGGTGGTTGGGGTGGTTGATGAAAAGAAAAGAAAAGAGAGGGGCTTGGAATGATGGGCTTGAGATAACATTGGTGTGTATGAAACATGTGCAATGAGCATACACCAGTGACAACAACAACAACAACAACAAGAAGTACAAGGAAGAATGTAAAACAGGGACATAAAACCATGCGCAGCAACATGCTGTGCACATCGTTGAGTCACAACACCCCCCCCCACCTGCTGTGCTGCACTCATTGCTGCTTGTTGTGCTGCAGTGTGTGTGCATGCCTCCAGAGTAACACGTTGGGCAGCTTCCAACCTACGTTCCAAGGCAGCTGCATCATCCACAGAGGATGAGGTGTCCTTTGGTGGAAAGGGGGGGGAGATACTGGTGTTTGTGTATAACTTGTGTGTGAGTATTGATGTGTGAGTGTTGATTTGTGAGTATTGATGTGTATGTCCACATCCACAACACACCCATCCCTCCCTCCCCCCTTGCCCCCCTTGCCACCCACCCACCCACCCACCCACCCACCCACACACACACACAAACTCACCTCATCAGCTGCCTGGACACTCCCCCTGGACTCTAACAGTCGTGCCAGGCATGCACGTGCCTCTGCTTGTCTTGCCTCGGCTATGCGCAACAGCTCCTGTAGGTCACCCTCCTTGTGCTGCAACCCTGTGATGTGTTTTGTGTATATGTGTGTATATGTGTGTATATGTGTGTATATGTGTGTATATGTGTGTATATGTGTGCATACGTGTCAATGTATATATGTGTATGTGGTTGTATATGTACCAAGTATTATACTATGGTATGTTTCCGCATTTTGAGGTGTTGTGTTGATTGGGTTGTATGTGGAGTGTATGGAATGGTGTCGTGTGCATGACGGTGTTTTAGGGTTGTGATGGTAAAACACATCCCTCCACCCTTCCACCCCCCCACACACCATGCCAATGTGCCAGCACACCCTCCACATCCCCCACCCCCGCAGTGCTCTTAATCAACGTCCACCCACGCTCCAATGCCTCGAGCTGTGGCAACAACTGTGCATCATGCACGGCCCCCTCTACTGCTTCCTCTGCTGCTTGTCTGGCCCTATCTGCACGCCTGGCTGCTGTTTGTTCACGTTTGTTTCTGTTTTCTGTGTCACGCTGGACGACTGCTTCTTGACGACGCTGCACCTCACGGGTCTGTGGTGGTGGTGTGTGTTTAAGATGATGGTGTTGATGATGATGATGATGATGATGATGATGATGATGATGATGATGATGATGATGATGTGTGTGTGTGTGTGTATGTGTGTGTATGTGTGTGTGTGTGTGTGTGTGGATGGAATACACATGTAGTATCTCCTGCTTGTTTGTGGTTGGCATTCATCTACCAATATACACATACACAATCCACAATAAACACACCCAATACATACAAAAAAACAAACATTCAACAACACCCAATACATCACCCAACAGATACTGTGCGTACACAATAAAAACCAACAAAAACAACACCCCAACAAAAACAAAAACAACAACACCTAATGCCCAACAACAATAAAAACAGTATATAATGCAACACCCAATACCTCGGCATGCCTGTCTCGAAGCTTCAACCGCCAATCACGCACCACCTCCTGGAACACCAAGTCCGCATCACGCATCTGCAGCTCCACCCCCTCCCTGCGGCGACGGGCATCGGTGACTGCTTTGTGCATGGCTGCCACATCAGCATGCGCGAGGTCCCTTAGGCGTGTTGTTGCCCGTACACGTTGGTCAATCGCATGGTGTTCACGCCTGCGTGTGTGTGTGTGGGGGGGGGGGGGGTCGGGGTGTGATGATTATGAAGCGGTGCTATGATGAGGTGTAGGTATGAAAGAGGGTGTTGGAAAAGAAAGGGGGAATGAGGTTGTGGGGAGCATGATGATGTACGGGAATTCGAAAACAGAGGGGAGTACATAGTATCACCCCCACACACCAAACCACACCGTGTGCGCTCCAGCAAAAGCAAGTAGAGCTGGTTACGTACTGCTGCATGTCCTGCATCTTCCTCCAACACCTTGCATTTCTGTTGCAAACTAGTGATGCACTGTACGATGACAGGATCATCGGATGGCATGAGGAGCATGCAATCACGCAGCTGTAGTTGTGCCCTTTGATTGGCATGACGCAGGCGCTCACATTCCTGGTAGTGGTAATAGTAATGAGGAGGATGGTGGTAAGAAAGTGTTGCGTACTGTTGTCATGTTGTTGGTTTTCACACAAACATGGCTCGTACAAACTCCCCCTACAAACTCCCCCTGTAGGGCCTTAACCCTTCCCACTGCACAATAGCATGCACAATCGTACCGCAATCAGCTGGTTGTATTTGGATTTGCGTGCTGCAAGCTCTGTGCGGAGGGTGAGGATGTCACGCTGCTGCCAGTCATCCACAGGCGTGGCATGCACAGCAGCAAGTTGCCGCAGCAATGCAGCACGGTCTGCCTTGACCTCCTCCAGCTCGGTACGCTGTGTGGTTATTGGTTTGCCTGTGCAAACCCTTTTGCACAAATGTGGGTGATACCCCATCACCATCATCGTACCAGCTCATCCTCGTTGAGCAAGGCATCAAACAGTCGTGGCGTTTCGAGTGTTCCTGCTTTTGATGTCTGTGCAGCACCATTTGCATGCAGTACACGAGCCAAATGTGGTGCTTCCTGTGTTTGGGAAAGCAAGCCATCGTGATGGCCATCCGTTGACCCGCTGGAATATTGTTGCTCGTGTTTGACAAACACTGTCAACCCCCACCTGCAAAATGTGCTGTTGCAGGTGCAGCCTTGGCAGCTGGTGCGCTGTTGGGCTCATCGTATTGTGTGGATGGTGCAGTGTTGACCCTCTCACCTTACATGCTATACCCTAATGATTATGTGGCATCATCACCGCAAAACCACGCAGCACAAACCCACGAATTTGTTTTCGTCCACAAACGTCACGAAAGATGAACCGCATAAGTTTTGCCCACGTCATACGAGTTAGAGGAGCATTCTCAGCTCACTTGGCTCTACGACAGAGACACATAACCACATTGGCACAAAGGCACATAGGCCAACCAGGTCTCATCAGGGCTGCTACGGTCACATGCCCGCATGAGATGGATGCCCGAGGAACAGTAGAGCTCAGGGCACGGCAGTACATAGCCTCTTCTTATACCAATAAATGGGACGCGATGGGCTATGTGTTCATGCTGGTGCGTTCATGCTGTGTTGGGTGTTTGTATACAATCACATGGGACACATAGGACACATGCACGCACCCTCCCCCACAACAGATCCCAGCTGCAGTGTGCGTGGCGAGTGCCCCACCACCAGCGGGGGTGTACTTGGCAACCACAACGTTTTGCACATGTTGTCTTGCATACCTCGTCCTTTCCCCAGGCGTATACATCGCGCACAGAACCTCCTTGATCATGTTTGCCAAGTTCCTGGCAACCTGCATCGTATTTAAAAACCCTCCTGGGATTCACCAGAGAGTCCCATGGTCATGTCCATCCAACTCACATCCAACACAAAAAGCTGTATCTGTACTCATCTCCCCCGTGGGCATGTGCTGCCAGAGCGTGCTGTTGAGCTGCACCATGAAGGTCCATGTGGTGATCAGCACATTGCAGCTGTTGATCCACATAGTACGAATCCATATTCTATGCCATTCTATGGTGAGTGCACTGCAACACCCTGAGGTGGTGGTGTGCCATGACGTGTTTGTATACATAAACCTGCCCCTCACAGACCAACCACATAGAGCAAGATGGACACCACACCATGCAAGACGTACACCACACCATGCAAGTACAAACCGTGCACCCCCTTGTATTCGTCATGCCCCCCGCCCTCATGTCGGGGTCCCCATCACCCACTGCAGCCGACATCTGCACTGCTACATCAGTGATTTCACAGGTGCTGATCGGGTGGCTACTACCCCTGGTTGTGGTTGCATACCGTGAACATGCTCTGCGCCGTGTGTTTTTGCAGCAGTATGTTGTGCAGCAGCAAGAGGATGCATTGCTGGATGAGGGGGATACCGTGGCGTTTTCATGGTGGTTGCTGGGTGATGTACCGTTTGCTGTGGTTGTCTTGTCGATTGGGTTTATGTTGCAGTTGCTGTACGTGCATGACGCGCCATTGAAATGGTGTGTGCATGTTGCCGCAGGCTGGTATGGTGTATGTGAGTGAACCCGCTCACATTTTTTTTTCCTTCCAAAACAACTTGTTCCAAATCCTTTGTTGTGCAGTATTGTATTCAGTTGTCACTCTTTTTATTTGTTGTTGAACTCGGTAAACACAAGGACCATGCACACCTTGCAAACCGCCCACCATCATGTGCCAATTGCTCGCCAGCACGCACAGCAGCCATGTTGGATGCCTCTTTCCTTGCCTAGTACATCCGCACAGCATCACTGCACCCGACAACGTACGTGGAATCCATTCACAGTACAGCGTATCGACCAATACAAGTGTGTTTCAATCCCAAAACATGTTTGACCAGCTCAGCACCACCCCCTCAGGCATTACAAGACCATTACGTGCCATTGCCAAGGATGAGGATATATGGGTGGATGGTGATGGCAACCCCATCCCTCCAGAGGAGCGAGATTTGTATCCAGATGCAGACACACCGGAACCACCACGTGAGGTGTGTTGTTGTGTCGTTGGTGTTGTAGGTACACGTGCATGGGCACAAATACCATGGCTGAGGAGCAGCAGGGGACACCATTGTGTGTACCATTATCGTCAAACACCATTGTCATCATAACCACAATCCATCACCACCCTGCATATCACCATTCCAACAGCGTGCGTTTCCAGATGAGCAAGTGATTGAGGCCATTGGTATGGGCATGTGGCGACTACGAGACACTGTAGATATCGAAATTGAACAACTGGTGGCACAAATTGAGGGCGCAGTGCGGTGTGTGGTCGATGATGATGACATGCGCGTCACCCCCCCTGGCGAGGTGCTGTGATGGGTGTTGACTTTTTTTTAGAAACACATACACACACACACACACACACACCCTCCCCACAAAAACACAGTTATTCTCCATCATGGACTCATTGGACCCACTGCAAGAGCTCTATGAGGGCCTGTCATACATGTCTGTAGATGACCCCACCAAGGGCGCCCCCAATTACCCACGCCTGCTTATTGAAAATCGCTGCTACTCTACTCGAGTGTTTCGGAAGATACACTTTGAAGTTGCATGGCAGCAGGATGGGTTGCAGGTATGAGGGGGTGTGGTGGTGTGGGTGGCGGGTGTTGGGGGCGGGTTGAGGGGGTGTGGGGATGGTATGTGGGGGTGGGTGGATGGGTGTATTTGTCTGACGATGACGACAGCAGAGGGCGTTGGTGGTTGGTTGCGATCACGACACCCACACCACAACCACATGGTACCACCACCCACACCACACTCCACACACCCACATGATACCATCACTCACACAACACTCCACACACACACACTCCACGCACACCCAGGTGCTCCACATTGTGATGTACCCACGCCTGCAGTATGACCTACCAATCCTAGGCCTTGATCTCGTGGGCAGTGGGAATAATCGATTCTCATTGGCTGTGCTGGATGCCTGTCCGGTCAGCGTTGACCGGTCACTTCCCCCCACCTATGCGAGTGCAATGCAGTACGTTTGGGGGGGGGAGTGTGTGTGTGGGTCGTGGGTGGGTGTGGGTGGGTTGTGGTGCTTGTACATGGTCAAGGTACAACTACAAGCTGTGTCGATGAGCATACAGTGACTTCACTTAACAAACTTCAGTTCCATATACCCTGCACCCCGTATACACACCCCATGCACACACCATCACACACCATACACAACCCACCACACAAGACGTCATCACACAGGCAACTCCAGGAAACGTATGGTTTATCAAGCAACCGTGACATGCCCGAGTGGGGTGCGCGTATATTTTCTCCACTGTGTGTGCTTGTTCGACCAACTGCTCCTGATGATATGACCAAGTTTATAAGATATGCTATTGCAGTGGCACGTGTGCACTTGGAGCTGTCATTACTGGCAACACCAGTGCCCAGCAACGAGTATGTGTGTGTTTGTGGTGGATGGGGTGTGTGGGGGTTGGGGGTGGTTGTGGGAATGATGGTGGTGGTCATGGTGCTCATGGGCTGCTGTGTATGCAGCTCATGCACACCCTATCATGTGCACACACACCCTATCATGCACACACACATACACTGCTGTATGCACACACACACAAACACACACACACACACACACACACACACACACACACAAACACACACACACATGTCCTTTTGTGTGCACACCACCCCTACACTTTCCCTCACTTGTCACCCTTCCCCCCCACACACACATCAGGGGTCGGCGTTTGAAGCACATAGCAGAGGCACATGCACGTTTCTGTGAAGCACAGTTGTCCAATAAGAAGACGACAAGTGTGCTGATCAAGGCATTTGGGGAGGAGCTGGCACAACGATACCTCACACACGTGATGTTTGATCATGCACATGCATTGGAAACGCAAGGGGAGGGGGGGGCAGCAGAAAAAACAGCTGCATGATGAGGGATACTGGAGGGATATTGTTTGATGAGGGATTTTGAAGAGGATACATGCGAGGGGCAGCAACAAATATCACAGACATGCGTTGTGTGTGCTATGTGCAGCAACATATATCCACGCATGCTTTTGTGGTGTATGGTTTTGCTATGTACGTCATGTTGTTACACACAGTCAGAATGTTGTTGGTCAAATACTTTTCTCTTGTGGTCAAATATTTTCTGTTGTTGTTGGTTATGTAACCAATGTGTTTCATGCATACGCATCAGCAAGGGTGTGCTTGATGCTCCTTGTTGGCACACACCAACACACCATCACAAACGCAAAACATATGAAACACATGCCATGAAAAAAATCACATCATGCACCGTTTTCATGCGCCTCACAGCTGCTCCACATCCTCCTCCGCATCATCATCATCTGCACTACTACTGTCAGTCTCTATCTCCGTATCATCATCATCATCGGCAGGCTGCAACTCAGGTCGAGCAGCCAGGGCCTCTTGTAAAAGGGCCCGAGGCACGTGGGGCATTGCTAAAGGGGAAAGGTGTGTTGCAGCTGGAGGCGTGCGTGCCATGACGGTGATGCCGCGTGGGGGTGTGTTGGCATCATCCACCCGGAGCGCGGGTGGTGTGCCTGCAACATGCGCATGCAATGCACCACCACCATGACCACCTCTTGCAGGAGTGGAGCCATCATCCATGGATGATGATGCCATCACACCATCCAGATTCCATGCAGTGTCCACACGTTGCATGGGTGGAGATGCTGCCCCCCCATCGCTCTCATCATCATCATCATCCCCATCATCATCCTCACTACTGCCGCCGCTGCTCCCATCACTTGCAGGCACAGGAGATGCTGCTGGGGGGCCAACTTGTGCTTGACCTGCTGGTTCAGGGTAGTATTCTGTGAGCGCCATGCGCAATGGGGAGGGGAGCGGGTCGTCAGGCACGTCTCCCAGGTCTGTGGTGGCTCGTGTATGCCTGTGTGTATGATACAATGTGTTTGATGTTATCCCTAATCAAAACCCCCTCTTACATACAACGCACATACCTTGCGTGTATAGTGGAAGACACAAGCTCCAGGCGAAAGCAGGTGCCATCAAACACGGCGACACAATCATAGCCACTCGAGTCGTGCTGCACCTCCTCGATGGGACCCTCAAACTCCCCCACTGTGCTGTTTGGCAGCTGCATGACAACCTGCTGGTCAGGCTTGATGAGCAGCTTGCCAGGCTGCTCACTTGTGCCCTGACGAGGTCGGGAGCTGGTGTAGCGTACACAGCACAACGAGTGTCGGGCACGCTTGTTTGCGTGGGCTTGCAATAGAGTTTCACCTAGGACCACTGGATACTCTTTTCCAGGCTCTGGGACGGCCTGAAACACTGCTTGGTCAGGGGTGTTCATGATGATGGTGGTGGTGATCAAGATCCACACGTCTCTCTTGTCCACACAACCAGTGTAATTGGGTTTAATACACGTATTTAATACGTTGTATCACACACCAGGTGTGCCCACAATTATTGCTGTGGCACTTTGCTACTTTGTGGCCGTTGTTGGCACTAGACAACGAGTTTTATCACCCCACACGACCACCCAACACCACCCAACACCACCAGACCAACCCAGCACACCACGACGCTTGGGGGTATAGCCCACCACAAGCTGTTGTTGCGGTTGCAATGAATGGGCTGCAGGGTGTTTCCAAGGGCAAGGGCAAAAACACGAGCAGACGACGGCTGCTTGAAGATGAGCTCAGACTCATTCAGGAGCAGCGGGTGGCCATCCAACGCCAGCTCGAGTTGGCAAAATCAGACCCAGTAGCATTTGCAGCTTCTAGAGGCAAACCAGCCTTTGGCCGAAGCCCCCCTGCTACAACAGGCATTAAAAGGCTTACAGATGGGTTGTTTGAGACAAGGGAGAGCAAAAGGGCACGCATTGAGCATGAAAGGAATCGTCGGGTGAATGCCATCTGGCAGACCTGCAACTCCATCCTCAAGGCGCTACGCAAGCCCAAGGAGGCATTTCCATTCCTAACTCCAGTGGATGCAGAGGCTTTGAGGATCCCTGACTACTACATCAAGATCAAGCGGCCAAGTACGTTGTGATGATGATCATCTCTTTCGGAGGTGATCAGGGTGCGTGTTGACACAGTTTTCATACACATCAATCTCCTCAACACAGTGGATCTGGGTACTGTGGGCAAGAAATTAGAGCACAGGCCAGAGCGAGGGCAGTTTCGCGCATACAAAGACCCCATGGAATTTCGAGATGACGTGCGCCTGGTGTGGGAAAACTGCCGCACATACAACTTGCCTGGCACGCCTGTGCGAATCATGGGTGACAACATGAGCGACAACTGGGAAAAGCGATGGGTGCAGGCCGGTGTGGAGGCCAAGTGGGAGGAGGAGGTGCGACGGCAACGTGCAGAAGAGATGGTATGAGTGTTTGTTTAAATGAGTGTGTGTATCAACATGGTTTTGGTGTGTGTATGGGGATATGTGTTCTATGCTGCATCATCAATGCCCATGTTCTTACACAGGAGTTGTCAGGGCAAGCGGATCTTTCTGCAGATCAGCTGCCAGATCGTCTGCGTGAGCTCAACCAGGGTTTGTATGCAGCACATGCCAAAGTGGAACAGGCACACCTCCCACGCCCCATTGTCGCACCACCACACCGGTATGGTAGTTGAGACAACATCCCATGTGATCATCATCCCTTTCAACATCCACACGTTGTTCATATCCCCACACCTCCTGCAACACCATCCTCTCACAGGGGCATGACGTTTGAAGAAAAGCGCAAGCTCTCACAACGCCTCTCATCACTCAACGATGATCAGCTTGCCCCCGTCATCACCATCATAGCAGAGGCGCTCGGGCCCATGCAGGACAACAATGGGGAGGTGGAATTGGACATTGATGCCCTTGGTGATGACTTGTTGTGGAAATTGGACGAATACATCAACGTGCATTGCGACGACAAAAACAAGGTGTGTGATTGTAGGGAATGTTGTTGCAACAAAGGTTAGGAACATGGCGTAGAATTTGCTTTTTGGAACATCATAGGGTAGAATACGTGCATGAATATACACACACCACACACCACACTCAACCCACAAAGGCCAAAAAGCCTCCTGCACCAGTGGAAGGTGGCGCGGCAGGTGGTGCCCCCGGCCCCACCACCAACCCCGGGGCCCCCCAGCAGCAGGGGGATCAAGAAACAACGTCACGACCTGCAGAGGGTGGCGCACGCAAGACCGGCACATCTGGCAGCACATCTGGCGGTGAGGAACACTCTGTGCATTCCATGACTGCCAGCACACCACTGCATGTGCCAAAACTTGATGCATGATGCATTGGGTGTTGCATTTTGTGTGTACATGCATTCTGTATACATCCATGTTGATGACATCCTCTCTCTATGTGTTCTTGACATGTCCGTACCCATACACATGCATACATTCCTATAGTAGTATTGCCCTACCTTTCGTATAATGATACCTTTCGAGCAATCATCATTTGTACAATAACAACACATTGTCCCTGCTTACTATCTGTGTTCATGCTCATCATATGGGTGGCACTGGTGGAGTGTGCTTTTCACCCAAACACCACACATCAACAACACAACCATCATCATTATGTCCCCCCCTCTCCTACCACCATATTCAAACACCAGATTCTGCTGGCGATGAAGGTGGGCAGGACGGTGGCTCAGAGGAAGTGGGCTCCAAGGAGAATGTGGGTTCAACCTATGCTGATGGCAGAGACCCTGCAAGTAATGTCCCTGGGGATGGGGGAGACGGGGATGGGGGGGACATGCCTGGGGATGGGGGAGACACGCATGGGGATGGGAAAGACATGCCTGCTGTTGCTGATGGTGGTGGTGGTGGTGGGGATGCGGGTGATGCAATGGATGTTGATGATGTTGTTGTTGCACATGCAAATGGTGGTGGTGGTGGTGGTGGAATGAGTGGTGGTGTGTCGAATGATGGGGTGGCTGTTGATACCACTGTTGATGATAAAACGAATGATGATGGTGATGACGTGGCGATGGCAGCGTCTTCCTAATGCTGCCTTGATGGGTTTGTAGGGTGTACCTGTTGTTCGATAGCACGTGGTGGTACAGTGTCGATAGGTGTGCGTTGCACAACCCCAGGTGGTGATGTTGTGTGACTTTCACAGTGGCATGTGTGTTTCCCTTGTGTTTTTCACCAGTTGTTGTTTCATGTCGGTTGGAGAGAGACATACATAATGGTGTGACACATGTATATACCCCTCGTATCCTCCCCTTTGTTATTTCCACCCCCCTTTTTTTTCGTTTTTTCGACCATGCGCTGTGGTCCCTCCCTCCTCCCTTCCTGCTCCCATTGATCACCCCCTCTGTGCACACAAACAAACACACCTATTTTCTGCACAAAAATTACAATTTGTACAGCTGGGCTATTATGCAACTGATGGTGTTTTCCTGGCAGCTTGACAATGTAGCATGCAGTGTGTGTGTTGTGTGCGATAGGATCTCTGTGCGTGTGTTACAAGTGTCAACCCACCACCACCACCATCATCATCATAACCAGCACTCCAGTAGTCTATGCATATGCTGCTGCCGACACCCTTATATTTCACCCGCCCTGTGCCCCCCTCCCCTATTTTCACAGAGGCTCGCCCCGGTGATGGCAACCCAGCGGGGGATGTTACCACCTTCGTGTCAGCCACTCGCCCTGCACAAACCAACATATTAAAGGCCAACAAGGAGAAAAAGGTATTGCAGTGGGGGGTATTATATTATGCAGTGAGTGGTGGGTTTGTCATGTGTTGAGGTTTGTATGTGGGTTGGTATGTGTTGACCATGACCACCAGGAAACGTCGTTTTCTCCCAACATCATGCAGACCAATGAACCAGCCCCCCCCCCCCACACACACGCACACATTCACCTTGCACAATCCCCACAAAGCAACCTTTCATTCCACCACACGCCACCCCACCACACCCCATTCCACCGCACCCCCTCCCATCACACACACACAGGAGGTTAATGTGCAAAATGCAGCCGCATGGACCTCCCTCGCACAGGCACCAGGAACTGAGGGGGAAGGTGAAAAACCAGAAGAGGCAGCTGCTCAGGAAGATGAGCTCTGGAAGGAGTTTGCATCACGTGAGCAACAGCAACAACAAGTGGTACGTGGTGTGTGTTGGTTTTGGGTAGTGAGTGTGCTTGGTATGTTGGTGGGTGGGGTGGGTGTGCTGGGATCTATACTATCCACATGTGCATATGTATCTTGCAACACACACATGTACGCTTGTGTCATGCAACACACATATGCATATGCTGCTTCCACTTTTCACCACGTCACCCCCCACAACCATAACACCAACCCCTGCTCACCCCCACAACCACCCCACCATACCCACACCCCGTTATCAGGCACAAGCCAAGCAGGATGCAGAGGCAGCCCAACAGAAACAGAGAGAAGAGGAAATACGTGCAGCACGAGAAGCAGCAGAGAAGCAGCGTGCTGAGGAGGAAGCACAACGTGCACAAAAGGCAAAGGAGGAGGCTGATAGGATAGCTGCACTCAAGGCAAAGGAAGCAGCACAACTGGAGGTGTGTGTATTGATAAAGGGGGTGTTGTATATTCATCATGGGTGTTGTATATTCATCATGGGTGTTGTATATTCATCATGGGTGTTGTATCGTTGACCATGGGTATTGTGTATTGACCATGGGTGTTGTATAGTTGACCATTCTTCATGGGCGTTGTCAAACACAAAAGCAAATGCATGTCCATGCAACAACACCTACATTCACATACGCAAAAACCCCTACACACATATTAATACACAACAACAACAACAACAACAACAACAACAACAACAATCATAATAATACTGCACACACACCTACAATAACACCACCATTCCCACATAATACACACATACATATACCACCATTCCCACATAATACACAACCCCCTACCCAGGAGCTGTCAGCACCCAAGGAGGAGCCTATGGAGGAGGATCAGGCCAACCTAGCAGTGGGTGTGGGTGCCAACCCCCTGGGGCTGCAGATGGTTGACAATTCTGATGATGAAGATGATGACAGCGATGATAGCGGCGAGAGCGGATGAGGAGGACGAGGAGGATTATGGGGGGAAGGAGGGGGGGGAGTGTGGTGAGATGTCCAATTGTCATCATGTGTGTATCGGAAGAATGGTGCTGTATGTAAGGAATGGTGGTGTATGGGCTGTCATCATCGCACAAGATCAACATGGCCAATCATATTTTGGCTATAGTTAATGGTGTTTCGGTCTATAATGCTGTGCATGCTGCATGTGTGTGTCTTGTATGTGTGCATCTTGTGTTGTTATGTTTGCATATGATCGTCGCAGTGTTGATGTTTCGTTTTTTTGTCTGTTCTTGTAATGTTGGTGAGTGAGCACATGATGATGGAGTGGTGCTGGCAGCTACAATGCACAATCATATCTGTGCTGCCACATGTCAACAATCATCATGTTTCTTTTGCAGTGTGGAAAATGCACAGTGGGTGTGGTCATCCCCTGTTTTTGAAAGGGTGATGACCATCACTCCCCTCTCGTTTCTTTCCACTCGCACACATGGAAAAAAAAACGAATCCTACTCATACGTTGCTTGCCTAGTGCCTATATCTCTACATGCTGTTGGTATTCTCATCATGTTTGTTCTATGTGCATGTTTGGTATGCGCATGTTTGAAATGTGCATATGTGTGTGGTGTACTCACGATGCTGCATCATGTGTCAGTGTGTGTACAGCGTCTGCTGTGGTGCTCAACACAGCCCCGCCTGTCTTTTGGTTACAACATGGGGGCTGCTTTTCTGCAAACTGTTAAGAAAAGGCACCAAACGAAAGATGTAGGCGGTAAACAAGCAAAAATGGCCATATTCACACCCAACCATGGTTGTGGCACCCAAAAATGACACGACATGCACAGAGTGGCTCTCGACAGTGACATGTTCATCACATGCACAGAAAAAATGAGCGAGAAAAAAGTCAATAGAAAGGTCTATACAGGGCAGCAGAGGGGAGCATTGTCACTGTGCGGGTGTTGATGTTGCATTGTCTGTGGGTGTGGCATTGTCTGCGGGTGTGGCATTGTTTGTGGGTGTGGCATTGTCTGTGGGTGTGGCATTGTCTGTGGGTGTGGCATTGTCACCACCAGTCACAGCACGTGCATTGCCATTGGCTGTTGCTTGATCTGGGTTTCCCACTGCCTTGCGCTTTTTGCCTGTGATTATTGTTGTGGCGGTTTTTTGTGGTTGTTGTTGTGGGGGTTGTGGTGGGACATGATGATGACAGAAATCACGCACATGTGCAACACAAATACACACCACACACAATCCCCATCCCACCCCCCTACACACACACACCATAAAACGGTTGGTTGCTCTTGATATTGCTCCACTCTGAAAACCGAAAATTAGCATTATTCAACAATCGCATCCACTTGTAAAACACATGCTGCTCTGCATCCAGTGTTGCAATGTGTTTCATAATGTGCCGCGTTTTAAATTCCTCAGTGACATCTGCATAGGTGGACAGCTCCAGGGTAGGACGATTATCTTTCACTGAGGCATGCCTATGATTATATGTTTCTGTGGGTGGGTGGGTGGGTGAGGGGGTCATGGTGTGTGTGTGAGAGAGAAAGAGTGTGAGGATGATTCTGTGCAACACATATAATACACATACAATATACAACACACAATACACAAACAACAGACACCCCACAATACACAATACATCCACACCCCTGACAGCCCCACCCTAACCACATCCACACCCCAAAACCCCCACCCCCACCCCCATACCAAAACATGTCTCTGCCAGAAACAAACCCAACTCGGGTGCCATGGGTGTAAACAGCTCTCGTCGGGGGTCCAGTGCTGCTTTGATGGCAGTTTCCGGGGACACCCCTCGTGCCACTGCAATGATCATGCCCACCATGCGGCGGATTTGGTGTAGAACAAAGCTTTGACCTTCTATGTGGAAGCGCACCCATGGGCTGCCCTGTGTATGTTGTGGTGGTGTGGTGTGGTGGGGGGTTGTGTGTGTGTAGAGGTATATGGGTGAGTGTGCCCGACATGTATTCTTGAATACACCAACATGTGCCTTTCAATACAACAATGAATGGTGATGTGAAACACAGTATGCACACACAAGCATACACTCATAACTTGCACAAACAAGCACATGCAAAACAGCAATCAACATCAAAAACACCTCTATTTCAACACATGTTGGTTGAAAGCGTAGGATGTGTCGTTTCGCTTGGGATGTTCCTGCGGGCACCTCTGTTGTAAAGTTGTGAAAGCTCTTGGTGCCTACAAGATAATCACAAATGGTGGTCAACCGTTGTTCCAATTCTGTTGACCAACACAGGTTTGACTCATGTGGCCATATGCCATGTGGGAGGGGGTGGCTGGTGGACCCTATGGGATGGGGATGGGGGATTTGATCACATGGTGCACATGCTCCGCATACATAGTATCACATTGTACGCAATCAGACGCTCACAATACATACAGACCACCCCTCCCTGGGGCCATCCACCTCATCCTACTCATGTACGTGCATATGCATCCTACTCATCCTACATACGTCTTGCAATCATGACTTCATCCTCCACTGCTCCCATGTTCGCATCTCCTGCTGGTCCCTCTCCATCCCCATCAGAGAGGCCCTCCTCCTTGTCTCCATCACTCCCCTCCACCACTCCTGCACCACTAACACCATTACCAGCAGCAGCATCAACAGTCGTTGCATTGTTAGTCATGTCGTGCATGTTGTTTTTATTGATCACAAGTTGTTCCGTGGTAGGGTAGGAGGGAGGGAGTCCTAGAGTGGGGGAGCTACGGTGGCGCCACAGGGGCTCAAAAAAGCGATCAGCCCTCACACGTCTCCTGACATGTGGTATGATTTAGGGTGTGTGATGGGATGGTGTGTGGATGGGGGAATGTGTTGCTACCACACAGATAATGGCATACACCTTGCACACACAATAACCACCTGTAATATGCTGTTGTGCATGCAGCATGATACACACTGTGATGATGACACACATCCCATTGCATCCCACCATCAAGACCATCGCCATCATCACAACACATACGTTGGGTAGATGAGGCTCTCCTTGCCCACGCGAGGATCCAGCACCCATAATGGCACCAAATACTCATACTTTCGCTTGTCACACAGCCGTCGAGCATCAAAATTGCGAGTCGTGCGTACGATGCCCAACACGCGGATGTCATCGGGGAGATGGCTGTTGATGGCATCACGTACCGTGGTGGGGTCTGGGTGCACACGCATGTTGAGTGCAATGAGCATGCCCACTGCTGATACACCACGGTCAGTGCGTGCTGCACGACTCCACATGAGCTGTTGTTGTGATGATGGATGATGGGGTGCTTTGGGTGCGCTCCATGTGGCGTCTACCATCGGACCTTTTTAAACGACTCCAAGCCACCTTCTGGCACACAGCCTACTTTGATCATGGCTTGGTGTATGGTGCCCTCAATGGTGACCTGGTCTGATTGAATCTGCATGCCCTGTGTGCGCATCGGGACGGCATGTGTTGTTGACTGCGTGTGGCCCTTGTTGACCGTGTGCATTATTAGCATAGTCTACAACCCATACAACAGCTCATACCACGTAATTGGCACCGACAAAAGCGACCCACAGTGCGTGTTTGGTGGATTTAGCATCCGGCAAATCATCAGCCATGTTGTGGCTCTATTGATATTACTGTGTATTGTTTGCAATTGGTGTCGTTGTATTGAAAACCTTGGAATCGAAAGGAAACATAATTTTATGCAAAACGTTGACTGCGCACAAAGTACGCACCAAAACCATACTTTACCAACCAAAACCACCACCATGAACCCACTTCAATGGTCTACTGAAAACATCAATGTAGAATCAGCACCGTTGACCACAACAGGAGGTCACACATGGCCAGCTGCGTACCATCTATTCACATACCTTGAATACGCCTATGATGTGAACAAACACAATATGCGCAAGCACAACTTGCGCGTGTTGGAGCTAGGATCAGGATGTGGATGGCTGAGCATTGCACTCGCTGCCAACTTACCTACTGCAACAGTGTGTGCCACAGAGCAAGATGAGGGGGGTGCGCTGGCATGGTTGCAACACAATGTGCAACGCTCTGGTGTGGGCAACGTGCAGACAGCACCGTGTGACTGGACAACCGTGTTGGATGTGGCACCCAATGCACAACAAAACACAGTCTTGGAGCAGCCATGGGATCTGATTATTGGATCTGATTTGGTGTACAATCAAGCCGGAACGCAGTGGCTCCCACTAGTATTGGGGGTGCTCTTGCGCAGGTGTCCTGTAGCGCTCTATTGCCATACAAAACATCGATATGATTTATTGGATATGGAGTTTTTTGAGGCGCTGAAAGCACACAACATTGTGTGCACAGAGGTGTATGACCCGTCTTCCCCTCCACCAGGCTCACCACCCCTTGTGTTTCCTGGTGACTTGTTTGGTGAGCAACGGCGGGCGGTGCTGCAGCTGACTGCAGCTTCATCAGCGATGATGGGTCATTGTTGAGGCGGTAACATTTTTGTTGGCATTTTTGTTTTCGTTGTTTTTATTATGCAATTTCGTACATAAAAATCATCACAAAATCATCACACCATGTATCAAAGGGATCCTGGCTTGGCAAACAGGCATCCTGTCACAGGCAGCCCAATGCGCACGAGCGGCTCTCAGACTGCGCCGTACTCTCCAGAATCAGTGGAATGTATTCCTCTGCCTTCTTCCACATATCCACCAAACTCGTCTGCACGCCTCCTGCCCATTCCTTGCGTCGACTTGGATGAGCAAAATCGCAATTACATCGAGAGCTTGCAGACCATCGCCAAACTCGCACGCGAAGACCTCTGTACTGGTGCACAGATCCACCAGCAAGTGGTCGCCCAGGTTTGCTTGTTGGGTGGCGCGTTTTTGTGGCCACGATGATCCCATGGTGTTATATACCACACAAACCTCCTCCCAGGTGCACCAAACGTTTGACCGAGCGATGACACAACGTCAGTTTGATCAATCCGTGCAGACCTTGGAGACAGAAAAGCTCAAGGCCCTGTTGATGCTCAGCCAGCTGCGAGCAGACAAGCTTAGTGACTCATTGAGCACTGCTGAAAATGAGCGCCAATGGCTGGAGAACGAAGCACGCCGACTCAATGAGGCACACAAGCTCGTGCTCGAAAATCTGGTGGCAGCACTTGCTGAAAACAAGGAGCTCAACGCGGAAATCGCCCAGCTTGCTGACTTGGTCCCCGAGTTGGAAGACCGGCAGGAGAAAATCACCACGCTCGAGGAACAACTTGATCAATTGACACAGCAAAACAAGGCGCTGGGGGATAAAAACAAGGAATTGGAAGACAAAAACACGGCACTGGAGGTTGGTGGTGACTGTGTGATGTGTGTAGGGATGGGTGTGCGTGTAGTATACCTGCATGTGTACACCACACGCTCCCTCACCATGCCAGGCGGAAAAAACCAAACTCAAAGCAGACATTGAACATGTGCAGATGCAAGGGCAACGCCTGGCTGATGTGTATGACGATATCACAAATGAACATGGCACTGCCATGCGGGTATGTGCCATGGTGATGGATGTGTGATGGATGTGTCATTTTATGGTTGTGTTGTGTGTGCATTTCTGTATGGTTGCTTATGTATATTGATAGTGTATATTGACAGTGTATGTACATCACGCACACAAACCAAACAATGTGTTGTCTCTTCTCGTTGCCCATAGCATCAGTCCTGCTACCCACCCACCACAACACAGGCATACCAAACACGAATTACGGCATTGGAGCAAGAGGTAGAGCAGCAAAAACAACGTGCAGATGCAGAAAATGTTATCAACAGTCAAGTACAGGTATATTGCTGTGAGGGTTGTTGTGAGGGTTGTTGTGAGGGTTGTTGTTGTTCATGTTGTGGGGGGTATTGTGGGGTGCGCACGGGTGTTTTGTATGTGGGGTGCAAGGGTGGGTGTTTTGTATGTGGGGTGCAAGGGTGGGTGTTGCTATGTATTCCACTGTCCCATTCCACCCCTACATCCTATGTATGGTGGTATCTAGTCCACCCATCGTCCCGCTCACCACACAGTATATGTTGGACGCACATCAAAAGCGTGCTTCAATGATGGAAGGGGAGATGGCCCGTGTGCAAGAACAAGTGCAAACAGAACGGAAAAGGAGGTGTGTTTTGTTGTGGTTATGGTGATATACTTTGGTGATATATTGTGATATGCTGGTATCCATAAGACCTGTAGGCCTGTGCTGTGTGTATGCACCAGTGTGTATTGTTTCTGTTTGATTACTGTGTACATGCCTGTGCACATTTGTATACTCGTCGTGTGATTCCACAACACACCAAGCATTCGTCTGCGTAATGCACAGTGCTGCTTTGGAACGTGACATTATGCGACTGAGGGTCGAGCTCCACCACTATCAGAACCCACAATCACCAGTAGCACCAGTAGTAGTAGCACCAGTAGCAGGCCCACTAGCACCAGTGGTACTCCCACCACACCGAGTGGCACCAGTAGTAACACAACCCCCAGTAGGACCAGTAGCAGCATCTCCAGTAGGACCACCCCCACCACGCCGAGTGGCACCAGTACCACAACCCCCACAACCAGCAGCAGAAGACACACAAGACATAGGCGACCAGGTGGGCCAAGTAGACCAGGTGCGCAAAGCAAAGCGCACAGCACAAGAACCTGCATTGTCTGTGTTTTCTACTGCAGGCAACAAACGTGCACATCGTGAATCGGTATGGTTGATGAGTGGGTGCTGTTGTTGTAGTTTGTCTTTGATGGTGTACATTTGTGATCTTGCATGATGCGCCCTATGTGCTACACTGTTGCACACCATATACACTACACAGGAGGGAACAGAGGTACAACCCATATGCAAGGGTACACAGGAGAGTTCACAGGTGCGGCCAGCACTCAAGGCTACACAGCCATCAGTCAAGGCAGCACGTCCATTCAAGCCAGTGACATCACGGTATGTGGGGTGGGGTGGTATGTGTGGGGTGGCTATGTGCTGATGACACTGCACCAACAAAAGTGTGCTCGCCTAGGCACCAACGAGGGTGTTGCATACATGCCCTGTTATTATTCCTGTCCCATACACACACTGCACACCACCACATGATCCCAACAGGGTCAAGAAGGCAGCAGCAAGTCTGCGTGCAGCTGTTGTGGGTGGTCACAAGGCTGCTCCTGCCCATGCTGCTGGTGTACCCCAGCATCTTGTGCTGGGAGATGCCTTTCAGCTACCACGCTTGGTTCGACAGTGAGAGCATGGGAGATGGAGTGAGGTGAGGGATGGATGGTTTTTTTTGTGCTTGTATGAAAGTATCGCAAGCTTTATAATAGACAGGATGTTGTGACAGGATGTTGTATGTTTTGCCTATGCCTAAGTATGTTATGTGTTTTACCTTGTACATATACATGCGTTGTACATGTTTAGACACTCTTGTGTCTAAATAGTTGTAATCTTTGAGATCTGATTTGCTATTGCTTTTGGTGTACCTTGCCAAGGTACACACCCATCGCTGAGTGCAAGCCTTTCCTTGCATTCGGCGTTTTATTCATCTGTCATTGTACAGGTGCACCCATTTCTTTGTGCAGGTGCACCCAATACATTGTACAGGTGCTCCCTCGGGTGTGTGCCCAAGGGTGCATCCTATTCATTCACCCAAAGGGTGTATCCTATTCATTGTAAAGATGCACCCAATGGTGTGCACCCAAGGTTGTGCGCCCAAGGATGCATCCTATTCATTCATGAATGCTTCATGTGTAACTCATAAACGGTTCATGTAACTTCATCTGACTACTGCAACTCAATGGGTTGTTGCAATGAGGAGGGGTGTCAGTGAAATAAAAATTGGGGGGCTGTGGTTTTTCACATCGGCATACATACTGCCATGATTGTCGCATGCAACACTGCATGGTTGATAAAACATTATACATCACTGGTCTTATTTGCACTGTGCTCCTAGGCATGCTGTGCTCCTAGGCATGCTGTGCTCCTAGGCATGCTGTGCTCCTAGGCATGCTGTGCTCCTAGGCATGCTGTGCTCCTAGGCATGCTGTGCTCCTAGGCATGCTGTGCTCCTGGGTATTGCATGCACCTATATGCACGTGTAATCCTGTGTAATGTAATGTAATGTTGCCTAAGAGCTTGCTGTGTAATGTATGCCTAAGAGCTTGCTGCTGCCCGTTGAGGGGGCTGACCCAAGTAGGACGCCACCAACCCAAACACAGCAAACCTGTGTGGAGGGTGGAGAAGTGTGGGGAGGGGGGGGTTGAGTGTGAGTGTGAGTGTCTATGTGTGTGTGTGTGTGTGTGTGTGTGTGAGTGTGAGTGTGAGTGTGAGTGTCTATGTGTGTGTGAGTGTGAGTGTCTATGTGTGTGTGTGTGTGTGTTGTGCAAAGCGAAAATAAAAACAGGAGCAATGTGTACAGACACCCAGATGCCAGTGTACCCATCATCATACGTACGTTGCTGAACTGACCAGTTGCTTGACATCTGTGTTGACTGTGTTCATGTTGGCAAACGACGACAAGCAGCAGAGCAATGCTGCCCATGCTGCTGCTTTTATCTGTGTGGTTGTGTAGATGGTGTTCATGTGCTGCCATCATCATTCCACAGACACACCCAAACCCCTGCCATACTCGCAACAGGAGGGCAAACATGCCACACACAAGGGCCAGCAGCAACATAAAATCTGGTGATTGCTCATCCGCTGCATTGGGATCCCTCTTGAACTTTCTGGCGTCTTGTGGCTTTCGTGGATCGCCTGAAACCTGTGTGTTGTTGATGGAATGGGGGATTGGGGGGTAGGGTCTTGTGAGTGTGCCCGTGCTTGTTGTTACCTTGAATGCGTATCCCATGATTTCCTACGTGAGCTTACGAGCTGGGCTATCAAGTCACACAAGTCACACAGCTGTGCACAAAACAAGCTAAGCTTAAGCCGTTGACTACCGCCGAACAAACCATACACAAACATCAACAAAAACATTTCCACAACCCGTCATCGTCTTGCAGCACACCATACCAATCACACAATGATGTTGCACAACAGGACGACTATGCCCACCATGGCAGCAACAACACATCCAGTTTGTTGCCTCCTCAACGAGGCACCACACACACGATGTACTCCACCACAACGACGACTTGTCACACTGCGCGCAGATGCGCACCCCATGACAGCCCGCATATCCACACAAAAAAGGCATGGTGTTTTAGGAGCCATGCCTCCTCGTGTGCCCCTCGACCGTCTTTGTGGGTACACCCCACCACCCCACCCACACAGTCGCTTGGTGTGTGATCGTATCACCACTGCTGCAGCAGCCACTGCCGAGGCAGAAACAGAGTTGCAGGCTGCGGGCCCCGGCAACAGCAGCGGCATCAGCAGTGGGGTGCGGCTTGAAAACATATCCATGACATTCAAGGGACAACAGGTGCTCAAGGACATCAACTGGGACGTGAAAAAGGGCGAACGTGTTGGGCTCGTTGGTATGTGCTTTGGAGTGGTGTTGAGACAAAGGGTAGATGACCATTTCGCTGTGCAAATGGTGTACACCATGCCTACACCATGCATACAAACACACATTACCATCACCCACACATGTGTTCATCACCCACACATTTCCATCACCCACACACATGTGTCAATTACCCATCATAGGTGTGAATGGCGCAGGAAAAACAACACAGCTGCAGATCATCATCGGGGCCCTGCAACCCGATGCTGGCAACATTGTCAAGGCACGCAACAACATGAAGATTGCCTATTTGACCCAAGAATTTGATGTGGAACCCAGTCGTACAGTGCGGGAGGAGTTTTATAGCGCATTTGGGGCGCAGATGCAGGTGTGTGTGTGTTTTGAAAAGAGCGGTGTGTGAGAATGTGGTGTGTGCTATTGGGGGGTGTGATAAAGGGGGGGGATGTGAGGGCAAAGGTTGTGCTGTGGTGGAGGTGGTTTGTGTCTACATCATGTGTGTGCATGTACGCAACACACTCCATGCGCACCATGCACGTACACCCTTACCCCCATCTCTCGGTCAACCCATAGGTCAACAAGCGAATGGAAGAAATTCAACAGGAATTAGAAAACGTAACTGATGACATGGATGCAATGGGTGCACTGCTTGATGAACTGGCAGTGTTGTCAAACAAGGCGGAAGACTTGGATCAGGGAACTGTTGATAAGAGCATTGACCAGGTGTGTGGGGAGGGGGGGGTGGGGGAAAGGGTGCGGGGAGAGGGTATGTGTATATGTCTGTGTACATGTCTGTGTACATGTCTGTGTACATGTCTGTGTATATGTATATGTAGATGATTCGCTGTTGCACATGTACTGCCCACACCCATACAACCCCCCCCCGACCCAACCCACGCATACACCCCCCCCCCCAACTCCCCCACTCACACACAGATGATGCCTGCACTGGGTTTTGGTCCTGATGACAATGATCGCCTTGTTGCAAGCTATAGTGGTGGTTGGCAAATGCGTATGTGTCTCGGTAAAATATTACTTCAGCAGCCTGATTTGTTGCTGCTGGATGAGCCGACCAATCACCTTGACTTGGATGCCATTGAGTGGCTGGAAGGTGTGTGGGATGTCAAACAAGTATACGAACAATAATTCATACAAGAAACACCAACACATGCACTCCCACCCTGCAACGCACACAAACACCACACCACACCCAACACACACACACACACCAATACACACAACACACACCCAGGATATCTCAAGGAACAAGAGGTACCCATGGTCATCGTCTCCCACGATCGTCAATTCCTCGATAACCTCTGCACAAAGATTATCGAAACTGAACGTGGGGTGTCTACAACATACAAGGGCAATTACACAGAGTATGTAAAGCAAAAGGAAGAGTCTGTGGCACGTCAGTGGGCAGCATGGGAGAAGCAGCAAAAGGAAATTGCACGACAGGTGTGTGTGTGTGTGTGTGTTTAAGGGGAGGGCGATGTGGAGGGGGAGTGTGGGAGTGTGGAGGTGTTGCGTAGTGTGCATGGAAGGTGTGTAGATGCAGTGCAGTGTAGTGTAGTGTAGTGTGTGTGCAATTGATCCTACTCACCCCCTGCATTATGCATAATAGTAAGAAGAAAACACAATGTATATGCAACAATGATATACACAACTCCAACACACATCACACTCCCACCCACATCCCCCCACCCCACCCCCCCCACACATCACCCCCACCCCCCCCCACACACACAGACTGACATGATCCAGCGCCTCGCAGCAGGGGCAAATTCAGGCAGAGCAGCCTCCGCTGAGAAGGAACTGGAACGACTTCGATCAGAGGGGACCTTTGTGGAAAAGCCATTTGTACCCAAAAAGCGCAGTTTTCGGTTCCCTCCAGTTGAGACCATGGGTCAACGTGTTGTGGATATAAAGAGCATGAGTCATGGGTATGGTGGGCAGCAGTTGTTTAGGGATGTTGACTTGACGATTAACAAGGGGGAGCGTATTGCCATCATCGGGCCTAATGGTGGGTGGGTGTGTGTGGGGTGTGTGTGGGGGAGGGGTGTTGGTTGAAAGAGAGAGTGTGTGTGTTGTTGTTTGGGAAAGGCGTGGTGTGGTGTGTAACGCCTTGTTCACACTATTCCCATATGCACACACCCTTTGCCCCCCCCATTACATACCTTCCATACACACCTCCTCCCCCCCTTTACACAATACAGGTGCAGGCAAGAGCACCCTACTACGCCTCATCATGGGCGTTGAACAACCCGACCAGGGAGATGTACAATTGGGTGAATACAACATCACCCCTGCATATTTTGAGCAAAACCAAGCCGAAGCACTTGATCTCAACCTCACAGTGCTTGATACACTTATTCAAGCAGCACCTGATGCGAAGCTGAATGATATCAAGGCTTTGCTGGGCAAGATGATGTTTTCTGGGGCCGGCTTTGATAAAAAGGTGTGTTGAAAATGGGGGGTGACAGTAATGTGGAAGAATAGAGTGGTACATGTTTGTGTAAAGGTTTGGAGTGGTCAAGGGGTTGGAGGGTGTGTGCGACTCATCCTCCTCCCCAAAACCTTCCCCCTCGCCCAAAACACACACACACACCTTTATCAAACCACCCCAACACACATCACCCCCCACACACACACATCACCCCCCCCACACACACACCCCAACAAAGGTGGCAGTGCTCAGTGGTGGAGAAAAGGCACGCCTTGCACTGGCAAAATTTATGCTCACCAAGGGTACTCTGCTGGTGCTCGATGAACCCACCAATCACCTTGACATTCCCTCAAAAGAGACACTGGAGGAGGCGGTGCGCAACTTTGAGGGTGCTGTGATTGCTGTGAGTCATGATCGGTATTTTTTGAGGCGCATTGCCACACGCATTATACTGGTATGTAGGTGGGTGGGTGGGTGGGTGGGTGGATACATTGGGGTATACAGGAGGTGGGTATATGTGGTGTATATGTGGGTATGTATACTTTGGGGTAGTTTTGGGATTGAGTGTATTTTGTCAAGGAGTGGCGTGCATGGGGATGACAGCATGTGTACACACTCGCAGCATACATACACATGGTCAGCATACACACCACCCAACACGACTCACAACAGGTGGAGGACCAGAAGTTTGTTGATTACAAGGGTGACTATGAAGTGTTTCTTGAGCAAAACGAAGATGAGGCTGAGAAGATAAAGGCAATAGAGGACGCACAACGTGAGGTGGAGAAGAGCCAGATCAAGGCCAAGTCAAAGGTGTGTTTGTGGGGGGGGAGAATGGGGGGTGGTTGAATTTTAAAAGTGCATGGGTGGAGGTCAGAGGTGTGGGGGTTTGAATTTTCAAACCCACCAACACTCTACACCCACCAACACTACACAAAACAACACCCTACACCCACCCTGGAAACACTCTGCACACGCACCAACACAGATGTCCAAGGCTGAAAAAGCAAAAGAGAAAAAAGAAAAGGCAAAATCCTTTTCCAACAAAGGCAGTGCCAAAAAGGGCAACAAGAATGCCAAACGCTGGAATTAGGCTACATACACGTGTGTGTGTGTGTGTGTGTATGTGTGTGAGTCTGTGTGTTTGGGCTGCAGCACGCTTGTTTGGGTGATGGCTATTGTGTATATATGTTGTGTGTATACGACGTCACATACAGACATGCTGGGCACATGTGGGCTTTGATTATTTGTTTGGGATTATTTGATTCACAGTATGTTGTGTGTCCAAGTACCTATCAATCACGTGTCGACACATGCATATGCAGGCATGTGAAATATCACCCGCCTGCGCACCCCAACACACCCAAATACCCAATCTGTTTGATGTTCTTAATCCTGTGTGTTGTGGTCGGGATGTGCGTGTGCTGCACGCTCCCACAAGTCACCATATTGTGATAGGAGAGGGTGCATGGTTTCCCTCCCCCTTTTATTTCATCAGCAACACTTTCATTTTGCTTTTCGCTTTTTACCAAATAGTTGGTAAGGACAAATACAGTCAACAGCCTGTAGTCAACGTCATGAGGAATCATCATCATTGTCATCAATCACCAACAAATCACCAACAATCACCAACATCGCATGATCACTTGCCCTGCACCGCAACCGCACCATCCCACCCCTGCCGCTCCTCCTCCCCCCCCCGAAATTGCACCACCCACAATTTACGCACACTCTGCACCACTCGGGCGCCAAAAAACACCACCAATGCCCACCACACGTATGGCAACCCCACCAACCCACTCCGGGCACACACGGTGAGAAAGGCTGTGAGGAGGAGAAGGCTGTACAGCATAGCACGTGCTAGGAAACCATACTCACGTTTTGACATCAGTATGCCTGAGCTAGCAACATCCAGCCCCGCACACAACAATGCCAACGCACCCTGAGTGTGGGTGGGGGTGGGGGTGGGGGTGGATGGGTGGGGAAAGGGGGTTGGGAGAGAGCACATGTGCAAAGAGAGCACATGTATGTGTACGATCGAGCATCAGAGAAAATGTGTTTTTCTTCTCTTGATACAATGCAACTCCCCCTCATACCTGTGGCGCCACATTACGCATCAACGGCCACAAAGCAGTATCAGGTGTAAACACCCCCGGCATAAGCATAGGCAACCCAGATGCAATACAACTCACCACCACCCCCACCAGCATCCCACACCCCACCAACACCCCAGCCGTCGCCCGCTGCAGGCGGGGCCCCCGGGCCCCTGGCATAAATGCCATGGCTGCCTGTTCAATGGGACCGTTGCAAAAGCCACACAGGTTCCAGAGGGTCCACATGGGCTGGTGTGCTGCGAGTGCCACTGTGGAGAGGCGAGTCGCGGTACCCTGGGTGTGTCATGGAGGTGGGGGGGGTGGGGGTGGGGTGACATCGTGCATTGTTGGTGTGTGTTGTATGCATGTTGTACGAGAAAACACAAAACGCCTACAAAATACCCACAAAATACCCACAAAATACCTATATGACACATACAGAAAACACACGCAACACAAAGTCGCTCGTGTACCTGTATAAGCATGTAGCACATGTTTTTACATGCATACATCATACCCAGGGGGCCCAGGGTGGTGCCCATGGACATCACATCACGCAATGCTGGTATACGAAAATAAGGGGGAGCCTGTGTGTGTATAGATACACATGCATGGGATGCATGTGTATCTATCATTCCCACATCCCCCCTCTCATTTTCCCCCCTTTCATTTCCCCCCTTTCATTTCCCCCCTTTCATTTCCCACACCTTGCTTCTTGTCGTTGCAGCTTGGCATAGTATAACAAGTCCTGCATATTGGCCCACCACTGTTGCCACTGCTGCACCAACCACACCCATGTTGAATTGCTGTGAAGAGATCATGAGGCATGGTGATGAGGTATGTGTGTATGGGGTTCACATGGCAGTGCTCGTTGTGGTTGTGGGGGTGGTGATGATGGGTGGTATTAGCATGTATATACACATACATACATACATACAAATACATACACATACACATACACATACATACAAATACACACACATGTCATGCGCACACACACACACATACCGTGATCAGCACAAGGTCACCCACCACATTGATTACCCCTGACACCAACACCACAAGAAAGGGTGTGAACGAATCCTTGCCTGCTAGTAAACTTGCTTGCAATACCATGGAGGAGAGCACTGCTGGGCATGCCCATGCACGTACCTGTGTGTAGTAAGAGTGTGTGTGTGTGCGTGTAGTGTGTGTCTAGTGTGTGTGTGTGTGTAATGTGTGTGTGTAATGTGTGTGTGTATAGTGTGTTCACTCACCACCCACGCACCTCTAGGTAGCTCATCGCTGTGGGGATCAACTCCGCACCACACCCAGTTGCAGCAATGAGCGCACGTCCAAACACGGTCAACATCATGGTCAACACACACCCACAACACACAGCAATGCATACGGCGGATGAAACAGCAGCACGAGCGCCATCTGTATTGTTAGTGGACAAGTTTTCGGCAACAAGACTGTGTGGTGGTGATGGTGGTGTGGTGGTGGTGATGGTGGTGGTGGTACATTTCATCCGCGCACATGACAAACACTCCACACCTTGCACCCCCAGCCC
>VFQP010001499.1_pt1 | contig 30991 bp, 21 predicted proteins | sample 3512351 | NCBI WGS metagenome assembly VFQP01 (sample SAMN10412372, study PRJNA504923) | tailings metagenome | isolation source: Relicate 1 Philex TSF1 revegetated site | place: Philippines: Tuba, Benguet | collected 2017-08-29
GTGTATTACTGCCTTCTGGTATCAACTCTGCCGTAAAAACATTTCCACTGTTGAAGGTTCCAGTCGTCGTAAAGGTCACTACCAACGTATCTTTCGTACATAAGTTGGTGCGATTTAGAGTAGGTTTGGAGATACCCGACGTCGATACGGTAATTGTCACCGAAGCAGTATCAATACATCCACTAATGCTCTGACCTCTCACTACATACTTTCCACTCATGGCTACGGTGGCGTTTGGACGAGTGGGATTCTGATTAGCAGATGCAAACGAAGCAGGTCCACTCCATTCGTATACAGTTCCGCCGGTGGCTTTCAGTTCTATGGTTTCTCCTACAGAATAGAGCGTTTTGGAAGCAGATGCTACAATAGTTGGTAAGGGATTGACAGTGATAACATCGCTCATGGGTGACTTATAAGGAAAGCTAACTCCTGATGTTTGGGGAACCCCCACAATCTGGACTCTGTACTTGCCCGTTGGTAAATCTGCTGGAATGGTCACCGTCAAAGGCGAAGTAGTGGCTGTCTCGCTCAGTGTTCTAATCGTATTAGTCCCTGCTTCATTCAATATCGCCACTGAAAAATTACTAGAAAAACCTTGGTTTAACCAGCCAAATGTAATTGTTGTTTTTGCACCTACACAGACATTGGTAGGTAGACTAGGCTTGCGAATGATATCGGGCATGTTACCATTCAAATCAAGTGCTTGGGCATACAAATCACCTACACAACTGCCTGAAGCATTGCGCTCATCTTCCCAAATAGAAATATAAGGATTGACCGACCCTTTGCTATAGACATGTCTGATATTTCCACGATAAGTACCCGTACCTACGTCCGCAATAAGGCGTCCGTCGTTTCCCCACAAAAGATTGATAACCCCACTACTATTAACGCTAGCCAATTGAGCATACAAGCGATTGCTTACCTTGCCCGTAATGAAATACCGCTGAGTTCCAGCGGCATCATCTATCACTAGGCCCGTCAATGAACTACCTCCTCCGCTATATCCATTGATGACGGTTCTTTCGGCGCTTACGGCATTCGTTCCAATGAAGGTACGCATCACTTGGGCGTTAGCAGCTTTGTTGAGATATAAGAAACAAGTATTTCCATTGATACCAGTAGTCGTATTTACCTCAAGCGCAGTGGCGGCATTGAAGAGCGTAGATGCTCCCAAAAGAGTCCCATCACTGATTCGAAAACGATGCCCCCTTATATCGGCTCCCGAAGCAGCAGTACCGTTGTTGCGAGCATAAACCACCAATTCTCCAGAGGAAGGTTGTACCACAGAATTTTGAACCTGGATTACCTGCTCAATGTCGCTGCTGTTATCGATACGAGTCGAATATTGTTTGGTGACGGTACTACCATCTACGCGGTATGATTTGACATACAGGCGATTTAGGTTATCGCTATGGCTCACAAAAATAGAAACTCCACCTCCCCAAGCCGCACCATAAACCCGTGTCCGAAACTGATACCCATCTTCACTTTCGACAAATGTAGCGGCTGGCCGCGTAGTGGGACTTGCTAGGTCTACCAAATCAAGTCTCAAATCACTTCCTTTGTCGGTCCCGTTGATATAATTGGTGTAGTTTCTGTAATTGGAAACAATAGCGAGCTTTCCTCCATTAGGGACAAATGAGGCATGCCATTGTAAATTTGCATATTTAGTGACATTACTCGCTTCGGCAGGATTGGGTGCCCCACAATATTCTGCCAACGTAAACCCCCAATAAGGTTCGGTACCATTGGGGATTTGCGGCGCTCCATCACTAAGATTGATTACTTGATATAACAGGTATGAGGCAGGATAATCGTTGCATCTTTTCAATCTTTTGATGGTGTACACCAAAATAGCATAATTGGCTCCGTCAGGGTGATAGAGTCCGATTGTTTTTATACCATCATCGCAGTTAGGGTCTTCGATGTTACCTGTTATTACAAAAATCCGTTTACCTCTTTTATCATTAGGGTTGGCGGTATACTGAGGGGTCCCGTTAGCGTCATATCGCTGTACGTACATAGCGGCAGTATTGCCTTCGCGTTCGGCCCAAGCCATGAGCGTACCTCCTTGGTCGTCGCTTGCTATGCCATAAAGAGTAGATTTATAAACTTTACTGACATCGCTCGAAATACGTGAATTTTTATCAAGGGTGACATTGGTCCATTGTGCTAAACTAGAGAGATGAACACCCCATAAAACCACAAAAAGCCCCTTCAGAAGTACTGACTTTTTCATTTTCGTTAAGAATTTTCAAGAAAATTATTTCGTAAGGATATACGATTGCGGCGTTTGTTTTTACAAAATACCCATGGAAAGTTACTTTATTTGAGCTACTCCAAAGCCTTTAATTATCTAACGGTAGAAAAACTTTAGGGGCTATTTTCACAGAAGAGGTAAATCTCAAAGTGGGTCCTATTTTCTATTGGCAATATAGCAAATCATGGTAGTGATTTACCTTCAAGAATTTCCTAAATACCAAAGTCCATTTCCTAAATCAATCGAATGGGAAGGAGGATCTGCCACTGGCTTTTTGGTAGATTTAGCGCCGCCAAAATCAACGGTTTGGTCAAGTGATTCGGCACTCATCAATTTGGCATTGTCTACCCAAGCATTGTGGTCTTGCTGGTTTATTGATTCGATTTTCACCAAATAGCCCGAATAGTTATCTCTGGTATTTCCTTCGCAAAGGTTCAGGATAAGCTGAAGCTTATCGGCCTCCGATTGCTCACTATCAAGTATCTGACAAAGAGCTTCATCGGTCACATTTTCGAGGACTCCATCGGTACATTGAAAAAAATAATCTCCCGCCACAATGTCAGTCAAAAGAGTGGTTTCGATTTCGGTTTGGCGGTGCGAACCTTGAATCGCCCTCGTAATTACGTTTCGTTCGGGATGAACGAGTGCTTGCTCCGGCGTAATCATCCCTGCCCTGAGCAAATAATTTACCTTCGAATGGTCTTCACTTTTAAACACGACCTTGCCATTTCTTATCTGATAAATGCGACTGTCACCAATATGCGCCACGGTGATGTCATTTTCGCCGATAGCTACCAGCGTAAGGGTAGTAGCCATGCCTTTGAGAAGATACTGCATCGACAGTATCTGGTCGAATTTTTGTTGAACATACTCAAAAGCCTCTTGAATATAAGTAATCGAAAATTGGGAAGCGGGGTGCTGATTGAAGTATTCGGCAAAACCCGTACTAGCAGTCATGCTGGCGAGTTCGCCTTTTTGGGCACCCCCGACCCCGTCGCATACTACAAAAAAACGTTGAGATGACGTAGCTTGAGCAGAGGGCGGGAAGATAGCGTCTTCGTTATTTTCGCGTTGTCCCTGAAAAGTAAAACCTAAAGGCTGACAAATTGTAATCGCCATAAATAAAGAGGGAGTTGCTTACCAGATGATTGTTTTAGAGTAATCGGTATTTTGCACATTTCGCGCAGCATCTCGGGCGTTTGAAGCGCTTCTTGTGGTTTGTAAAACTACTTTGGTTCGTCCCATTTGAATGGTGTCACCGTCTTCCAGATAAATTAAATCTTCTGGTTCGAGCTTTAATTTACGCATAGGGTCTTTAGCACCTATTACAAAAGTCCCGTTTTTACTACCTGCTTCAGCAATCAAGTATTGAAATTGGCCGTACTTATCCCGTGTCACTTCCAATATCACATGCCGCCGACTCATCATTCCATCGACGGTATCAATCAAAATATCGGCGGTGGGTACCGAACTTTTACGACCAATCACATTAGGACCAATACGAAGCGGATGCGTTTGCGATGCCGCATTCTCGTCATGCACCACAATAAACCCTACCGCCCCTGTTTGCTGAAATATTTCATTTTGAAGCTGGACTTCTTGTCCAGACAAAGGAGCAATCACGGGCCCTCCTCGCTCTGGAGATACCGTGCGGTGATAATCGACGGGAGGCGGCAAGGGAGGCGGCACTTTAGCGGCAGCCTGCTCTTGGGTAGCTTGAAGCGGCGCTCCCGCTTCTTGAATCACTATATAAATACACTTCTCGGGACGTTGCTGAACACAATTGAGCTTTGCAGGACTCCCTGGCAGCAATTTAACGGGTGATTGTCCTTTTTTGGAATGCTGGCATTCCTTACATCGAAAAACGTATTCAAACATCCTGAAATAATCTAAAAAACTACTAATTCTGAAAGAAAGGTCACGCCAAAATTTTTGCCCTACTGTTTAATACCTTACTCCAACAACATAAGGGAGTATTACTTCTTTATGTTTTGGTTTAGGAAGTGATAAACAAGTCATCCATGGTATCAAGAGGGGAGGTATCATGCAAAGGAGAATGCAACCCAAACAATGGCACATCAGTCTCAGCATGAGCGATCTCGTCTCCACCTTCGGGCCCTATCAAACTTTGAGGCGTATCTACCACAGGCATATCACCACTAGGTTCTACATAGGGTTTTACCAATTCTGCATAATCTTCTTTTACCGAAGGAGTCATTCCTTGCCATTCTTCAGCTGTATAGGTATTGTACCATTGACCTCTCCACTCAAATATGCCCCCAGGGCCTACTTGCGCACGTGCGGCATCAAAAGCCTCCTTGAAAGATACTTCTTGTTTGACCTCCGCTACTTCTAGGATTGACATATCCGTACTTGGCGATTCGTTTGATACCAAGGTAGGGGGTACTACCACGGGCGGCTGAGTCGTAGCAATAGAAGGAGCATTCACTACCTCAGCCACTTCAGGATTACCTTCGTTCATCGACCACCATGATACAAAAGCGATATTACCTAGCATAATAGCCCCCGCCCCAATCATCTCTGTACGCGTCATTTTATCAGGTCTAAAAGACTGAGGCTCTTCTTTTTCAATTTCAGGTTTGGCAGGAGGAATTTCCATTTTAGGGGCTTCTTTTGGGGTAGCGCCTAATAAGCCTGTTTCGTCTAACATACTTTTTATGGTTGGAGATTAAACGTTGAACAAATCATCAGTTGCGGCATCAATTTCGGCATCTGTACCGAAATTGGGGTCAAGCGTAATCGGTAATTCGGTATGCTGGATGGGATCAAAATGAGCAAGGTCTTGATGTACAGGTACCGCCATCTCTATCGACTCTGATTCTACCTCAATTACCTCCGAAATCTCGCCTCCTCCCAAACTAGCCGTGGCCGTATTTTCGCCACCCATTGGCATTTCTAAAGGAGTATCGAGCTTATAAGACTGGTCTTCCAATACCTTCCCCTCATCCGAAACTGGAATAGCAGTCTCCAGCTTACCATCATTGTCTTTATCGACGTACATGATGCCAGAAGTCCCCTCACCTACTTCATCTTTGATAAGAAGATCGGCTTTACCATCACGGTTTTTGTCAGACATAAATACGTCGTCAACACCGTCATTATCAGTATCCAATTTTAATATAAGAGGTTCTAGGGGCGCTTCTGTGACTGGTTCAGCCTCTGCCATTTCAACAGGATTGACAATGGGCTCGATACGAGTATTGAATTCATCGCGCATATCGGCGGGCATTTTATTCCATTCTTCAATCGAAAATGTACTGTACCAATGACCTTTATATTCAAACAACCCACCAGGCCCTACTTGGTCGCGCGCTTCTAAGAAAGCATCTTTAAACTCGGTATCATCACTCACGTTGGCAATTTTAATATCATCGGGCAATACCGGCGAGGCCATCGGTTCTGGCTCAGGTTTGGGCTTAGGGGCACGTGCCACTACAGGTTTGGGAGCAGGAGGGGGCGAAGGTTTTAGTTCTTCTACTACTGGCTCGGGAGCTTTCATCTCGGGTTCAGGTTCTACGACTAGCTCTGGGACTACTTTCTGAATAACCGAATCTGGCGCAGCTACTGGAGGCGCCACCTCCCCCTCGCCGTCAAAAGCAGTCCATGAAATAAACCCAACACTGCCTACGGCCACTGCCCCAATGGCCAAAGCACCCACTAGTTTTTTATTGTCTCTAGGAGGAGTCGAGGGTGGCTCAGGCATGGGGTCAGGCTCGATAGAAGGCTCGACTGGAATACCTATATTAGAGGATAAAGAAGGCGTAGAAGATAAGGGCATTTTGGGCGGAGTGGGTTCGCCCGGAGCACCAAAAAATTGAGTGTGTTCGTTGAGACTCATTGTAGCTGTTAAGTTAAAAGGTTATGATTTTACCCAAACGGCCTTACATTGAATGCACTGCCGCTGTTTTTTATAATATTCATAAGGAAATCCATAAAGCGACCGGGCGCATTTTGGACATACATACTGGATCTTAAAATCGTTTTCGATTTCGGTAACTACATTTTGAGTTTTGGCGGTTTTATTTTTCGAAAACAATTCTCTCGCCGCTAATCCCAAGGCACTTCCCACGGCAGTGCCACCCATAGCCCCGCCAGCCACTACGGCTCCCGCCACGGGTCCCAAAAGCAAAGCAGGAGCGACCAACAAGCATACAGTCATGAAGGTATCCATACCATTGTTGCTACGGGCTTGTTTGAGGAGTAGTTGATAGTTGTCCCATACATTTTGCAGTTTGCCAAACTCTACCGTAAAATCGTTGGGGTCATCGCGGGTAGCGCGAGCGGCCTCAAATATTTGTTGAAGGCTTAGACGCTGATCTGCCATCATAATAATGTCATTGTGGCTGATACTTTTGCGTTTGATTCTAAAGCCATTGACAAAAGTGCCATTGGTAGACCCTAAATCTTCCAAAATCACAACATTTTTGTTAGGATCAATCATTGCCCTTGCATGCTGCCCCGATACACCTCGTGAATCAAGAACGACTTGCCCCGTAACCGGCTTATTGCCCCGACCGATAAGCACTACTTGCATAGATTTTGTGTCATTATTGATTCGTTTACACTACTTTATCTAAAACCTTGAGCTAATTTACGAAATAATAGAAGCTGCAATACACTTTTTTATCGAACGGTTAGAGAAACATATATCTTCATTCTGAGATTTAAAGAAGAATTCTTTTTTTTTGTAGCGTAAGACACCCACAAAAACCTAATATTCTGCCCTAAGCTCATTATTTCTACGTTTTTTGAATAAGCTAACCGTTTGATAAAAAAGCATTTCACCTTTAAGGTTTTCATCAAAAACTCTCGTATTTTAGCTACCTGTTGGCCTCAATAGGCAAATACACCAAAGCAAATGACTTACGATCAATTCAAACAACGATATCGTTACGACCCCGCCAACGACTTATTAGGAGAAGGGGCTTTTGGAAAAGTATTTAGGGCGATAGACACCGAAACTGGCTCTACGGTAGCTATCAAAGTAGCGCCGGTCAATACCTCCAACGAAAGCCATTCCTTAAAACATGAGTTTGAGACAGTAGGCAGAGTGGAACCTCACCTCCACATCGCTTTATACGACGAATGTTACCGTTTTTCGGTAGAATGGGCTGGCCTCCACGATTTTGCCATTCTGGAATATTATCCTTTAGGAAGCTTAGATAAACTCATCAAAAGCCAAACTTTGAGTGATACCGAAAAGGTTGACTTAGGTATTGGTATTTTGGAAGGGCTTAGGCATCTGCACAACACGGGCGCTCAAGGAGTAGTACACCGCGACCTCAAACCACGCAATGTTTTGATTCAGAAATGGCGCGGCAAACTGGTTCCCAAAATCACCGATTTTGGACTTAGTAAGTTCTCCGATTCGGTATCAAATAGTGTCATCTCCCAAAGTTTCAAAGGGGGTACACTCAACTACGCCTCTCCTGAACAAATCAAAGGCGAGCAGATTAGAAAAAACACCGATTTATGGTCATTCGGGGTGATTCTTCATGAAATCCTAACGGGCGAAGTCCCTTATAAAATCGATGATAGCTCCGAAAGTACATTGAGGCACGTGTATGCGCGTATGAATCAGCAGTCTCTGCCCGAAACTTTCAAAAAAGTGAAAGAACCTTTTGCTACAATTATAAAGAAATGCTTGGTGGTCAACCCCAACCAACGCTATCGGACTGCGGAAGATGTATTAAAAGATTTTAAAAGTATCGCATCGACTACGGCAACTGTTTCGCCCCCTCTTACTGAGCCGACTATCCCCACTCCTCCCCCAGTGATAAAGCCCTCTCTTCCCGTAGAGCCCATAAAACCACCCATGCCCAAAGACAACACTGAGATTTGGGAAAATCCTCCTTTTGAATCTTTCAATAAAAAAACAGAAACACCCCTCCCCGACGCTACCAATATCAGTGATGTAAAAAAACAAGAGGAGGGTTCCAAGAATAAGGAGGAGATGCCTTCCTCTACTCCAAAACCTAAAAAAAACTATGGAGTGTTTGCCGCTATCGGAGGGGTCGCCCTTTTAGCAATTATTACGTTTGCAGTGTTGTTTAAAGAGACAGATTCAACAGAAAAATCACTTGCAACCGCCGATTCGTCTAACTCGACCGTAGCCGCCATCAAAGAAATCGCCATAGACACCACTACACTGGCACGGCAGGCAGATTCTCTCTTTGTAGAACCCAAATACGAAGAATATGCTCATATCATTTTACAAATCAATGAGGCTGTTCCGTCTATACAAGGTGCTCACAGCAAAGCGTCTGCCCTCGTTAAACTAAAGAAAAAAGCGGCTTCTTGGGAGCAGTATAGTATCAAGGACCCAGAAGTGCATAGTTTTTTGGAAGCCTTCAAAAACGCGATCCTTCTCCTAGACCCAACTGATGCCAAAGGAAAAGAATTGGAAGAAAAGCTAAAATAAGAGATATTTTTAAGTGTCATATTACCGATATACAGCCCCTACGGGGCATAATTCATCCACTTTCAAATTCACAAATTGACATCTACCGATATATAGCCCCTATGGGGCACAATTATCACATTCTCAAATGCCTACCGATATACAGCCCCTACGGGGCATAGTTCATCCATTTTCAAATTCACAAATTGACATCTACCGATATATAGCCCCTATGGGGCATAATTCATCCATTTTCAAATTAACTCATTTCTAAATTGACACACTTGCACGTTGAGCTATTAAAGCAACAAGCTCCTCATTTTGCTTCCGTCGTAGCTTTTGACTGGTACAAAGACCCTTATGTAGTACTAGACTTTTCGGCTCAAAACTCCGAGTTAGAAAGCGTTGACTTACAAAATAGTCAGACTTTTTCGGACTATGTTTTTGGCAAACTCCAACAAGCCAATGCCGCAGTGGGTGTAGGTGGCTATGATGAGCATCGTATCATCTACCGCCGTAGTACGCATTTTCAACAAACGACCGAACCTCGCTGTATTCATCTCGGAATTGATATCTGGACCAAAGCAGGTACTTCTATTTATGCACCTCTAGCAGCAAAAGTGCATAGCTTTGCCAATAATGCCAACTTTGGCGATTATGGACCCACTATCATTTTGGAACATCAGCTAGGGGAACAATTTTTTTTCAGTCTTTATGGACACCTTAGCCTAGAGTCACTCTCCGACTTATTTGAAGGAAAACTCATTGAAAAGGGACAAAAAATCGCCGAAATCGGCCATTTTCCCATCAACGGCGACTGGCCTCCTCACCTTCATTTTCAGCTCATGACAGATATGCTAGGTTTGAAAGGCGACTTCCCTGGCGTGTGTACTTTGCGCGAACGCCAAAATTTTTTGCAACTTTGTCCCAATCCTAACCTGATTCTTCAGATACCAAAACTCTGAAAACTCAGTAGAGACATTGTTATTCATCTTTTAGCACACAATCAACATGGGAAATCGCCACTTACGTATGGGTCAGTACAACCGCCTCAAAATCATCAAACGCCTAGATTTTGGGGTTTATTTGGACGGTTATGATGATGAAATTTTGATGCCTACCCAATACGTACCTGCCGATGTAGAAATCGGGGATTTTGTGGATGTTTTTATTTATCGTGATTCTGAAGATCGTGCCATTGCGACTACGCTTGAGCCGTATGGCACCGTAGGAGAGTTTGCCTATTTGGAAGTAACCGCCACCAATTCTATAGGTGTATTTATGAATTGGGGCTTGCTCAAAGATTTGCTGGTTCCCTTCAAACAGCAACGTGACAACATGATAGTGGGTAAATCTTATCTCGTTTTTATTCACTTAGATACCAAAACAGACCGTATTGTGGCCTCCGCCAAAATCGAACGTTTTTTGGAAGAAGACATTTCCGAACTCTCCGAAGGAATGGAAGTCGAATTACTGCCTTTTGAATACACCGATATGGGCATCAAAGCGCTTATCAATCAGCGATATTTGGGGGTAATCTATCGCGACCAAGTATTTAAAAATATCGAATTAGGAAAGCCTACACTGGGATTTATCAAAAAAATCAGGGAAGACCAGAAAGTAGATTTGGCATTGGTAGAACAATCCTACAATCGTATCGAAGGTAGTAAAAATGAGCTATTTGAAAAATTACAAGCCGCTCAGGGCTTTCTTCCTTTTACCGACAAGTCGGAGCCTGCCCTTATCTATCGTACTTTTGGTATGTCAAAAAAAGACTTTAAGAAAGCCGTTGGTGGATTACTTAAAGAAGGTAAAATTTTACTCAAAGACGACGGTATTCATCAAGTGAGCTCTTAGTCCTTCTTACCACTTCTCGATTTTCCAAGTTTTGAAAAAATAGACTTGCGAAGTTTTGGAAACTTCGCAAGTCTCCATCTCTCCACTTCCTCGACCTACCAAGTTTCGAAAACTTGGCAGGTCAACACAAAAAAAGCGCGACCAACGGTCACGCTTTTTCACACGAATGTCTATTGTTTACCCCAATAGATGTCTATATTTCGAGAAGAAATGTCAGCAGTTAATAGGCAGCCCTATATCTTACTAGACGTTATTGGGAAATAAAAGGTTGGAATGCTTCTTCATTTTTTTTAGCTACGCATATCTTCCATCAATTTTTGCAACACACCTACGACCTTTTCGGTCTGCTCACGACTAGGGGTGGTGTCCCAATTTCCGACAATTCCATTGCCCCCTAGATAGATGCCGTCTTTGCGTGAGATGATACTTGCCCCTTTGGTATTGAGTTTGTAAGTCACTTCGGGTTGTGGAATCAAGCACGAAAGTTGCCCCGAAACAGGAGTTAGGTGTTCGTCGTTGAAAATAGCTTTTGCCCCCAAGCCCATACAGTTGACGATGCATTTTTCGGGCAAAGCATCAATATCTTCCAAACGTTTGATTTCGTGAATCTTCACTTTTCCGCCAAACAACAAAAAATCGGTCATGTGCTTGTGGAGATAGGTAGGGATATTAATCATCACATTTGAGCGCCTTGATACATAATCTGCCTTGAAAGGATGTTGTTTTTTGGTAAGCGGTACTCGTTCAGGAACCAGCCCCGCCAAATCAGCAAAAATTTCGGAATTAGGACGTTCGGCAGGAGGCTCATCAAAAACATTGTACTCATCTACCCAAGAAATAATATCATTAAGCCCCAATTGAAACTGAAATGCCCTAAAAGACAAACGAGTGACTTTTTCCCACCATTCTTTAAATTCGGGTTTTATTTTCTGAGGGTCACACACCCGCGACGACGGCGACCATGTGCCTGTAGCCAAACTACTCGTGATGTTTGGTGCCAAGTCTTTGGCATAAATCGTAACTTCAATACCACGCTCTTGAAGCAAACGGGCGGTTGTGAGACCAATTGTGCCCGCCCCAATAACAGCCACTTGCTTGATACCTGTTTTCAGAACTTCTTCACGCGCCATCATGCCTGTTCCCCACGACAGAGACCAGCCACTACCACCATGACCATAATTATGTACAAGAGTCTTAGATCCAAGCTGCTCAGATTCTAGACGAGGCCCCAACGAACGAAAGGGGCGCAGACCTACCGTTTCGCGCACAATCCTATCCATTGAAAGGCGCAATTTGGGGATGCGATAGTATCCCATGTTGATTTGAAAGTGCTTGTCAGCATAACCTTTGGCGGCACTTGCACAAGAAGCAACAGTACCACCTACGGCCGCCCAACTACCAGCTATCGCGGCCTGTTGGATAAATCCACGACGATTCATAAGAGAAGGTTAGATTGTTGAGTGAATTATTGTCTCCGTGCGGCCTTCGGAGGATTTTATCAAATCTACTCTTAAATCAAGGTACAACAAAATATAATTTTAGCTATTTTACATTCTCAAAAATTATATTTCACAATCCAACATTTCACAACACAAAAACTAAAAATTATGCAAAAATTACTTTTATCATTTTGGGGATGTATCTGCCTGTGCTTTACATTGCAAGAAGTCGAAGCCCAAGCTGTTACTTTTTTTGGGAACCCTTCTTCGGCGATTTCGTCGGGGGCAATTGTGCCCGAAGGCAAAAAGATGTACTGGACGAGTGGAATAGTTGCAGATGTAGCAGATAGTACGGCACAAGTAGGCACTTACGCGCGTTTTGGCAATACTAAAACCCAAGCCTTAAGTATTTTAAAAAAAATGAATCAGGCTTTGGCACTTCAAAAACTCTCTTTCAAAGATGTGCTTTACCTGCGCGTGTATGTAGCTCCCGATATGTTTCAGAACAATAAAATAGATTATCAAGGTTGGTTTGATGCTTATGCTCAGTACTTTGGCACCAAAGAAAACCCCACCAAACCCTGCCGCTCTACCATTGGAGTGGCTGCTCTTGTACAACCTGACAAGTTTATTGAAATAGAACTTGTGGCAGTGTACTAGCTCTGATTTTCAAAATTTTATAGTACAATGAAGTGACCAAAGCCATCGGTAAATAGTCAAAGCATTAAACTAAACTATTTTTACCCTATGGAACAAAACCTCATTTCTATCAAAGACCAAATCGTATTAGCTATTACCCAATATGGCGGCAAGATTTTGCTTGCCATTGTGGTATTTATGATTGGACGGATGATTATTAGTCGTATCAACAAGGTCATTAGTGACCGCATGACGAGCAGCCACGTTGATAGAGACGTACAGCCTTTTATAAAATCATTAATTACTGTAGCGCTCAATATTATGCTACTGTTGAGCTGTGCAGGTATTTTAGGAATTCAAACTACGTCTTTTGTCGCGATTTTGGGAGCAGCGGGCTTGGCCGTTGGACTTGCTTTACAAGGTAGTCTTGCCAATTTTGCCGGCGGGGTCTTACTGTTGGTATTTAAGCCTTTCAGAGTAGGTGATTTAATCAATGCTCAAGGTTTTACAGGTACAGTGGAAGCAATTCGCATTTTTGACACAGTTTTGGTGACTGTCGACAACAAAACTATTACGCTTCCCAACGGCCCTCTTTCCACAGGTCCTATCACTAATATTTCGGCCAAAGGCGACATCAGAGTAGATATGGTGTTTGCGGCAGGAAGTCAGAATGGTGTCGACAAAATCCGCGCAAGTATCGAGAAAGTAATCGCGGCATGCCCTTATGCCACCAAGACTAACCACGATGTATTGGTAACAAAACTTACCGAAAATGCTATCCATTTTGATGTGAGAGTATGGACCAAAGCAGAAACTTTCTGGGATACTTATTATTATGTTCATGAACACATCAGTAAGCAGTTTACTAATGATAAAGTAGAGCCCCCTTTGTTTAGATACACAATACACCAAGGCTAAGAAAAAAGCGCCGCAAGTTGTAATGCGGCGCTTTTTTCTCTTTTAAACAAACTCCTTTATTTTCAAATTTTCTTACTTTCCTGCTTCTAGCTTTGACTTTCTAAGTTTTCAGCCTATTGAATCCAAATCACTTCAAAACTTAAAAAGTCTATGCCGCTTTAGCACTTATTTCCCTGCTTCTAGTTTTGACTTTCTAAGTTTTCAGCCTATTGAATCCAAATCACTTCAAAACTTAAACTTAGAAAGTCTATGCCGCTTTAGCACTTATTTCCCTGCTTCTAGTTTTGACTTTCTAAGTTTTCAGCCTATTGAATCCAAATCACTTCAAAACTTAAACTTAGAAAGTCTATGCCGCTTTAGCACTTATTTCCCTGCTTCTAGTTTTGACTTTCTAAGTTTTCAGCCTATTGAATCCAAATCACTTCAAAACTTAAACTTAGAAAGTCTATGCCGCTTTAGTACTTACTTCCCTGCTTCTAGTTTTATTTTTTTCAAATCTTCTTTTTGGTCGTCTCGCAAAGTAGGATACTTAATACCTAGCTGCTCCAAATAAGTCTTATACTTGGTAGGGTCATAATAATACTTCGAAAGTTCGGGCTTGAATTTGTTCATTATCTCACGGTTAAGATATACAGCGGGCATTTCTTTGGGCGAAATCAAAGGCGTGTATTGCATTTCTTTGGTTTGCTCATTTTTATAATAATCCCACGCATCCTTGATAATCTCAGGCTTGAGCAACATATCAATCAAAGTCATCGCCTCGGCTTTGGCACCATACACTACTCCTTTGTGCGCAATGGGCGTCGCCATAGAAATGGCATTGGACCAGTGGTGGCCTGGCAATCCGGGGATATTGGAAGGATAGCGAAGTACAATCGTTGGCAATGACCAAGAAATATCGGCAATATCATCAGAACCACCACCTATCGACATTGCCTGCCCGCCCATCATACGGGTAGGTGAGTCAGCAGGGAGGCCGATTGTATCCACTTTCGTTGCTAATCCCGAAATTTTAGGGGCTTGTAGTTCTTTTTGGGAAGCCATTGCCAGCATTTGGTCTTCTTCTGACCAAGTAGGTAAACCTACCTTTTTGATGTTTTGATACATGGCTTCAGCAATAGGCTTATTGAAATGTCCCGGCCAAGCCGAGCCCAAGATTTCGTAAGTAAACTTGGTATCTGTCATCATAGCAGCTCCTTCCGCAATTTTGACCCCAATGTCAAACAATTTCTTAATTTTTGGATAAGAACGTTCGCGGAAATAATACCAAACGGCGGCTTTGGAAGGAACTACATTGGGCTGGTCGCCACCGTCAGGAATCACATAGTGAGAGCGTTGGGTAACTTCTAAATGCTCACGACGAAAATTCCAACCAATATTCATCAACTCGACCGCATCCAACGCACTTCGCCCGCGCCACGGCGCTCCTGCCGCGTGGGCAGCGGCTCCTTCAAAATTGAACCGCACCGACACCAAACCGTTGTTGCCCGCATCACCATACGAAACGCCTAGGTTATTGCCAACGTGCGTAAAGATACAAGCGTCTACATCTTTGAAGTAGCCATCACGCACATAAAATGCTTTGGCTCCCACCAATTCCTCAGCAACTCCCGGCCATAAGACCAAGGTTCCGGGGATTTTTTCGCGCTCCATGATTTCTTTTACGGCCAAAGCCGAAATGATATTCAACGCCTGCCCCGAATTATGCCCCTCACCATGCCCCGGCGCACCCGCCACAATCGGGTCTTGGTAAGCTACGCCCGGTTTTTGGGACGCCTTAGGAATACAATCCACATCCGAGCCAATCGCTATTATAGGCTTGCCACTTCCCCACTTTGCCAGCCATGCCGTAGGCATATTCGCAATGCCCCGCTCAACGGTAAAGCCATTTTTTTCGAGCAACTCGGTCAGATAGCGATAGCTTTCTACTTCCTGAAAACCCAGTTCAGAAAAGCTAAAGAGCATGTCATTGATTTGTTGTCCCAATTGGGCGCGTTTCTCAACTCCCGCCGCCGCTTCTTGTTTGAGTTTTTCGAGGCGGGCTTGTTCAGGTGTAAGTTTGGGAGATTTTTTGGACTGTGCTCCGCTGATTGAACACATTCCTACCAACACTAGTAAGGTGTAGAGCGTTTTTTTCATAGTTTAGGTTGACAAGTGTAAAAAAATCGTAACAACCCAAAAATACAAAAAAACAAACTATAGTGGCTACACGTAGGAGGTAAATTTAACTAAACCAACTTCTTTTTATTAGCAACTACTCAATAGATTCGACATAGGCAAGGTTTGAAAATCAAACTTTGCTCGACCTTTTCTTTACGATTTCTTGAAAGTTTTTATAGGTATTTTGCCAAACGGCTTTTTCTCCTTGTATACTTAGTGGAGGCTTTACGCTCTTTTTCTGAGTACCAAACGCTTTCAAATGTCCTTTCTTTTTCAACGCTTTAGTCCAATAGGTGCCTACTTCTACCGATACTTGACGAGTAATCTTATTAGCTCTAATAGTAATAGGCTCGTCAAATCTTTCTGGTTTTTCTGCACTCCCAAAATCCGTAAAATGACGCAATGAATCTAAAACCACTGGATAAAAGATGCGGGATAGTTGATTATTATCCAACTCTATGTCAATTGCAGCCAACTGACCATCACTCTTATATATTTCATTGGAAAAGCTCAACTTAAACCCCTCCTTTTCAAAGTATTCTGCTACTTTGTCGAAGGTTACCTTCTTTATTTTATCTGGATAAACTGTATATAACAATTCATCATTATTGATTTTGAGAATAGAAGATATATTCACAAATGTATTGATTTGATGCACTTCTGAAGAAGCAGAGGTGCGGCTGATTTCTAAATCTTTATCACCATAGCATAGTTTAATATAGGGCTGTTTAGTAGGTAGCATAATACCAATATCAATATAACCACCGAGGCTCCCTATGGCCCTAGCCTCTTCCATATCAATGACCTCAGGCGTAGAAACTTGCTGATTACGGAGATTTTTTACGGCAAGCCCTACCTTTGTTAATTTACCTTCTTCATCCGCCGATTGTTGGGTGACTACTATCTCATATCTCCAACGTTTCGAGATCCGTTGATTGACGGCCTCAATGTCTTTTAGATTGAATGAATGAGGATTGACCAAATAATAAATCATACCACTCGGTAATACGCACAAATCATTCAAACTCACATCATAGCGTTCCCAACGTCCTTTGGTGTGTTTATTTTTCTGGTCATAATACGCCCATACATGTTTGTCATGCACTCTTAAAGAAGATTTTTGCTCTACTTTCTTGGAAGATACTTCTAGTTTCTGAGAAGCTGTTACTTCTTTATATACAGTCACTTCCTTGCGAATACCAAACGACAACACACCGATAACTCCTAGCGGCAACAGCACCGCGTATAATGCTTTTTTCATGGCAGTAGTTGGTTTTTGAAATATGAAATAAATTCGTTTGCTAACGGGATGCTTGCCAAAACTATTTAACAAGGGCAATGATGGCGGCGAAGCAAGTTTCAATATCAAATGCGCGTATGATTTGGCCTCCCACTGCCCAACCATGTATCTATCAACTTCGTATTCGTGAGTTTCTAAAAGGGATTTTTTATAAAAGAAAATGATTGGATTAAACCACAACACTGCTTTGAGAATTTCTACCAAAACAATGTCTACTGAATGCCACAGTTTGGTATGCGCTCGTTCGTGCATTAAAATGTACTGAATCTCTGTAGGAGTTAATACACTAGAATTGAGAAAAACAAGACAAAAAAAAGAAGCACCTGCGGGAATACTTGTCACCTCAACCCACTCATCATTCCGACTTCCCTTTGTGTACATTATCATTATATGAAAAAGTCGTTTTCCCAAAAGTCCCAACATGCAAATCATTCCCAAAAAGTATAATGCTACAAGCCATTCTTGCCACGAAATCAAGTTTAGAATATCTTGGGTATAAGGAACTTCTGAGAGTTGGTCAACAGGCTCCATAATTACCTCAGGCTTCACTATTTCATCCCGCCCAGTTTCATCCAATACATAGGAAGATGGTTCAATCGGCATTACTTCTACGACACGTTTATGCTCTAGCGGTACCCATGGAATACTAAAACTCAACCCCAACCCAAGCAGCAAGTAAAAGCGATTTAGTCTATGAAAAGTAAAGCGTCGAAGCATTCCATAATAAACCATATAAAACACCGCCAAACTTATGGACACTTTGAGCAAATAGATGAGCAGCATTTTATTGGTTGTTAATAAATTGACGAAGTTTTTCGAGTTCGGCAGCGTCTAATTTGTGGTCGTTGACCATAAACGACAGCAGACTTGCAGGTGAATTGTCAAAATAATTGGCTAATACTTTTTGGAAAGTCAGTTTGCCATATTCTTCTTTCGAAACCAACGGAAAATATTCATACGTCTTTCCATAAGCTTTGAATCCAACATATCCTTTCTTTTCCAGAATTCTTACCACCGACGAAATCGTATTGTAGGGTGGTTTTGGCTCATCATCTAAGCGCTCGATGATATCTTTTACAAAACATCTCTCCAAATCCCAAATGATTTGCATGATGCGTTCTTCGGTACGTGTAAGTTCTTCCATGACACAAACATATAACGTATTTTTCAGTTACAAAACTTATTTTTCAGTTTTAATTTTAAAATCTAAATAATCATCTAATAACCAACCTTTTATGAAATTTACTTTATATTAATTCAACAATTATTTGAAATATAGGCCTGAATAACGTGAGGTATCATCCTCCTTTTTAAGCCTTTAAAATCAATTCTTTATTCATTTCAATTTTCATTGACAAAAACCCTCACAAATTGGTTTTGCTTCTTATCTTTGGAATATCCTATTCATCATCAATCTCAACAATATGCTTAAAACTCTATTTTTTGTTTTCTTTTTTTACACGTTAAACGTGTATAGCCAAACTGACTATTTTTTCAGTGGCAAAAAATTGAATCCTGCCATTCCTTCCCCTCAACAATATTTGGGCTACGCTATCGGCGATCATCAAACTCGCTACGACAAGCTAGTGGCTTATATGTATGAGCTCGACCGCCTCTCCGACCGGGTCAGCGTGAAAGTTATTGGCGAAACCTACGAGAAGCGTCCTCATTTGGTAGTGATGTTTTCGTCACCTTCTAATATTTCACAACTACCTCAAATACAACAAGAACGAATCAAACTCGTCAACCCTTCCTCACCCATGCCCGACATTTCCAAGATGCCTGTCTTGGTACAATTGGGCGCCAATGTACACGGCAACGAAACCTCTGGCGGCGAAGCCATGATTTTGGCGGCTTATTATCTGGCGGCTTCCGAAGATGAGGATGCAAAAAAGTTGCTCGACAACGCCGTTGTCTTCATCGAACCCGTACTCAATCCCGACGGTAGAGATCGCTTTGTAAGCTGGGTCAACCAAAACAAAGCTACACCACTTGTAGCTGACCCCAACGACCGTGAGCACAATGAAGTATGGCCCGGCGGACGTACCAATCACTACTGGTTTGACCTCAACCGCGATTGGTACCTAGCTGTACATGTAGAAAGCCAGAACCGTCTTAAATTTTATCATCAATGGCTTCCCAATGTCGTTACGGATCATCACGAAATGGGAACCAATGCTACTTTTTTCTTCGAACCTTCCAAAGAAAACGCCGAAAACCCACTGGTACCGGCTTATGTTTACAAAACCCTCAATACCAAATTTGCCAAATACTACGAAAATGCCCTCAATGCGATTGGGTCGCTGTATTATACCAAAGAATCCTTTGACAACCTTTATCCTGGCTATGGGTCAAGCTATCCCGATATTCAGGGCGGATTGGGGCTGCTGTTTGAACAAGCTAGTTCGCGAGGGTACATTCAAGATAGTCAGCATGGCCCTGTAACCTTCGCTTTTACTATCCGTAATCAATTGGTATGTGCGTTGGCCACTTGTCAAGCCGCCGTAGACGAACGCCAAAATCTGCTTAAATTTCAACGCGATTTTTTTGCGAGTGCGGTCAGTGATGCCAACAAACAACCCATCAAAGGATACATCGTAGGCGACAATCAGGATGCGAACAAGCTCAAAAAATTTGCCCAATTTTTATTGTACCATCAAATCGAAAGCTACCAACTTTCTGACAATCTAAACACAGACGGAAAGGCCTTTGAAAAAGGCAAAGCCTTGTTTGTTCCCACGGCACAGCCCCAGTATCGAATGGTGCAGAGTATTTTTGAGAAGCCTACCAAATTTGCCGATAGCTTGTTTTATGATGCCTCGGCTTGGAATATGCCCTTGGCATTTGGCCTTACGCATGCCGAACTCAAAACCCTCCCTGCCAAAAACACCCGCCTTAGCGAAGATTTTCTAAAAACTCCCACTGTCGCCCCTGTTAAGTCTGAATATGCTTATTTGTTGGATTTCTCTGATTTTATGGCTACCAAAGCCCTTTATCGACTATTACAATACAATATCACCACCAAAGTAGCGATGCGTGCTTTCAAAATTGGGGACAAAAACTACGGGCATGGCTCATTGATGATACCCGTACAAGGGCAACGCCTCAACGCTACTACCCTTTTTGAAACAATCAAAGCCATCGGGCAAGAAGCACAGGTTAATTTTGTAGGAATCCCTACTGGTTTTAGTCAAAGTGGAATTGATTTAGGAAGCAACAATTTTCAGAAAGTAAGCAAACCCGAAGCCCTCATCGTAACGGGTCAAGGCGTAGCAAGCTACGAGGCAGGCGAAGTGTGGTATTGGCTTGACACCCACGTAGGAATGCCCATTTCCAAAGTTGACATAGCGACCTTGCCCCGACTCAACCTCAGTCGCTACAACGTCATCGTCATGGTATCGGGTCAATACGACCGCTCCTTGGCTCCCAAAATCAAGCAGTGGGTAGCGAATGGCGGCACGCTCATCACCCTCAAAACCGCCACTGAATGGGCGCTCAAAAACGACATTGCCCACGAAACCCTCCGTATCCGTAATGTATCCGATTCGAGCAAAAGTATTCGTGTCAACTACGAAGATGCGGCCGCCAACGAAGGCTCCCAAAATACGGGAGGCACAATGTTTGAAGCCGACATCGACATCACACATCCGATTGGGTTTGGGTACAAAAACCGAAAAATAACCCTTTACCGAAATGGTAACACGCTATTAGAACCTTCTAAAAACCCATACAGCACCGTAGTACAGTATTCTGACAAACCTTGGCTGACAGGGTATGTTCACCCTCAAACCCTCAAAAAAATCAGTGGTTCGGCGGGTGTGCTCGTCTCACCCGAAGGCAGCGGCCGTACCATCCTCTTTGCCGACAACCCCAATTTCAGAGGTGTATGGTATGGTACCGAAAAGATGTTTTTAAACGCCATTTTCTTTGGGGCAAATATTTCGACGCCTACTCCTTTTGGAGCCAAAGAAGAGTAATATCTTCCATAAATTAGGGTAGATAGTTACTACATCAACAAGCAAAAAAGCTCAGATTTCTCTGGGCTTTTTTAGGTTCTGGACCAGGCTGGGAATTAGCATTGATTATCATTCAATTACTCTTGTTTCAAAACTTGGGTATTATATATGGTATCAAATTCTGATTTTTTTTTGGTATAATTTGCCATTTCAACGCTTACCAAAGCGGTATTTTTAAAAAGTTAAGGGCTTCGGGTTTTTAAAAATACTATGTTTGCGAATTAACAAAACTTATGCCCTTATTTATTAAAAAATCTAAAAGTCGTTAATGAATACAGCTGTCCACAACAAATTAGTATCTTTTATATGGTCCATTGCCGATGATTGTTTGCGCGATGTGTATGTGCGGGGAAAGTACCGTGACGTGATTTTACCTATGGTGGTGCTCCGCCGATTGGATACTCTACTTGAACCCACCAAAGAGGCCGTGATGGAAGAATTGGCCTTTCAGCGAGATGAGGCAGGTTTTACGGAATGGGATGAGAACGGCCTGCGCGATGCATCGGGCTATGTGTTTTATAACATTAGCCCGTGGACATTGCAACGCCTGCACGATACCGCTACCAATAATCAACAAATCCTCCAAGCCAATTTTGAAGAATACCTCAATGGTTTTAGCCCCAACGTCAAGGAAATCATTGATAAGTTTAAACTCAAAAGCCAGGTACGGCACATGGCGGCCAAAGATGTGCTGCTTGATGTACTGGAAAAGTTTACCTCTTCGTACATCAACCTTACTCCTTTTGAAAAGCTTGACCCCGAAGGTCGCAAATTACCGCCCTTGAGCAATTTGGGAATGGGTTACGTGTTTGAAGAACTGATTCGCAAGTTCAACGAAGACAACAACGAAGAAGCCGGCGAGCACTTTACACCCCGTGAGGTAATCGACCTCATGACGCACGTAATCTTTGATCCCATCAAAGACGACCTGCCGCCCGTCATGACCATCTACGACCCTGCCTGCGGCTCGGGCGGGATGCTGACCGAATCGCAGAATTTTATCAAAGACGAAGAGGGTGAAATACGTGCCAAAGGCGATGTGTACCTGTTTGGCAAGGAAATCAACGACGAAACCTACGCCATTTGCAAATCGGACATGATGATTAAAGGAAACAACCCCGAAAACATCCGCGTCGGCTCGACGCTTTCAACGGATGAATTTGCGGGAAAAACCTTTGATTTCATGCTTTCCAATCCTCCCTATGGCAAGTCGTGGGCAAGTGAGCAGAAATACATCAAAGACGGCAAAGACATCATTGACCCGCGTTTTCAAATTACCCTCCGCGACTATTGGGGCAACGAAGAACCTGCCGATGCCACACCGCGTTCGTCGGACGGGCAGTTGTTGTTTTTGATGGAAATGGTCAACAAAATGAAGCCACTCGACAAAAGCCCGCGCGGTAGTCGCATAGCCTCGGTACACAACGGTTCGAGTCTGTTTACGGGCGATGCGGGCGGGGGCGAAAGCAACATCCGCCGCTACCTCATTGAAAACGATTGGCTCGAAGCAATCATTCAGTTGCCCAACAACCTGTTTTACAACACAGGCATCACCACCTACATTTGGGTGCTCTCTAACCGCAAAGCCCCGCTACGCCAAGGCAAAGTGCAGCTCATTGACGCGGGTCAGCTCTATAGGAAACTCCGCAAAAACCTCGGCAACAAAAATTGTGAGTTTGCCCCCGAGCACATCCGCGAGATTGTGAATGTGTATACCCAATTGCTTGAAGTGCAGCGCCCTATCCATCCCGACACGCTGGAGGAAGAACCAGGAATTGCGTCTAAGGTATTTGACAACAGCGATTTTGGCTATTACAAAGTGACCGTAGAGCGCCCCAAGCGCCTCAAAGCACAGTTTAGCACCGAGTGCATTGAAGAACTGCGCTTTGATAAATCGTTGCGTGAGCCTATGCAATGGGCCTTTGAGCAGTGGGGTGAAGAAGTATATACCCACCTTGCCCAACACGAAAAAACTCTGACGGATTGGTGCGAAAAAAACGAGTTGAACCTCAACGCCAAACAACTCAAAACCTTGACTTCGCCCGCTACGTGGCAGAAACAATTGGATTTGCTCACGGCGGCGACGAGCTTGATGCAGGCCATCGGCACCGATGAATACAACGACTTTAATTTTTTCAGGAAAAACATAGACGCCGAGCTGAAAGCCTCAAAATCCAAACTTTCGGCCTCGGAGAAAAATGCCATCCTCAACGCCGTGAGCTGGTACGACGCCACCGCCGAAAAAGTGGTGAAGGGTATTACCAAACTGACGGGCGACAAGCTCGATACCCTCCTCGCGCATTTGGGCTGCGACGAATCCCAATTGGCCGATTACGGCTATTTTGCCACCGACAAAAGAGGCGAATACGTGGAATACGAAACGGAAAGCGACCTGCGCGACACCGAAAACGTACCCCTCAAGGAAAATATCCACGCCTACTTTTTGCGCGAAGTAAAACCCCACGTGGCCGAAGCTTGGCTCAACCTCGACGCTACCAAAATAGGCTATGAGATTAGTTTTAACAAGTATTTTTATCGCCACAAACCCCTGCGCACCTTGGAAAAGGTAACCGAAGATATTTTGGCCCTGGAAGCCGAAAGCGATGGCCTGATTCGGGAGATTTTGGGGCTTTAATGGATTTTTAACTAAATTATTTTCAATGTCACTAATCATTGACAGTGAATACAGGAATTGGATTCAAGAACTGAAATCCAAAATCAGAAGCTCCCAAATCAAAGCGGCTATGGCTGTCAATACGGCTTTGATCGAGTTTTATTGGGATTTGGGTAAAATGATTGCGGAAAAACAAGCCGTTTGGGGGTCAAAACTCATTGAACAGGTGGCCAAGGACTTAAAAGCCGAGTTCCCGGATATGGAAGGTTTTTCTAAAACCAACCTATACAATGTTCGTCGGTTTTATCAATTTTATGTTCATTCAGAATTTTTCCACCAAGTTGGTGGAAAAATTCCGTGGAGACATCACGTTGAAATTTTCACTAAAGCAAAATCCATTAATGAAGCTCATTTCTACATTCTGCAAACCATCGAAAACGGTTGGAGTCGGGATGTATTGACTTTACAAATCAAAAGTGAACTGTATGACAGACAAGGCAAGGCGGTTACCAACTTCAACAGGGTGCTGCCCGCCCATGACTCTGACCTTGCCAACCAGCTACTCAAAGACCCCTACAACTTTGATTTTTTGGCACTTACAAAACCCTACCGAGAACGTGAATTAGAAACCGCCCTCGTTGAAAACATTACTAAATTTCTCCTCGAACTCGGTACTGGCTTTGCCTACGTGGGCAGGCAAGTACCTATGACGGTGGGCGGACAGGAATACTTTATTGATTTGTTGTTTTATCATCTCAAACTTAGGGCTTTTGTGGTTATTGAACTCAAAGCCAGCAGTTTTATGCCTGAATATGCAGGCAAATTGAGTTTTTATTTATCGGCGGCCAACGATTTGCTCAAACACCCCACCGACAACCCGACCATTGGGTTGCTGATTTGCAAAGATAAAAACGACATAGTAGCCGAATATGCCCTCAAAAATATCAACCAGCCCATTGGTGTATCGGAATACCAATTGACCAAACTGTTTCCACGCGATTTTGAAAGTAGTTTGCCGACTATCGAAGAAATTGAAAATCAACTCCAGAACCATGCAAAATAACCTACCCACCTACCCTCACTACAAACCCTCTGGCGTCCAATGGCTCGGCGATATTCCTGAACATTGGAAGGTGAAACCTGGGTTTACAATCATAAGCGAACGAAAGGAAAAAAACATTGGACTAAAAATCAACACTGTTCTTTCATTAAGTTATGGAAATGTAATTATAAAACCAGAGGAAAAGTTAACTGGGCTCGTTCCTGAATCATTTGAGACTTACCAAATTGTTTACCCAAATGATATAATAATCAGACCTACAGATTTACAAAATGACAAAACAAGTTTAAGGACTGGATTAGCTAAGAATCATGGAATTATAACGAGTGCTTATATTAACATTTTGGTCAAAGAAGGCAACAACAGTTCGTATTTGCACTATTTCTTCCATTGCGTTGACATTACTAAAGTAATTTATGGCTTAGGTTCTGGATTAAGACAGAATTTAGATTTTAGAGATTTTAAAAGATTTAGCTTTTTAGTTCCGCCTCTCTCCGAACAAACCGCCATTGCCCAATTTCTCGACCGCAAAACAGCGCAAATTGACAAAGCCATTGACCTTAAAGAAAAACAAATCGAACTACTCAAAGAGCGCCGACAAATCCTTATCCACCAAGCCGTTACGCGGGGGCTGAATCCCGATGTGCCCATGAAAGATTCGGGCATAGAATGGATTGGGGAGATACCGGCGCATTGGGAGGTGACTCAAATCAAGAAAATTGCACAAACAACAAGTGGGGGAACTCCACCAAGCGGAAATATTAAGGAATATTATAATGGTCACATACCATGGGTAAGAACAACAGATTTAAATAATGATGAACTTTATGATGTTCCGGAAAAAATAACTGATAAGGCAATCAGAGACACAGCATGTAAAGTTGTTCCGGTAAATACTGTCTGCGTTGCGATGTATGGAGGCCCTGGTTCAATTGGGAAGCACTCCATTTTAAGATTTAGCGCTACACTTAATCAAGCACTTTGTGGCATAATTTCGTCTGAAAAACTGTATTGTGAATTCTTATATTATTATGTAAAATTTTGCAGACCTTACTGGATGATAAATGCAAAAGGTACACGAGTTGACCCTAATATAAGCCAAGATGAAGTGAGAAAAATGTCAATTACATTTCCTCCAAAATCAGAACAAATTGCAATAGCTGAACATATTAAATTCCTTTCTAAAAAAATCGACACGGCCATTGGCCTCAAAGAGCAGGAGATAGAGAAGCTGAAAGAATACAAGGCGAGTTTGATCAACAGTGTGGTCACGGGCAAGGTGAAGGTAACAGAAAACCCCGAGGGGTAGCAATATAATATCACCCCTTCGGGGTTTTCATCATTATCGCATTATATCGGCTATAATCGTGTCAGCCCTTTGGGCTTTTTAACATAGTTATCATCAGCCATTTTTTATAATCGTGTCAGCCCTTTGGGCTTTTTAACATAGTTATCATCAGCCATTTTTTATAATCGTGTCAGCCCTTTGGGCTTTTTAACATAGTTATCATCAGCCATTTTTTATAATCGTGTCAGCCCTTTGGGCTTTTTAACATAGTTATCATCAGCCATTTTTTATAATCGTGTCAGCCCTTTGGGCTTTTTAACATAGTTATCATCAGCCATTTTTTATAATCGTGTCAGCCCTTTGGGCTTTTTAACATGTTATCATCAGCCGTTTTTTATAATCGTGTCAGCCCTTTGGGCTTTTTAACATGTTATCATCGAACCCAAACATCCTATAAAAACCCCAAAGGGGTGTAATGATTATAGCATTATCATCGAACCCAAACATCCTATAAAAACCCCGAAGGGGTGTAATGATTATATGGCAGGTACGTATTCACAACTCTACATCCAAGTGGTTTTCGCGGTAAAAGGCCGTCAAAACCTGCTTCAAAAGCCGTGGCGTGACGAAGTGTTCAAATACATGTCGGGCATTATCAAAGGGAAAAATCAAAAACCCATCATTGTCAATGGCGTAGCTGACCACGTACATCTTTTTATTGGACTAAGACCCTCCATCTCTATTTCGGAATTGGTCCGAGACGTAAAAAATAACTCAACGAATTTCATCAACGAGCAAAAATGGGTGAAAGGTAAATTTTCGTGGCAAGAAGGTTTTGGAAGCTTTTCCTATTCCCATTCTCACATTGACAACGTTTATAAATACATCCTGAATCAGGAAGAGCATCACCGTAAAAAGACCTTTAGAGAAGAATATTTAGAGTTTTTGCGAAAATTTGAGGTAGAATACGATGAGCAATATTTATTTGAATGGTATGATTAGATTTGAAGCAAAGCTGGCTATAATCATAGCGACCCTTTGGGTTTACAATCCCGAAGGGGTCTAATGATTATTATTACCACAAAACAACCAAATAAAACCCCAAAGGGGTGTAATGATTATACATTCATGCCCAGCCAAACCAACGAACAGGCCTTAGAATCGGCCATTGAAAAACGCCTCACGGGCACCTGTCTGGAAGACCTCAATACCAACGGTGTAGTTGGCAACGTAGCCGAGCGGGCCGAGCTGTATCGCGCTGGTAACGGGTATTACCTCGGCACTCCCCAAGACTTCAACGCCCAATATGCCATTGATGAGCTTCGGCTGTGGCATTTTTTGGAAACCACCCAAAAAGAAGAACTCGCCAAACTCCAAAAACATTCGGGCGGCGTTCCGTCTGACTGGAAACTCAAGATACTGGAGCGCATCGACCGCATGGTGAAGAAATACGGCCTCTTGCGCCTTCTCCGCAAAGGGCTGGAAGTGGAAGATGCGCATTTTACGATGCTCTATTCGCTGCCGTTGGCTTCCAGCAGTCAAGCCGTCAAAGAACGTTTTGAAAGCAACGAATTCAGCGTCACACGCCAAGTACGGTATTCGCTCACCAATCCCCGCGAAGAGATTGACATGGTGCTGTTTGTGAACGGGTTACCGCTCGTTACGATGGAACTCAAAAATCAATGGACGGGCCAAAATGCCAAAGTACACGGGCAAAACCAGTACCGAAACGAACGTGACATTACACAGCCACTTTTGCAGTTTGGGCGCTGCATGGTTCACTTCGCCGTCGATACCGACGAAGCCTACATGACCACCAAGCTCAACGGCAAAGACACCTTCTTTTTGCCCTTCAATCTGGGCCACAACCACGGCAAAGGCAATCCGCCCAATCCTTTTGGTCACAAAACGGCCTACCTTTGGGAGGTGTTCACCCGCCAAAGCCTTACCAATATCATTCAGCATTTTGTGCGCTTCGATGGCAAGGAGAGTGACCCTTTAGCAAAAAAATCGCTCTATTTTCCGCGTTATCACCAATTGGATGTCGTGCGCAAACTCATTCAGGATGCTTCCCAAAAAGGCGTAGGGCAAACCTATCTGATTCAGCATTCGGCAGGATCAGGAAAATCCAATTCGATTACGTGGGCAGCCTATCAACTCATCGAAACCTATCCTGAAAGCGATACCACGCCCGGCAGTCGGGGTGTGACTCATCCATTGTTTGATTCGGTGATTGTCGTTACCGACCGACGCCTATTGGACAAGCAGTTGCGGGAAAACATCAAAGAGTTTTCGGAAGTAAAAAACATCGTCGCACCGGCGTATTCTTCCAAAGAACTCAAAGAAAGTCTGGAAAACGGCAAACGCATCATCATTACCACCATTCAAAAGTTTCCGTTTATTGTGGACGGCATTGCCGACATGAGTAAGAAGCGATTTGCCGTCATCATCGACGAAGCCCACAGCAGTCAAAGCGGCACCACCGCCGACAACATGAACCGCGTCATGGGTAAAAAAGAACAGGAAGACGAAGAAGAAGACCCGCAGGAATTGATTTTGGCCGCCATGCGTACCCGCAAAATGCGCGGCAATGCGTCGTATATGGCTTTTACGGCTACCCCCAAAAACACTACATTAGAAAAATTCGGCGTCCGACAGAAGGATGGCAAGTTTAAGCCATTTCATGAATACACCATGAAACAAGCCATTGAAGAAGGATTCATTTTGGATGTCTTGGCCAATTATACCACCTACAAAAGTTATTATGAGATCGAAAAATCTATTGAGGACAATCCGCTGTTTGATACTTCCAAAGCCCAAAAGAAACTCAAAGCCTACGTAGAACGCCACGCACAGACCATTGCGACCAAAGCCGACATCATGCTTGACCACTTCATTACGAAAGTGGTCAATCCCAAAAAGCTGAAAGGCAAAGCCAAAGCCATGGTAGCTACCCAAAGCATCGAATCGGCCATTCGGTATTATTTTGCGCTCAAATCATTGCTCAACGACAGGGGCAGCCCTTTCAAAATTGCCATTGCGTTTTCGGGAAAGAAAACCATAGATGGTATAGAATACACAGAAGACAGCCTCAATGGATTTGCCGAAAAAGACACCCGCGATACATTCGATACCGACGACTATCGAATACTGGTGGTAGCCAACAAATACTTGACGGGTTTTGACCAACCCAAACTCACCGCCATGTATGTGGACAAAAAACTACAGGGTGTTTTGGCCGTTCAGGCACTATCACGCTTGAATCGTTCGGCCAACAAATTGGGCAAGAAAACGGAAGACTTGTTTGTCTTGGATTTTTTCAACTCCACCGACGAAATCAAAGCCGCCTTTGATCCTTTTTATACATCCACTACGTTGAGCAAAGCCACCGATGTAAATGTGCTGCACGATTTAAAAGGGCAGCTGGACGATGTGGGCGTCTACGAATGGGCAGAGGTAGAAGATTTTGTGGAGAAGTATTTCAAAGGCGTCAATGCGCAGCAGTTAAGTCCCCTCATTGACATAGCCGCCGACAGGTTCAATTCTGGTCTGGAACTGGAAGATACACAAAAGGCTGATTTTAAGATTAAGGCCAAGCAATTTGTGAAGATATACGCCCAGATGGCTTCTATTTTGCCTTATGAAGTCATCAAATGGGAAAAGCTGTTTTGGTTTTTGAAATTCCTCATTCCCAAGCTCATTATTATCGATCCCACTGCTGATGCCTTAGATGAACTGTTGAATTCGGTAGACCTTTCTACTTACGGCTTGGAACGGGTAAAACTCAATACCGCAATTGGTTTGGACGCTTCTGAAACGGAATTGGAGCCTCAAAATGCTAACCCAAGAGGGGTACATAGTAGTGATGTACAAGAAGATACGTTGGATTTAATCATAAAAAGTTTCAATGAACGATGGTTTCAAGGGTGGGATTTAACTCCTGAAGAACAAAGGGTGAAGTTTATCAGCCTCGCACAAAGCATCAAAGCCCACCCAGATTTCAAAGACAAATATTCTGAGAATCAGGATACCCAAAACCGAGAAATCGCGTTTAGGAAAATCTTTGACGAGGTCATGGCCAAGCAACGCAAAACGGAACTGGACTTATACCGTCTACTTTCAAAAGACGATGCTTTCAAAACAGCCATGCAGGATACTTTAAAAAGAATGATACGTCCTTAAGTGTAGCTGGAGAGAGTTCATTGCATCTTATTACTTTTAAAAATTCGTCTGCAATAGGTTCAAATTTCAATTAAACAAACTTAGAGCCTATTGCAGATTGCTCTTCCATGCCCATTGTTGTGGCCACTTCCGATACACTTCAATCAGAATTTACCATTTTCAGAACTTCTTTCTTAAAATCCGTATCATACATGCGGTGTTTTCGCTTTTGGGCTTGTCCAGAGCACACAAAATTCAAGAGACTTTTGTGTGCAGGAAAACCCAGCATTCTCAATCTCCTTCTCCTCAAAAGAACACCATATTTTGATGTGTAACAAGAGTAGCTTTAGCCAAAGGGTCTTTGGGTGCGCTATTTTTATCCCACTCTTTGGCCATCAGATGAATCTTAGTGGAGAAATAACGGCGTTCACCATTTAAGTAAGCCTGAATTTGGACCAATGCACGACCTTTTTTTGATACTTCTTGTTTACGATCAAACACAAGTTGGTACTTAACTTTCATTGTATGTTTGGCTTTAAAATGTGCACAAACATAAAGTTTGAAAGCTAAGAAAAACAGGTATCAAAAAAGTATCAAAAAATCTGTTATGATTTGGTAAAACATCGTAAAAAATCCTACCCTGACTTATGCCAAAAAAAAATTTTACGACTCTCATTCTCATTTGATTTTTTGCTCATCAAAAGGGAAAAACCAGCAGGCAGCCACAGACGGTATCAAAATAAAACAAGCGACCAAAGCTAAAAAGGTGCCTTTACAGCGTCGAAAAGGCCATAAAAACAAAAAAAGCCCAGATTTCTCTGAGCTTCCTAGCGGTCCGGACGGGACTCGAAGCGA
>VFQP010001500.1_pt1 | contig 30953 bp, 31 predicted proteins | sample 3512351 | NCBI WGS metagenome assembly VFQP01 (sample SAMN10412372, study PRJNA504923) | tailings metagenome | isolation source: Relicate 1 Philex TSF1 revegetated site | place: Philippines: Tuba, Benguet | collected 2017-08-29
GCGCTGAATGCACGATCGGCGCCCTGCGTTCGCGGGGCGTCCCGGGTCGGAGGCAGACATGGCGGATCTCGTCCCGTGGTCAACGGGGGGCCACGAAGATGCTTCGGGTTAGTGAGGAGGTGACAACGGGGAAGTCGCCCGAGTCCAAACGCTTCTGGCTTTGTTCAGAAAGCGGTTCACGGTCTGCAGCCCTATCGAGCGCGTCTGGCGGAGGTAGGGTCTTTCGATGTAAGTGCTGCTGTCAAAACCAGTAGGCAGGCGAGGGCGGCAAGTCCGAAGAAAGAATACTCGAGGCCGGCGATGGCGCCGACCCAGCCAGCTGCCGGATACGCGACCATCAGGATGGCATGGTCGAGCGCGTAGTGCGCAGCGTGCACAGTCTGCCTGCCTCCCTCAGGCCGCAAGCGGCCCACCATCAGCTTGACGGGAAGCTGGGTGAGGGTGGACGCTATGCCGATCGCTGCCCAGAGCGCGACCAAGGCCGGGAAGCTCGCCGCGAGAGGGCCCAGCAGCAACAGGACCACCACCACCATGCCTGAACGCTTCATCAACTCAATCTCGGTCATGCGCTGCATCAAGGTCGGGATGGCCAGCGCGGCCGCCATACCACCCCCGCCATACGCCGCGAGGGCCAACCCGACGAATACGCCGTCAAGTTCAAGGATGCCGCGGACAAGGGCGACGGTGTTGACGACGATCATGGCCGAGACAGTGATCCCGGCGGCGCTGAGAACCAGCGCGGCGCGTAGCGCTCGGTCGGCCAACAGCAGCCGCAGGCTGCGGCCGAAGCGGAGTGTCGGGTCGCCGGTCGCTTGGTGTCCCGACGGAAACCTGACACCACGCATCGCGAGCATGGCCAGCCCTAGGAGTGCGGCGCAGGCTACGAAGGTGTCGTGCGGAGCGATGACCGCCAGCAGCACCGCCGCCAGCAGCGGACTCAGCAGGGTCTCCGCCTCGTAGGCGATACGCGACTTTGCGATAGCGCGTGCAAAGTCGTCGTCGTCGGGCAGCATTTCGTCGACCGTCGCGATGTAGACAGCCGCAGCGACGGCGGCACCGACCTGGAACGTGCCGATCAACAGCCAGACGTGCCATGCGGCGCTGACAAATGGTAAGGCGAGCAGCGTGGCAACCCGAGTCAGGCTCATGGCGGCGAGGACTGACCCACGCGGCAGGCCGACGACGAGACTTGTAGCGAGCGGACCTATCGTGACGTTGACCAGCATCTTGACCGCGAGCGCCGTGCCGAGGACTGCGCCCGCATCCTCACCAGCAAGCTCATATGCAAGCAAAGACAGCGCCACTGTGGCAACGCCGGTTGCGACGAGGGCGAGCGCCTGTGAGGCGAACAGGCGCTCGTAGGAGGCCATGTCAGGCGCTGACGCTGAACTCATGATCGCAATTCACGGTGATCACCGCCACGATCAGCACCGAGGCGGCAATTTCGGCGCGGAATCGAGTAGGGCGCCGGGTTTACTTGGACCTCAGACCGGTAGGGCTAGCACGACGCCGCAAACCGCCACTGCCGCGCCGGCGAACCGCGCCGCGACATTGGGGGACGCGCGACCGACTATCGCGCCGAACGCCAAGAGCAGACCGGTCGATACTGTGAAGCCGAGCATATATCCGGGGAGCGAGCCGGAGAGCGGCGCCTCGGCACCGTGCGCGGCCCCATGGAACAGCGCGAAGAAGCCCGCCGCCGCCAGACCTGCGGCTACCGGCAGGGTGATGCCACAAGCGGCCAACGCCCCAAGGCACACGACAGAGAGCAGGATCAGCGTCTCGACGAGCGGCAACTCGACTCCGGCGGCGGCGAGACCCGCGCCTGCGAGCATTGCGGCAAGGAAGGCCAGCGGCAGCAACCACGGGGCGCGCCCGCCCATCAACCCTGCCAGCAGGCCGGCGGCGCCAATCGCAAGCAGATGGTCGATCCCGGTAAGCGGATGGAGCAGTCCGCTGGCGAGACCAGATCCCTCTCCGTGGCCAGTGTGAGCGAAAGCGAAGGCGGGGACGAACGTGGCAGTGAGAGCCGCGAGGATGCGCATCAGATTTTTCCTTTTTTGAATGCTTCAGGTTTTTTGGGCGAGCGGTAGCCTCGAACTGCCGCTCTCATCGAGCAACGCGCGGACCGCAGCGAGGTCCAGCCGCTCGATCTGGGCACCGTCGTGAAACACGAATACGAGCTTGCGCCGGCGCGACACCAAGCGCGCGGGCAGTGGATCATAGCGCACGGCGCCGCCGCCGATCAGCGGTGAGACCGACCCGATGTCGGCGGCGAGTTCAGTCTCCACGCGCAGGAGATGCAGCCGACGTCCTGCACCGTCAACGCCGACGAAGGGGATGCGTGCCATACGCAGGAAACTGGTCGGATCGGAGCACTGCTCAAAACCTTCGACGAAGGCGGCCTCGACCAAGTCGAGATCGCGTTCAGTTGGGTTTAGGGCTTCGGGCTGCTCGCGCTCCGCCTCGTGCGCAATCTGCCACTGGACGGCATTGGGCCGGTTGTGGCCCAGTCTGACGCCCTCGTCATGGAAGTGGTGATGGTCGCCGTGGTGATGATGAAAGACATGGTCATGCATGGCGCACCCCCCTTCAAAATTTGACTGGCTTGTCGATCATCGACCGGTGCGCCCCCATCTTGCCATGCGCAACAACAGAACCCAGCACGTCCACAATCACACGCGTACCGAGCAGGGCTGTGATGTCGGATGTGTCGTAGCACGGCGCGATTTCGACCACTTCGAGTCCACAGATGCCCTGAGCCGCTACGAGACCAAGGATGCGCAGCGCCTCGCGGGGCAAGAAGCCACCAGGTTCAGGCCAGCCAGTGCCAGGGACGAAGCCGCAGTCGACGCAGTCGATGTCGAAAGATAAGTAGACCGCGTCGGTCCCGTCCCATGCCAGGTCCAGCGCGATCTCGGCGGTTTTTTCGGGGCCGAGCTTCTCGATGTCGTCAATGGTCAGGACGTTGGACTCGCGCTTACGGACCTCTTCAGTCGCCTTGCGAGGCACTTGCCAGCCGCCGATGCCGAGCTGCACCAGATTGCGGGCCGAGACGTTGGGCAGGTTGGTTGCCCAGTACCATGGCGTGTTGTGCATCCGCTCGTCCATGTCCTTCGCCTGCATGTCGATGTGCCGGTCGAAGTGGATGATGCCGATCTTCTTCGAGGTGCATTCGGCGATGCCGCGCACGCAGGGAAATCCAATGGAGTGATCACCGCCGATGATGATGGGCAGCGCGCCCGAAGAAAAGACGTGGCTTACGCCTTTGGTGATCTGGTCGAAGCTCTTTTCAAGGTTGCCCGGGATGGCGAACACGTCGCCGGCGTCGCAGAGCGTCATCTGCTCGCGCAGGTCGACGCCGGTCTCGTAGTTGTAAGGAGTATATAGCCCCGAGATGCGCCGCACACCCTGCGGACCGAAGCGGGAGCCGGGGCGGTAGGTTGCCCCTCCGTCGAACGGCACGCCCATAATCGCGGCGTCATACTTGCCGACGTCGCGGATGTTTTCACAGTAGGGAGCCTTCAGGAAGGTGTTGATGCCGGCGAAGTGCGGCTTCTCGCCCCGCGAAAAGGTTGGGATCGAGCGGTCCTCGAGGCAGTCAGCGCCGGGGAGCCCCATCTCCAGAGCCCATTTCATCTCTCGATCCCAGCCCTCTGAAGAAAGTCGGCCTTCCTTGTCGATCGCTTTCCAGCCCTGCGTCTCAAGCTTATTGAAGTCGGGGTGATGCCGGCGAAGCCTGTCCCGGCCGGGGTGGAGCCCAGCGCGCCGGCTGCTCCTTGAACACAGATCTCTCATTGTTGCTTGCCCTCTTTCAAAGATTGTGTGTTGCGCGGCAACATTCTGCAAAACCTTAGGCACGTTTCCTCAAGCAGCACGAAGCGGTCTCGTCGCCGCGCAGCCAAAGAAGCACGACCCCACCAAACGCTCCTTGTCTGGCGCAATCTTGGCAGCGCTCATCGCGCTCCGTGGTCAAACTGTGCGGTTCGCCGTGAGCAAGGCTATCCGCTTCCCGACAAGTCCGAGGTGAGGGATCCGGCGCACTCGCAGATTGACACTCGGCGCCGGCTGATGCGAAAATTCGCTAGTCGACTTATCTGCGACAAAATATTCTCGTCGCATTGCTGAATTCCATTCTTGGGGACGCGCTTGACGGACAAGTCGCATCACTGGTTTTCTCGCGGCTACATTTCACTTCGCTCACGGGGGGAGGAGCAGGACAGCGATTTCTCGGCGGAGTTTCGCGCTATGAGTGCTGGATCGCACCGCTCCCGAATGACCAGCGTAGACAGCGCGCACATGCGCGTGATGGAGGTCTCGGACCAAGGCGGCACCGAGATGCTGGGCGCCGTTGCGGATGACGCGCTTGTGGCAGCCTTCCTTTGGGGTGACGGGGTTGACGTGGGCGACGTCCGCCACGACGCGCCGGCTTTAATGGTGCTCGGCCCAGGAACAACGATCCGCGCCAGACAACCAGGTAAACACCGCTATCTGCGTATCGGCGTACGCGGACAGGCGCTTGAGGCGCTGCGAGGCGGCCGCTGCAGTGTCGACGCGCTTAAGTTGCTCTCGCCGGGCGTGCATCGTCCTCGCGTTCCTGCAGCCGCCGAGCGCAGGCTGCAGGAGCGTATTCGGCTGACAACCGCCTTCGCTGTTCTGTCCGCAGCTCGTGGGCAGGATAATAGTGCGGCCATGGCCGTTGCAGTTCAGGAGACTGGCGCTGCGTTGTCGGAGCTTTTCGCCGAGGCGCAGATCGATCGGCGTCCAATCACGCCGCACAACCGCCGGCGACTCGTGGAAAGCGCGCTCGACCTGTTCGGCATCCATGCGGAGGAGCCTGTCTCGGTCGCCTCCGTATGCGCGAAGCTGGACATCGATGAGCGCGCGCTGCAGCGGGCATTCTCGGAGACGCTAGGAGTCAGCCCGCGCGCGTACGAGCGCGAGCGTCGGTTGCGGGCCGTCCACGGCGCCATAATCGCGGAGGGCGATCGGCGCTCGATCACCGACATCGCAATGAGCTTTGGATTCTGGCATCTCGGTCGTTTCTCGGCGGCTTATGCGGCGCGCTACGGGTGTTCGCCGTCCGAATCCCGCCGCCGGTTCTGGACCGCGCCGTTCACCGACAGTTCCCCCGCATTAAGGACCGGCGCGCGGGGACGCCCGATCGACGACTGCGATGCCGCGATTCGATGAACGGGAGCCCGTCAGCGGGCCGTTGGCCCTACACGAGCTAAAATTGCGATGTTACGTTCCTTTCTGCGCTCAACTGGAGAATTCCGACATGTGCCAACGCTGTGTCGCTCTGCCCGCCTTGAGCTCATTGGCAAGCCCGTTGTCGCGCCGTAAAGCGCTTCGATATGCTGCAGGCGGCGTGGTGGCGATAGGACTACCTTGGTTTCCGGCCGGCCGAGCGACGGCGCAGGCAGCTAACGTGGTTCGCGCGCCCTACGGTTCGGGCATCTGCAGTCTGGGGCTGTTTCTTGCTCATGCCGATCAGCTTGCGGCGGCGGAGGGCGTAACCCTAGAACTGATCCCCACCGCAACTTTCGCCGACCACATCACCATGGTTGGGGCCGGTGTCGTCGACATCAGTATCACTCCCTACACCAGCGCGATCGCGCTTCACGAGCGCGGCGCGCCGATCCGCATTGTCGCAGGCGGCGGGGTCGAGGGCTGCGGGCTCGTCGCCCGACCCGGCTTCGACACCCCGGAGCGGCTGCGAGGCGCCACTCTCGGCACTTTCCAAATGGACAGCTTGGAGGTGCTGGCGTTTGACTGGATGCGCGCGAAAGGGCTCAGCCCCCAAGATGTGCGGTTACGCTACATGGGCTCGACGCCGGAGGCAGTAGAGGCCTTCAAGGCCGGCGCGCTGGACTGGATCAGCACTGTAGAGCCGTACGTAACCGCCCTACTGAACGACGTGCCCGGTTCGCATCTCCTTTCGGACGGGCGGGACATCTATGGACCAGGCTATTGCGACTGCGTCTTGACGGCACAGATCGACATTATTGAGCGCAGGCCTGATGCGGTCATGGCGATGATCGCCGCGCTGATGCACGCCCAACGCGCCCACGAGAGCGAGCGCGAGACCGTGCTCGGTAAGCTGGTCGGCCGCTACTATAAGACCTCGCTCGACAACCTCCACATCGCCTCGGCCAGGCAGCGTGTGCAAGTTGACCAGCGGGACCAAGCCGAGTTCATAATGGCGCGCAGTGAAAGCCTCGTCGCAATGGGGTATTTGCCACGTTCACCGCGACGCGACCTTATGGACTGGTCGCTGCTGGAGCGGAGTATCGCGGCCAATCGCCCCCTGTGGGAAAGTCTGGAACTGAGGTCCACCGGCTGACGGGAGCCGAACTCAGGGTTGGAAGACGATGCTGCGGATCGGCAGCAGCAGCGCCTGAGCGCGGATCACGATGGCATTCGCGACGCCCATGGTGTCCACCGTCGACATCAGGAACGCTTCAAAGCCTTCGAACTTTCCGTCTTCTATTTCGTTTTCGTGATTGCTGTAGGACACGCCGATGCAGGTGGAGCCACGCGGGACTTCCTCGCCCGTCTTGTCCGGGAACACCGGCTCGAGGAATACCAGTATGCTTCCCGGCCGTGTTCGGTCGTCGAGATCGGCGAGAAAATCTGTGGGCCGGATCTGGCCTGTGGCGATGGCCTCCTGCTTCTCCACGATCCGCATTGGAACGACCGTGAGCGGCAGGGCGGGACAGGTGATCTCTGTAACCATGCCGACCTGCACGACCTGGCTGGCGATTTGGGGAAAGGAGGCAACGAAACCCACGCGACCGGAGTCCTCGGGAATGAGGATGCCCGCCGGCCGAAGGACTGGATTCACGATGTCGCCGACACGCAGAGCGAACTGTGTGACCGTGCCGTCCGTGCCGGCGAACACGGTCGACTGTGCGATCTCAACCTCGGCCTGCGCGAGCTCCGCCTCGGCGCGCGCCCGTTCGGCGGGTAAGCGGCGCGCGATCCGCGTTTCGATCACCGAGCGCCGTGCGCGCGCCGCCTCCAGCGCGCCTTCGCGGTTGTCGACCGTTGCGCGTAGGCGTTCAATCTCCTGCGCGCTGACGTTCGCGGGATTGCGAGCGAAAACCTCCTCGCGCCGCGCGAGATCGTCGCGCGCCTCGCGCAACGTGGCCTCGACGCTGGCGATGTCGCCGAGCGCAACGTCAACCTCCGCCTCTGCCTCGGCGAGCGCTGCGTCGATCTCGGCGATGCGCAGTCGTGCGGTCGCCGCCGCCGCCTCCTGCCGATCGGTATCGAGACGGAAGATCGGCGCGCCCGCCGCGACCCGCTGATTATTTGCGACGTGCACCTCGGCCACGCGACCCGCCCGGTCAGAGATGATCGTCACCGTGCGAAACGCAGCGACCACGTTGTTCATCCCGGGGTGGAAATAGAAGATGACCGTCGCGAGCGTAATCGCGAGTGCCGCGCAGCTGACGATGCCCCAGCGGAGTTCGTACCAGACGCTGTAGATCGTGATTTCGTGGCCGATCCGCTTTCCTTGCACATAGCGACGGAAGAGGTAATCCGGCAACAGAGTGACCATCGCGCTCAGCAGCAGTTCCGGCATCGCTTACTCCTCCGACTCGCGGCGCGCGCGAACACTTGCCGCTATGTCACGCAAGGGCGTCACGATGTCGGGAACGCGAACCACAGCCAGCACAAGTGCCGCGAGCCAGAGGTAGTTGTTGAAGGTGATCAGCGAAAGAAGTCCGAGAATGGCGACAAGCTGGATCTGCGACTTGTTCGCCCCGTGGGCCAGCCGATCCGGCCAGCCACGGAAAGTTAGGGACAGCGTGCCCAGCACAACGATTGTAACCGCCAGAATCACGCCCACGGCGATAAAGACGATGTCGGTTTCGTCCGGCGCCGCGATGAAGAACGGCAGCGGGTCGGGCCGTGTAAGGTGCGCGGTCTCATTCATAGTGCGGAGGGGCCTCCGGCTGAATCGAACTGGACGGCGCCGTGCCGCCCTCGCGCAACGCGAATCGCTCAGCGGTTTAGACGCATGACAACTCCGTCTCCTGTGCGCTAAGAATGCTTATGCGTCGTTCCTGCACTATCCACTTCCCGACGACAGGTTCGGCCTCTCGGCGGCAGCGCCAGCCGGGAGTAAGGTATCCATCCGAATGAACGCAGCCGGCGACCACCGCCTGTTGGTTCGTGCGCCGGGCAGTCGGGCGCGCATTGTGCAGAGCGTTGCATGGGCGCTGCTGTCCATCGGCCTCTTTGCGGGAGCATGGGAGTTCGCGTGGTTCATCGGCTTGGCCGATCCGCGCCTGCTGCCGCCGCCGCATGTCTTCCTCGGCGACGCCGCAACACATGCGCGACAGTTCGATACTGCGGCCCGGTGGCGGATCGGCTCAGACCCCGCTGGCGGAATGGGCCCGGCGGGCGCGGTGGTGACGGCTGTCGGCGGCACAGTCGGCCGCGTGCTTGCGGGCGTGATCCTCGCCGCAGCAGCGTCGCTCGCCGTAGGCATGGCAATGCGATACTGGCAGTTCATCGGGCGCCTGACCTTGCCAACGATCAAGCTGTTGGCGTCCGTCTCACCGGTCGCTTGGTTGCCCGTCGCCATCTTCACCCTGGGCGTAGGCGACGGTTCGGCTGTGTTCATGGTGTTCATCACAATGTTCTTCATCATGACGCTTGCCACGATTAGCCTAATCGATGCCGTGGAACGCGCACGCATCGAGACAGCAATGATGCTTGGCGCGACGCGGGCACAGGTTCTGCTCCGCGTCATCCTGCCCTCGATCCTGCCCGGGCTTTTTGTCGTGCTGCGCCTCAACTTCTTCGCGGCATGGATGGTGGTGCTTTTCGCGGAGGCAACCGGCGTGGATTATGGCCTCGGCCAGGTGATCATGCTGGCCCGCAACACCTTCAATCCTGGCCTCGTGTTCTTCACCATGACGATTATGGGCTTGATCGGGCTGCTTTCTGACGCGGCGCTTCGCGCCGCGCAGCGCCATCTCATCCGGTGGACGGGAGAATCTGCGCTTGGACGACCCCACGAGCACTGAAGCGGGCGCGCAGCCGGAGCAGATCTCCGTCCTCTCATGCCGCGCCATCCGAAAGACTTGGCCGTCCGGCGGCGGCGTCGCGACTCCTGCGCTAGACAGCGTTGATCTGGACGTCGGCGCGGGTGAAAGCGTCGCGATACTCGGACCGTCTGGTTGCGGCAAGACCACCCTACTTCGCATCTTCGCCGGTCTCGACGCGCCCGATGGAGGATGGGTCACGGCAAGGGGCGCGGCGATCAGCGGTCCCTCGCCCGATCGGCCGCTGGTCTTCCAACAGCCGACACTGTTTCCGTGGCTGAACGTCTGGGAGAACATCAGTTTCGGGCTGGGTCTAAAGGGTGTCGCGCGCGGTGAGCGACGCAGCGTGGCGCAGGCGTTGCTTTCTGCGTGCGGGCTGCCCGACGTGGCGGATCGTCACCCAGAAGTCCTTTCGCTGGGGATGCGCCAGCGGGTCGCCGTGGTTCGCGCGCTGGCCATCCACCCCCCCCTCTTGCTTCTCGACGAGCCATTCGCCGCGCTGGACGTCCAGACTCGCCGCCGGATGCAGGGCTTTCTTCGCCAGATCCAGAGGACATCGGGTGCGGCGGTCGTGCTCGTGACGCATGACATTGAGGAAGCGCTCGCCGTGTGCGACCGCATCGTTCTACTGTCCGCCCGACCCGGGCGCGTACTGCTTGAAGCACCGGGTACAGGTCCGCGCGCGCGTTTCCAGGGACGGCCGGACGCGAGATCGAGGAACGAATTGGAAAGGTTGCTGAGCGAAGAGGCGGACAGGGCCTTTGCCCAGGACGTAGCCCGCCTTTAGAAAGGTGGTGCTCCCTGAAGTAGGCTGCTGCCCGACGGTGAAGGAGTTTCCGAAGTCGGATTTACCGCTCATGGCGCCTCACTCCAAATGCAGCGGATGCGACGGGCCGACCCGGCACCGCTGCTGTCGTGCCGGGAGGCGGGTGTTCAGCTTGGTCGCGTGGTGGGCCGGGCCGATCCGAACTCAGGCCGCCTGCGCCTTGGCGAAGACGTTCAGGCCCTGGCCGGTCTCAAGGTAGGACTTCAGGCTCGACAGCACGAGAGGCCAGCCGCGGCTGACGCCCTCTTCCATGCCACTGCCCCGGATGAGATCGTCATGGGTAACGGTGAGCTTCACCATGCCGCCCTCGTAGGGCACGATGTCGAATGTAACCCGGCTCCAGGTCGTAGGCTTGTCTTCGTCGTCGCGTCCCGCCCAGCCGAGGACGAGGCGCGTAGGCGGGCTATGCTCGATGACGCGGCCGACGATGTTCACCGTTCCGGTGGCGTCGTTGCGGACATGTTCCCAGCGCGAACCCGGCTGCCAGTCCGAGACATTGGCGTGACCCCAGTAGCGGCTGGAGATGTCGGCGCTGGTGATCGCCTCGAACACCTTCTCCGGGGTTGAGACGATGAAGGTGACATAGACGAAGCGGGTGCGGTCCTCGGTCATTCGGGCTCTCCTTCGAGGCTGGTCTTGAGGTCGTGCAGGAGCGTGAGGCGCCGGACCTCGAACTTGCGGACCCAGCGTGCGTAGATGTCGTGGAGCGGAACGGGGTTGATGTAATGGAGCTTCTCGCGGCCGCGGCGGAGCGTGCTGACGAGGTTCGCCTCTTCCAGCAGGCCCAAATGCTGGGTCACGGACTGACGGGTCATGCCCATGTCGTCGCAGAGCTGGCCGAGGGTCTGGCCGTTCCTGTCGTGCAGACGATCGAGAAGCCGCCGCCGTGCGGGATCGGCCAGGGCCCTGAACACCTTGTCGTCATCCATGCGCCTCCTCCGGCTGCAGCGATCGGCATGCATAATGCAGGTATTCGACTGCATGTCAATCGTGCAAGTAAATGCCTGCGTGTCTGGGAGCCGATGCGGCATATCTGCTCAGTGGACGCGACGGCCTCGTGGTCGATTTCCCGGTGCGTCCCCATTGGTTGACGAACCTCCCCCCGATTGTCGAAATCCTGCCCGCTCGAGTGTCATCCCGTCAGAAGCCGCCATTCCGGCGCCTTCCCTGACCTGAAGGAGACACCGATGTCTGCCCTGTCCCTCCCCTCCCGCGGCCCGCGCTCCCCGCTCTGGCTCTCGATCGCCGCGCTCGGCGGCGTGGCCTGGAACCTCTTCGGCGCCGTCCAGTTTGCCGGCTCCGTCACCGCCACCGCCGACAGGCTCGTCGCCGCGGGCCTCACACCTGAACAGGCCGCCGTCATGACGGGCTACCCCGTGTGGATGACGCTCGCCTTCGCCATCGGCGTCGCGGGCGGACTTGCAGGAAGCGTTCTCCTGCTCCTTCGCCGCCCCCTCGCGCGGCCGGTGCTTGCCGCGTCCCTCTTGGCCTACGTCGCACTCTGGATCGGCGACGCCGTCCACGGCGTCTTCGCGGCCATGGGCGCGCCGCAGGTCGTCATCCTCACGACCGTCGTCGCCATCGCGGCCGTGCTCTTCGCACTCAGCCGCCATCCTGCCGCGCGCGCCTGACACTTGCCCGTGCTAATCCATCCCGACAGGAGACATCCCATGCAGTTCATGCTGATTCTGAACGAGACGCCGGAAGACTTCGCCCGCCGCGCCGATCCGGCCCAGGCGGACGACTACTGGGGCGGCTGGACCGCCTTCATCGGCGCCATGGCGCGGGCCGGCGTCATCGTGAAGGGCGATGGCCTCCAGGGCCCCGCCATGGCCACCACGCTGCGCATCCGCGACGGCAAGCGCCGGGTTGAGGACGGCCCCTTCGCGGACACCAAGGAACAGCTCGGCGGCTACTTCGTGATCGAGGTTCCCGACCTCGACACCGCGCTCGACTGGGCGGCGCGGGCGCCCTCGGCCTACACCGCCTCGGTCGAGGTGCGGCCAATCCTGCCCATGCCCGCGCCGCCCGCGTGACCGCGGGACCGGACACAGGCGACGCGGCCCGGATCGCCGAGGAGGCGGCCCGGGCCAGCTACGGCAAGCTTGTCGCGATCCTCGCACACCGCACGCGCGACATCGCGTCGGCGGAGGATGCACTGTCTGAGGCGCTCCTCGCCGCGCTCGCGGCGTGGCCGCGGCGGGGGGTGCCCGCGAACCCGGAGGCCTGGCTCCTCACCGCCGCCCGGAACCGGCTGAAGAACGCCGCTCGGGCCGGGCAGGTGCGCCGCGCGGCCGAACCCGAGATCGCGCTGCGCGCCCTTCCCGAGGATGGCGACGAGGGTCTTCCCGATCCCCGCCTGCGCCTTCTCTTCGTCTGCGCGCACCCCGCGATCGACCCGGCGGCGCGCACGCCACTCATGCTTCAGACCGTCCTTGGGATCGACGCAGCCCGCATTGCGCAGGCCTTCCTTGCCGAACCCGCCGCCATGTCCCAGCGGCTCGTCCGCGCCAAGGCGCGCATCCGCGATGCGGGGCTCAGGTTCGAGCTGCCGGAGCCGGAAGACCTCGCGGAGCGACTCGCCGCCGTGCTCGACGCCGTCTACGCCGCCTTCGGGCGGGGCTGGGACGACCTCGAGCGCCCCGAGGCTCCGGACTCCCTGACGCGCGAGGCGATCTGGCTCGCCCGTCTCCTCGTCGCGCTGATGCCCGAGGAACCGGAGCCCAAGGGCCTCCTCGCACTCATGCTCTACTGCACGGCTCGCCGCGCGGCCCGACGCGACGCCGCCGGCGCCTTCGTCCCGCTCGACCGGCAGGACGCGCGGCTGTGGGACCGCACCATGATCGTGGAGGCCGAGGGGCTCCTGACCCGCGCCGCGCAGGCCGGACGCTTCGGGCGGTTCCAGTGCGAGGCGGCGATCCAGTCGGTGCATGTCCAGCGTCCGATCACCGGGCGGCTGAACCTCGACGCGCTGGCGACGCTCTACGATCTTCTCGTCCGGCACACCGACGGCATCGGCGCCCGGATCGGTCGGGCGGTGGTGAGGGCCGAACGGGGCGACGCGGCCGGCGCGCTTGCCGACCTCGACGCGCTGGCACCCGACCGGGTGGCGCGACACCAGCCCTACTGGGTCGCCCGTGCGCGTGTCGCCGCGCAGGCCGGACGAGTGGATGACGCAGAAGCCAGCCTCGGGACGGCGCTGTCCCTGACGGAGGACCCGGCGGTGCGGGCGCATCTCCGGGGCCTGGTAAGCAATCTCAGAGGCGTCCAACTCTGAAGCAGGGTGTGGAGAGGCCAGCCCGGAGCTTGTTTGTTACTCCATCCATGAGGACATGACCTCCTGGCACGATTGACCTTCAGGCAGTTTTTGGCACTGGCGGTCCGCGACCTCTCGTCCCGCTAGTGAAGGCGCCTTAAGGCAACCGCCGACGTGATCTGGAAGCACGCGCCGTTGTTTCCACACAAACGTTAGCCGATACCGCTGGTCGGATTGAAAATCCGCGTGTCGGTGGTTCGATTCCGCCCCCGGGCACCACTCTCGCCCCCTCAGCCGCGCAATCTCCACCGGCCTTCGCCCGGTCAACCGCCGATGCGCCCGCCCAGCTCGTCCTCGACGTGGACGCGCAGGATCTGGGCCATCTCGGTCTCGGCGACGAAGCCCAGCTCGCGCGCACGGGCCGCGTCGAAATCCGCCGCCCAGCCCGCGACGATGCGTGCGATGAGCGGGTCGGTCGTGCGGCGGATGAGCGCCACGGCCTCCGCTCCGCCCACGTCCCGCAGCGCGGCGATCTGGTCGCCGACGGAGGCCGACAGCCCCGGCATCGTCATCGCGCGGCGGTGATCGAGGCCAGAGGTATCCAGCGTCGCCGCGTGGAGGAAGAAACCGACCGCCGCGCGGGGGCTCGCGAAGTAGTGGCGCGTGGTCTCGGGGACGGGCAGGTCCGCGGCCAGGCCCGCCAGCGGCTCGCGCAGGATGCCCGAGAAGAAGCCCGACGCGGCGCGGTTCGGCGCGCCCGGGCGCACGCAGATCGTGGGCAGCCGCAGGGACAGCCCGTCGATCATCCCCTTCCGGGTGAGGTCGTTCACGAGAAGCTCGGTCATCAGCTTCTGGGTGCCGTAGCTCGTCGCCGGCTGCGGGGCGAAGTCGTCGGGGATGCGCGCGGGGAACGGCGGGCCGAAGACCGCCATGGACGAGGCGAAGACCACCCGCGGGCACCAGTCGCCCACCGCCCGGATCGCGTCGAACAGCGCGCGGCTGCCGTCGAGGTTCACGCGGTACCCCTTGTCGAAGTCCACCTCGGCCTCGCCCGAGACGACGGCGGCGAGGTGCACGATGACGTCGGGCCGCCCCGCCACCAGCCGGGCGGGGACGCCGGGGGCCGACAGGTCGGCGGCCTCGGCCATCACGCGACCCGGCAGGCCTGGCGGCTCGGGCGGAACCGTCACGTCCACGAGATGGAGCGCCCCGATCGCCCGCCCGCCGAGCGTCCCGTCCGCGGCCAGCCGCGCCGCGAGCTTGCGGCCGATCATCCCGGCCGCCCCGATCACCAGTATCCTCACGTCGTCCCTCCCCGGTCGCACCAGCGCAGTCCTCCCATTGTCTAGCGCCGACCGCGGGCCGAGGTAAGGCCCGCATCGGCACATGGCCCGCACGTTGACAAGGAAGCTCGCCCTCCACTACAGGCGAAATCACAGGACCGCACCGGGACCCACGCCCGCGGTCGGGGAGGAGTCTTGAACGCCATCCGCCGGATCGGGCGCCAGCCGGCGCGAAGGGAGCTCCGGACGGTGGCCGACGCGTCGTCGCGCCGCATCCTGCCCGTCAGCCCTCCGACCGCACGCCGTCGCTGAGGTCCCGATGCCCCGCCTCCTACCCGCAGCACGGCTTGGCCTTCTCCTGATGGCTCTCGGCATCGCGCTCTTCGCGCTCAACGACGCGATGGGCAAGTGGCTCGTGGCCAGTCACTCGGTGGGCCAGGTCCTCCTGATCCGGAGCCTCGCGGCACTCGTTGTGCTGGCGCCGTTCCTGTGGAGCTTCGGCCTGCGGCGGCTCTTCTCGGTGGAGCGACCAGGCCTCCAGGCTCTCCGGGCGGCCTTCGCGACCGTAGAGGTCTACTGCTTCTATCTCGCCGTGCGCGACCTGCCGCTCGCCGACGTGATGACCTTCTGGCTCGCGGCGCCGATCTACGTGGCGGCGCTGTCGCCGTTCGTTCTGGGCGAACGGGTGGGGCTGCGGCGCTGGATCGCCATCGGGCTGGGCTTTGCCGGGGTGCTGGTCGCGCTGTCGCCCTCGGGGGAGGTCTCGGCCACGGCGACGGCCGCCTCCGTGGTCGGATCCGCCTGCTTCGCCGCCATGGTGATGACCGGCCGCACCCTGCGCGGGACGCCCGACACGGCGCTCGTCTTCTGGCAGCTGATGGGTGCGATGGTGGCGGGCGCCCTGACGGCCCCCTTCGCGTGGACGCAACCGTCGGGCGTGGACTGGGCGCTCCTGTCGCTGCTGGGCGTCGTGGCGATGCTGGCGCACATCTGCGTGACGCGGGCGCTCAAGCTCGCGGACGCCGCGCTGGTCGCGCCGCTCCAGTACACGATCCTGCCCTGGGCGATCCTCCTCGGCTGGCTCTTCTTCGGCGACGTCCCCGGCCCCGCCATGGTGGCGGGGGGGCTGATCATCGTGGTGGCGGGGCTCGTGCTGCTCCTGCCCGAACGCAAGGACGACGGGCAGCCGGGCGGCGGCCTCCTGCGCCGCATCCGGCGGGCGCGCTGAGCGCCGCCGTCAGGCGCTCCTCTCCCGCCCTCCCGCCGCCCCCTTGCGCGCCGCCCGGCAGCGGTCCGAACAGTAGCGCACCTCGTCCCAGACCTTCGCCCACTTCTTCCGCCAGACGAAGGGCCGCCCGCAGGTCGCGCAGACCTTCTGCGGCAGGTCGGTCTTCTTCACTCCCTTCGGCATCTCAGAGGTCGAGGCTCATCTGCCGCGCATCGCCCTTCGGCCGCTTCTCCCGGTCGTTGACGAAGCGCGCGTCCTTCCGGCTCGCGTGCTTCTCCACGATCCGCCCCGCCTCCGCCCGGAACGCCTCGCCCCGCCGCACGCCCCAGACCGCATCACGCGCCGCCCGCGCGGCTTCGGCCACATCGACAACCGGGGGCGGATAGCGGAGCCGCCCGGCCCCTTCCCAGAGCCACGGCTCCTGCAGAAACCGCTCCGGCACCTCGGCAAGCTCCGGCACCCAGGCCCGTGTGAACGCCCCCGACGGATCCTGATCCCGTCCTTGCTTCACCGGATTGTAGATCCTGACCGTGTTCATCCCCGTCGTCCCCGACTGCATCTGCACCTGCGGCCAGTGGATGCCCGGCTCGTAGTCGGTGAACATCCGCGCCAGATGCGGCCCCGTGGCCCGCCAGTCGAGCCAGAGGTGATAGGACGCCACCGCCACCAGCATCGACCGCATCCGGAAATTGAGCCACCCCGTGGCCCGAAGATACCGCATGCAGGCGTCCACGAACGGCAGCCCCGTCTCTCCCGCCTCCCACGCCGCCAGCCGCTGGGCGTCGGGCTCCCGCGGCCTCAGCTCCTCGTAATCGGGATGAAGGCACCGCACCTCGATCTCGGGCTCGTCCTCCAGCTTCTGCATGAAGTGGTCCCGCCACGCGAGCCGCGCCTGGAACGACTTCAGGCTTCCGCCCCATCCCTCCCGCGTGCCCCTGACGGCGCGCTGGCGCACTCCCGCCGCCTGCGCCGCCTCCCGCACCGACAACGTGCCGAGGGCCAGGTGCGGCGACAGCCGCGAGCACGCCGTCTCGCCCTCGACCGGCGTCGACATCGCGCGCCGGTAGTCCTGCCCGCGCTCGGACAGGAACGAGGCGAGCAGCCGCTCCGCCTCCCCGCGCCCGCCCCGCTGGCGGGCGGTGCAGCCGTCCGGCGCAAGTCCCAGGTCGCCCGCCGTGGGGATCGCCCCCGCCTCCTCCGCCACCGCGTCGACCGCGCGCGGCACGGCCACGCGCGCGCCAAAGATGAACCCGTCCCGCGCCTTCCCCCAACCATCCCGCGACGCGAGCCGCCGCACGACGCCTGACTGCGGCAACTCCGTCCACCGCACGCCCGCGTCGCGCGCCCAGGCCGCGACCCGCCTGTCCCGTGCATAGGTCCAGAGGTTCCCCGTCTCCTCATGGCTCACGAGGTCCGTCGCGCCATGCGCGCGCCGCAGCCCCTCCAGCACCGCGACCGCGTCGCCCACCCGCACGACCAGTGGCGCGCCCAGCCGACCCAGCGCCTCCCGCAATTCCGCGAGGCACTCCGCCGTGAAGGCCCATTGCCGATGCGAGGTGTCAGGGAGCCGCCAGTATTCCGGCTCCACCACGAAAAGCGGCAGCACGGCGTCCCCGCCCGCCGCCGCCCGCGCCAGCGCAGGGTGATCGCTCACGCGCAGATCGCGCTTGAACCAGAGGATCGTTGTCATGCGGGGCCATCTAGCGGCCACCCGCGCCCGGTCAAAGCCGGGGCATCGGCGGTGCCCCGTGGCACTCTGCTTCCATCCGGTAGAACGCGGCGAGTGTCTTGTCCTTCTCGACCGGGAAGCGCTCTCCCGGGACCATCGTGCCGATCCGGTCCACGCGGAACATGCGGAAGTCCTCGCGCAGCTCGCACCATGCGACGAGCGTCCAGACCTTCCCCCAGAACCACAGGCCCAGAGGCCGCACCACCCGCTCCGTCCCCCCGCCTTCGCCGTCGCGATACGCCATGACAAGCCGCCGCCGCGCCTCCACCGCGGCCTCGATCTCGTCGATCCTCAGCCGCAGGCTCTCCGGCATCTCCCAGCTCGAGGCATGGACCGGCACCGCCCGCGCCCGCGCGCGCGCCTCTTCCGGCAGCACCGCCTCGATCTTGACGAGCGCCTCCTCCGCGGCCAGCGCCATGGCCGCCCCGCCAAAGGCCCGCACGATCCGCGCGCCGGCGACCAGCGCCACGACTTCCTCGCGCGTGAACATGAGCGGGGGCAGGTCGAACCCCTCCCGCATCACGTAGCCCACGCCCGCCTCGCCCTCGATCGGTACGCCCGTCGACTGGAGGTCCGCCACGTCGCGATAGACGGTGCGGACCGACACCTCGAGCCGGTCCGCCAGCGTGCGCGCGGTGACAAGCCGCCCGGCCCTCAGATGCTGGACGATCTGGAACAGCCGGTCGGCCCGCCGCATTCACCGCCCCTCGAAGAAGCCGACCGAGTTCCCGAAGGGATCGATCGCGTAGAAGAACCGCCCGGGCGGGATCGTGATCGGGGGCGACACCACCTGCCCGCCCGCGCCCCGGACCCGCTCCATCGTGTCCTCGAGCCGCCCCTCGGCGACGAGGTGGATCGTCGGCCCCTCCCCTTTCGCCGACGGTTTTCCGGGGTAAAGGTGCCCGCCCACCCCCGCGTTCATGTCCTTGGGCTTCAGGTTGGCCATCGGGTTCGGGCCCGAGGTGTCCAGCTCCAGATCCGCCCCCGTCACGGCGGCATAGAAGGCCATGCCCGTCTCCATGTCGGTCACCGGGATCTCGGCCCAGACGACGAAGTGTTCAGGTGTGAAACCCATGTCTCTCTCCAGTTCAGGTTACGCTGTGTGGACCTTCTCGCACACCCCTGCTGACAGCATGGCGTCAGCATCCGTCAGGAGCCCCCGCCTTGCACCCTCCGGCCCCCGCTTCTACCTTCGCCGCAAGCCCCAACGGAGGACCCATGAAGGACGCAGCCCCCGCCGCCGTCTACCTGTCGGACTACACCCCCCCCGCCTTCCTCGTGGAGCGCGTGGAGCTGACCTTCCGCCTCCACCCCACGGCCACCCGCGTCCTGTCCCGCATCGTGTTCCGGCCGAACCCGGAGGCCGGGGGGCGCACCTTCCGCCTTGACGGCGAGAACCTGATGCTCGTTTCGGCGAGGATCGACGGCCAGCCCGTGACGCCCGAGATCACGCGCGAAGGCCTCACCTGCCCCGCGCCGGACGCCCCCTTCCTGTGGGAGGCCGAGGTCGAGATCGCGCCCGAGGCCAACACCGCCCTCGAAGGGCTCTACATGTCGCGCGGCATGTACTGCACCCAGTGCGAGGCCCAGGGGTTCCGCAAGATCACCTTCTACCCCGACCGCCCCGACGTCATGGCCCCCTTCCACGTCCGGATCGAGGGGGACGCCCCCGTGATGCTGTCGAACGGCAACCCCGCGGGCGCCGGCCCCGGCTGGGCCGAATGGACCGACCCCTGGCCCAAACCCGCCTATCTCTTCGCGCTGGTGGCGGGTCCCCTCGTCGCGCATTCCGACGCCTTCACGACGGCGTCGGGCCGCCCCGTCGCGCTCAACGTCTGGGTCCGCCCGGGCGACGAGGACCGCTGCGGCTACGCCATGGACGCGCTGAAGCGCTCCATGAAGTGGGACGAACAGGTCTACGGCCGTGAATACGACCTCGACGTGTTCAACATCGTGGCGGTGGACGACTTCAACATGGGCGCCATGGAGAACAAGGGGCTGAACATCTTCAACTCGAAGTATGTGCTTGCCTCTCCCGCCACCGCGACCGACCGCGACTACGAGATGATAGAGGGCATCGTCGCCCACGAATACTTCCACAACTGGACCGGCAACCGCATCACCTGCCGCGACTGGTTCCAGCTCTGCCTGAAGGAGGGGCTGACCGTCTTCCGCGACCAGCAGTTCACGGGCGACCAGCGCTCCCACGCCGTCAAGCGCATCGAGGATGTCCTGCAACTCCGCGGCCGCCAGTTCCGCGAGGACAACGGCCCCCTCGCCCACCCCGTGCGCCCGGATTCCTACATCGAGATCAACAACTTCTACACCGCCACCGTCTACGAGAAGGGCGCCGAGATCATCGGGATGCTGAAGCGCCTCGTGGGCGTCGATGCTTACGCGAAGGCGCTCGACCTCTACTTCACCCGCCACGACGGCGACGCCGCCACCATCGAGGACTGGCTCCGCGTCTTCGAGGACGCCACCGGCCGCGACCTCACGCAGTTCCGCCGCTGGTACACCCAGGCGGGAACGCCCCGCCTTACGGTCACGGAACGCTGGGACCCGTCCGGCGCCGATGAACCCAACCCGCCCCGGCCCCCGAGCCGGGGCCTCCCCGCATCCGCCGGAAGCGACGAAGAGGCCCCGGGGCAGGCCCGGGGCGGGGTCGCAGGGGACGACGCGCCATTTTCCTCATCGCCGTCCCGGCCGCAGAGCCGGAACCTCGCGGGGTCCACCGCGCGCGACGGCCAGCATGAGGCCCCGGGGCAGGCCCGGGGCGGGGTTTCACGGGATCGCGAGCCGCTCGCCGAAACCCCGTCCCAGCCCCCGAGCCGGGACCCGTCCCGGCCGAAGAGCCGGGACCTCCCCGCCCCCTACCGCATCGGAGACGGCCCCGGCCGCTACACCCTGACCTTGACGCAAGCGACCCCGCCCACCCCCGGCCAGCCCGACAAGCGCCCGCAGGTCATCCCCGTGGCCCTCGGCCTCCTCAACCCCAACGGCGACGAGGTGGTCCCCACCACAGTCCTCGAGATGACGGAAGCGACGCAGAGCTTCACCTTCGACGGTCTATCCGCAAGACCCGTCCCCTCGCTCCTCCGCGGCTTCTCCGCCCCGGTGATCCTCGATCGCCCGACGACGACCGAGGAGCGCGCCTTCCTCCTCGCCCACGACACCGACCCCTTCAACAAGTGGGAGGCCGGGCGCCAGCTCGCCAAGGACGTCCTCTCCCGCATGGTGACCGAGAACGCGAGCCCCGGCCCCGCCTACCTCGACGCGCTCCTCCGCGTCGCCCGCGACGGGGCGCTCGATCCGGCGTTCCGCGCCCTCGCCCTGCGCCTGCCGTCCGAGGACGACATGGCCCAGACGCTCCATGACGCAGGCGTCACGCCGGACCCGCTCGCCATCCGCGAGGCGCGCGAGAAGCTCGCCCGCGCGGTGGCCAGCCACCTCGCCCCGGCGCTCCCCCGCCTCTACGAGGAGATGAACATCCCCGGCCCCTACACGCCCGACGCCAAGGCCGCGGGCTGCCGGTCATTGCGGCTTGCCGCGCTCTCCTACCTCGCCCGTCTCGACGGCGGAAAAGTCGCGGAGCGCCAGTTCCGCGACGCCGACAACATGACCGAACAGACCGGCGCCCTCTCCGTCCTCCTCGACATCGGCGAGGGGCAACCGGAGGTGCAGAGCTTCTACCGCCAATGGCGCCACGACCGGCTCGTGATGGACAAGTGGTTCTCCCTCCAGGTCGCCCACGCCGCCCCCCGCGCCACCGCCGCCACGGCCCGCGCCCTGACCGAGCACCCGGATTTCGACTGGAAGAACCCCAACCGCTTCCGCTCCGTCCTTGGCGCGCTGTCGATGAACGCCGCGGGTTTCCACGACCCCACGGGCGCCTCCTACCGCCTGATGGCCGACTGGCTCATCCGCCTCGACCCCGTGAACCCGCAGACCGCCGCCCGCATGTGCAGCGCCTTCGAGACATGGCACCGCTACGACGTGGACCGGCAGGGCCTCATCCGCGCCGAGCTCGAGCGCATCCTCGCCACGCCGGACCTCAGCCGCGACACGACCGAGATGGTGGCCCGCATCCTGCATGGCTGACCCCCTCCGCTTCGACCGCAGCGCCCGCGGCCCCCGCGCGCTCGCGCTCATCGGGACCGCGCTGGCCGCCCTGCTCGCCCTGATCCTCCTCGGCGCGGCATGGTGGGTCACGGGCGCCCTCGCCCTCCTGACCCTCCCCGCGCTGATCGAGGCCATCCGCGACGCACGCGCCACCCTCACCCTCGACGACCACGCCCTCGCATGGTCGACCGGACGCCGCGCGCAATCCGTCCCCCTCCCCCGCATCGCCGAGGTCCGCCTCGCGACGACGCTCGATTTCTCCCAGCGCGCCACCGTGCACCTCGACACCGGGGGGAAGCTCCGCGTGCCGCCCGAATGCCTGCCCCCGGGCCGCACGCTCGACGAGGCGCTCGCCGCCCGCGCCATCCCGCACCGCCGCAGCCTCTTCGGGTTCTGAGCCTACTCGACCACCTCGGTGGCGAGCCGGCTTTCGGCCAGTTCCTCCTCGACGAGCACGTAGATCTCCTCGGGCGGGGTGGTCAGCCCGTGGATCATCACGCCCGGCTCCACGCCCATCTCGATCAGGTGCGCCATCACCTCGCCCTGGCTAGACTGGATGTCCGAGACGACGAGGAACACCGGCAGATAGCCCGGCGTCTCGTAGAAGTGCTGGTGCAGCCCCACCGCGCCCCGAAGCGACACCCGCCGCTCCACGCCGCCCGCCAGCGCATAGGGGCAGGCCGACAGGCAGATCGTTCCCGGCAGCACCGCGGCGTTCATCTCCCGCGCGCGGATCGCCCGCCCGATGGCGAGCCCTTCGGCCACCAGCCCGCCCGGGCTGTCGAGCGCGACCCACTCCGGCGCCTCCGCCTGGCTGTCGAGAAACGCCTCGAGCCGCCGCGCATCCCCCGCGGCGATCTCGCCCGTCACCAGCACCGCGGACCCGAGCCCCTCGACCTCCGCCACCTCCAGCGCCAGCCGCCGCGGCACGTCGCGGGGCTGCGGCAGCGCGGGCCGGTCGCGCGGGTCCACGAAGCGCGGCGCGGGGCGCGCCGGGTCGTAGCGCCGCACCTGGTCGCCCGGCGACACCGGCCCCGCCGGTCCTTCGGGCGCGGGCCGGAGGCTCAGGCTCACGTGCCGCCCCATGTCGGTCGCCAGCAGGAACCCCGCCAGCACCACCTGCGCCAGAAGGATCCCCTTCAGCGCCCGCGCCGCCGAGACGCCCGCCAGCCGCTCCATCCGCGCCCGCACGGGCCTACTCCGCCACGTTCAGCACAGGCTGCGCCCGTCGCCGCACCTCGGCATCGGCCTCGCCCAGCGACCCCTCCACCTCCCGCATCGCGTTCACCGCCGCGCGCAGGTCCGCAAGCGTCAGCGTCTCTTCGATCGACAGCCCGTCCCGCCCGCTCCGGATCGCGGCCTGCGTCACGGCCAGCACGAAGACGAGGATTCCCGGCAACAGGTCGATCGCGATGGCCCCCGCCCAGGACGGAACGAAGTTCCCCGCATAGCGGATCACCGCGTCGGCCTTCGTGATCGGGTTGTAGGCCGTCTCCTGCGGCGGCTGCATCGCCAGCACCTCGCCCGCCGCCTGCCGCAGCGTGGCGCTGCGCCGGTCGAGCGCGGTCAGCACCGATGCGATGGTCGACGTCTGCGCGTCCCGCACGTTCGCCGTCCGCCCGTCAAGCTCGGGCAGCACCACCGAGGCCGGCAGGTCCGCCGCCGCCCGCGCCACCAGGGGCGCGACAGAATACTGGTTGAGATTCGCGATCACGCCCGCAAGCCGCACGCTTTCCTCCGAAAACGCCACCGACCGCTGCTCCACCGGCCCCGGCGCCACCGTCAGCGCCCGCATCCGCCCGAGGATCTCGTTGCCCTGCTCGAACGCCGCATCGATCAGCGGCTGCTGCGCGGCGATCTGGCCCTCGAGGTTGCGAAGCTCGTCCGTCTTCTGCGTCAGCACCCGGAACACCGCGCCCTCTCCGGCGGTCCCCGACAGCTGCCCCGACCGCTCCTGATCCGCCAGCGCCTCGAAACTCTCCCGCGCCCGCTGCACCTCGCGCCCCAGCGCCTGCCCCGACAGCGCGATGTCATGCGCCTGCTCGAGCGCCGCCTGGTAGTCGCGCACCGTGGTCTCCAGATGCTGCTCCACCGCCGCCGAGCCCGCCAGCGCCGCCGCGTTCAGCCAGCTCGACATCGCGATGATGGCAAGCGAGCCCGCGATGGTGGCCACCGTTAGCCCCACGAACCCCGCCGCCGTCCGCATCGCCGGGAGAAGCCGGAGCATGTAGCTCCAGAACACGAAGATCCCGACCGACACCGCGACCGAATAGGCCACCGCCGCAAAGAAGCTCATCGCGCCCGTGTCCTCGAGAAGCGAGGAGACGCCGAGATAGGTGTAGATTCCCGACGCCACCGCCAGCACGCCCAGCGCCGCGGGCGTGAAGCTGTCGAGCCAGGCGAGGTGCCCCTCCAGTTCCTTCGCCGTCCTCAGCCCCTTCGTCTCCGCCGCCGTCAGTTGCCGTCCGCTCATCCGAATTTCCCCAGGGTGTTTCCCGAGAGTTAAGCGCAAGCACGCGCTTCTGCATCATTCGATGACCAGAAATCACGCAAACGGGAGGAAGGACTTAAGCGTCGCGAAAGGGATCGTCCGTAGGGTCGCCGCGATTGCGTGACCCATTCGGAGGAATTTCGATGCGCCTTTCCCTCGCTCTCGCCGCCGCGATGGTCGCCGGACTGCCGGCCGCCGCGAACGACTACCTGCCCGCGATCCAGACCTATCTCGAAACCGAAATCCGCACGTGGACGGGCGATCCCCTCCTGGCCGAGGCCATCGCGGCGCAGAACGCGGTGACGTCGGGCTACACCCAGGCGGACATCGACCGCCTCGACCTCGCCTGGCGGGCGGAGGTCGGGTCCGACGACAGCGCGCTCATCGGCGGCGTGGTCGACAGCGCCGCCGCCGCCCTCCTGCGGGACCGCGTGGCGGCCTCGGACGGGGCCATCACCGAAATCTTCCTCATGGACGCCCGCGGCCTGAACGTCGCCGCCAGCGCCGTCACCTCCGACTACTGGCAGGGCGACGAGGCGAAGTTCACCGACACATTCCCCAATGGTCCGGCCGCGGTCCACATCTCGGAGGTCGAGTTCGACGAATCGACCCAGACCTACCAGGCCCAGGTCTCGCTGCCGATGACGGACCCGGCGACCGGCGCGGTGATCGGCGCCATCACCATCGGCGTCGCCGCCGACCGCCTGTTCTGACACGGCCCGAACTGAAGGAGCCCCGGATGACCCCCGTCGCCCAGCGATCGAAGCCGCGCGTCCGTTTTTCGATCTTCGCACGCTGCGCCCTGATCACCGCCTTGGCGACGGGCATCGTCGCCGCAACCATTCTGGTGGCGACTTTCCGGGCGACGACCGACCTCGCCCATGACGGCCTGCGCGCCAAGTCCGAGGCGGTCACCCGCGCGATCGCGGCCCCGGCGGGCGGGGCCATCCGCTTCGGGCGGACGGAAACGGTGGAGGCGGACCTGCGCCGCCTGTTCGCCGCCGAACCCGGCGTCGCGATTGCCGCGCTCGTCGTCAACGTGGATGGCGGGACCCTGCTCGAACAGGGGCAGACCACCCGCCCGATGGCGGCCGCTCTCGCCGCGGTCGCGGCCGAGGCGATTGCGACCGGCGCGAGGGCGACGGACGGCTTCCTGATCGCCGAACCGGTCATCTTCGGCGATGCGGCCGCCATCGTCGGCGCCGTCGCCATCGCCTGGTCCCCCGACGAGGCGCTGGCGGCGATCCGCGCCTCCAAGCTCCGCATCCTCGCGATGGCGGGCGCTGTGTTCGTCGTCTCGCTCGCTGGCGGCGTCTTCTACCTCCAGCGCAGCGTGACGCGCCCCCTGCGCGATGTCGGGCGCGCGATGAAGAACGTCGTCAGCGGCCGCTACGAAACCGTCATCCCGGCGATGGGGCGCGGGGACGAGATCGGGCTGATGGCCCGGGACCTCGACTACTTCCGCGGCATGATGGAACAGGCGGCGGAGGCGACGAAGGCCGCGATGTTCCAGAGTGCCGCCTTCAAGTCGAGCCGCGCGGCGATGCTGCTGGCCGACCGGGACTTCAACATCACGCTCACGAATGATGCCTTCGACCAGATCCTCGCCGATCAGGCGGACGACTTCCGCGATCAGCTCCCGGGCGTCGACCTCACCAACCTCGTCGGACGCAGCGTCGACGTCTTCCACCGCGATGCCCAGCGCAACCGGCAGATGCTGAGCGCGCCGGGTGTGCTCCCCATGGTCACCGACATCCGCATCGGACGGGCGCTGCACCAGCTTCGCGTGAACGGCGTGCACGACGAGGCGGGGGATCTTGCCGGATACGTCATCGAATGGACCGACGTGACCGCCTTCCGCCGGGACGCCGCCGTTCTTCGCGGGCTTGAGGAGACGCAGGTCGGCATCCGCTTCGGCAAGGACTGGACCTTCGCCGAAGGCAGCGGCCGCTTCGCGGCCTCGGGTGGCGACGCGGAGCGGCTGGCCGACCGTACCATGCGCGACATCGTCGAGCCCGAGGGCCTGTCGACGGCCGAGCTCGAGAGCCGGCTTGCGGGCGGCGCCCCCGTCAACGGCCGCTTCCGCGTCGATCTCGGACCGGCCGGGCACCGCACGCTCGACGGCAGCTTCTGTCCGATCCTCGACGCGCGCGGCCGCGCGGTCGGCTACCAGCTGCTCGGCCGCGACGTGACCGACCAGGATCGCGCCCTGGCTCAGGCCGAAACGGCCCGCGCCGCGCTCGAGGCGGCGCAGGCTCGCGTCGTCGACGCGCTCCGCACCGGGCTCACGCGGCTGCGCGAGGGCGACCTGACCCACAGGATCGACACGCCGCTCGGCGCCGACTACGAGACGCTGCGCGAAGACTTCAACGCCGCCTGCGAGGGATTGCGTCAGACCGTTGCGGGCGTGAACGAGATGGTCGACACCATCCGCACCGACGTGCGCGAGATCACCGGCGCGGCGGAAGACCTGTCGCGCCGGACCGAACACCAGGCGGCCACGCTCGAGGAGACGGCGGCGGCGCTGGCCGAGATCACGGCGGCCGTCAACTCCGCCGCCGACGGCGCCCGCAGCGCCCGCGCCGTCGTGGGCGAGGCGCGCGGCAACGCCGAAAGCTCGGGCCGGGTCGTCCAGGACGCCGTGACGGCGATGGGCGAGATCGCGACCTCGTCCAGCCGGATCTCGCGCATCGTGGGCGTGATCGACGACATCGCCTTCCAGACGAACCTGCTCGCGCTCAACGCAGGCGTCGAAGCCGCCCGCGCGGGCGAGGCCGGCCGCGGCTTCGCGGTCGTGGCCTCCGAGGTCCGCGCCCTCGCCCAGCGCTCCTCCGAGGCTGCGCGCGAGATCGGCGACCTCATCGCCGCCTCGACACGGCAGGTCGAAAGCGGCGTGACGCTCGTGGGCGAAGCCGGCGAGGCGCTGCACCGGATCGCGGCCTCGGTCAACGGCATCTCGGATCACGTCACCGACATCGCGAGCTCCGCCCAGGAGCAGTCGGCGAGCCTCACGGAGGTGAACGCCTCGATGGCGCAACTGGATCAGGTGACCCAGCAGAACGCGGCGATGTTCGAGGAGACGACGGCGGCAAGCCAGAACCTCGTCGCCCAGGCCGACGCGCTGTCTGCGCGCATGGCGCGCTTCCGGGTCGGATCGGCTTCGTCCGCGGCCACCTCCGCCCGGGCCGTCGCACCGTCGCCCCACCATCGCCGCGACGGCCCCTTGGCACCGGCCCGGCGCGAAACCGCGGCCGCCCCACCGGTCGCCGGCACTCTTGCGCTGAAGCCTGCGGACGACGCCTGGGAGGACTTCTGACGCCGCGCGCAAGCGGCCCGGCGCTCAGGCGGGATCGCCGGCCGCCCGCGCGGCCCGGTACCAGCGGACGATGGCGGCCCGCTCCTCGGGTTCCATCCAGGTCCGGTTGCCGGGCGGCATGGCGTGGCTCGCTCCCGCCTGAAGGAAGATCGCCCGCGCCTCGCGCGCGATGTCCTGCTCGAGTTCCAGATAGACCCCCTTCGGCGCCCAGCGCAGCCCCTCCCATGTCGGCTCGCGGGCGTGGCACATCGAACAGCGGCCGAGCACGATGGAGTGGACCTCCTCGAACCCGTCCGCGGCGGCGAAGACGTGCTCCCGCTCGGTCATCGGGCGCGCCGCGGCCTCGTCCCAGGACGGGTTCGTTCCGACGGTCGACAGCCACATGATCACGATGAAGATCACCGCCGTCACCGCCCAGGTCCACCACGGCCGGCCCTTGCGCGCATGCATCGAGTTGAAGAAATGCCGGATCGTGACCCCCATGAGGAACACGAGGCTCGCGATCGCCCAGTTCCATTCGGTCGCGAAGGCGAGCGGGTAGTGGTTCGACAGCATCAGGAACAGGACCGGCAGCGTGAGGTAGTTGTTGTGGGTCGACCTGAGCTTCGCGATCTTGCCGTACTTCGGGTCGGGCGCCCTCCCCGCCTTCAGGTCCGCCACCACGATCTTCTGGTTCGGAATGATGATGAAGAAGACGTTGGCCGACATGATGGTCGCCGTGAACGCGCCGAGGTGCAGGAGCGCCGCGCGCCCCGTGAAGACCTGGTCATACCCCCAGGCCATCGCCACCAGCAGCCCGAAGAGCAAAAGCATCAGCACCGTCGGGCTGTCGCCCAGGGGAGACTTGCAGAGCGCGTCGTAGATCACCCACCCCACCGCGAGCGAGGCGGCCGAGATCAGGACGGCCTGCCAGACGGCCAGGTCCGCCTTTTCGGGGTCGATCAGGAACAGCTCCGCCCCCGCCCAGTAGACGATGGCAAGGAGCGCCGCGCCCGACAGCCAAGTGGCATAGGCCTCCCACTTGAACCACGTGAGGTGCTCCGGCATCGCCTCCGGCGCCACGAGGTACTTCTGGATGTGGTAGAAGCCGCCGCCGTGGACCTGCCACTCCTCCCCGTCCGCGGGACCGGGGATGTTGCGGTTGAGCCCAAGGTCCAGCGCGATGAAGTAGAACGACGACCCGATCCACGCGATCGCCGTGATCACGTGCAGCCAGCGCACCGCGAAGGCCAGCCAGTCCCACATGATCGCAAGCTCGAACATCAGCTGCCCCGGTAGGTCGAATAGCCGTAGGGCGAAAGGAGCAGCGGCACATGGTAATGCGCGTCCTCCGCCATCCCGAAGCGGATCGGCACCTCGTCGAGGAACAGGGGCGCCGCTCCCGCCTGACCCGTCGCGTGCAGGTAGTCGCCGGCGTGGAAGACGAGTTCGTAGACCCCCGCCGCAAAGGCCGCCGCCGGGAGAATCGGCGCGTCCGTCCGCCCGTCCGCGTTGGTCACCGTCTCGGCCACCCGCTCGCGCCCCCCCGGCCCCAGCCGGAACAGCGCGATCCGTACCCCCGCCGCGGGGCAGCCCCGCGCGGTGTCGAGCACATGCGTCGTGAGGAACCCTGCCGCCATCCCGTCCCCGCTTGCCAGTCCGTTCGCCTTGGGTCTAAGCCGGAAGCGAAGGACAAGGAAGCCCGAGATGACGACGCCGCCCCGCTACCCCCGCGACATGACCGGATACGGGGCACATCCCCCCGCCGCTGCCTGGCCCGGAGGCGCCCGCGTGGCCGTCCAGTTCGTCATCAACTACGAGGAGGGCGGCGAGAACAACATCCTGCATGGCGATGCCGCCTCGGAAGCCTTCCTGTCCGAGATCGTGGGCGCGGCCCCCTGGCCCGGCCAGCGCCACTGGAACATGGAATCGATCTACGAATACGGGGCGCGCGCCGGGTTCTGGCGGCTCCACCGGCTGTTCACCGGGATGGGCATCCCCGCCACCGTCTACGGCGTGGCCACCGCGCTCGCCCGCTCGCCCGAGCAGGTTGCGGCGATGAAGGAGGCGGGCTGGGAGATCGCCTCCCACGGGCTCAGGTGGATCGAATACCGCGACATGCCCGAGGCGGAGGAGCGCGCCCATCTCATGGAGGCGATCCGCCTCCATGCCGAGGTGACGGGCGAGCGCCCCCGCGGCTGGTACCTCGGGCGCTGCTCGATGAACACGGTCCGCCTCGTGGCCGAGGAAGGCGGGTTCGACTACATCTCCGACAGCTACGCCGACGACCTCCCCTACTGGATCCGGGTGGGCGACCGCGACCAGCTGATCGTCCCCTACACGCTCGACGCCAACGACATGCGCTTCGCCACGCCCCAGGGCTTCAACGCGGGCGACCAGTTCGAGGCCTACCTGAAGGACAGCTTCGACGCGCTCCACGCCGAAGGCGGGCGGATGATGTCGGTGGGCCTTCACTGCCGCCTGATCGGGCGTCCGGGGCGGATCATGGCGCTCAGGCGCTTCATGGAATACGCGGCAGGCCACGAGGGCGTCTGGTTCCCCCGCCGGATCGACATCGCCCGCCACTGGGCGGCGCAGCATCCGCCCGGGCCCCGTACCCGGCCGTCGGAGATGGACCGCGACGCCTTCGTCGCGGCGTATGGCGGCATCTTCGAGCACTCCCCCTGGATCGCCGAGGGCGCGTGGGCGCTTGAACTCGGTCCGGCCCACGATACCGCGGACGGCCTCCTGAGCGCGCTGACCCGCATCTTCCGCGCCGCGCCGGAGGACCGCCGCCTCGCCGTCCTCACCGCCCACCCCGATCTCGCCGGCAGGCTCGCCCAGGCGCGCCGCCTCACCGAAGCCTCCACCGCCGAACAGGCCTCCGCCGGCCTCGACGCGCTGACGGACGCCGAACGCGCGGAGTTCACGCGGTTGAACGACGCCTACACCGCGACCTTCGGCTTCCCCTTCATCATCGCGGTCCGCGACAACACCAGGGCCTCGATCCTCGCGGCCTTCCAGCGCCGCCTCGCCAACGACCGCGCGACCGAGTTCGCGGAAGCCTGCGCCCAGGTCGAACGTATCGCTTGGCACCGCCTCAAGGCGCTCCTCCCATGAGGCGCATCACGACCGAACCCCTGACGGCCGAGTGCTTCGCCCCCTTCGGCGACGTGCTGGAGGCCGCGGGTGCGCCCGACCGCCTGATCAACCAGGGCCTCTGCGGCCGCTTCCACGACCGCGCCCGGCTCGACTTCGGCAACGGTCACGCGGGGATCTCGATCTTCGACGCCGCCCCCCGGGCGTTCCCCTACCGGCTCGACTTGGTGGAGCGGCACCCGGAGGGCTCGCAGGCGTTCCTGCCGATGACGGCGCACCCCTTCCTCGTCATCGTCGCCCCCGACGAGAACGGCCCCGGCACGCCGCGCGCCTTCCTCACCGCGCCCGGACAGGGGATCAACCTCCTCCGCGGGACGTGGCACGGGGTGCTGACGCCGCTTCACGCGCCCGGGCTTTTCGCCGTGGTCGACCGGATCGGCGAGGGGTCGAACCTCGAGGAGCACTGGTACGACGACCCTTGGGAGATCGTGGCAGGCGGAGGAGCGAGGGGGCTGTCTGCCCCCTCGCGCTCCCCCGAGGATATTTGAAGGCAGATAGAAGC
>VFQP010001501.1_pt1 | contig 30945 bp, 34 predicted proteins | sample 3512351 | NCBI WGS metagenome assembly VFQP01 (sample SAMN10412372, study PRJNA504923) | tailings metagenome | isolation source: Relicate 1 Philex TSF1 revegetated site | place: Philippines: Tuba, Benguet | collected 2017-08-29
CGGGCGGCGCGGCGCTGCGCGCCGCGGGGCAGGCGGGCGCGCTCGGGGAGGGCGAGGGCGAGGGCAAGGCGCCGGCGGAGGGCGGCGCGGCGGGCGCCGAGGCGAGTGCCGTGGCGCAGACGACAGAGGCCGGCGTGAGCGACCACGACTCCCAGGTGAGGGCACAGCCATGCCGCTCGTGTCGCACGGTAGCAGGGACGGAACCAAGTTGCAAGTTGCAGCAACCGCCCTTACTGCGTGCGCGTGCAGGCCGCGTGGGGCGAGGTGGCCGCTGCCGGCGGCGCCGGCGCCGGCGCGCCCGGCGCCGCCACGCCGCGCGCCTACCGCCTGGTCGCCGCCTCGCAGCGGACCCCGCACTCGCACTCGCCGCACCCCATGCGCTGGGACCACGCCAGCGCCTACCTCGCAGGCTACGCCGCGCACGCCGCCGTAGCGCCCGGCGGTTTTCCGCTGCCGCCGGGCTACGCCGCGTCTCTCCTGCCTCAGGGCTCGGGCGGCGACGAGCAGGGCGGTGACGACGCGGAGCCTAGGCGGCGCCTCGACGGCGACGGCGCCGACGGCTTTGGCGCGGCGGCGGCGGCGGCGCAAGCGCCGTCGCGCGGCGACGCCGACCCTGGCGAGGGCGCCCCGGCGGCGGCGGCGGAAGTTGGCGGCGGAGAGAAGCGGCTTGTCACCAGCCACTCGGTTAGCGGCACGCGGAATGCAACGGGCGGCGGCGGGCGGCTGGAGAGCACGGGCGGGCAGGGCGGCGGAGGCGGCGGGCCGGAGGCCGAGGCTCCGTCGCACGCGTCGCAGCCGCCCGTCAAGACGGAAGAGGGCGCGGGCGCGGAGGAGGGCGCGGGCGGCGAGGCGCGGTTGCCGGCGGCGGCGAACGCCGAGGAGGCGGCGGCGGCCGGCGGGCAGGATGGCGCGGCGGTGGCGGCGGCGGCGGCGACGCCGCCGCGGGGCAGCCCCGGCGGGCGCAAGCGGCCGCGTATGGCCGGGATGCACCCCATGGGCATGCAGATGGTGGCGGGTTGGGGCCCGCACGGGCCTGTCATGGTGCCCATGGGCCCCACGGCGCTCCCGCCCAACCACCCCGCCGCCATGCAGATGCTCGCCATGCAGCAGCAGCACGCCATGATGGCCTTCCAGAACCCTAACGGGGGCAGCGCGCCGGGCTCGCCCAACGCGGCGGCGGCGGCGGCGGCGGCGGGCGCGCAGATGCACCCGTGGGGGCCGGCGGCGGCCATGGGCCCTTGGGGCATGCCAATGGTGTACGGCGGCCCGCCGGGGATGGCCATGGCGCACCCGCACCGTCTCAAGGGCGTGGTGGCCAAGGGCAAAGGCAGCCCTGCCAGTGGCGCGGCGACGGCGGCGGCGGCACGCGCCGGCAGCGGCGCCCTCCCAACCGGCGAGGAGGGCGCTGACGCGGCGGCGGCGACGGCCGGCGAGGAGGGCGCCGCGGACGGCGCCGCGGCGCCTGCGGGGGCCGCTGAGGCGGCGATGGAGGACGCGGCGCCGGCGCCGGCGCCGGCGCCGGCGAGGGAGAAGCCGGCGGGCAGGGAGGCGCCGTGGCCGCACCCCTCCGCCGCCATGCACATGATGCCGCCGGGCGCGATGATGATGGCGCCGCCGCATGGCGCCGTCATGATGGCTCACCCGGGCATTTTCATGGCGCCGGGCATGCGCGGCGGCCCGCCCATGATGCTCATGCGCCCGGGCCCCGGCGGCGCGCCTATGATGATGATGCAGGCGCCGCCGCACATGATGGCCGGCGTGGCGGTGCGGCCGCCGCCCGGCGCGGCGGCGGCGTTCCCGCGGCAGCCGCCGCCCGGGTCGGCGTTCGGCGGCGCGGCGGCGCAGCAGCAGCAGAGGGAGGATGAGCAGGGCGGCGCGGAGGAGGGCGGCGCGGCGGCCGCCGGCGCGCCGCAGCAGGACGGGGCGGCGTGGGAGATGGGCAGCGGGGAGCTGCAGGGCGACGGCGGCGGCAACGGCGGGGACCTAGGGCTCCGGCGCAGCGCGCGCAGCACGGCGCGGGCCAGCGTGGCGGCGCTGACGGCGCGGGCGGCGTCGCCCATGCACTCGGGCTCCCAGGTGTGTGTTTGCTTTGTGGGGCCTTTCGGGCCCAAACGAGACATTCCGCTTGTCTCCCTAACACAAGCACAAGCGCAAGATGATGACGCCTTGTGCTGTGCGCCGCAGGACGGGCATTTTTCCGGCGGCGGCCCGGCGGCGCAGCAGCAGCAGCAGCCGGGGTCGGCGCGGCGCGCCGCCCGCGGCCTGGAGGCCACGCTCGCGGCGCAGCAGTTCTCGGCGGCGGCGGCGGCGGGCGCGCCCGGCGGCGCCGCGCTGCGCCGCAACGGGTCCCTCCAGCTCGGCGGTGGTGGCGGCGGCGGCGGTAGCTCGATGAGCGGCGAGGGCGCCGTGGCGGGCGGAGGCAAGCCCCGCATGAGGGCTCTGGAGGAGCAGGAGGGCCCGGCGCGCGCGCGCTCCAAGCTGGCCGGCGGCGCGGCGGCGGCGGCGCCGGCGGCGACGACGGGCAGCGGCGGCGGGAAGCGGCGCAAGGTGGTGGACGCCGAGGCGGAGGCCCAGGCCGACAGCCTGTTTGGGACGCTGCTGGCGGCGGCGGCGGCCATGGAGACAGAGGGCGAGGTGCAGAGCGGCGGCGGCGCGGCGCCGGCGGCGGCGCCGGCGTCGGAGCGCCCCGACAACAGCAAGCCGGAGAAGCCGCTGGCAGCGGCCGCGGGCGGCAGGAGGGCGGACAGCGCCGGGCCGGGGTCGCCGATGCGCGGCGCCGCGCAGCCGCCGGCGGCGCCGGGGCCTTCGCGGCTGGCGCCGTCGTCTTCCCGGCTGGGCGCCGCCACGGCAGCGGGCGACGGCCCCGCCGCACCGTCACCAGTCAAGGCGCCGCCACCCGCCGGCGCCGCGTTCAACCCTCACCAGGGCAGCCCCATGTACCCGGCCGTGGCCATGCTGCAGCCGGGTCCGTTCGGCCACCACCACCCGATGCACGACCTGGGCGGCGGGATGATGATGATCCCGCCGGGGCTGCTCGCCGGCGCCGGCCTCCCGCAGCAGCAGCAGCAGCAGCAGCGCCGCGGTGGCGGTGGTGGCGGCGGCCCTGCGCTGCTGGGCCCTGGCGCCGGCGCCATTGACTTCATGGCTGGTGGCGGTGGCGGCGGCGGCGGGCTGTCTGCCCGCGGCGGCGGTGGCGGGCCGGCGGCCCCGTTCGCGCGTGCGTCGCACGGCAGCGACGGAGAGCAGCAGCAGCACGGCGACGCCGCGCAGGCGTCAGGTGAGCACGCTGGTCCAGCGCCGCTTCTTGTTCGCTGTCAGTTGATGCGGTGCGCCTTTCCTCACACCTGCGCACCGCGACCGCGTGCCGATTGCCACGTGGAGCGCAGGCGCGCCGATGCCTGCCGCCCGCGCGGCGCCCTCGCTGCCGCCGCTCGAGGGCATGCTGAGCAGCGGCGCGGCCCCCAGCGGCGGCGCGCCCAGCGGGCCGCCCGCCGGCCGCCGCGCCGGCGGCGGCGGCGCCACGTCGGGCCTGGGCCCAAAGAGCAAGATCGCCTGGAGCAAGACCGAGAGCGACCTTCTCTGCAAGTGAGAGACCTTCCTTCCCTTTTCCTTTTGGGTCCCTCTCCACTCTTTTCACAGGGTGGTGCACCGGCAGTGTGAGAGGTGTGGTGTGGTGTGGTGTGTTGAGCGACTGACCATGCGGCGTGCCCTCATCGGCCCTCCCCCACGCGGCACGCAGGTTTGTGGACGAGTACGGCGGCAGCGCCAACACGACGCCGTGGACCTTTGTGGCGCACAAGCTCAACCAGGCCATGCGCGAGCAGCACCAGCGCTCGGGCAGCACGGCGCCCTACTGCGAGCGCACCAGCAAGCAGTGCCGCGAGCGCTGGATCCACAACCTCGCGCCGCACGTCTGCAAGGACGTGAGTCGCCGGCTCCCTCCCACTCGCTCTCTCTCTCTCTCTGCCTGTCTCGCGCGCTGCCTGCTCGGGTTTCCTTTGCCTTGGGCGGCGGGGAGCTGGCACGGTCCCTCGCTTCGGCTCCCGTCGCCGTGCTCTCTCAGGCTCCCGCGCTCTCAACCCTAAGCATGGTCTCAACCCTAACTGTCCATGCAGGCGTGGACCGAGGACGAGAACGCCACGCTGGCGCACGCGCACAAGCAGTACGGCAACCAGTGGAGCCGCGTGGCCAAGCTGTTGCCCGGCCGCACCGAAAACACCGTCAAGAACCACTGGAACGCCACGCTGAGGCGCAAGCAGCCGGCCAGGCTGCCCGGCGGCGGCATCTCGGCGCTCGACGTCTACATGGTCATGTCCGGCCTCAAGAGCTACGACGCGGTGAGGCGGCCCGGGCAGCGCGATGCTGGGGCATGTTTCGTAGGTGCCTGCCTGGCGTGGGCCGTCGTGTCATGTCGTGGACGAGAGGTTCGTCCAACCTCACAAGCTACGACGCAGTGAGGCGGCCGAGTGGGGAGAGGCGCAGCGCTGGCGACGCACCCGCCCGCAGCACACCGCAGGATCAGCGCGCCCCGTTCTGGCCCCGTGCGCTGTCGGGCAGCGCCTGCTACACCACGCGGCAGCGGTGTGGAGGCGCGGCTGACGCTGCCCTCTGCTGTGGCGGTGCGCTCGCCTGTGCAGGACACGACGTCAGAGATCTGGAGCCAGGTGGACGAGGGGCGGCACAACGGCGCGCCCTGGGTGCCAGACGGGCACCCCGTCGCCAACATGCCGCCCATCCCCGGCGTCACGCAGGCGAGTGGCCCACGCACTTTCCGCCGCGTTTGGCACGCACGTGCGTGTGTGGAGCCTCCCGTGCGACGGCAAGGGAGGCAACGCCCTTGGCGTTCAGCGACCAGACAGGCGCGGAGAGGTGCCGAGGCGGTTGTTGTGCTGGGCGTCGCACGTGCGCAGGTGGTGGCTCCGCTGGGACCCATGCCGCCGGCGGGGCCGCGGCAGCAGCGCGTCACCCACCAAGCGAGCGCGCCGCAGGGCGGGGGCGGGCACGGCCAGGCAGCCGGCGGCGGCGGCGGCGGCTTGCAGCCGCACAGCAGCGCCTCCACCGTCAGCGACCCCCAGCAGCAGCAGCAGCAGGGCAGGGGCGGCGGGCGGCGCTACAGCCACGACGGCCCGGCGGCGGCGGCGGCGGCGATGCAGGCGGCGGGGGCGGGGCTTCCGCCGGGCGCCATGGAGGTGGACGGCGGCGGCGCGGGGCCTGGCGGGCTGGGCTTGATGCAGATGGCGGCGGCGGGCGGCGCGGCGATGCAGGCGGCGATGCAGCAGCTGGTGGGCGGAGGCGGGGGCGGGCCGGCGCCGTGGGCGGCGCACGCGCCGGACCCCGGCCAGGGCTTGGGCATGGAGCCGCAGCACATGGTGATCGTCACCACGCCGCAGGTGCGCTTTGCCTGGCGGGCGTGTGTGCGTGCAACGGCGTGCTGGCAAGCCCAATTGCAGCTGGGCCACACCCTTGCTGTCTCCGTGCGTGGCGCACGCGCTCGCAGGGCGTGCAGATGGCGGTGCCGGCGTCCGCCGTCGGGCTGCACCCCGCCCATGCCCGCCAAGCCCCCATGCAGGTCATGCCGGCGCCCCGCATGCACCACCTGCCCCCCGGCACCACCTTTGTCATGTCGGCGCACGGAGCGCAGCCGCCGCCGATGCCGGGCGCCCCGCCGGCGCACCACCCGCCGCCCGCCGCCCTTGATCCTAACGCCATGGCGCAGCAGCAGCTCTGGCAGGCGGCGCACCACCCGCACGGCGTCATCCTCGGCATGCCAGGGCCGGCCATGCATGCACTGCACCCTCACCAGGGCTTGCCCAGCGGCGGCATGCGCCAGACCGCGGCCAGCCCGAGGGACGCGGCGGCGGACGGCGCGGGCAGCGGCGGCGGGGCCGGCAACGACGTGCCCGTGCCGCCGCCGGTGGCGCCCGCGTTTGCGGGCGGCGGCGGCGCTTTCCCGCCTCAGCACGGTGAGCTCCCTTTTCCTCTCTGATTTCAGAGGGCCGCCTCTGCAGCCTCTGAAAAAGGATGGGAGCCTCTCCCTCTCTTCTGCACTCAGCTCAGCTGCCGAGGCAGGAGGGGGGGTCCTACCCGGTCGAACGATGCATACAGCAGAAGCGCGGCGGCGAGTGACCCGTCGCTGACCTCCCACCTCTCCCTCTCCCTCGCGCGTGCGGGTGTGTGCGCAGGCGCCGGCGCGCTGCCGCAGCGCCCCTCGCTGGCGCTCCCCGAGCCGCAGACGGCGCGCAGCGGCGTGGCGGGCGCCCGGCTGCCGGCGCGCAGGAGCGGCAGCGGCGGCGGCGACGACGGCGCGGCCCCCGCGTGAGCGGCGTGTGGCCCCTCACAACCCCGGCCCTCGCTGCACCGCGACGTGCGGCGGCAGGCGCGGGAACCTTCAGCACACCTGTGTGCCTGGACGCGTCGACCCCGTACCAAGATGGCGGGCACTCCCTGCCTGTTGAGGGCTCAGAAACTGGCTCAAACTCACCCCGGCCTGCACTGCCCTGGGTCCCTCTCTCCTCCTCTCGGGCTTCTTAGGGGGCTTTGCCCTCGGCCTGGCTCCCGACCAGGGTCTCCCAGAAATGCACATGCTCTTGATCCTGGCCCCCCCCCCCCTGCCTCCCGAGAGAGTTCGAAGCCGGCCAGTCGTGGGCCTGGGCGGGGCCGTCGGAGTGCGTAGTATCCCCCCGTCCGTGCGTGTTGGTTGCGTTGGGGTGCGCCGGCGGCCACGGGGTGGGGCCGCCCTCGTGCGTCGTGTGTGCGCGGGAGCGTAGGCGTGGTGAGGCCGTCCCTGTGCATGCACTTGCGCTTGGCCGCTCTGCGCGGGAGGAGGGGCGTCACGGCACGCCAACGAAGCGCCGCCCGCCCTGCCCCGTCGAGCGCAACACTCCCGTCGGTTGGGCAACCCCCCACGCAGAGCGGCCAAAAGGACACGCTTGTCGCCGACCCAACGCGAGACGGCAGAAGTGACCGCCCTGGCCGCCCCCACGGCGCCTGGCGCTAAGCTAATGCGGTGGGCGCCGCCCGCCCTGTACAGGACACGGACGCTGACGGGACGGGGCGCCCCCGACCAAACCCGCGCGCAGCCGCTGCGCTGACTGGGGGCCCCCGCTTGTACCGTATGGCGAACCGTCTGGCTCTCCACACCACCCAGACGGCTCATAACGCGAGTGTGTACGCGCGGGGCGGTCAGCCGGTGCCGCCGCCTGCCTGCCTTTCCGGTGGCGGCGGTGGCGGGCGGAGGAGGAGGTGCCCCCGTGCCTTAGATGCGGAGTGCTTCTGCCTGTCTGGAGTTTGAGCGGCTGCCGGGGAGGGCGGCGGCGCGAGGCCGCGGACCGCCGCCGCGCCGGCGGGCCCGTGCCGCCGTTGCACGCGCTCCGTGGGTGGGCTGCCGCAGTGGCCTGTGTGCTCAGGCGAGAGGGAGGGCTGCAGCGTCCTGGGCCGCCTGACTTGACGGGACCCCGCCTGCCCTGACGCCTGCACTTGCCTGCGCACTCCTGTCTGCCCTGCTGAGCGGCGCCCATTGCATGGACGGACCCTTCAGCAGCTGCGGGATTGGGGGTTGCCTGCGGCGGGGGCAGCGCGCCGCATCCCCCTCCAGCGTGTACCGCAGCGTGGGTGAGAGTGGAGGAGGGAGCGGCGCGGACCTCTTGAGCGCGGTGCGGGACGCACGTCCTCCCTCCCTCCTGCAAATCTCCGCGTGTATGCTTTGTGCCTGCCCTCCTCGCTTCCGTGCTCTCTGGCCGCGTGCGTGCCGCCGGGCATACGGCGCGGCCGACGGGCTGTGCGCTGCTCACAGACAGGAGGACCCGTGGGCAGGCCCTGGCTTCTGTCGTGTTGGACGGGTGACGCGGCCTGGTCTGAATCCAATGGGGGTTGGGAAGGGTCGGTGAGCGCTCGTCCCGTGGGTCCTTGCGTGGGGGACTTGCGTGCCGTGAAGGGGCTTGCGGTTTTGCAGAGGCCCCAGGCGTTGCACGCTCTCACGGCGGGGCCACGTCGTCTCGGTTTGGGGGGACGCCAGAGCCCTGAGTGCTCTGCGGTCCCTTTTTTGGTTCTGTTGGCGACAGGCGGTTGCCGCTCACTGTGCCTGGCAGGGAAATGCTTGTGTGGACACCGTGTTGACTTGCCTCACTTGCCGACAGGAATCGCGCATCCCACATTTGGGTGCGGTGCACGCGACCGGACGTTCCTGACTTGACACAGTGTGTGCGCAGAGGCTGCGGAAAGGCACTGCTTCTGCTTGTGCTGATTGGACCGGGAACCGCGTTGTTGATGGAGATCAAGAGAGTGCGCGGCGGCCCTGCCTCGGTTCGCCGTCGTTCTCCGTTGCGTTCAACCGTCTCTCACTGTGCACGAGGAGTGCACGAGGATGCAAGGGCAAACGAGAGGGGCGCACAAGTCAGCCTGCCGAGTCGTGATCAAAGAATGTGGAGGAGCCCACGAGGTGGAGGAGCAGGGGACAATGTCACGGCGACAAGGGCGCGTCCGCCGCCGCCGCCGGCTTGGCGGGCCGGGACAGCGTGCTCGTCCTCGTGGGCGAGTTGACGCCCAGCCCTGTCCCGCCGCCCGTCGAGCTGGCTGTCCGCGTGAGCGCCACGTTGCTGCTGCGCGTGCGCAGCGCCGAGGGCGACCCCGCCGCGGCGGCGGCAGAGGCGGCCCCCGCACCGTACAGGTGCGGCGCCTTTTTGGCGCTCGTGATCCTCGCCCAGACGTTGTCCCGCTCGGCCGGGTCGGGGATGCCGTCCAGCACGACGGAGAAGCGCGACTGGTCCACCAGCCGCGCGTGCAGCATGACGGCCAGCTCAATCTTGTCAAAGCTCGTGGGGCACAGGTCCAAGGCCGCTCGGCCCTGGTCCGACATGAAGAAACGGTCCGACTGCACATCACAGGATTTTGCATGCAGCACAGCTCAGACAGCTCGCACTCATGGCCCGCCCACCGCGCCGCCAGGCTTGTGCACGTGCCCGTGTGCGCGTGGTGGCCCACCCGCGGAGTGGCGCACGCACCTGCACGTGCTGCGCGATGATGTCGGCGGGCGTGGCGGCCGACGTGGACGGCGCCGCTTGCGCGCGCCTCAGCGCGTCCAGGATGGCGTCAAACTCCTGGGCGCTCACCATGTTGACCTGCAGCCGCACCGACGGCAGCACGCGACGCAAGCAGCACAGTCGTCGCGCCCCGCCGCCATGCAGTATCCATGGCTCACGCGGCGCCTCATCAGCAGGTCCCTAGCAGCAGGCTCAGCAGCGCCCACCTTGCGCTCGTGCAGGATGGACTCGACCACGCCCTGGATGTGCTCGAGCAAGGGCTCTACGTCCCGCAGGCTCAGGTTGACCTGCTCAATCGCGTGCTTGCTGCGCAGCAGCCGCGCGGCAGCACACCCAGCACATCCACACCCGTCACGCGGCCGGGGGCAGCCAGCAGGGAGACGGCGTGCGAGGCGCACGCCACTGCGGACCCAGCGGGCCGCTGCCTGGCACGGCCGTCGCCCCCCCGGGCGCTCACACCTGTCGTCAAAGTAGCGGAAGGAGAAGAGCGCCTCGCTGGGGTGCGGCTGCGCGTGGCTCCAGCTGTGTATCTGGCCCCAGGGGAAGACCAGCACGGGGTCCATGAGCTTGGGCCGCAGCAGGCGGAAGCCGTGGAAGCCCACCTCGAGCACCAGCGAGTCACTCTTCTGCGCAGGGCCAGACGCGCACATGGAATCCGCAGTGGCGGCTTGGAACAGCAGGCAGTGGCTTGCGTGGGTGCATCAGTGGCCAGGGCAATCATCGCGGCGCTGCCTGCGCTGAAAGAGTGGATGGCGCGCACGCGCCGCACGCACACGCACGCCCAGGAACTGCTGCGTACCCGCAGCAGGAACTCTTCGTGCGGGATGACTGGGAAGCACACGTCGTCGCCCACGCTCCATGGCGCAGGGAGCTTGGACACCGAGGGGGGCGCGCCGACGCCCGGCGCCTGAGATGAGGCCCCCGCGCCCATTTCTGGCCCTCAGGATGAGAACAGGATGGTGCACTGATGCCCTGATTGCTGCCGGACTGCCGCAATGTGCGCTGCCACCTCCTCGAGCGTGTGTTGTGCGTCGCCTGGATGGCGAGGGATGGAGGCAATTGAGCGACGCAGTAGCACTCCTGAGACTGCAGGTGGGAATCCTCGAGCCTCGCACGGGCGCTCTCGCGATGCTGCTCTCTCACGCATGGCCGAGGGTCTGCGCCACAGCCACAGAAAGCGTGCGCGAGCGTGCAGGAGCGTGCAGGCAGCGCCAGTGCCTCTATCACAGAGGTGCAGCAGCCCCTCGGCCTGCTTGAGGCCTGCAGCCCCTCGGCTCAGATGGCCTCGTCTCACGTCGCTCTTCCCAGGGCGCCTCCTCCTCTCCATCGCCTGCAGCAGCAGCACCACCACCATCACGATGTGCAGCATTGTCTCTTCCCCGCTGCAGCTAGCAGGCTCCCGTGCCTGGCGCAAGCGAGCAGCCCCCAGGCCGAGTCGAGGTGCGACCTCGGTGCTAGCTCTCGCCGATGCGGCGATGCAGCGATGCAGGGCACGCGAATACTGACGTGACGATCGCATCGCGCACGGCGCGCAGGTGCTGCACGGCGATGGTGAGCCAGCGAGTGGGGCTCCCGAGCGCAGCGCCTCAGCAGCATCACGGAGCGCGGCACCGGAGGCGGAGGAGCCTCATCTGCGCACGCAGCAGCTCAGCGGCATCGCCCGGGGAGCCAGAAGGCACCCTGTGAGTCATGTTGAGCTGGGCGTCGAGCGCACCGGCGTGCCGCCCCGAGCGCGCGGCCTTTGGCACCGGCACCTGCCCTGCAAGGCAGGCCAGGCGTCAAACAGAGACGCGTTCTCCTGCGCTGAGTGGCGCGATTGTCCCGTTCCTGCGCTGCGCCTGCGGCAGGCCCGGCCCCTCCGCACCGTCCTCCTCGCAGCCCGCGCAGCCGCCCCTCCCCTCGTCCTCTGCCCAGCCACCTGTGCAACCAGCCACGCCAGCAGCGCAACCGCCAGGCGCCGCCGACGCCGGCGGCCAGCGCAAACGCAAGGGCTGGCGGCTGCTCCGGCTGCTGCCGCCGCGCTCGTCGCTGCGGCTGCTCTCCTCCTCGGTGCAGCTCCTCAGGTCGCACTTCTGGGCAGTGGTCATCGTGTACCTAGTCAAGGACGGGCTGGCCTTCCTCGTGCACCGCTTCTCGCAGCGCCTCACCAACATGGGTGAGCCGCGCCGCGGGCCGGTGCAGCGCACGGTCCGTCCCCCAGCCGCCTGCGCGCTCGCCAGGCCTCAGGGGAGACAGAGGCGCCACAGCAGCGCACACCTCAGCACACGCGCCTTCCGCTGCCTGGGACATCCGCACGCCAGCAGCCACCGCATGCGGCCGGGTCTGCGCACTTTGGCCCCCCCTCTAACGACGCCAGTGCTGTCTGTGCGTGCACTCACGTGGTGCTGCCGCAGCGTCGGACGCGCTGCTGGGCACCAGCATCTGCGCCAACGCCAACCCCTGGTGGCTCTACCTGGAGAGCAGCTTCCTCGAGAGCAACCTGGGTGAGCTCCACGACGCAGCAGGGTGGGGCGCAGCGGACGGGGCGTTTCCTTGCGTGTGGGCGGAAAGGACACCGCCCAGATGCCGTGCAAAAGTGCAGTGGATGCCCTAAGCACCACGCGGCCTGAACCACACGAGCGCACGCGTGCAAAACGCATCGCCCCGGGCGCAGGCTACCAGGTGCTCATCGTGCTCTTCTTCCTGCTGGCGCTCCCGCTCAACATCCTCCTCTCCTCGGCCGCCGCGTCGGCCGCCGCGCTCGTCGCCGTGCCGCAGCCGCCGCTGCAGCTGCTCCAGCAGGCAGAGCTGGCGCCCCTGGAGGCAGCGCACGCGTCCGCGGCAGCTGGGCAGCCGGCGTCGGACGGCAACGGCGGCGGCGGCGGCGCGTCGCCCTCAGGGCGAGACGCCACGCCGCAGCAGCAGGCGCAGGCGTCCAGCAACGGCGGCCATGCATCAGCGGCGGGGACGGACGCGGCGGCGGGCGCAGCGGGCGGGCCGGGCGGCAGCGCAAAGCCAGGGCTGGTGGCGGCGGTGCGGCAAGGGCTGGCGCAGATACGTGCCGTGCTGCCGCGAGTGGCCTCCATCCTGGGCGACGTCTGGTGAGGAGGCGCGCCGTGGATCAGTGCAGTCGCCACGTCACACTGGCAAACCTGGGCGCATGGCACGCTTGCTGGTCGCTTGCTGGTGGGGAGGCACGCTTGCCGCTGCCGCAGTCGGTAGGTGCGTCTTTCCTCACGCTGCACTTGGCGTGGCGGTGCTGTGTGGACGGCCGCAGGCGCGTGGACTGCCTGTTCAACCTGCGGGCGCTGCCGCTCCAGGCGCTGTCGCTGCTGGTGGTGCCGCTGCCGTGGACTGTCCCGCGCCTGCTGGCCGTTCAGCTGTCAGTGCAGGCGGCCATCCTCGAAGGTGCGTGCGGCGGGCCGGCCTGAAACGCCCTTCCCCGGGTGCAGTGCACGTTGTGGGTAGGAAGAGGTCGTTGGCGCGCTCGCCTCACAGGGGACTCGGCGGCGGGTGGCGTCGTTGCCGAGGCGGCGTGATGGAGTGCCAGCTGACGCTTGTGTGTGCGTACGTGCAGGGCGCAAGGGCCAGGAGGCGTTGCAGCGCTCCTCGGAGCTCATGAAGGGGCGCAGCAACCTCATGTCCGCCTACGGATGGCCCTTTGTGGCGCTCATCATCGCGGTGCGTGGGGGGCGCCAGCGTGCCAGCGGGGCCAGACTGCTGCGGGCGGACTGTGCGCAGGGGCAGCCGAGTGGCAGGCTGTGGCAGGCGACCGTGAGCTGCACAGGTTCGTACACGTCGTGCCGCCGGTTGGTGCAGTACACCCAACCTCCCTTCGGCGTGCCTCTTGCTTGCTTGCGCAGGTGCGCTTGCTGGATGGGCTGCGCAACACCACGCTCGCGCTGCTGCCGATGCGGTGGTGGCAGGACGTGATAGAGATCCCGCTCGCGCTCACGGCGGGCTTTGGGTTCGCCAAGCTGCTCGTCATCAGGTGCGCAAGAGCGAGCGGGAGCGCTGCGATCGAGGGCGGCAAGGCGAGGGCGAGCGCACGGGTCATCGCGCGTTCGTCGTGCAGAGGTCCCAACGATTGGTGACGATGTGGACACGAGCCGGCTGACTCTGCGATGTCGTCGGGCGACTGGCGCTCCTTGCAGGCTCCAGGATCTGCTGCCTTTGGTCGCGTACCTCCGGGCCCAGCGGCAGGAGGCGAGCCGCGCGCAGTCGGCGGCGCCGGGCGGCGCGGCGGGCGGCGACGCTGCGGCCGGCGGCGACGCGAGGGCGCGGCGCGAGGATGAGGACGACGAGGAGGACGAGGAGGAGCGCATCACCTTGCCCGCGCCCCCCGCACGGGTGCCCACCATCTGAGATACCGCATGGTGGCTGGACAACACTACCTCTGGCCTTGGGGAGCACTGCCACACACGCTTTGGGCCTCAGCACACGACACACTGGCTTTTCATCGCTCGCTCGCCGTCGCTGCTGCTTCTGCTGTGCACTTGCTCCGCTGCCGTCCTGTACATTCGTTGCGTGCTGTGGCTCCTCGCTGCTGCTGCTGCTGCCCGGCGCCTCCTCTCTGCCGTTGAGCAGCCGCGCTGTATAAACCGCATGGGCTTGCACACACGAGCAATGGACGAAAAAATGGAAAGAATGGTGCGGTGCAGCGCCAACGTATGTACAAGGGCAGCAGAGCGGGGCTGCGCTCGACGCCCCATCCAGCGCAAAAGCAAGTCGGGCGGAGCAGCTACTGCTTCCTGGACTTCTTGGGCTGCTTGAGCGCCCCGCCCGCCACCGTGAGCACCTTGGCCTTGGTAGGCTTGCCCGTGATCTCGGCGGCGTGCTTGGCCAGCGGCTTGGTGTGCCGCAGCGGCTGGATCACCACGCCCGTGTTCTTGAGCACGGCGGGGCGCACCAGGTCGCGGAACGACGCGTCAGGGTTGTACTGGCGGCCCAGAGGCTGCGCAGAGAGGGAGAGAGGAGGCGCAGGAGGGCGCGTGCACCGACACGTCAGCTGCCACGACGACGCGGGAGGCATGTGAGGTGCGGCGCACGCCACCGAACGCAGCCGCAGCATGCCAGGGACGGGAGGGGGGAGGAGCAAGAAGGGAAAGGGGGCCGCACCGCACCTGGCGTATGCTGCGCTCGTACGTCTCCTTGCTGTCAAAGGGGAAGGGCACCTGCGGCGTGGTGTAGCGCTCCATGGCCTTGCGGTCGAACTTTTCGCTGAGCACCACAAACTGCAGCGGCGCGTCGGCGCGCCCCGCCGCCGCCCGCTCGCGCTCCCTGCGCACGCAAAAGACACAGCACGACAAAGGCGCAAGCTCGAGTGAGTGCTGGGCGGCAGGCCTGCGCTGCTCCCTGCCGCGCCGCACGCTGGACAGTCAAGGACCACAGGAGGCTGAGCGGCACGGCAGAGCGTGGCCGGGTGCGCCCCGGCCGGCCGCCGCAGTCGCCCGCGCGCGCACCTCTGCGCCTTGGCCTTGGCGTCGCGCATCCACTTGGGGTCGCGCTGCTGCTCGGCCCAGGCGCCCCACCCGGGCAGCGCGCTGGGCTCCTCAATGTGAGGAAGCTCCGCCGCCACCTGCACGCACCACCACCACCACCACCGCCCAGCACGCCACGTCAAGCGTCGCAACCCGCCCACGCGCTGACGTCTCGCCACGCAAACGATCCGCATGCCAGGCGGCTGCAGCATGAGAGCAACGAGCAAGAGGGGAGAGCGCCTCACCTCTGCGGCCTTGTCGGCGGCAAACTCGGCCTCCACGTCGTCGCCGGCGAACGCCATGCTGACCAGCAGGCGCTGCTTGGCCGCCGCGTCCATGCCCGCAGACCCCGGCACCAAGCCCTCGCGCGCCCGCCCACCACCACCGCCACCCTCCTCATCGTCGTCGTCGTCGTCGTCGCCCTCCTCTGCACCTCCCGCCGCGTCGGCGTCGCCGCGCCGCTTCGCCGGCGGCTGCCCCTCCTCCTTCCCACCCTTGCGCTGCTGCTCCTGCTGCTGCTGCTGCCGCTGCTGCGGCGGCTGGTCCATGCCCGCCACCCTGACCGTCACGGGTGCCGCGCCAGCGCCTCCCTTGCCTCGCTTCCCCCGGCCCTGCGCCGCTCCACCCGCGCCCGCCGCCGCCGCCGCGTCCTCATAGTACCCCAGCCCCCGCGGCCCCTTTGTGAACACCATACCCGCCTTGGCGCCCGCAAACGCCTTGGCCGGGATGAAGCGCGCGCCCGCCGCCGCAGCCGCCGCTGCCGCCGCGCTCCCGCCCGCTGAGGACGGCGCCGTCGCCGCCACGCCCCGCGCGCCCCGCCCCGCCAGCGCCGCGTCCAGGTCGCGCTCCTCCGCCGCCGTCGGCACCCGCGCCCCACCCGCCGCCGCCGCCTTACCGGCCCCCCGCTGTCCGCCACGCGCCGCCGCCGCCGCCTGCTGCTTCCCCGCCCCCCGCTCCGCCTCCAGCTGCCTCGCCAGCCGCTCCGCCTTTGCGTCCACATCCTCCATCACGTCGTCGTCGTCCTCGTCCCCCTCCCCGCCGCCTGCGCGCTCGTCGTCCGAGGCGCCGCCGCCGCCCGCAGCGCCGCCGTCAAAGCGGCGGCGGCCGCTGCCGGCGGCGGCGTGGCCGTTGGCGGCGCCGGCGGCCGAGGGCGGCGGGTGGCCGTCAGCGTCGGCGTCGGCGGCATCGAGCAAGGCCTGCGCCTCCTGCACGGCCTGGATGCGCTTGCGCTCCAGCGCCCGGGCCATGAAGGGGAGCGCGAAGAGGCCCTTCTTGGGCAGCTGCTCACCGGGTGCCAGGGGGCCGCCGGCGCCTGCGCGACGCAACGTCGCAGGGGAGGGAGGGGCAAGGTGTGGAGCGCACCGCGGGAGGCCCCCTGGAGGGCCCATTGCTGCGGCGCAGTGAGAAACGCGCGGGACGGGTGGATGTGCAGCAGCGCAGTGCTGGGTCAAGGCAACGTGGTGTCCAGGCAAGGTGCGGGAAGAATGATGAGATGTGGATGTTGAGATGTGGGGGGCACGTGTCCCGCCGCCGCGCCCACTTGGTGAGGGGCGCCGCGGGCGCAGAGGGGACACCCGGCCCCCGCGGGTTTACTGTCGCGCTTCTGCGAAACCCAAGGCGCCTCTTGGTCAGTTATGGCGCAGCGGGTGCTTTTAAAGCGCGTTGCTTCCCTTCATGTCGGGACACGGATGCGTGCGTGCCAGGCGCCGCGGGACGCAGAGCAAGACCAGGAGAGGTGCCGTCTGCCCTCACCCGACAGGATCTCCAGCGCAGCGGCCTTGGCCCGCGCGCTCATGCCCTTGCCAGGCGCCCCGGCGCCCGCCTCCTCGCCCTCCTCGCCGCTGCGCCGCGAGAGACAGAAGCGGGACGACAACGTACAACACACGCGCACGCACACTGTCACCAACAGCAGCGCGCGCAGCACGAGGCGCTCTCTCGAGCAAGCAACAGCAAACACACGAAGCGCCGGCGCGAGGGAAGCATGCCCCTCACCTGGACTCGTCGCCCGCGTCGCCGTCGCTGCCGTCGCTGTCGTCGCCGCCGCCGCCCTCGATGCGCCGCCGGAGCTGCTCGCCCAGCCGCAGCTGCTCGGCCACGGCGGCGCGCGTGCCGGCGTCCGTCACCGTGGCGCCGCGCTTGAGCGCGCGCCGCGCCCACCGGCTCGAGTTCCTGCGCAACAGGTGCCGCCGCCACGCGCAGAGCAACCACGCCTCACGTCGCCCCACGCTTGTGCGCGCACCAAACACAAGAGCACGCCGTGCTTGCTCCACTGAAGCAAGGTGGGAGAGGCAGCGAGGGCGGGAGAACGAGAGTGTGGGCAGAGGGGGTGGGAGCGCGCTCACTTGTGCTTGAGGGTGAGGCGCTCCTTTGCTCGCTCAAACTCGGCCTCCTCGCGCTGCGCACGCTCTGCCGCCGCCGCCTCGTCCTCCTCCTCGCCGCCCTCCTCGCCGCCCTGCTGCAGCAGCGCCCGCCCGGCCTGCCGCTTGGCCGCCTGCACGACACACAGCCGCAGCGCCACACAGGCTCTTGCCCACCCGCCACGCCCTGACACATCGTGCCAAAACACGCCAGCGGCGCCGCGAGCGCAAGGTTGGGAAAAAGATCATTACCAGCCCCTGCCCTCACCTTGGCCTGCTTCTTGTGGTACTCCTTGCTCTTGATGTGCTTGAGCCGCTTGGCCTTGATCTCGTGGTAAAAGAGCAGCGAGCGAAGCTTGGCCAGCCGGCCCCGCCGCTCCTTGGCCTCCTCCACCGTCAGCGCGCGCGCGGCAAGCGCCTCCTGCGGCCCAAACGCGCACACGCCACACGGTACGCCCTCGTCGCGCTCACTCTGCGCGCGTTGGCCGTCGCCTCTTGGCGCGAATGGCAAGGGCGTGACGAGTGCCAGCGTGTGTGCACGCGAGAGCGCTCAAGGCAGGGTGTGCGCAAAGAGCGTGGTGTCGTGGCGATGTGTCCCGCAGTATAGTGGGGGCGCCCCGTCTGTTGCGCGGGGCGTCCCCGTGGGTGCAGGCGCCGGTTGTCAGCCGTGCACGGGCTCGGGCCGGGGGCGCGGTCCATGCGGGCGGGGCGTTGGGCGGCGCACCGCCCTGCCCCGCCCGCCGTCCCGCGCCCCCGCGAGTCGTCCGCACAAGTCAATCTGGGCCACCGAAGTGAGGTACCATCCCATCGTTTGTGTCAATGGTTCCAGGCATGGTGGCCCGCTTGCTCGATTCGTGGTGGAGTGGTGGTGGTGATGCGATGGTGGAGCAAGGGCGAGGACATGCGAACGAAGCGCACCTCGGAGGCTGCCACGGCAGCGGCGCTGGCCGCCCCTGCCGCCTCTAGAAGCGCCGCCACCTCGGCCTCCATGGCCGTGTCCGGCGTGTGCTGTGCCACTGCGGGCACACGCGGAACGACAGCGAGCACGGTATGAGAATGCTCTTCGACGACGCAGCGAGGCGCAGCATTGGCGCGTCGGGAGGCGGAGCGCCTGTAGCGGGGCAACGCACCGATGGCGGCCGTGGTGCTGATGCGGGGCACCTCGTCCCTCGCGGCGGTGAACTGGAGGCTCGGCGCCTCTCGGTTGGCCTGCGTGCAGCGCAAGCAAACGCGTGCAAGAGGCGCTCGCCTTGGTGAGAGCGCTGCTCCTCCTCCTCCTCCTGCTGCTGCTGCGCCAGCCGTGCGCCGAGCGCGACGGGGGCGTGCACGCACGACCGCCGCACTCGCGCACCTTGACGATGGACTGCCACTTGTCGGCCTCGTGCGTGGCGATCTCGTAGCCGGCCGTGCGCTCGGCGCGCTGCTTGATGGCCGTCGGCAGCGGCGCCTCCACCACCTGCTCGCAGCACGCCAGTAGCAGCGGGCGCTCGGTCTAGTGCTTGGTCTCAAGCCGAGGCCGAAGCACAAGCCACGCCTTCCCGCCTTCCACGCCCGAGCGACCAGTGCGAGCGCGCACCTTGCTGGCCTTCTTGCCTCCGGCCCCAGACGAGGGCGTGGCGCCGCCCATGCGCTCGAGCTCCTTGCGCAGTGAGGGCGTCAGCTTGCGGCGCGCCTCGCCGCCCAGCCCCGCCATGAGGTCGGCCAGAGTCAGCTCGCCCGCGCCTGCGACCCAGCCACGCGCGCAACACAGGACGTGGGCCCGTCGTGCACGCCGCCACGCGAGTCAGGCCCAACCTGCCGCAACCCAGAGCGAAGCGTCCGGTGGGCAATCAGCCCAAGGGAAGCACAGCGTAGCAGCAGCGGCGCCCAAGGCAGCGGAGGGGGTGCGGCGGTGCGCCACGAATGAGGTCAAGGTGCTGATGAGGGGCGGAGCCCATCACGAGTGTGTGCGAGGCAGCGTTCAAGCAGGTTTGTGGCGCCCAGAGGTTGCTGCGCGCATCACGCGCCAGGAGGGCCCCTCGAAGGATCGGTGAGGAGGCCCAGGCATAGCGCGCAGCCGTTTGCCAGGCGCTGGTCTTCGATCTGGCACTCATCCTTCAACAGCGAGCCACTGGAGAGGCCGCGCCATTGTACACATCGTGCCACACCACGCTTAACACGCAAGCCCGCACGGGCCAGCGCACAGGAACAGGCAGAGGGACCAGACGGAAGAGCAGTGTTGCGCGACTCACCCGTGGAGGCGGCGCCGGCGGGCAGCGTGAACTCGGCCTCGGGGTAGGGCTCCGACAGCACCACCTGGCGCACGCGCGCCTGGCCCTTGGCCCCTCCAGCCAGCACCTCGTCGCCCGCCACATCGCGCAGCATGGCCCTGCGGGTGCAGCGCGGAGCAGACGTGGCAACGCGACGCGGTTGAGCGGGGCAACCGGGGGAGAGGGAGCCGCGCGCCGGGGCACCAAGGACAGGGAAATGGCACACGCACCTGTGCCGCTCGTCGTCCTCCTCATCCTCGCCGTCCGCCTCGTCGTCGTCGAGGCCCTCGGCGTCGTCGTCGCTGCTGCCCAGCTGCCGGAGCACGTCGTCCTCGTCGTCCTCCTCGTCGGAGTCCACGTCGTCGTCGCCCGCGGGCGCCTGCACGTGTGCCGTGGGCCAACGGACCAACACGAGCACACGTGAGAGTTGAATTCAGGGCTGCACCGTGTTGCAGACATTGTGCTGCGCGGAGCTTTTCACAGGCAGAGAGCAAAGGCGCACCTGGCGTGCGCGCTTGCCGGGGCGTGCATCCTCCTCCTCCTCCTCCTCCTCCTCCTCCTCGTCCTCTGGCTCCTCCTCTAGCCCATCATCAAATTCTTCGTCGCCGTCCTCCTCGTCCCCAGAGCCAGGCGCTGCGTGCTCGTCGAACCAGTCGCCCCACTTGCGCTTGTCCTCCGCCGTGAAGGCCATCTCCTCGTCGATCTCCTCGTCCTCAAAGTCAGATGGAATCTCGTACTCGTAGCTCTCCACCTTCTGCGCGCGTGGAGCAGAGCAGCAGGGGCGGCGCGGATTGTGCAATCGCAATCTGGGGCCGCCGTCACGCCGAAGAAGCGCCCTCGACGCGCACGAAGCTGGCAGAAGCGCAGATCGCCTCAGGATCGACGCGGCGTGCCCCTTGCGCTGGCCCCTGATCCGCCCAGGCGTCTGCTCTGACCGGCGGCGGTGCGACCGGACCCAGGACTCACATCGTAGCGCTGCCTGTTCTGCTCGAAGACGTCAGGCGCGTCGTCGGCCTCGTAAACGTCGCCATCCTGCGCGCGCCGGCGCCCCCGCTTCTTCCCGGCGGCGGGCGCCCCTGCTTTCTTGGGACGCGCCGCTGGCTGCTTGCCCTTGTGGGCGGCAGCAGCCAGCTTGCGCTTGTTGTTGGTGCTCACTGGCCTGCCCATCCGCTCTACATGTTGCCGCCCTGAGCGGCAGGGTGTGTGTGCGTCGCGAGCCGCCGCCGTCCGCATGGAGCGCGTCTGCGCCCCGCATCGCGGTCTCCATCACACGCTGCGTGTTGCAGTGTGCAAGAGGCTCAAGCAAGGACGGAGGCCCAGAGCTGATTGGAGAGAGAGGAAGCGCAAGCGGGGGGCGCGCAATCTTGAGGGATCGAGCGCATCGCCACGTGTACAGCTCGTCGTACCGCGGAACGGGAGCCGAGGAGGGAGGGGTGAGAGGGATGCAGGCCAGGACGTCAGGATGAGAGTGCGGCGTCGTGCGATCAAGCAGTGACGGGAGCACCAGAAGGTGTGCTCAAGAAGACGGACCAGCCCACGCCCCACAGCGCACGCCGAAGAGACGGTGGTGCCAGTGCCTCCTGACAGCAGTGCGATGGATCCCGCTGGCACCCTGCCCACCCCGCATGCCCCCCCTCCACGAAACGGTGCACGCCCCGCGGCGCGCGATGTTTTGTGAAGGCATGTACCTGATCAGGTACAGACGTTCGTGCCTCGCTGCCTGCCTCACTACAGGGCGCCTCGACGGGCGATGAAAGGAGAAAGGAGAAACGGGGAGCAGGTCCTGCCCCGCTCTGCAAAGCCACCCTCCTCAAGCCCGGTCTCCCCTTGGGTCTTGTTCCGACCGCAAAGTCAAGTTGCGCGCGCCGGGTTAGGGCGGGCGCGCTGCCTGGCAAGGGAATGAGCAGGAACGGAGGACGGCGAGCGACAGGAAGAGGGGAATGCAAGCGCACGTCTTGGGGACTGGGACCTTTGCCGCTACGAAAGGAACAGGACTCCGCTGGTCGTCCAAGGTGGAGTTGCGTGCGGCAGGACGCCCTGAGGTGCGTTCAGATTCTTCGCGCGTCGTCGTGGTCCAAGCACACGCCGGGCTGGGGTGGGACACCCGGAATGCTGCTGCGTGCGTTGACGCCAAGGATGTTGTGCACCGGGGGCGGCTGCAGCAGGTCGCCGCGCCCATGCAGTCCCGTGTCGGGCAGTGCCGCCTTGCCCCCAGCCCCCCAAAGCGCACACAGGTTCGCACTAGTCGCCTCCTGCGGGGCACCAGCTCGGTCGCCGCCAGGCGTGCCGGCGGGAGCAAGCAGCCCTGCAGCCCTCACCCGCGCACACGCCGCGCACCGCCCCTCGGGAGAGTGCGCTGTGGGTCCGACAGACCCGTCCAGACGAGACCAGGGCCAAACTGCGCCATCCTCTTTCCTCGCATCATCAGGCGTGCCACGGGACACAAAGGAGGCTTGAGCGCTGGCCCAGCGTGGACGCAGCCGGGCGCAAAGGCCCCCCACGCAGGAGCCTCGCCATCATCAGGACCGCCAGCAAGGCGCAGAGGCGGCTCAGACGCACGCGCACGCGCGGGGCCATGTTCCAAGGCCCACGGTTTTGTGCTCCTCCGTGCGTCTACCGTGTCCGTCATGCCTCAGTGAACGCAGCCCCTGGGCGCGTCGATGCGGAGCCCCGAGCATACCGTTCCGGGAGGGCAGGCGCGCGGCGGCAAACGGCGCCGCTCAGTCAGGCGCCGCCGCCGCGCGCCTGCCTGCCCGCATCAAGTGCATAAGGCGGCCGCGAAACCCCCGGCCGCTCCCGCTGTCCCCATCCACGGGCAGCAGTCCCCCCCGGCGTCACATGTCCCCCGCCTCGCCCTCCTGGAGAGCACGTCAAACGACGGGAGAACGTCACCCGACGGGCGCCCCAGTGCTGTGGCTCCCCACGCCAGACGCCGCCCGCATCCCATTCTGGAGAGCACGTCACTTGCTGCGTGCCCAAGTACGGCGTGCCCCTCGCTTCAGGCGTCTCCCGCCTGCACGCCCGGGCCGCCGCTGGCGTCTCCCGGCTGGCGCCGCCGCATGCGCACGACCATGACGCTGATGTTGTCGCAGCTGCCCTTATGGTAGGCCGCGCTGACCAGCGCCGCCGCCGCCTGGCCCGCGTTGCCGCCGCGCGCAAACTGCTCGGCGATGAGCTGGCAGCCCTGCTGGTCGTCCACCATGTCTGCGCGCGGGGACGGGATGGGCGGGGGGAACAGGGGTCAGAGGAGGGCGCAACAGCAAGCACAAGAACCCCAGGCTGGTCGTCTACCACGTCTGCCGGGTGCCCAGCAGTGCTGCTACGAGGCTGTTTGCACCCAGCCCGCTCCAGGGGCTCCAGGGGGGGAAGGGAGCCAGAGGAGAGCACGGGGAGCTGCACGGTGCGGCGTTGGCGCCCGCTCACCCGTGACGCCGTCCGAGGCCAGGATGAGGAACATGTCTTGGTCGGGGTCCACGGGCCGCGTGTCGAGGTGCGGGTCGGCGATGACGTAGGGCTGCAGCGTGCGGTCGCCAAAGGCGCGCGACACGGCCAGGCAGCCCTGCGCGCGCCGCGCCAGGAGAGCAGACGCCAGAGCAACGGCAGAAGCAGCTTTTGGAGCGGCACAGGCGCGCGCGCGACGATGTGGTTGCGCTCGTGTGCTGCCTCACGGTAAGCGGTGGCAGGGCGAGGGCGCGCGCGCACCTGCACGCGGCCCCAGAGCACGCAGCCGCCGGCGTCGCAGATACGCGTGATCTCGCTGGGGCACACGTTGGGGTGCGGCTTGTGGTCCTCGCTCAGCCGCACTGCCCTGCGCACCCCACATCAGCGCCGCACGCAGCGCACACCAGCATCGCACCGTGCTGCTCCAAGGCTGACGGCAGCCTGGCGCCGACTCGAGCTAAACGCAACACCTCGTGCGCACGAACGGAAGGCCGTCCCGCACCTCTGGTCGCCCCCCGCGCTCTGTGTGAAGAGCACGGCGCGGCAGTCGCCGGCGTTGGCGCAAAACAGGTAGGTGCGGCCGGCCACGCGGCGGACCAGCGCCGTGACGGCGCAGGCGCCCGCCTCCTGCGCCTTGTCCAGCCGCGCGCCCAGCTCGTCGTTGGTGCTCAGGTACGCCTGGCGGATGGCCGCCTGCATGCATGCACGTCCACGTGGCACGGCAGCGTAAGCCTTCCAAGCGCACGCGTGACAGGCTTTTGCAGGAGCACACGCAACCCGCAGCCAGCTGTCGGCCCGGCACTGGCCGCTTGTTCGTCGCCACCGGGGACGTCAGGCGCAGGCGGAGCGGGCCGCGGCCGCTGGCAGGGCACTAGCCGCCCCCCCTCAGCCGCCCAGCGCCAGCGCACCTCGACGGCGGCGATGTCGTCGGGCTGGCGGGAGAGCGCGTCCGCCACCTGCTGGTTCAGGTTCTGCACGGGACACCCAAGACAACCAAGGCGGCGGCGGGGGTGCGCCTCTCACGCGCGCTGCGGTCCAGTCAACTGACTCTGAAGCAACACGGCACCCGTTTGCCCCTCGGCCCCTCCCTGTGTGAGCGCCGTGGCACCGTTTCTCCGCCACACAAAGTGCGCGCCGCCTCCCGCCCGCCGCTCACCCCCAGCAGGACCTTCTCTAGCTCCTTGGACACCTCGTCGCCGCCGTGCCCGTCAAACACGCCGCCCAGGAACGAGGAAGACGTCGTGTACACGGCCACCGTGTCCTCCTGGTAGTCGCGCTGGCCCTGCAGGAGTGGGATGCGCGCGGTGCGGCGGCCATGCGATCGACGTGCCCGCGCGCGCGCAAGGTACATCGCAGCGGGACGCGGGACGCGCGCCGGCGGTGGCGCTGCCGCTCAGCTACTGGTTAGGATGCGGGTCCTGAACGCTCCGTCTTTGCACCGTTGGGCCATTTGGGGCCGAGGCCCTAAGTTCGGTGGCGCCGCACCTGGAAGGACGCGTGCCCGAAGGTCAAGGTGACGTCGTCGAGCACCAGGGAGCTCTCGGTGGCCGTGCCGCTGGGAGCCGCCCGCGGGGCTCTGATCGGGGCCATGGGCATGCTCACTGCGCGGCCAGGCGCGACGGGGGGCGCGCCGTACGTGGTGGCACATGCGGGCGCGGGTGGTCCCGTCACATCTGCGGCGCACGCGCGCACCTGGCTGCAAGGGCGCCGTGGACAGCGCCGCGATTCCGTGCGAGAGCTGCTGCGTGTGCGAGGCTGCGGTGCTGCGCGTCATGGCGCCTCCTCCGCCCGGTCGTGTGCCACTGGCGGCGGGGGGACTCTGCTGCGCGCTGCTGCTGCTGGGCCAGGCGGGGCTTCACAGCAGCGGCTCCATCCGCTTGACGCGTTCCAAAGCGGCTGTGCGCGGTCCTGCGGGGCCCGAGGCGTCCCTGCTGATGGATGCACAGAGCGCAACGGCCTGCAGACACGGCTTCGAGGTGCGAGCTTCCCGTGTCGGCGCGGGGCGTAGAGGCAAAAGCGTCGCGAGGAACTTCCGTGCGCGCTGCGGCCTGCCCTGGCTCTCGTGGCACGGCGCAAGCCCTTTTCCATGATGCACACGAAGAGAAGAGGACGAGCGGCGGCAAGGGAGGAGAGTGGCAGGGGTAAGTGCATGCAGGCCGGCAGGAGGTCAGGCGGTGGCGGCGGCGGTGGCGGGCTGGTCCAGCGCGGCCTTGCGCTGCTCCAGCGCAATCCTGATGATGTTGCTCCTGCTAATAATCCCCACGAGCCGCCCGGCCTCGTCCACCACGGGCAACCGGCGGATGCGCTTCTTCAAGAGCAGGCTGCGGGGACGAGGGGGCGAGAGACGAGCACCGCACACGCCTCACCCTCCCGTCCACGGGCGCAGATGCCTGGGCTGGGCGGGGCGGGGCTGGGATGCAGCGCAGTCACCGAAACAGCACACTGTGCACACCTGGTGGCGTCGTTGAGGCCCGTGGTGACGGTGACGGTGAGCGGCGTGCGCGTCATGACGTCCCGCACCCTGCGAAACAGGGGGGAAGGAAGGCCCAAGCGTGAGCAGCACGTTGAGCCATGCGTTGCGCCGCCACCCCTGATCAGGTTTCACGCCGACTCGCAAGCACAAGCGCGGTCCCGTCGCACCTCTTCCCGCTGCCCTTGGCCATGGCTGACTTGATCATCTTGAACGCCTGCGCAGGGCGCCAGGCGCGCCATTGCACAAGCGTGTTGCCAGCGCGCTGCACAGCCTGCAAAGGCACAGGAGCACCCCAGCCCGCCATCACCGGCGCACACCTGCCACGTCTCGTCCGTGGGCGGGAAGATGGGGCTGTCGTTGCTCTTGCCTGCGTGCCATCCACACAGGGCGGTGCACACGCTTTGCGCACCCTACGCCTAGCACGGCCTTTCATCACGGATGGCGTGTCCTTCTCCCCCCGCGCCCACCTGCCAGGTCGAGGCTCAGCAGGTCGAAGTCCGACACGACGCCCACGACCACGTTGTTGCTGTCCACCACGGGCAGCCCGCTCACGCGGTGGTGCACCAGCAGCTCCAGCGCTGCAGGCAGCACGGCAGAGCCGGGCGCAGCCGCCGTGCGTCAGCAGGGCCCGAGCGCCCTCGGCCCCACGCTGGCAGAGCACGAGCGGACACGGACGCACGCTGGCAGGTGACACGCGCGCTCACCCATCTCAACGCTGTCATCCGGCTTGCAGGTGAAGATGGTGCGCCCGGGGATCATCACGTCCCTGACCGTCAGCTCCGAGTCCTGCGGCGCGAGGTGGGGCCGGCGAGCGGACGCCATGAGGCTCCCGCAGCAGCGCCGTGGTGCACCCACCACCTTGCACGACTGTCTGGCTGTCCAGCAGCCAGCACCACGCCCTGCGCTGCCTGAGGAGCACGCTGGCCTGAGCGCGGGACTTGCGGGTGCCACCAGAGTCTCGGCCCAAGAAGATGAGGCTCACCCGCTTCGCCGGAGCTGCGCTCGTGGCTACGGCCGCGCGCGTGCCTCTTGCGCCTTGATGGTGCCGCGGCTGCGTGTGCGAGCCGTGGCGTAGGAGGCCTGGTCGTCGGGCCGCACCTCCCCGCACCACCTCGCCCAGTGGGCCAGCCACCGCGCTGTGCTTGGCAGCGGAACCTGCCGCTGCTGCGCGCCTCTGCATCATCATCATGTCGCCAAATCGTGCGTCTGCGCCCTGTGCGCGAAGAGTTGCCAGGTCCACATGGCGGAACCTCGGTCGCAGGACCAGCAGAGCTCCGCCCATTGGGCACGCTCAGCGCTCTCACACAAGGCTCTTAACACAAGTGCACAGCACTGGGTCCGTCGATGCGGGGTGGGGCGCGTGGCCTTGATCAGCGGCGCGAGTGCGGGCCAGGCAGGCTGCAAGGCGCAAGTCAGCAAGCTCTTCGTCAGTGCTCTTCGACGTCAAGGGACGAGGTTTTACGCGTGGCGATCTTCACTGCTGCTGCGGCGGAGCTTCTCCGCCTCCATCGTCGGCCACGCCAGGGTTCCCTGCCCCGCCGGTCGCTTCGGACTCTGCTGCCTCCGACCGCCCCAACGGCGCATCGCGCGGTGTCTCCGCCAGGCCCTCGTCCGCGGCCGCGCCGGCCGGCGGCGGGGGGAAGGCGTCGGCCTCCACCAGCGACCCCGGCAGCGCGCCCGTGCCGGTGGGCGGGCTCATCGGCGAAACGTGCAGGGTGGCCGGGCTGGTGGTGGGCCGCAGCAGCAGCGCCGGGGGGATGACGGGCTTGGCCACCTGGGCGCCGGAGGGGAGGCGCTTGGACAGCTTCCAGCCGGGGAAGCCGCCCGCCGACAAGAGCCGCGGCCGCCACGAGGTGGTCAGGTCCTTGTTGGTCAAGGGAGCGTCTGCTGGCGGCGCCCGCATCCACCTGCGGTGCACGGGCGCAAGGACCAGGGTAGGGGTCGCCGCGACGCGACGCGAGGTGCGTTCCATGGGTGCCAGACGCTTGTGTTTTGCTGCCCCTGCTCCTGCGCTGCTGCGCTGATTGATCAATGTGCCTCGGCGCATGTGATGTGGCCCCGCACTTGGGGTCAATGCAGCTCTGACCTGACCGCCTCTGTTCTCAACGGCCGGCCCTGGAGGGGAGGCACTCCATCGTGGCGCTCCTCACCTGGTGTTGCGCGGCACGTGCTGCGCCTCTCGCGGGGGCACCGTCGGGTGCAGCGCCTTGCTGTTGAAGTGGTTGTGCGCGACGCGCCTCTGGCCCACAGGGTCATCCACGACGTGGCACAGCTGCTGGCCCACGCCGGGCTTGGGCGGCGGGACCGGGTGCCCCTCTTGTAAGCAGTACATCGGTGGCCCCCAGGGGTGGGAAGCTGCGCTGGGGCCCGCGCCGCCGCCGTCGTTCCTCGCAGCTGCGCCTGCGGGGCTCCGAGGTCGCCGGGCGTTGGGTGCGGTGGCGGGCCTGGTGCCAATGGCCTGCCTCTTGGAGAGCACGCCGAGCTCCCCCTTCGCAAGCCCCACGTAGTGCACCGTCATGGACGGCCCGCTCGGGAGCTGCCCTGGTGCCTGGGCGCGATGCTGTGATGCCGCTGCCGTGCCGTCCGCCGCCGCCCCCCCTGAGGACTCTGGACCGGCGGCCAATCCACCGCCTCCTTCCTGAGGACCTCCTCCTGGTCCTCCTGTTGCTGGCTGCTGCTGCTCCGCATGAGGATGTACGACGTGCAGGCGCACCACGGCCTGCGCGAGCGCTGAGGCGTCGAACGAGTCCCGCGCCGCTTGCTGTTGGGGCTGCTGCTGGGGACGCGAGGCCGACGACGGGGACGAGAGCGGGGACGAGAGCCCCACCGAATGCCTCTGGTACTTGCGCCCGCTCTTGGGCGACAGGGGCCGGTCCCAAGCCGAGGAGGCCCACAGCGGAGCCTGCGTCTGCGTCTGCGCCATGAGTGGCTCCGGGTCGCGCTCGCGCTGTGCTTCCGTGCAGGCGCCCTCATGCAGAGTGTCGTGGATGCGGCTGCAAACTGACAGATCGCGCACCGAGTCGCGAGAACTCGCAGGATGCACCCCTCGAGCAGCGGCAAGACGCGCGTGGCGTTCGTGCACCCTGACCTGGGCCTGGGAGGCGCGGAGCGCCTGGTGGTGGACGCCGCAGTGGAGTTGGTGCGGGCGGGCTGCAGCGTGGACGTCTACACGGCGCACTACGACCCGCAGCGGTGCTTCGAGGAGACCAAGACGGGCGGGTTCCGCGTCGTGGTGGCCGGGTCCTGGTTCCCCAGGTCGCTGGGCGGCAGGTTCATCGCGCTGTGCGCCTACATCCGCTGCCTGATCGCGGCCGTGCACCTGGCATGGTGCTCGTGGAGACCTGGCGTGAGTGGCGTGCTGCTGCTGCTGGCGTGCAGCTGGGGCTGCACGCGGCAGGGTGGCGCTGGCCAGCCGCCCACCGAAGGGGACACGTGTGCGCTTGCCCAGCGCGCGGTGTGAGCAGCGTGACTGCCCACCTGTGCCACTGCTGCACGCAACGCGACGTGCAGGCCGCGTACCAGGTCGTGTTCGTGGACCAGGTCTCGGCGGTCATCCCGCTGCTGCACCTGCTCACGCGCAGCCAGGTGCTCTTCTACTGCCACTTCCCCGACCTGCTGCTGGCCACGCGCAAGAGCCTCCTCAAACGGATCTACAGGTGCAGGCATGGCGGTGGCTGCGCGGGGCCGCGCAAGAGCCGGGCGTGGCGGGAACGCGCCACCGGAGGGGAGCGACATGCTGGCGCCTCCCCCTGCGCACACGCACTGCGCACAGGGCGCCGCTGGACTGGGTGGAGGAGACCACCACTGGCCAGGCGGACCTGCTGCTCGTCAACAGCAAGTTCACGCTCGAGACGTTTGGGCGGACCTTCACGCGCCTGCACCAGCGCGGCGTCAAGCCACAGGCACGTGCTGGGGGCTGTTGGTGCGGCCGGTAGGTCGCCGCCGCTGTGATGCAGGGTTGCACGAGGGCGGCGTCACGCTCAAGAGAAGAAAGGGTGGGGGAGTGGGGAGCACCCAGCCCGGGCCCCGAGCAGCTGAGCCTTTCAGGCCCACACGCACGAGTGGTGGCCGCCCTGAGCCACAGGCACGCAGGCTGTGTGGCGGCTGCAATGCAGGTGCTGTACCCGGCGGTGCCCATGCCCAGCGAGGCGCAGCTGGCGCAGGCGGCCAAGCAGTGGCGCGACAGCCTGGGCGCCGACCTGGCGGCGTGGGTAGACGCCGGGCCGCTCATCCTGTCCATCAACAGGTGCTGGGGGGGAGGGAGACGCACCGGGCGCAATGCCGCTGCGCTTCTTCTCAACGACAGAGGGGGCTGCAGCCCTGATGTGCCAGGGCAGCCACGACGGGGTGGCGCAAGGCACAGTGTCCCCCGGAACGATGAGAGCAGGGTGCAGGGGCGTGGGGGCAGGGCGCGGACCAGGCACGCCCACCAGCTGGCAGCGGCACCAGGGCAACAGGTCCACACCCGACGTCTGGCCGATGAGCGGCTGCTGCATCGCCACGCGGACACGCCGGAGCCCTCGCAGGTTTGAGCGCAAAAAGGGCCTGGCGCTGGCCGTCAAGGCGCTCAAACAGCTGGTGGACGGCGGCGGCGGCGGCCAGGGCAGCAAGGGCGGCGCCGGCGCCGCAGGCCGAGCGCGGCTGCTGCTGGCGGGCGGGTGGGACGCGCGCCTGGCCGAGAACGTGCAGCATCTGCAGGAGCTCAAGCAGCTGGTGAGCAACGGAGAGAGTGGAGCAAGGGCCCGCGCCCGCTGTGGGCCCCACGCGCCCGCTGTGGGCTGCTGTGCGCAGAATGCCACTGTGTCCGGGCGGTGGACTCAGGGGGTGCCCTGTGTGTGAGTACATCGCCGGTTCGCTGCGCGTGCAACGTGGGCAGGTGCAGGAGCTGGGCCTGTCGGAGCGCGTGCGCTTCCTGCCGTCCTTCACCGACGCGCAGCGCGCCGCGCTGCTGGCCGCCTGCGCCTTTGTGGTCTACACGCCCCAGGTGAGAGCGCGGGAGTGCGCTTGCATTGCGGTGCACGCTTGTACGCAGCCGCTGCCGAGCCTTCAGATGAGCGCGCTTTGATCCATCATGGCCAGGGCCGGGTGCAGGGCTGCGCACACGAGGGCCGCCACGCCACAAACCGAGTCCTTCCATTCCCTCAACGACGACTCGCCTGTGCTGCTGCTGCACACGCAGTTCGAGCACTTTGGCATCGTGCCGCTCGAGGCCATGGCGGCGGGCCGGCCCGTGGTGGCCGTCAACAACGGCGGGCCGCTCGAGAGCGTGGCGCACGGGCAGACGGGCCTGCTGTGCGACCCCACGCCCGCGGCCTTTGCGCGCGCCTTTGCCGAGCTGCTGGCGCTGCCGGCGGGCAAGCTGGCGGGCATGGGCGCGGCGGCGCGGCAGCGCGTGCAGGTGCGTGGGGCGCGGTTTCGCCTGCTGCCCCCGTGCGTGTGGGCGCTTCGCAGCGCCCCTGAGGGGATGCCTGCTGATCGCCTGTTCCTCATGGTGGTGGTGGTGGCGTGTGCAGGTGGGCTTCAGCCGCGAGGCGTTTGGGCGCGCGCTGCACGCGTACGTGCGGCGGCTCGCGGCGGTGGCGGCGGCGAACCAGCAGGCGGACGGCGGCGGTGCGGGGGCACAGAGGCGGTGATGCAGAGGCGGTGATGCTGTGCGGGCGAGCGAGAGAGACCGCTTGCACTTGGTGAACAGCGCCGTAGTGAGAAGCACACACGCATGCACCCACGCCGCCGCCGCCGCCGGGCCTTCAGACCCGTATGAAGCAGGCAAAAAACAGACAAACGACACGCCCGACTGCGCACCCAGCATCGCCAGGCACGCGCACCAACGCACCACCAACGAGGAACGGGCAGGCAGGCGGGCCGTCCAGCAAGGGAGAGAGAGACCGCTTGCACTTGGTGAACAGCCGGGAATGATAAGCACGCACA
>VFQP010001502.1_pt1 | contig 30936 bp, 18 predicted proteins | sample 3512351 | NCBI WGS metagenome assembly VFQP01 (sample SAMN10412372, study PRJNA504923) | tailings metagenome | isolation source: Relicate 1 Philex TSF1 revegetated site | place: Philippines: Tuba, Benguet | collected 2017-08-29
AACCTTTTGAACCTTTAACCATCTCTCCGTAACATTCATTTCTACACAAATACTGCGGAAAAAGAAAATTTTGAAGTTTACGAATGTTTCGTATGTTTACGAAGTATTCGTAACGATACGATTTCGTCGTAATAAAAATGAATGTATATGAAAAAGTTTTTTCTATCTGCACTGATCGCCCTGTTTTTTGTCTCCGGAATCAGCGCGCAGGAGCGTGAAGTTTCTGTGGTATGCGTGATCTATGATGCTGTACATGTAAGTGATACCAATAACCGAGATAAGCCTTTTAAGGAGGAAATGCTGCTGGTTGTTGGTCCTACTTACAGTAAGTACGTAAACAATGCCAACCGTGCCGCAATGAAAAAGGCAATGCAGGCTCCTCCCTCGGGAGCGCCTGTGCGCACCGCGGTAGGCATGCCTATGGCAGTTGTAAATGCCTATGGTATTACCAACACAGAGGTATTCCAGGACCCGGCCCGCAAAAAATTAAGTATTACGGCTTCTCTTGGCAAGCATGATTACATCATGGAGTACGACCTGCCGAAGATCAAGTGGAAGGTCTTAGCTGACACGCGTCAGATAGATGCCTATACCTGTCAGCGTGCCACCGGAGAGTATGCAGGAAGAACCTACACCGCCTGGTTTGCTCCCGAACTCTCCTTTTCCACCGGACCCTGGAAATTATCAGGCCTTCCGGGATTGATCCTGGAAGCTGAAGATGAAAAGCAGGAAGTGAGATTCCTGTTCAAATCGATCGTGAAGGATTCTTTAGAGCACACGGGTTCGGAAAGAAAACGCCTTGCAAAAGTGAGCGAGTCTGCTTTCAAACGTGCCGAGGAGGCTTACTTCCAGGATCCCGTTGGTACCATGCAATCCCAATTATCAACCGATGCGCCTATCACACTCGCCTATCGGGATAATTCCGGCAAATTCTCTACCGGAGCCGAAGCTGCGCAACTGATCGAAGAGAATAAAAAGAAAAAACAAACAAGTTTCAATAATCCGATGGAACGCACTAAGAAATGAGAAACCTCTTCATTATAGTTTGTTGTATCCTTCTGCAGAACACATTGTTTGGGCAGCAAAGACAATTGTCAGGACTGGTCATTGGCGAAACCGGTAAGCCGGTTGTCCGTATCGCGGTGCTGTTAAAGAGTGCCGAAGACCGTGTACTTACATTTGCCTATACAAATGCTGAAGGACGTTACGTGATACCTGTCAGTGATACACTGGATCTGCATGACGCCGGTATTGAGATCAGCAACCTGCAATATCATGTGTTGAAGCAAACAGTCAGCCCCGGACAGGACGTGTATGATTTTAAGCTATCAGACAAAGTGATCTCTCTTCCTGAAGTGAAAGCGATCAACAGACCGGTTCTCCGTTCAGGAGATACAACAACCTATAATGTTAATGCGTTTGCAAAGGATGAGGACCGCAACATTGGTGAGGTGATCGCCCGTCTTCCCGGTCTGACGGTTGGCGAGAACGGGATGATCTATTTCAATGATAAACCGATCAACGATCTGTATATCGATGGGGACAATCTTATGGCTGGTCGCTATCAGATCGCCACCCGAGCGATCAACAAGAACATGATCAAATCGATCGAAGTGATCCAGCATCACCAGCCGGTGAAAGTGCTCAAAGACCGCGTTCAGTCAGACAATATCGTAGTGAACCTGATACTGAAAGATGAGAACAGTACACATCTTTCGGGTCAGGCAATGATCGGAGCGGGTTTGCCTTCGCTATGGGATGGAGTAGCCAATACCATGATGTTCAACAAACGCTTCAAAATGCTGAATACGTTAAAAGGAAACAACAGCGGTATTGATTATTCTTCCGAGGCTATGCAATTTGGCGCAGCTTCCACGCTGGAAACAGAGGGCAATACCAGGCCATCTCCATTGCTCTCTCCGGGAACGGTTGGTGATCCGGACATACCGCGCAATAACTATTTTATTAACCGATCCGGATCGGCAACGGCCAACATTCTGTTTAATACAAAAAACGAATGGCAATGGCGATTGAATGTGCTTGCCCAAACTGACAGGAATAAACTTGGGTACACCGGGATAGTTGAAAATTATCTGCAGGATGACACGATCCGTTATACAGAGACCCAAAATGCCATCCGCCGCAAAAATTTACTTAGTACTTCCTTAAGTCTGAAGGCGAATAAAACGAAGTACCTGTTTGATAACGTTCTCCGGATCAATATCACCGGTGAAAGAAATAACAGCCAGATGAATTTGAACGGATTGGGTTTTGGTCAGCGTCTTAGCGGTGATATCAGTGATTTTACCAATACGCTTTCGTGGATACCTGCCAGCAAACGGGCTGTTTGGGGTTTTAACTGGTATGTAAATTATTTCAACAGTCCTCAGTCCCTGTCGGTTGACAAAGGTCTTAATGCGGATGTTTTGAATGAGGGGAATAGCTTCAATGGCATTCTGCAACGAGCGGAGATCCCAACCTGGTTCAGTCATGCATCAGTGACTTATCGACCCAATAAATCAAAATTGAATACATCCGTACAGGCGGGAGTGATCAATGAACAACAGGACCTGAATTCACTGCTGTTACTACAGCAGTTGAACGGAGTATTTACTCCCTACGTACATGATCCGGGCAATGCTTTAAGCTGGCGCAGGGATCGTGTGTATGCAAATGCTGGATCATACATCGCCAGAAAGAAATGGCAAATCAATTTGACGGTGCCGGTGATCTGGCAATCTATCCGGTATATGCAGGAGGCCTATAAGCTGGATAGGATCATTCCTGATCTTTTTGTAAACCCGGGAGTAAAGCTAAGGCTGCTGGTTGCTTCAGAGGATAATATCGAGTTCAGCGCAAATTATTCAAACAACGTTGGAAATATCGCTGGTGTTTATCGCGGAGCTATCCTGTCAAGCTATAGAAATCTGCAGGCAAATGATGCCGAATTGCAGGAAAGGTCCGGCTCTTCAGCAAGGCTCAGTTATCATTTTCAGCGATCGATCACCATGTTATTTTTGAATGGTGAGTTGAAGTACAATCGCGTGAAAGCTAATTCGATCTTATCGACGATCATTAACGACAATGTACAACGTACTGTATTGCTTCCGTATGAAAATGATCAGAACAGTTTTTCGGCCTATGCAGGTGGAAGTAAATATGTCTTCCCTCTGAAAACAAAATTCTCTTTTGGGTTACAGTTTCAAAAGAACTGGTATGATCAGTTTCTTAACGGAGATCGCCTGCCCTTTTTAAACAATATGATCCAGCTTTCCGGAGGTATAGATGCAAAATTATGGAAGCGGTTCACGGTTGTTTATAGCGGAACGGCCGTTTGGACTGACAGCCGGTTATCTTCAGCAGCAACCACCAGTTCATCTCTTTCCAGTAAAACATTTCGTCTTACACAACGAGCCTCGATTGGTTATTCCCCGGTCAAACATCTTCTTGTAACACTGAAAGGCTGGCAGACATACAGCCAGCGACCCGGTATGAATGATGTGCAGTATGTTTTTGTCGATGCCGGCTTCCGGTATAAGCTCATGAAGTGGAGAACAGATCTGGATATGGATATCAGCAATCTTGCAAATATCCGGAAGTATGAATATTTTTCACTTCAGTCAAACCGTTTTGCTGCAAATTCATTTGTAATACGAGGAAGGATGTTAATGCTAAAAGCGACCTTCTTTTTTTAAACTATCAGGCATGAAAATTTTTTTCTGGTTACTCAGTGCAATTGTATTTATTGGAAATGTAGCCGGTCAGGATAGCGCGAAAGTTTCTTCCTTTACCAGATTCCCGGAGGAGATAAAGGCTGATCTTAAACCGGTCTTTGATACTAGGATAGGCGCCTCACGCGATATTTTTCTTGTTGACTCTGCATTTTATTTTCGAAGTGATGATGAGGCAGATGATTACTGCATCACTGCATATTCTTCACAAGGGGAAAAAACTGGCAGGGCATATATAAAAGCAGGAGGCGGAATGAATGAAGTGGCAGGGGGAATGTCTGCCGGTTTTTGGAACGGAAAACGAATGTGGATACATGATCTTGTTACAGATAAGATCGTAATTGCAGATGGGTTTAATAATCCGAAGACTGAGAATAATATCCGCACTTATCAGTATAAGCTGCCCTTCAGCTTTTACTGGCTGGATATGGTTGATAGCAATCTTGTTGTGGGGGTTGGTTCTGGTATAGACAATTCCACAAAAAAATTACATGAAGTTGAGTTGTCTTCAGGGAAGATCGTTAAAAGTTATGGCGACTTCGGCACCCCTCCGGCAGGTATACCATTGAATTCATGGAAAATGGCTTACCAATCGTTCGTGTACGCTAAGCCCGGCGGAGATGTGGTGGCAATGGCGTGCAGATTTACCGACAGGGTAGAGTTTTTCAACAGGAAGACCGGTTCTGATAAAATAGTGAACGGACCGGAAAATTTTGATGTTGCATTCAGGCCCATTCAGGCTGGAAATTTTTGGGCAATGGAACGGATCGAAGAAACAAGATTTGCATTCCTGAATGGAGTAGCGACTGAAAAATATCTCTACTTGCTTTATGCCGGGCATCAGCATGAAGATCCGAAGCGCAATAACGGGCAGATTATTTTTGTCTATGACTGGAATGGTGTTCCGGTAAGAAGGATCACGCTCAGCAGATATGTTTCAGCATTTACGGTTACCCGGGATGGGAATACATTGTATTGCGACAATGGTGCGGGCATGATATTTCGTGCCGGACTCGATCAGTAATGATCTCTATTCAATGTTTAATTATTGGGCCTGGGTGTGCGATAGCCGATCACAACCCTTTCGGCAGGTGTTTGCTGATTGCCGGAGGAATCTTTCGCAGCAGATTCTTGCAGAGCTTCTGTGCCAGCGCGTTTTATTGGTCGTCCTATTACTGTGATCACGCTGTTTTTTGGAATCGCATCTATGCTTACATGTGTCAGTGCCGGCGGTGTTGAATCTGATAGCGGGAAACCCTGTACGCGCCGGATGGTCGAAGGCAGGCCCGCTGTTTTAGCAATACTGTCAGGGATCTGAGTCCCGTGAAACTGTGATCTTACTGATGCTCTGTCAATATTTGGAAGAGTGGTATTTTGCCGACTTTGATTTGCCCGTGCACGCGGGCGTACCGGCGGTGCGACTGTAATTTTTTCTGTGCTGGCATCCGGTACAGAAATGATCGCTGAAGAATTTGGTCCGATCGATGTCTCTTCTGCCGTGATCACATCTTTTATGATCTCTTTTTTTGCGATAGTGAATGCAAGAGAGATGAAGATCAGTACAGGGAGAATAAATACATAACGGCCTAACATGAGTTTTGACGAACGTCGCGCATTCATCATCCTGATTCTTTTCTTCAGATCGGAAAGATTAAAGCTGTTTGCTATGGCGGTGGCAGGTTTCAGTTGGCCAACATCCAGGAGGCTGTATTGATAACTTTTGCGGTCGGTTCCCGCTTTTAATACTTTTTCATCTGTAATAAATTCAAGATTCTCCTTAATAGCTTTTTTCATTAACCATACGCCCGGGTTGAACCAGTAAAAGACAACGCTGAGTTCGGCAAGAATGATATCTGCAGTGTGAAGCTGTCTTACATGGATGTTTTCATGCGCAATGATATGTTCAAGCTCTGCTGCCTTATGCAAGGAAGGATTGATGTAAATGTTTTTCCAGAATGAGAATGGGCTGAGCTGTTCCTCAACGATACGTACAGGAGTGTTATTGATCAGGCTTTTTTCAGAACGTTTATGCAGCAGATACAAAGAGATGAATTGACGTACAAGGCGAATACTCATCAGTAAGGCCCCGATGCAAAATATCCCGATCATCCATTTCCAGTACACGCTTTCAAAGATTGTTGGTGCGAGCGATTTTACCTGTTGGTTCATTGCCGGGATCCACTCAACCATCACTATACTTTTCTGCTGATAGAATAACTCCGTCAGGTCGATAAATGGATAGACAGAAGAGAAGATGATCCCGAATATAAGGAAGCTCCTGTTGATGGAATAAAACGTCAATCGTCTTAAAACAAAATAATAAGCTGCTGCAAACAGCAGCAAGGCGAGGTTGATCTTTAGCAATATTATCAGCAGAGCCTGCATAATTATTTCCCGGGATTTTCGATCAGGTTAATAATTTCTTTCAATTCGTCAGCACTTACTTTTTTCTCTTTGGCAAAAAAAGCAACCACATCTTTGTAGGAACTTTTGAAAAAATCGTTTACAACGGAAGTCATGAACTTCTTTTTATAATCTGCTTCTTTCACTTTAGGATTATAGCGGATCGCAGTTCCGAATTTTTCACTTTTGAGATAACCTTTTTTCTCCAGATTTTTTATTGTTGATGCGAAGGTCGTATATACAGGATGGGGCTTGGGCATGTTGTTCATGAAGTCTTTGATAAACCCCGGGCCGGTCAGCCAGATTGCGATCATTGCTTTTTCTTCGTGTTCGGTCAGTCTTTCCATTTTGTTACGAGATGTTCGTAAATATATGAAGGTTTCGTAAATAAACCTGTTTTTTGAGCATTAAAATAGCTCGCTTGCAAATCTATGTGCTGGCGGTGTTAAAAGATAGGAAATGGGACGGATAACCCGGAAACATGTGAGGGGCTGGTTCATTCTTTGGGACGAATGACAGTTTCTACCCGGATCCTACTCTTTGGGTACTCTTTGCCTACCCGAAACCTACCCTGTTGGTACCCGTAGGCCGGGTAGGCAAAGAATACCCATCCGGTTGACTCTTCGAACCACTACCTTTCGATATACCGAATCCATTACCTTAAAAGCGACTCTTCCGGTCGTACCGGTTATTTTACCAGCAAGGCGGGAAGACGGGAAGGGTGTCTGGGGTTTGGAAGCCGTTGATTTCTCCGGGTATCCGGTATAGGTAAAGTGTTTTTAATAAATGCCAAATATTCTGAAAAGAGCCGATACGGGTCGATGATTTACTAAGCTGTGGCGATGCTGCTACACTTTAATCATAAGTCAGACTATTTTTATGGGCTTCGGTTCTTCGTTACTTTGTTCTCATAACAGGTATCAATCCAATATACTTAAAAACCGAAAGATCCAGATCCGAAAAACCACTAGTTCTTTTTCTCAGTTTTCTTATAGCAAGCAAGTTTGAAAATCCGTATCCTTGAAATCCAATCCAGATCCTTTGAAACCGCTTCCAGCACTATGAAAAACCAGACCACCTAACTGGAAGAAATTTAAGCCCCGTCTCTGACGGGGTTTTTTAGTCGGTCAACAGGGATGCTTACACATGCACTGTTGTATCATGTTCGCTCTTTCCCTTCCAGCTTTATTTCCCCGGGTGGCGTAAGGCTCCCGCAGATCCCGCAGATTTATTTGTCCGACAAGTGAAGTTATCTCCAGTAAACAACTATGTTTTAATAGCGTCCGCAGATCGCGCAGATAAGCTTCTGATAACTTGAAGATGTCTGTGAAAACTGCGGATACAAACCGGAGCCAGTTATATTAGAAGATATAGGGTCAAAGATCGGATGGTTAGTGCTGCGTGGTCTGCGGGAGTATTACGCCACCAGGGCAAACAAAGCGGAAACACATTGAACTTATACGGGTGGAAGATCTACGAGTGTGTAGCGATACTGCTACAGCCCATTCATAAGTCAGACTATTTTTATGGGCTTCGATTCTTCGTTACTTTGTTCTTATAAACAGGTATCAATCCAATATCCTTAAAACCTAAAAATCCAGATCCGAAAAACCGTTAGTTCTTTTTCTCCGTTTTCTTATAGCAAGCAAGTTTGAAAATCCGTATCCGTGAAAGCCAATCCAAATCCTTGAAACCGCTTCCAGATCCATGAAAAACCAGATCGCCAAACTGGAAGAAATTAAAGCCCCGTCAAAGACGGGGTTTTTTATGGTCACAGATGAATATATTATTTTATGATCTTAAAAATATTTGTCAGAGACCGGGTTGATTTTCCAACTTTGTTTTTACTTTTCTGATCGTATCAGTGATCTGATCATATTCCGGCAGACCAGCCAGCCGGTTTCTAAGATGTCCGGGGATTTTTTCCGGGCCTAGCAATGCTCCGGCTATTTGTCCTGCTATCGATGCATTAGTGTCTGTATCGCCACCGGACGAAATTACCTGCTCCAGTACTTGCTAACCGATCCGTACAAAAAGAGGGTGCTCACCGCATAGTGAAACTTTCCACAAATGGCCGGGTTTTATCCTGCTGGCATAAGGATTGTCGTGCAAAACTGCAATAATCAACCTTAAATATGGACCATCAATCAATCATCCAGCATTACATCCAGGAGATCAAAGCGGAAAACACGGCCACCCGTAAATGTCTTGAGCGTATTCCGGCATCAACCTACAAATTCAAACCGCATCCCAAGTCTATGGAAATGGGATATCTAGCATTGCTTGTAGCGGATATTCCAAACTGGATCGCTATCACCGTCATCGAATCCAATATCGACTTTGCCACACACAAGCAATTCCCATTGAGTGATACAGCCGCATTGTTGAATTACTATGATGAGAATGTAAAGAAGGCGATCGGGGCATTGGAAAAGATAACGGAGGAACAACTGCAAACCGATTTCACGTTGAAGAACAGCGGTCAGCTGCTGTATAAAGCACCAAAGCTGCAAAGCCTGGGGGAAGATATAAATCACTGGGTACATCATCGTGGACAGTTGACGGTCTATATGCGCCTGAATGATATTGCAGTGCCATCTATTTACGGGCCATCGGCTGATGACCGGACGTTTTAATTCTTTTTTCTGTACTTTTTTTAAAATGGATCGATCGGCTTATCTTGTCTTTATTGATGGTTGATCTTTCGAACATACTGAACTTTACTGTTGCAGTTCCTGAAGACTGGACTGCTTTCGGAAATGCTGCAGAGTTTGAAGCATTGCCGAAAGAGACAAAGGATCAGGTGAACTTTCTGAACAGGGAAGGAACCTCCTATTTGTTTGATCTCATTCACAGTGCTGGTCTTATAACAGGTGGGGGATGGTCTCCTTTTGAAAAAGGAAACTTTAAATCAGTGGAGAAAGTACCTGGTTTTGGTACGACTGATGAGGGGCGCAAGGCAATGAAAAAATGGTTATACCTCCGCGGTATTCCTTTTGCAGGCCAGGTGTTCCTGCTGGAGCAAAGCAGTCACGCCATTGTTACCACATGGAAGATGATCTTGCGTTATTCTCCTTTTATTTTTCCGGGCGGAGATGTTGTTGTATTTGACAGATCACTTAACTGGTGCCTGTTTTATTTTCATGAAGATGAATTCTTTTTTGGTCGTGACAGGCAATATGATCCTTCTGAAGGTGAAAAAAGAATGCAGGAGCTGAATGAAAGGAAAAGGAAGTTCCCGGATTTTAAACATCCTTATCTGTAAGGGACCTTGCGTTGTTCAAGGATAAAAGTTTAAAGGTTTAATAGTTTAAAAGTTACGTTGAAAGATCCGCATAACTTTTAAACTATTAAACCTTTAAACTTTTAAACTCTTTTGCGCGGGTGAATTTTCTATTTCTCAGAAAATATAGTCTGTACTCAGGAAGTTTGAATCATGCTTTTTAACGATCGTATTCAATAATGTCTTGTTTGACTCTGTGATCTTTGCAGCGACAAGAGAGCGGATAGAGAAAGAACGGAGCGCATCGAATACGGATAGTGTTCCTTCAGCACTGTCTTTTCTTCCGGTAAATGGAAATACATCCGGTCCCCGTTGTGCCTGGCAATTGATGTTGACACGGCTTACAAGATTTACAAAAGAGTCGATCAGGTGTGCCACTTCTTCAGCATCTTCACTGAAGATGCTGACCTGCATACCGTGTGATGCATTCACCTGGTAGTTTACAGGTTCTTCAATACTCTCAAAAGGAACAACAGGAATGATGGGGCCGAATTGCTCTTCGTGATACAATTTCATCTGATCATTTACCGGGTATACAACAGCGGGCTGTACAAACGATGCTTCTGTATAGCCGCCGTTCTCATTGATCACTTTTGCTCCTTTAGCCACAGCGTCATCAATACATTCTTTCAGATAAGCAGGTTTATTTGCTTCCGGAAGAGGAGTGATCTTTACATCTTTTTCCCATGGCAGCCCCGGTTTCAGTGCTGTAACTGCTGCAGTGAGTTTAGTAGTGAATTCCTGGGCTATTTCTTTTTGAACAAAGATCAGTTTCAATGCCGTACAACGCTGGCCATTGAATGAAAGTGCTCCGAGTATACATTCGTTAACAGCTACGTCAATATTGGCATGTTTGGTAACGATCGCGGCATTCTTTGCGTCAAGACTCAGGATTGCACGGAGGCGATTCACTTTCGGGTGAAGTTTTTTCAGCCCATTGGCTACTTTACTTGAGCCGATAAATGCCAGTACGTTCACTTTGCCACTTTCCATGATCGGCGCGATGATCTCCGATCCTTTACCATACAATGTATTGACTGTTCCTTTTGGGAATGCTTCTTTGAATGCTTCAAGAAGCGGATAGTGGGCCAGCACTCCATGTTTCGGTAATTTGAACAGGATCGTATTTCCCATGATCAATGCAGGGATCAGTGTGGTGAAGATCTCATTCAGCGGATAGTTGAAGGGTCCCATGCTCAGTACAACGCCAAGCGGCGCCCTTCTGATCTGGGCAATGGTACCCTCTGCCTCTTGAAAGCGGGATGACTCACGATCCAGATCTTTCAATGCATCGATCGTATCATTGATATAGTCAACCGTACGGTCAAATTCTTTTGTTGCGTCGGGCAATGTTTTTCCGATCTCCCACATCAGCAGTTTGATCACGATCGAACGCTGCTGTATCATCAGGTAAACAAACTTCTGCATGCATTTGATGCGTCCTTCAACGGACATGGTCGGCCACTCGCCAAGACCATTGTTGTAGGCTGTTACCGCAGCATCCAGCGCCTCGAGCGCCTGCTTTGGTGTGGTATCCGGAACGCTGCCGACGAGTTTTCTTTCCAGTCCGTTTTTTCCCGGAATACAAACGGGAGAATAGATCTTGCTTACAGCTCCGTCCCAGGGCACAAGAGCTCCATTGAGCAGGTATTGTTTCTGATGTATTTCTTCTATACGGTATTCTTCTGGTATGCTGCTCTCTTCTTTGAATATTCCGGACAATGCTGCGGCAGCTGATTTTTGTTGCTCCATCTTGATGTGTTTGCTGACTGTTGTTGAATTGATTTTTGGTGCTGGTGTCAGTAATTACCCGCAAAAAAATGTCGGATGTACTGATTTGGTTTAAAAATAGTTCGGAAAGTTAGGAAATTGATAAGGCTTTTTGTGAAATATTAGATGAAATCTATGCAAACTAGCTGTTTCCCATATAAGAGAACTGTATCATTCATTGTTTTTTATGTAAAAATCAACACTGGTTTTCCTGCAGGACTACGTCTTTCTGGCTGACAGGCGTAGGCTCCCGCAGACCACGCAGATTTTTAGGCGTACTATGCCGGAACTTCACGTGAATAAAGAGAACACATTCAATTTTACGGCGCAGATTTCGCAGATCAGTCGTTCAGCAGAAAGCCCTCTGTGGAATCTGCGCCAGATCAACACCAGGCGACATTGGGTGATTGCCCGTGAATTCAAAGCGAATCTTTTTTTCTGTCAGCCCTTTTCACAGCCATATATTCTGTCGGAGAAATTCCAAACTGTTTTGCAAAACTTCTTCCAAAATTCGTCTGCGATCCAAAGCCAGTCAGCTCCGCAACTTCATACACTTTATAATCCTGCTCTGCCAGCAATTCAGCTGCTTTTTTAAGACGGGTTAAATTGATCAGTTCATTGGGTGTGAGGTCTGATATTGCTTTGATCTTGCGGTAAAGCGTAGCACGGCTCATATTCATAAAGTCGGCAAGCTGATCAACGCTCAGTTCTGTATTTTCTATATTTTGATAGATGGCTTCATTTAACTTTTCGAGGAACTGTTCGTCTGCTTTTGAATATGCCATAGTGTTGATATGCACCAATGGACTACTGGCGAAGTATTCACGGATCTTATTTCTGTTGGAAAGCAGATTCGCGATCTGAACCTGCAGATGCTCTGGCGAAAAAGGTTTTTCTATGTAAGCATCTGCGCCGGTTTCCAGACCTTCGATCTTTGACTGCAAAGTGTTTTTAGCCGTAAGCAGTATGACGGGTATATGGCTGTATTCAAAATTTGACTTGATATTTCTACAGAGCTCATATCCATCCATCACCGGCATCATAATGTCGCTGATCAATAGTTGCACCGGCTCATGCAATAGGAGGTCAAGGGCTTCCTGTCCATTCAGCGCTTTGAGTACTGTATATTTTTCGCTAAGATCTTCTGATAAGAAATCAAGGATCTCTGCATTGTCATCCACTAGTAATATCACCGGTTTCATTTGTAATGTTTTTTCTTCTATCGGCTTAAGTTGAATTCTATTTCCTGGTGAACAGGTAATGTCAGTACAAATACATTCATGCTCCCGGCGGGCTCCTTCAGATACAAAGAGCCTTTATGCAGCTCTGCAAGCGAACGGGCGAGCGCCAGGCCGATACCTGTTCCTGGTTGTTTACCGTTTTCTTTTATCCGGAAAAAACCTTCGAAGATCTTCTCTTTCATATCCGCTGGAATGAGATAGCCGTCATTTGCTACTTCAATTTTAAAAGAAGTTTCCTGTTCGTCGCCTGTCATCATTCGTATATGTACTTGTTGTCCGGCATACTTTACGGCATTGTCCAGCAGGTTGCTCATGATCTTGTTGAATGCTTCTGTATCAACATACGCATTGAAAAGTGGTGGCGTGTCTATTGTAAAAGATAGCCTTTTTTGCTCTGCAGCTGGTTTGAAACGGACATAAGCATCTGAGATCAGTTCTGCAATATTTGCTTTTACAAAGTTCAGGCTGAAGCCTTTGGTTTCTGTTTTACGAAAATCCAAAAGTTGTGTGGTCAGATCAAGTAGACGATCTGTATTCCGTTTCATGATCTGGAGATTGTTGCTTACAGCGGGAACTGTTTCTATCTGTTTCATGACTTTCTCCATTGGTCCCTTGATCAGCGTTAATGGGGTACGTATCTCATGCGCTACATTGGTGAAGAATTCGATCTTTGCCTGGTAGATCTCTTTTTCCTTTTCATGTTCAAGTAATTCAAGTTTTCGCCTGTTCTTTTCTTCTGTCCGCCGATGATAGCTGCGCACAATAAAAAGAACAAGTGCAACGGTTGCAACTGTGTAAAGGAGATACGCCCACCGGCTTGTCCAGAATGGCGGGAGGATCTTTATCGTTAAAGTCGCGGGCTGACTGTTCCATTCTCCGTCACTATTACTCGCCTTTACGGTAAACACATATGTTCCGGGAGATAATTTGGTGAAATATGCTTTTCGGTTTGTTTTAAGATAGGTCCAGTCTTTATTAAGTCCATCCATTTTGTATGCATATTCCGTCATATCCGGAGAGGTGAAGCTGAGTGCGGCGAAATCGATACTGAATGAGCTTTGATTATGCGTGAGCGTGATCGTGTTTGTATAGGTGATGGACTTCTGTAATGGCGATCCTTCTTTGTTGATCGCAAGTTCTTTGTCGTATACCTGAAATCCTGTGATGTATACAGGAAGCTCAAAGTTATTGCGTACAAATTCATCCGGGTGAAAACTGATCATACCTTTTACACTTCCGAAATACATTCTGCCTGTTGGATCTTTATAAGCTGAATTGTAGTTGAACTGGTCATTCAGCAGGCCATGTGCGCGTGTGAATATGGTGTTGTTCAACGTTTTTGGAGAGAATCGTACAAGTCCCTTGGAAGTGCTCACCCAGAAATTTTCCTTGCTATCTTCCAGTACTGCGTATATGATATTACTTGGGAATCCATTCTTTGTCGTATAAGTAGTGAATTGTTGTTTCGCTTCGTTTAATTTACATAAGCCCCCTTCGGTAGCGATCCATAGTTGCTGGTGACTGTCTTCAAAGATCCAGTTAACGCGATTTCCGCCGAGGCTTCCAGTTGTGGCCGGGTCGTAGCGATAGTGGCCATTGCGTCCTGTTTGCGGATCAAACCAATGTACTCCGTCAGCGTAGGTTCCTGCCCAAACGACACCATGACGGTCTTCATATAAAAAAGTGTAGAAGTTTTCCGGGGCGCCATTTATATTGTCAAAATCGTCTTTCTGTGGGTTGTAATATGTAAGACCCCGATCTGTCGCAACGATGAGTTTTCCCTGTTTTGTTTTCAGAAAGCAGAAAACAAAATCGCTTTGGATCTTATGTGTGGATGTTGAATAATGCCGCAGTCTTTTACCGGTTTTTGTATCGAGTACATCAAGTCCGCGATGAAAAGTGCCAACCCACAGTTCAGTATTATATACCAGTAGTCCGTGTATGTTGGAGGAAGAGATCTGGTTGTGATTTGTTGAATTGATGTGACTAAAAGCGCCTGTGCTGATCTGTAGTTTGTTCAGGCCGGCATCTTCTGTTCCGATCCATAGATTTCCATCGTGATCGCTGACGATCTCGCGAACGGCATTGCCACTGACAGATGTGCCTCCCGACTGTGGAAAGTATTTTTTAAAGCTGGTATACTGTTTTGGATAATAGTTAACTCCTCCGAAGTAGGTCCCCGCCCAGATGCCTCCTTCCTTGTCTTGGCAAAAAGTATAAACAGCATTGTCTGAAATTGAATAAGGGTTATTATAGTTCTTTTTAAGGTTAATGTATTGACCGGTGATATTGTTATAGATGAAAATACCGGATTCGGTTGCTATCCAGAATTCGTTGTCAGATCGTCTGATGAAGTCCCGTACAAATATTTCGGGTTCATCTTCTGTGTGGGTGAGTATGTCTTTATAGCTGCCGTTACTTGTGTTGAATAGTTTTGCTCCCTGTTTTGATGTGCCCACAAGGATATGTCCGTTGCCTGCATAGCAGATCTTTTCGATCCAGTTATTTCCTGTTGGTCCGCTGTGGTCGAAAACATCAAAGCCTTTCATTACAGGGCCGTTTTTGAGAAGACGATGCAATGTTCCGTTGCTGGTTGAGATCCAGCAATCACCTTTATCTGTTGCACAGATGGATGATACAGTTAAGTGCCCGGATTGGTTAAAGGCTTCTACGGTTCCGTTCTTTGGGGTGTAATTATATAGTATCAATCTTGATACAAACCAGATCGAACCGGAGGCGTCTTCCTGTATGTCCAGTATTTCTGTTTCGGGAGCACCGGCCACTTTGCGAAAGCTTTCGGTTGTGGCATCGTAAACAAACAGTCCGCGGTCGCATCCAACCCAAAGGCTGCCTGAAAGACTTTCGTGTAGACTATATATATAATTACTGCCGATGCTGTTGGAGTCTCCGGCCTCATAGCGGAATGTTTTGAAGGTGTAGCCGTCAAAGCGATTGAGTCCGTCTTTTGTACCAAACCAAAGAAAGCCGTTGTGATCTTGTATGCTGCAGATCACCGCATTGTTTGAAAGTCCATTCTCCACCTGGTAATGTGTGAAGTAATAAGATTGTGCAGCGGCAAAGGTCATGGTTAACATGAGTAGCAATACCGTTGTTAAACGTTTCATATAGCAGCCAGGAATTTTCATTCGCGGAGACGAACTTAATCAAAAAAGTGCAAGTTTGATGCTGTGAGGAAGCATGCTTCCGGGCGTCATCCCGGGGGGGCAGTGTCATTACCGTAAAATCTTTCTTTTATATACTGGCGTAGGGTTCCCGCAGACGAACGCAGATGGGTGCGCAGATTCGCAGATCTTTATCTCTATCAGACGCTGATCTGCGTATCTGCGCCTTGATCAGCGTAAATCTGCGGGGAACCCTATGGCACTATGCACATAGCCTTTCCTGATTTTTGACATTGCCCGGCAGGGATGAAAACCTGTTAATTAACATCTGAGTCGTGTCTTTGAAATATGCAGTTGATACAAATTGAAGAAAGATTGAGACGATCTGCAGTCTCCATTAATCCGAAAAGTTCCAACTTACACTCAACTGGTTTCTAAACCAAAACATCTAACCAATAATTGCCATTATGAGAAAAAGGTCATTAGCGCCCACCTTTTGCCATGCGACTGCCTGCATACAAAAGGTGCACAGCATTGCCGGTGCTGTTCTTCTGCTGATCGCACTGTTCTTCACTCAACTACTTTCAGCACAATCAACTCACACAGTAAAAGGAAAAGTCACCAATGAAAAAGGCGAGCCTCTTTCGGGCGCTAGCGTAACCGCAAAAGGGATTGCTGCCGGTACATCGACCGATGCTGCTGGGAATTATACATTACAGGTAAATAATGCACAGGCAACGCTGGTATTCAGCAATGTTGGTTATGCAGATAAAGAGATCGCCATAGCTGGGCAGACTACGGTTGATGCACAATTACAACAAACTGCATCAGATCTTGGTGAAATAGTGGTAGTAGGATATGGTGCACAACGTAAACGTGACCTTACCGGTGCCGTTGCCGTGGTGGAAACTTCGGAAGTAACAAAACGCCAGGCTACAACGCTCGGTGAAGCGCTGCAAGGCCTGGCAAGTGGTGTGTTTGTTCGTGGTGGTGGGCAACCCGGTTCAGAAGCACGTGTAGAGATCCGTGGTTTAAAGAATCTTACAGGTACCAATCCATTGTACGTGATCGACGGAATGATCACTTATGCAAACCGTGATTTCAATCCGAATGATGTTGAATCGATCCAGATCTTAAAAGATGCATCTGCTGCTGCGATCTATGGATCGCGTGCGGCAAACGGGGTGATCATCATCACTACAAAGAAAGGAAAGAAAGGTCCGATGCGTGTTGACTTCGCATCTAAAACAAGTATTCAAACAACTCCCAGATGGGATCTTGCCGGTAAAGATGAGTTCGTTCGCCTGAACTATATGGCTTATGACAATGCAAATGTTCCGCGCCAGAATCTTAATCTTGATGTAACAACCGATTGGCAGGACGAAGCTTTCCAAACAGGTTATATGCAGGATTATAACGCAAGTTTCGCTGGTGGTAGTGATAACGGCAGCTATATGGTTTCAGCAAACTATTTCAAGAATAAAGGGGCTGTGATCAGCACGGGGTTTGATCGTCTCAGCCTGCGGGTGAATGCGCAAGGTTCAAAAGGTATTTTCAGCTTTGGTGAAAACCTTGCGATCACCAATGCGAAGTCTGATGAAATGTCTGGCAATCCTTATGCGGATGTGGTTCGCCTTCTGCCGACGATTCCGGTATACGATCCGGCCAATCCCGGGGGCTATGGATACGGAAGTGAAAGCCGTGCGCGTACATTCGGTACAAACCCAGTTGCGATCGCCAATCTTGAAGACCGCGCGCTGGAGAATTTCAGGGTAAGAGGTAATATCTGGGGTGAATTGAAACTTCTTCCCTGGTTGAAATACCGTGCAAACTTTGGTTATGAAACAAGCGCGGATAATTACAGGTACAAGCGCAAGGAAGGAAACTGGACCCTGAACCAGGCGTATGATCCTGCGATCTTTAATGAGAACAGGGCCCGGTATCAATCGATGCTTGTTGAGAATACACTTTCTTTCAACAAGCGTTTTGGAAAACATAGTGTGAATGCGATCGCTGGTCAAACATATCAGCGTGATAATTACGGACAGATCTGGGGTACGAAACGAAACATCCTTCAGAATTCTTCATCCGGTTCCTATTACTGGGTGCTTGATCAGGGAAGTGAGCCCCAGGTTGGTGGATATGATCAGAAAGCGATCCTCTTGTCTTATCTCGGAAGGGTGGAATACAACTTTGCGGATAAATATCTCCTGAATGCGGTTGTTCGTTATGACGGCTCTTCCCGTCTTGGCCGCAATGATCAGTGGGGAACATTTCCTTCTGTTTCGGCCGCATGGCGTATCAGCAATGAAGATTTCTTCAAGGTGAATGCTATCAACGATCTTAAACTTCGCGTAAGCCACGGTACTTTGGGCAGCAGCAGTAATCTTGGTTACTGGGACTATCTGCCGGTGATCAATACATTCTCTACTATTGCAATGGGAACAACGCAGAATATACTTCCCGGAGCAACACAGGTTCGCCTGGCAAACCAGAATCTTCGTTGGGAAAAGCTGACACAAACCAACTTTGGCATCGATGCAAGCCTGTTGAATAATAAGCTGTCTGTGACAGCAGAGTATTTCATCGCTAAGACCACGGATGTTCTTACATACATGCCGATCCTGATGACGACTGGTAACGATGGGGGTAATCCGGCAGTGAATGCGGCAAGTCTTCGTAACACAGGGTTTGAGCTTTCTGCAACTTATAGAGGAGAAGCAAAAGATTTCAACTACTATGTAACGGCGAATGTTACGACACTTCGCAATAAGATCCTGAATCTTGGTTATGGCCGCAATAACATCTTTACCGGAACTACGGTTACGGAGGTTGGCAGTCCCGCCGCAATGTGGTTCCTGCTGCAAACTGATGGTCTGTTTCAGACGCAAGCTGATATTGACAATTATAAAAACAAAGATGGTATCATTATTCAACCAAGTGCAAAGCCGGGAGATCTTCGTTTTGTAGATCACAATGGCGATGGTCAGATCACCAACGATGATAAGATCGTTCTGGGAAGTCCGTGGGCTGATTGGGAACTTGGTTTGAACATGGGAGCTACCTATAAGAACTTTGAAATCACGATGAACTGGTTTGGTTCCTTCGGTTCAACCGTATACAATGGTTACAGAAGCCTTGTTGATCGTTTTGATGACAACTCGAATTACCGCGCGGGCATCAAGCCATGGACACCGGATAACACCAATACCAATGTACCTCGTGCGTTTTATGGATCTACGCTTAATTCAAGAGGTGATAGTGATCGCTGGCTGGAAAGCGGAACTTTTATGCGGTTGAAATTTGTCAGCCTGTCGTATCGCCTTCCTGATGCACTGATCAAACGTATCGGATTTTCCAACGCGCAGATCACGGTTTCAGGTCAAAACCTGCTCACGTTTAGCAACTTTGGCGGTCTTGATCCGGAATTCAATAATGGTAATATGTTCGAGAGAGGAGTATATGGGTTCCAGTTTCCTAATCTTAAAATGTATTCAGCGGGATTGCAGTTTGGATTCTAAGAAAGTTTAAAAGTTTTATTGTTTAATAGTTTAAAAGTTAAAGCAAGCAGAATCAACTTTAGAACATTTAAGCATTAAAACTTTTAAACCCGTCCGTCGCCCCGCTTTATCTAACTTCTAATTGCACTATATGAAACAGTATATAAAACTAACACTCGCGATAAGTATGCTGGCATTGATGATGCCATCCTGCAAAAAAGATCTGCTGAACGTAGATAATCCGAATACGATCACAGAGGAGCAGTTCTGGAAAACAGAAGGCGATGCAGAGAAAGGCGTAAATGCGGCTTACGCAATGTTCTATAAGCCCGGTGGCTGGTCGCGGTGGATCTACTTCCGCCTCGATCTTACTTCTGATGAAGGGTTCAGTAACAGTCCATGGATCGAGCTGGCGGACTGGACGCGTTTCCAGTATGTGAATTATAACTTCTGGGAAGGTAATTCCATTACCTGGCGTGATACTTATAAGGCGGTATTCCGCTGCAACCAGGTACTCGCTAATGTTCCTGAAATTCCTTTTACCGATAATAATAAAAAAGAGCTGTTACTGGCTCAGGCAAAATTTCTTCGTGCGTTGCACTATTATTATGCGGCACTTCTCTGGGAAAATATTCCATTGGTGCTTGAACCGTCAAAGCCAGATGATCTGCCAGCGCAGCATCCGTTGACAGAAGTATGGGCGCAGGTTGAAAAGGATCTTACCGAAGCATTGGCCGTGTTGCCGGTTCAGTGGGATGCTGCAAATGTCGGCCGCCCGACAAAAGGATCTGCTACTGCTTATCTCGCGCGGACCTATATGCAGCAACGTAAATGGCCACAGGCAAAGACGGCACTTGATTACTTCTTTACCGGCGCAGGTGCGGGAAGGTATGAACTGGTGCCAAATTTCCAGGACAACTTTACGCACACTAATGAAAATAATAAAGAATCCGTTTTCGAGATCCAGTTCTCCGATGTGAATAAAGGTGGTGATGGTGATGATCCAAATCAGAACATGGGGCATAACCGCGCGCAGTTCTTTGCTCCACGCGGTATTGGCTGGAGTGATGGTCAGGCACGTTACTGGCTGGTGGACGAGTTCAAGAAAGAAAGAACAACGGCTAATGCGATCGATCCACGGTTGAGATACACGCTTTTCTATCCAGCATTGAATGCAGATTTTGGAGATAAGGTGTATGGCCGTAACTGGGAATGGAATCAAAATGAAGCGTGGTTCCGTAAATATCAGCGTGACTACTTCCGGACAAACGAAGATTATTTCGCGCAGAACAATGTTCGTCTTGTTCGCTACGCAGATGTTTTGCTGATGTATGCTGAAGTGTTGAATGAAATGGATCAGACTGCAACGGCTGCTTCTTTTGTTAATACCGTGCGTGCGCGCGCAAACATGGCTCCATTGGCTACGGCTTATCCTGCCGTTCTGTTAAACAAAGATGCTTTCCGTGATCGCCTGAAAATAGAACGGATGCTTGAGCTCTGTGGAGAAAGTGTTCGCTGGGCAGATCTGAAACGTTGGGGCGATCTTGAAACGCAGGCGAAAGTGTCCGTGGTAGCGCAGCGTGATCCGGATTTCAACAACTTCGTGGTTGGTAAACACGTTCGTTTGCCTATACCTCAAACGGAAGTGCTGAATAATCCGAATTTAAAGCAAAACGATAAATACTAAGTCGATGATCGATGTTCGATGCGCGATGTTCGATGATCGAATGAGCGGTTTCCTTTTTCTTGAGTTTAATATGTCTGGGATGCGACCATCGATCATCGAACATCGGCCATCGCCCCTCCTCCCTTTAATGTTTGAAAAATGAACAAACCGATGTTTATCTACATAGCTATCCTGTTGTCTGCGATCATGTGTACGAAGAATAAGCAGGGGCCGGAGCAACCCATTCCGGAGCCGCCACCTTCGCCGGTGATGCTGGCTGATCCCTTTGTGTTGAAGCATGATGGTGCTTATTATTTGTATGGAACATCAGGAAATAATCCCGATGCAGGCATTCCGGTATATAGATCAACTGATGGAAAGAAATGGGAAGGTCCATTAGGCAAGGCGGGCAATAGCCTGGCTCTCGCGAGAGGCCAGGCTTATGGTACTGCCGGATTCTGGGCGCCGGAGGTTTTCTACCGGAATAATACCTTCTATATGTTCTACACAGCGAACGAACATATAGCCGTTGCAACCAGCGATTCGCCGTTGGGGCCATTTATTCAAACTGATCAACAGCCCTTGCATGCAGAAAAAGAGATCGATCCGCATTTGTTTTTGGATGATAATGGTAAAGCATACCTGTATTTTATAAGGTTTGATAATGGTAATGTAACATTTGGCGCCGAATTAAATGATGACTGGAAATCTATCAAAGAAAATACTGTAGTCAGATGTGTAGGGCAAAGTCAGCAATGGGAAATCGTATCCGGTGCGCAATGGCCGGTAACGGAAGCTCCGGCGATGCTAAAGCATAAAAATCTTTACTATCTTTTTTATACAGCGAATGATTTCAGAAGTCCGGCGTACAATGTTGGCTATGCCACATCCAATTCACCACTTGGACCGTTTACAAAATATTCAGGTAACCCGATCATTCCTAAAACCGATAATATCCAGGGTACAGGCCATAACGCGTTTGTAGCAATAGGAGATAGCCTGGTGATGTATTATCATGCACATAATAATCCGCAACAGGTTGGTCCGCGCAGAACACTTTTCAGTACCTGCGAATTTGTTGCCGGCGAAAACGGCATTGATATATTAAAAGTGAACCAGGCAAAACAAATACCCGTATCAACTACAAAATAGAACCGTTGCAGTGGACGGCGGTTTATATCTATTGAACAATAATCTGAAAAAATAACGAACATGAAGTTAATCCGACTTTCCTGGCTCGCATTGATAGCTATGCTGCTGATGCAGTCAATCTCGTGCAAAGAACAAAAGAAAGAAGATGAAAAGCAGGAAGTTGTTCAGCAGGAAGCAATCTCTGGTCGCGCGATCTGGACAAAAGAGCAAGCGAATGCGTGGTATGATAAGCAGCCCTGGCTTGTTGGTTGCAATTTTATTCCCAGTACAGCGATCAATGAACTGGAAATGTTCCAGGCAGAAACATTTGATACAGCAACGATCAATCGCGAGCTGGGTTGGGCTGCTGGTATCGGGATGAACACCGTTCGTGTTTACCTGCATGATCTGCTTTGGGAGCAGGATGCGGAAGGATTCAAGAAAAGGCTGGATATTTTCCTGGAGATCGCCAGCCGTCATCATATCAAGCCCATCTTTGTTTTGTTTGATTCATGTTGGGATCCGTTCCCCAAACCGGGCAAGCAACGTGAACCCAAACCTTTTGTTCATAACTCAGGATGGGTACAAAGTCCGGGTTACGAAGCACTGAAAGATTCTACTCAATATCCACGACTCGAAAAATATGTAAAAGGGGTGGTGGCGAAATTTGCAGACGATGCGCGTGTGCTTGCCTGGGATGTTTGGAATGAACCGGATAATACAAACAATGCGGCCTATGGCAAAGTGGAACTGCCAGAGAAATCCAAATACGTTATTCCTCTTTTACAAAAGACGTTTGTATGGGCCCGTTCTGCGAACCCTTCACAGCCATTGACCTGTGGCGTGTGGGCCGGCGATTGGTCTTCTCCGGAAAAGTTAAAGCAGATCGAGAAAATACAACTCGATGAATCAGACATCGTTTCCTTCCATAACTATGAAAATGGCGAAGAGTTTGAAAAGCGTATCAAATGGCTGCAACCTCTGGGGCGCCCGATCATTTGTACCGAATATATGGCAAGAGGAAATAACAGCTACTTTGAATCTTCGTTGCCTATTGCAAAGAAATATAAAGTGGGTGCCATCAACTGGGGATTGGTAGACGGTAAAACCCAGACCAAATATGCCTGGGACAGCTGGGATAAAAAATACACGTCCGAACCTGTTCTCTGGTTTCATGAGATCTTTCATACAGACGGAAAGCCTTATAAAAAGAATGAAGTTGAGTTGATCAAAAAGCTTACGGGAGAGGTAAATGGAGGGAAGTGATGGAAGAATTTAAACATATCCTCTCCATAATCCAATAAACCCCATTCATGGGTGGGGGGAGAATGAAAATCACTTTTCTTACCAACATCTCCTCAAATCTATCATCATGAAGACATTCACCCTATTATTTTTCGTACTCCTCACTGCATCCGTCATTGCACAGCAAAAGATCATCAACCCTGTGATTGATCGGGATTTTCCTGATCCGACAGTGATCCGTGCAAATGACAAATATTATGCGTATGCGACCAATCCTAACCGGCGCGGTGGTGCGATACATATACAGGTCGCATCGAGTACAGATCTGCAAAACTGGATGATTATTGGTGATGCGCTTCCACAAAAGCCGGTATGGGGTAACCGCGATTTCTGGGCTCCGCATGTGATGTATGATCAGCAGATCAAAAAATATGTGATGTTCTATTCTGCTGAGTCGGTTGATACGACTATAGGGAAATGTTTGGGTGTTGCATATGCCGATAAACCGGAAGGGCCATTTATTGATAAAGGAAAGCCGCTGATCTGCGGCGAAAGCTTTGTTAACATCGATCCGATGTCGTTTATTGACCCGGCCACAAAAAGGAAGTTGCTATATTGGGGTTCCGCTTTCAAGCCTATTAAAGTACAGGAAATGACGGATGACTGGAGTGCATTTAAGCCCGGGTCATCTCCTAAAGATCTTATATTCCCCAAAAGAGAAAAGAAATATGATCAGTTGGTAGAAGGTGTATGGGTCGATCATTTTAAAGGTAAATACTATCTCTATTACTCCGGTGATAATTGTTGTGGACCGGATCCGAGTTATGCCGTGTTGGTTGCCCGTGCCGATAAGGCGGAGGGACCGTATACAACTTTAGGGGAGGATAATGGAACGGGAAGCAGTGTGTTACTGGAAGCGAATGATCAGTGGATAGGCCCGGGACATAATTCCATTATTACAGATCTGAAAGGAAATCGTTATATCGCCTATCACGCAATCCAGGCAAAACCCGGAGAAAAAGTATCTGGTGAGATCCGGGTGTTTCTGATCGATCCTGTTGAGTATAAAAATGGTTGGCCGGTAGTGAAAAGGAATTCCGGATCATCGATCACGTGGAAAGATTCTGTTGATGTGAGAAATGTGCCCGTGTTTGAAGACAAAGGAAAAGTGTCTGAAGCAGGCGGTACGCAGGGCAGGAGTCATGGGCGATATGGTGCGCAATATGGAAGGCTTCTACAGTTAAAGGGGAGAACATGGCTTGCGGGTTATACCATCAGCCGGAATAATGGATATGCAAAAGATCCTGATGGCGGATTGGAATTGGAAGTGTCGAGAAGTGATGACGATGGCCGCACATGGAAAGCTATCGCAACGATTGCTGATCCGGGTCGTGATCTCGATAATGCGCAGTTGATTGAGTTGCCTGATAAAAGTATTTTGCTTTCCTGCCGTTCGGTCCGCTGGCAGGAATCATACCGCCTGTATGTTTACAGAAGCACTGACAATGGGCTTACATGGAAAATGCATAGCACTATCGATGCAAACGAAGGAAAGCCTGGCGAACTTGGTAAGCCAGATAAAGGCGTGTATGAACCCCACTTCTACCTATTACACGATGGTCGTCTGGCCGTGATGTATGCAAGCGAAAAACATGTTTCGGAGAATCCTTCTTACAGTCAGATCATTTCGCAGAAGATATCATCCGACCATGGTAAAACCTGGGGCGATGAGATCTGGGTGGCTCACGAACCTGGTCATCCCGACTCGCGGCCGGGCATGCCCGTGTGGACACGGATGAAGAACGGGCAGTACATTGTTGTGTACGAGATCTGCGGACCCGGGAAGTGCAACGTGTATTATAAAACGAGTAAAGATGGTTTTACCTGGGAGGTTGGATCAGGAACACCGATACCGAACCAATGGGCAGGACCATACATCGTGTCATTGTCTGATGGCAGGTTAGTAGTTACTTCAAACAAAAGCAATGTCTCTGTGAGTGATGATTTTGGAAAACACTGGCACACTGTGAATACTGCATGGAGTAAAACCTTATGGCCGTCTGTTTATCAGAATGATAAAAAAGAGATCATGGTAGTGAATTCGGCTGCGCGATCAGAAGGCGGACATGCGATCAGGATCAGGATTGGTGCGATCAACGCGAGATAGAAACCCGCTCAAATTTCTTATCTTCCGTTAACATTTCACTCAACTCGCTGCTATGAAAAAATTGCTGCTGCTAGTAATCGTTCTCCTGGGTATCTATTCTGTTTCCTTTTCACAAATATCCGTTACCAACCCTCTTTGTGAAAACCGGATCAATCCGGTTGGCCTGGATAATATGACGCCCCGTTTTTCCTGGCAACTTTCTTCGCCGCAGCGGAATATCTTACAAACAGCCTATGAGATCGTAGTTGAAGTGAACTCGCCCGGGAAAAAGAGAACTGTCTATAGCAGCGGAAAAGTCAATTCGCAACAATCAGTACATATTCCATACAAAGGCCAGCAACTTGAATCCGGTAAACGATATAACTGGCGTGTGCGTGTGTGGGATAATCTTAACCGTCAAAGCAACTGGAGCGAAACTTCGTTCTGGCAAACAGGGATGATGCAGGCTTCCGACTGGCAGGCGAAATGGATCTCTGCTTCCGGTACGGAAGATGAAGTAATGCGGCCGAGCCCTTTATTCAGAAATACATTCATGGCTGCAAAAAAGATCACGAATGCTACATTAAGTATCACGTCTCATGGTTTGTACGAAGCATTTATTAACGGGAAGAGAGTAGGAGATGATTTTCTTACACCCGGCTGGACGAGCTTTAACAAGCGTCTTCAATACCAGGTGTATGATGTTACGGATCTTGTTATGCAAGGTAACAATGCCATCGGTGTGCACCTGGGAAGCGGGTGGTATCGCGGACAGATCGCCTGGCATAGCAAAAATTTGTACGGAAGTACGCTTGCCCTGATCGCACAGTTAACTATCTCATTCGCCGACGGAACAGTGCAAACAGTTATCACAGATGAAAACTGGAAGTCTTCATTAGGAGCGGTTCAGTATTCGGAGATCTATCACGGAGAAATAAACGATTCGCGTAAGGAAAAGACAGGTTGGTTATTGCCGGGATATGATGCGGGTAATTGGAGTAGTGTACAGGTGGTTGATCTTCCGAAAACAACACTTGTTGCAACCTACAATGAACCCGTAAAGAAACAGGAGGTTTTTAAACCTGTAAAGATCTTCACAACGCCGAAAGGAGAATTGGTGGCGGACTTTGGTCAGAACCTTACCGGGTTTGTTGAAGTGAAAGTATGTGGCAAGGCCGGAGACTCGATCAAATTGTATCATGCAGAAGTGCTGGACAAGGCAGGGAATTTTTATACTGAAAACCTTCGCGTAGCCAGGCAGGAAAATATTTACATTTTAAAAGGGAAGGATGAAGAGTCATTTCATCCGCATTTTACCTTTCAGGGGTTCCGCTATATAAGAGTGGAAGGATTTCCGGGAGAATTAAAACCGGAGAACATTACTGCCGTTGCGCTGTATTCAGATATGCCGGCAACAGGGCAGTTTACTTCTTCTCATGCTTTGCTGAATCAATTACAGCATAATATCCAATGGGGACAGAATGGTAATTTTTTGGATGTGCCGACGGATTGCCCTCAGCGCGATGAACGTCTTGGTTGGACGGGTGATGCCCAGGTATTTGCGCGAACGGCCTCATTCAATCGTAAGGTTGATAACTTTTTCGCAAAGTGGCTGAAAGATGTAATGGCTGATCAGCATGCTGATGGAAAGATCCCGCATGTGATTCCGGATGTACTTAACAAAAATGAAGCGGGTGCTACAGGCTGGGCGGATGTTATTACCATTATCCCATGGACAATGTATATCGCGTATGGTGATACGTCAATGCTTACAGAACAATATGCCAGTATGAAAAGATGGGTTCAGTACATGCAGCAGAACACAACGAATGATCTTCGTAATAAAGCCAATCATTATGGCGATTGGCTGTTCTATCGTCCCTTTGATGACAATGATGGTCGCTCCGCAGTGACTGATAAAAACCTGATCGCGCAGTGTTTTTATGCATACTCCGTTCAATTGATGATCAATAGTGCGAAGGTTTTGAGCAAGCCGGATGACGAACAAATGTATACGGTATTACTGAAAAAGATCAAAGATGCGTTTGTAAAAGAATTTGTCACGGGAAGTGGACGGCTTGTTTCAAGTACGCAAACGGCGTATGTGCTGGCATTGCATTTTGATATGCTCCCGGAAGATCTTCGTGCGCAGGCAGCTGCACGTTTAGTGGATAACATCAAAGATTATGGAACACATCTCACCACGGGATTCCTTGGAACGCCGTATCTGTGTCATGTGTTGAGTCGTTTTGGTTATACTGATTGGGCATACAAATTGTTGTTGCAGGAAAGCTACCCTTCCTGGTTATACCCGGTGAAAATGGGCGCTACGACTATTTGGGAAAGATGGAATGGGATCAGGACGGATGGCAGCTTTGAACCAGCATCGATGAATTCATTCAATCATTATGCATATGGGGCAATTGGAGATTGGATGTATCGCGTTGCTGCAGGAATAGATACCTATGATGATGCGCCCGGTTATAAACATATCCGGATCCAGCCGCAAATAGGCGGGGGACTGACGGATGTGCAGGCGAGCCTGCAGACGTATTATGGAAAAGTGTCTTCGCACTGGACGGTGAAGGATAAACAATTGGTAATGGAAGTAGACGTACCTCCGAATACAACGGCTACTGTACACATACCTGGCGTGACTATTGCCGATCTTACTGAAAGCGATAAGCCTGTAAACTCCGTGAACGGTCTTACGGATATCCGGCAGGAAATGGGCGCGGTGGTACTGCAAGCTGGTTCCGGTAAATATGTTTTCAAAGGAAATATGCAATAGGCAACTCCGTGTAAAAGGATCTCTTCATTTGAATTTATTGACTGAAAGAATGTAGCCGTTTGAATCAATGCTTTTCCCTGACCACAACACAGGTCAAGCCAGCTAGCCTTTCCGTTTTGTTTTAATTTGTCCTGAAGAAAATCCTGCGGCGTTAGGTACGGAATTTTTGAACAGATGGGGAGTGGTCCGGGAGGTCATCATCAAAATCATCTATATCTGGTATCTTTGGGCATTAGCAAAACCTGCGATGATCCATTCTATCACTGTTTCAGATCTTCTTGATCCGTCTTTTTCCATCCCGGTTGCCGATGTGCGCACTCCGGCTGAATTTGCGCAGGCGCATATTCCCGGGGCTGTAAACCTTCCACTTTTCACCAATGAAGAACGCGTGCAGGTTGGCACTACTTACAAACAAGTCGGAAAAGAAGCTGCCATATTGTTGGGTTTTGATCTTACCGGAAATAAATGGTCGGGGTTTATCCGTCAGGCACTTGAATTTGCGCCGGATAAAAAGATCGCCCTTCATTGCTGGCGCGGCGGAATGCGCAGCGGAGCTATGGCCTGGGCATTAAATCTCTACGGGTTTGATGTATATCTTTTACAAGGTGGATACAAAACATTCAGACGGTGGGCACTCCGGCAATTTGATAAAAAATACCAGCTGCAGGTAGTTGGTGGGATGACCGGTACAGGGAAAACAAAAGTGCTCCGGCAATTAAGAACCATGGGACAACCTGTAATAGACCTGGAAGATATTGCACAACACCAGGGATCAGCTTATGGATCGTTGAATAAGCTGGTTCAGCCAAGTCAGGAACATTTTGAAAATATTCTTGCTTTTCAATTGAATCGTCTCAGCGCAGAAAAGATCTGGGTAGAAGATGAAAGTATTTCTTTAGGCAAGCGATATATTCCCCGACCGTTCTGGCAGCAGATCCAGGAAGCAGTACTATTTGATCTTCGTATTCAGCCGGAACTGCGTTTGCAAAATCTCGTAGATGAATATGGGTCATTAGATAAAGAATTTCTGATCGAATGCACTCAACGTATTCGTAAAAGACTTGGTCCTGATCAGACAAAAAAGGCGATCCTTGCGATAGAAGAAGATCGCATGGATGACTTTGTAAAACACGTGGTCGTTTATTATGATAAGACATATAAGAATGGGATCGCAAGCCGGTTGCAAAGTTTGGTGGTCCCGGTTTTATTGAACAATCAAAACATTATCGAAGATGCAACTGTTCTGCTGAACTCGGCAATGCAGATCAATACATCCACTCTTTCAAAATCTTAATAAAAATGAGCGCAGTCAATAATACAGAAACGGTAAAACTTACGTCTTATTCGCATGGTGCCGGGTGCGGTTGCAAGATCAGCCCTGCAATCCTGGATAAGATCCTGCACAGTTCATCACCTGCCATGAAAGATGAAAGACTTCTGGTAGGTAATGACAAACGTGATGATGCAGCCGTGCTCGATCTCGGCAATGGCTCGGCGCTTATTTCCACCACAGACTTCTTTATGCCGATCGTGGATAGTGCCTATGATTTTGGACGCATCGCGTCTGCAAATGCAATCAGCGATGTGTACGCAATGGGAGGGAAGCCTGTTCTTGCTATTGCAATTCTCGGATGGCCGATAGACAAGCTGGCGCCGGAAATTGCACAGCAGGTTCTGGAGGGGTCAAGAGCGGTTTGTGCTGCCGCAGGTATTGTGCTGGCAGGCGGACATAGCATTGATTGCCCTGAACCTGTCTTTGGTCTTGCGGTGAACGGAATGGTATCCATTCAACACCTGAAGCAAAACTCCACTGCAACAAAAGGTTGCCGCCTGTATCTCACCAAAGCACTTGGCGTAGGTATTCTTTCCACGGCTCAAAAAAAGGGCTTGCTGAAGGAAGAAGATGCAGCTATCGCACTAAAAAGCATGGTGACATTAAACAGTCTGGGTGAGGTCTTCGGGCAACTTGATTATGTCAAGGCAATGACAGACGTAACAGGTTTTGGTTTGCTTGGACATTTATCAGAAATGTGTGAAGGAAGTGGTGTGGCAGCGGAGATTGAAATGGAGAAAGTTCCTGTTATTCCTTGTTTGGGCGGATACCTGGAGCAGCGTTGTTTCCCTGGAGGTACAACGCGTAACTGGAATAGTTACGGACATAAGATCAGTGAGCTCACAGATCGGCAACGATACCTGCTGGCAGATCCACAGACAAGTGGAGGGTTGCTTGTAGCGGTTGAAGAAGAACGCGCTGAAGAGTTTGAGCAACTGTTAAAGGAGAAAGGTGTAGCGGAGGAGTGCCGCCAGTCTTTCGGGCGGACTGTAGAGAAAAAAGACAGTGCCTGGATAACTGTGCGATGATAGTCCCGAGAACCAGTTTTTCCAGGGGCAAAACTTATTTCACTACAGATTACCGTTCAGAAATGGAGTTCTCCCACTTTTGTTTATTTTGAATAAGATCTGCGTGGAGAGATTCCATGAAATCAATAAAAGATTCCGGCTATTGATATTATTTGTGTCTGGAAATTGCATGATTTGTTTTAACATATAAGAATTGTTTAGTGCTGATAGAGGAGATGGCTGCTTCTGCGTGTCGGAGAATATCATTTATATATTTAGTGCAGCGCTTAGGGGTTTATTTTTTGTTGCGGCTTCAATACAATCAATAACTTTTTCAGCTTTACAATGGTTGAGACCTCCGCCCCAGCATGCATTGAACTCAAGGATGAACCAGCTGCGTTCTGCACTATCTGCAAGGTCGATGATCACTGTGTCGGGTACCGTCTTTGCATTGGTGGCAAGAAATGATTCGAGAAATCTCATCGCTTGTTCAAGATCGCCGGTACCTTCGTATAGGGCGATGTCTTTGATAACTCCATTCAGAACATAGGCTCTTGCTTCCGCGCG
>VFQP010001503.1_pt1 | contig 30931 bp, 24 predicted proteins | sample 3512351 | NCBI WGS metagenome assembly VFQP01 (sample SAMN10412372, study PRJNA504923) | tailings metagenome | isolation source: Relicate 1 Philex TSF1 revegetated site | place: Philippines: Tuba, Benguet | collected 2017-08-29
AGGAACGAGGATGGAGAGCGATAACCGCTTCCGCTCCAACTTCTGTGGCGTGAGTTTCCGCCGAGTGTGTGTATCGCGGAATTGAAGTCGGCCTGTTCGAAGGGAGCCGGGGAAATGCCATAGATGTCCAGCCCCCAACGCCACGGCATCCTGACATCTACATCGACAGGATTGCTTCTCGGAACATCTTTAAGAAGCTTTCGTGCGCCACGATTGCTGACCAACTGAGCGACAGTGCCGTCCGGGATTCGCAGATATCTGACGAGATAGCGATCATCCCTCAATTTCAATATCGGTCGATACGCGAATTTTCTACGTCTTGGCCGGCCGTCGAGGTGCACATAGTCCCATCCCTCCGGCAAGTTCGCGAGACAATCGCCAACCAGCGCGATCGCGGACTCGTCGAATTTCGCATCATCTTCGAGCACGAGCGCGTATGGCAAGTCCCGCGAGACAATTTGTTGCCAGACCAGCACATGGCTTGCGTAACAGCCCACTTCGCCATTCTTCAATCTGGATGGCGGAAAGAGCCCGCGAAGTTCTTCTGGAAGATCCCGGCCGTTAATGCCGGGAATGCGCTCTGCCTCAATCCGGCATGCAGCGAAATTTTGTTCGATCCGTTCTCGACGGGGTAAATCGATATCGCGATTGATGTAAAATACAGTCGGTCGACAGGCTGTCGCACTCATATCGCCCCTTACGACAAAGCGTGCTGGGCTTTGGCTGGCCCGGCATGCGCAGTCAAATTCCTAAAGGTGCTCTGTTTTGTTTACCGGAAGAGGCATCAACCTACTGGCGAAGGTAGGTGCGAACTCTTCCCGACGAGGATCCGGACTTTTCGACGAAGGCAAACCGTTCCAGCGATTTCGTGAGTTGCGACACGCCCCGGCTACCGTACACGCCCGGGTGCAACTCGGCGACAATGGCGCGCAGCGGATCAAGTGTTTTTGCCGACGTCAGAAGATCGAGCTCGCCCCCTTCGATGTCGAGGGTCAGGATGCTGGGCTGGTAAGTACTCAGCAACTGCGAAAAATCAAGAGCCGGTGTCTCCACGACGCGATCGAACGGCGCATCGCTCGACTCCATGGAGCTCATCCAAAAGTCTCTTCTGCAGTAAAACGGCACCGAACTACCGGATACGTCGCTCAGCACGACGCCGTTCAGGATTGTGATGTCTCTCGCATCGTTGCGCTCATGAACTTGCGCGATGTACTGAACCAGATCGGGGTTTGCCTCTACGCAGACGATCTTTCCGGCAGGTGTCTTTTTCCGCAGGTAGGTCGAAACAAACCCAAGTCCCGCACCCAGTTCCACGATCGTCTCGCCTGGCTTGACGACGGCTGCGGTTATTTCGGCTTCCTGTTGCTCGTAGGCGCCTTTGCCGAGAACGAGCTGAATTTTCGGCGACATGACACGCGTGTCGATCGGCAGCCGAATACCGGCAATTCTGGCTTCTCCGCGCCGCGCGTTCCGAAACGCTCGAACTCTCTTGATAAGTGACTTCATATTTTCTGATACCGAGACGTGGTTTTCGAGATTGAGCGCGCTGCAATCGGTTCGCGATTCGCAGGGTAGTTTCAGATCTTCATACAGGCAAAGACCGCGTCAATTTGGGCTCGACTTGACCCGGAAGATCATGATCCCGCGTCCGGCCTTGCTTAGAAGGTTGTGTTCGAGCCGATAATTTTCCGTCAGATAGCCAATCAATTTTGGGAAGGCGGGCGCTGTGTCGTGCGTAAACGCCAGAACGAGGTAGTCATATCCGCCGATTTCGTTCTTCTGGTTCTCCAATTCGAACCGACCATCCGCCTCCTGTTTTCTGCTCGGATGATCGCGAACAGTGGCCGGAGATCGTATCCGCGATAGATAGTAATCCAGGGAAATCTTGGGGCTTACTTCGTATATGATATAGCGGTTGTCGGCGTTTCTCTGCACGAGTGCATCGATCGTTTGCGCGATACTGCGATATTCGGTCTTTTTGAATGCGGCGGCACGCTTCGTCCCCGGCATTACGAAAATCGCAGCCACGAGCAAAGCGACCAGGAGCGGCGAGGCGACAAGCGCGCGCCCGACACTCGGCCGCCAGCGAGCCAGGCGCCCTATCACCAGATTGGCGGCCAGGCCAAGCATCACCGCAAGGGGTGGCGCACAAAGCGCGAAGTAACGCGGGCGATAGCGCTCGTGCTCGAATATCCAGAAAGCGATGTAGGCGAAGACGATCGGAAGAAGCAACCAGGCGACGAAATACAGGTTGGCCACATCGCGAGAGCGATAGCCGAGACGCCAAATTCTCCTGATCGAAAGAGCAACAGCGAGCAGCACAAGAACGCCAAATGCCAGCAGGACGGGAAGAGGAAATTTGAAGTTCTGCTCGATCACCAGATCTGAGAGCATCGCCCAGGGGGAATGAGTTGGCGCTGATTCGATCGCATACGCCTCATCACCCCTATAGCTCCGATAGGATTGCGCCATCACCGGTCCCCAGACGATGGCCGTAAGGACGATCGGCGTCAGGCCGAAACCGGCAAGCTTGAGGATCGAGCCGGGAGAAGGGCGATATCGCGAGAGAAACCAGATCGCGAAGAAGACACCCTGACCGGCGAGGAAGAAGATATTGTAATAGTGGGTGAGGAGCAGGGCCAGATTAGCCGCGGAGAGCGCGACAAGCCACCTATTGGCGACGAGCGTATGCTCGTCTGAATCTAACAAACTCCGCATGTAGCGGAACATCAGCAGAGACGACAGCGACGCCAGAAACAGTGTCTGCGCATAGGAGCGCGTTTCCATCGCATAAAGAAACGGGATATACATCAGCGAGAAGAACAGAGCGACGGCAATCGCTAGGCGTTTCCCGTGCGTGCGAAGAACCAGCGCATAGAGACAGACCGTTGCGCCAGTGACATACCAGTTCGACAGATTGCGCGTCGTCGTCTCGCCATCGCCGAAGGCGGCCATCCAGCCGTATAGAATGACCTGGTAAAGCGGCGGGTGGATCGAGTTTTCGGCAAGCGCCTGAATCGCGCTCCACACGGTGTCGTGCTTGTTTCCGTAATGATACACGGACAACAGTTCGTCGTACCAATACGACTGACCCGAAAGCAGCTGTCTCATCAAAAACGTCAGAAACAATATCAAGACAAAGGGACCGTGGTCGCGCAAGAATCCGGGCATTGATGTTGCTTGCTGCGATGCCATCTTGAGATACCTGCTGGAGCTGCTTGCATACGCTATCGTGCACATTGCGCTGGATAACCAGTCGCACGGCGGAGCGCGAATTCATGCACGCACGACTATCGCAGCGCCACAGAGGGCTGCAAATAGCCGGTGACGCACATTTTCGCAATTGCCTACCCACAACATATCGGCAGCGGAACGTCGGCGGCTCGAACCCGACTTTCGTTATAGATCGACTTTCCGATAACGTTGCCGCATCATCTACACCGAGGACGCTGCTCGGGGGACACGGTGAGGAGCGCGGAGGGATACAGACCTGAAATCGACGGATTGCGCGCAGTCGCGGTCCTGTCGGTCATTTTCTTCCATGCGGGGATTCCCGGCTTCAGCGGAGGCTACGTCGGCGTTGACGTGTTCTTCGTGATCAGTGGCTATTTGATTAGCTCGATCGTCGTCGGCGAACTCCGATCCGGCACATTCTCATTCGCAAAATTCTACGAGCGACGCGCCCGCCGCATCTTGCCTGCGCTGTTCATGATGCTGCTTGCGAGTGCGGCAGTCGCACCCTTCGTTCTGCTGCCCAACGATATGCTCGACTTCTCGCGCAGCCTCACTCACGTCATTCCTTTTCTTTCGAACACGTACTTCTACGATCAACGCGGATACTTCGAGACGGCCGCGGAGCTGAAGCCGCTGATCCACACCTGGAGCCTCGCGGTAGAGGAGCAGTTTTATGTGGTCGTGCCGATCGCCGTTTGGGCGCTCTGGCGATGGCACAGGTCGCTCCTTCTGACGGCCCTCCTGCTCGCTGCCACAGCAAGCCTCGCCTACTCGCAATACAGCGTCTCGGCGGATCCGCACGCGGCGTTCTATCTTACGACCTCGCGCGCTTGGGAGCTTCTCGCGGGCGCGATCCTTGCGGTCTACACGAAGCAGCGAAGCCTTCCCCCGCAGCCCAACCAAGCCGGCAGCGCAGCGGGCCTGATGCTCATTGTCTATGCCGTGTCCTTCTTCGATCAGACTGTCGCGTTTCCCGGATTGAATGCCGTGGTTCCCGTGGCGGGCGCGCTGCTGATCCTTCACTACTGCACCCCGCAAACGGCCGTCGGACAGCTACTCGGCAGCAAGCTCGCCGTCGGCATCGGACTGATCAGCTACAGCGCCTATCTCTGGCATCAACCGCTTTTCGCCTTCGCGCGCCATCTCACGCTCGCCGAACCTGGTCTGCCGATCTTCGCAGGGCTCATCGCGGCAACGCTGGCACTCGCCTTCCTGAGCTGGCGATATGTGGAGCAGCCGTTCAGAGGCGGAAGCATTGATCGCCGCGGACTCGTTGCTACGGCGATCGCCGGCTCGATTTTTCTGGTCTCTATCGGAATGGCCGGCACGGTCAGCGACGGATACGCACGCCTCTATCAAGCAAGCTGGGATTCGCGACAGCTCGCGATATGGAACGAGGGAAAAAATGCCGTTCCGAGAGACAATGGCGATTGCCACCTCAGCTTCAGAAACGTCTCGGCCGAACTCGAACCACGCTTTAACGCGTGTCTCGAAAAGTACGGGAAGGCGGTCGTTGTCCTGGGCGACTCCCACGCTGCCGACGTGTTTGGCGCAATCGCCTCACAGTCGGATCGAAAGTTCATACTCGGCGTTTCGCAGGGCGGATGCCGGCCGCAATCGTCTGCCGAAAAATGTCACTACAATGGTTTCCTTTCCTTCCTGGAACGCCACTCTCAGGAAGTTTCCGATGTGATCTATGTGCAGGCCGGCTTTCACATGATCCAGGACGCCGACGGCCGCCCCGGAGACCGTTCGTTTTTTCGGAAGCGGGCCATTCCAGTCTATCGGCCCAACGTCGCTGCCATCGATCACACGATCCGATACCTGAATGCACTATCGGAACATGCCCGCATCACTTGGCTTGGTCCTCGGTTCGAGCCTCATGTGAATGCGATGAAAATCAAAAAGCTCGCGATGGCCTGCGAGGACGCACGGATCGAGATCCACGAGAGTGTGTCGCGGACTTGGGGCGCTTTGGATGCATTCTTGGCGAACCGATTGGCCAAGGAAGCACACCTCAGATACGTCTCCGGACTGTCGACTGTTCCGTTCGACAGCCGACACGATCTCTATGATTGCCAGTCGGTATACTGGGAGGACACCGATCATTGGTCCGCCTCTGGCGAACGGCGCTTCGGGCAACGCATCGTGGCGGCATTGCTGCAAGTCTCCGCCCAACAAAGCTTCCCCGCGCAGGCTCAACCGGATCTGCGGTGACGGCCTCGCCTCAACTCGCAGAGATCTTATGCCGCCGGGAGCTCTGGCGTTTCAGCCATTCCAGGATCGGCCACAGAGGTGCCGTGGTCGGGCTCGATATTGCCCTGGAAAGGGCATAGAGGATCGGATTGTCCTGGACATAAAACGTGTCCAGCGGAGCGCGGCCAAATCGCCCGGCGCGGGCGGCGTGCAACACATAAAGGAATGCCTCGAGATTATGTAGCTTGCGCAGCCGCGATCCGAGTTCGGGCGGTGCGGTTTCGAGCAGCGCCTCGATCGTCTGCGTAATGCAATGCGGCTCCGTCGTTGCGACGCTCACCGTGACCATATTTGTCGAGTCGGTTCTGTAAGTCGCGAGCGCTTTGTTGCAATGGAGGGCTGTTCCAAGCTTCATCGCACGAAGCCAGAGATCCTTGTCTCCCCCGCGCTTGCAGCGATGCTCGGGAAAGAGCCCGGATTCAAGCAGCACCGTTCTGCGGAAACTCGCCGCCCCAGTCCAGATGGGACATTCCCGGTCGGCCAGCCAGGCATCAAGGAAAGCTTCGAAATTCAGCTCGTGCACGCCCTGTGCACCGCGCCGCTGCATATACTTTTGAACGACCAGCGTGTCGTCCTTCCGCCTCCGCGCGTAGCCGGTAAAGATGCAGCCGACGCGGGACGGCGCATTTTGCGCCAGATCGTCGACGTTGCGGAGATACTCCGCGTCCCATTCGTCATCGGCGTCGAGAAAAGAAATCCACTCTGTGACGGCATGCCTTATGGCGCAATTTCTCGCCGCATACCCGCCTGGGCCGGGAGATGGGCGCGTCAGAACGACGACGTTCGGCCACTCGAGTTGGCGCAGATACTCCACGCCTCCATCGGTCGATCCATCATCGACAAAAATTACTTGGGCAGGCCGGATGGTTTGCCGCGCGAGGGACGCCACGCAGCGCAAAAGATCGGGCATCTTGTTGAGAACCGGCACGACGACGGTTATGTCGGCCACTCTTTCGTCGGTCATCTGTCGCTCGTTAGAAGCTGCCCGACGGACCTGTCCGGCTCATTTTTGATGGCGTTTCCCAGGTTGCCCAGGCGTATTGACGCTGGCACTCGATCCCGACAAATGCAATACACGCGCAGGGAGATACAAATGATTGCGCTGCGTCACTTTCGATAATCAGGGCAACCCAATCATGGGAACTGACGCATGCAGTCTCTGAGATCTGACGCCGCATGGACGGCGATCGATACAGTGATCTCAAGCGGTTTGGGACTTCTGTTCCGGTTGGCAGTAGCGCGCGTCCTTGCACCCGATCAGTTCGGTATTGTTGCAATCGCGCTCGCCTTCATATCGATATTAACCGCGGTCAACAACTTTGGACTGACGGCTGCCCTCATCCAGCGGGACCGAGAAAAGCTCTCGCCATCGCTCATCAACTCATGCTTCACGGCTTCCTGCATCATTTCGGGTGCGTTGTGCCTTTTGACGATCGGTGGGCTGGCACCGTTTTTGTCGTGGTACTATCAGAACCCGACGATATCAGAGCTCACATCCGCGCTGGCCATCACCCTGATCGGCGCTCCGTTCGCGACGGTCTCTTCGGCGCTTCTCTCGCGCGAACGCCGTTTCAGAGATCTCGCGATCATTCGCGTCGCCTCGAGCGGGATCAGCATCCTAGCCGCGGCGCTCTATCTGTGGCTGTCGGCGGATGTGTGGGTAATCGCAATCCAACTGTGGGTCGCCCAGCTCATATCGACCATCGGTCTTACTATCGCCGCGCGTTGGAAATTTCGTCTCGAACTCGACAAAAGCCATATCGGCGAGTTGTTCGGTTATAGCACTCTGGTCTTTATCAACGACGTCGTCGGCACCATTACCGCCAACGTTGGAACTCTTGTCATAGGGCGGATTTTCACACCCTCGGAAGCCGCGATCTACGGGTTGGCGGTCAATCTTACGGAAACCGTGCGCCGGGTCATCATGTCGGTGCTCAATCGGGTGATGTTCGTTCACTACTCGATAAACAAGCACGACAATCATGCGCTCAGAACCGGGTATGTCCGGACGCTGACCTGGAACTGCCGGGTCATTTTTCCGATCATGACCGCGTGTATTTTATTCAGCGACGCGATCGTAAACGTTCTTCTTGGTCCGGAGTGGCGGGACATGGAGAGCGTCATGCAGATCCTCGCCGTGTCGATCATGATACAGACGGCCGGAGGCACGACCTCGACCCTTTACAAGGCTATCGGAAAGCCGGGCCTCGACACCTCCCTTTCAATCGTGACCAACCTTCTGCTACTCCTGCCCGCGATCGTGGCAGGATCGTATTGGGCTGGCCTTGAAGGCGCGGCGGCGGCAACAGCGGCAACAAAGCTGATCGCCGTTTGCCTGCGGCAGGTGTTGCTCGACAAACTCATCGGATCGACGCTGGTGGCCGTCTGCAAGACGGTGCTGGCCGCACTCGCCGCCCAGATCCCAATCGTCGCGGCATTTGGATTGAAATATGCTCTCATTCCGGACGCCAATACTCTCACTGCGGTCGGTTTTCTCGTGCTCGGCCTGATCGGCACCGGGTTGATCGAAGCATGGCGGATCCGTGCCGACCCGTCTGACATCTCAAAATAAATTTGCAGGATCACATTCGTGATCGGTAGACTCCGGCCCACTTAAGGCTGGCTCGTTCGGCGAGAGGACGCATGGCGTTGGCAAGACAAGTACTATCTCGAATTCTGCCGAAACGGGTGTACCAAGCCCTGGCGGGTTTTCGACGTCGCCAGGAGCGCTTGCTGCAACAGACATTGCGTGCACGTGCGATGAAGAGCGACGCGTTCTCTGCGCTATATGCATTCGTCATCGACCGGGGGCTAGGCCGGGAAGCTCGAGCGGTGGCGGCGGGACAGCATCGTTATCACGCTGATCACGATACAGCCGCGACAAGCTACTTCCTGCTTAGGCGGAATATTCATCGGCTCGAAAAGGGCCTCATTATGCGGCCGCGCCGCGACAGCTTCGCCGCCGATTACATTGGCGAAACCGTCAGGTGCTATCGAACCGCCAATCTCGAGCTCCAACGAGCCAATCAGCCCGCAACGCCCGAGCTTATGTGGGCGACGGATGTGCTCGGACAATATTTTTCAGTCGTCCAGAAAAACGACCCGAAAATCGCGGCCGCGTACGAAATTTTCTTGCAGCTGGCTGCCGTTCCTCTCGGTCATGCCGTGCCATATGAGCGAGATATCGCGGCTCCATCACCCGTGAGCTACGATGACTTCATGACCCTGTGCCGACGGAGGCGATCGGTTCGCTGGTACATCGACAAGCCGGTCCCGAGAGACATGATCGATCTCGCAATCGACGCGGCGGCCCAGTCGCCCAGCGCCTGCAATCGACAGCCGTTCGTATTCAGCATATTCGATGACAAAGAGCTGGCGGGTCGCGTCGCCAAGCTTCCGATGGGAACAAAGGGATTCTCCGATCAAATTCCGGCGGTCGCGGTGGTGATCGGCCGCTTGAGGGCCTATCCCCACTCTCGGGACAGGCACGCAATCTACATCGACGGCTCGCTGGCTGCGATGTCGTTCATGCTTGCCCTCGAAAGCATGGGCATTGCCTCATGCACGATCAACTGGCCCGACCAGAACCCACAGGAAACGCAAATCTCGAAGCTTCTCGGGCTTGCGCAAGACGAGCGCGTGATCATGCTGATCGCCTTCGGATGGCCCGATCCCAGCGGACAAGTTCCTTACTCGGCGAAACGAGGACGAGACGAGCTGCGGACCTACAATTCGCTGGCCACGCAGACATCGATCCAATGAGCCTCACACATGTCCGGCCGTCTTTCCGATAAAGCTCCTCGCATGAACATCGAGATCGTCGGCGTGCATCCCGCGAACAAGGGCGCGCTGCTGATGTTGGAGGCGATCCGGGCACAGCTCGCTCCGCGCTTCCCAAACGCGCGCTTCGCGGTTCCGTTCACCTGGCCGCCGGACCAGAGGATCAAATACGGCCTTTGGGCGACGGTGCCCAACGACTTGGGGCGCGTCGATTTCTCAAAATGGTCTTCGCTCGTTCCCGCACGCCTGCTGCGCCCACTTGGCGTGCTGCTCCCCAAGGACATTGACGTTCGACTTGATGCGTCCGGGTTCGCCTACGGAGACTATTGGGGACCGCGCAAACTCAATCGGCGCCTCGTAGGTCCATCAACGGGCTGGAAGCGCGCGGGAAAAAGCTTGATCCTGCTTCCGCAGGCAGTCGGCCCCTTCGATAAACCTGGCATGGCCGAGGCTTTTCGCACGGCGCTACGCGGGGTCGACCTCGCCTTTGTTCGCGACAGCGTGTCGATGTCATATGTGGAAGCCGTGGCGCCCGATGCCTTGAATATCAGACAGGCTCCGGACTTCACGAATCTTCTCAAGCCCGAACTGCCGAACCGGCTTTCTCATCTCAAGGGCGCGGCACTTATCGTACCGAACGAGAGGGTCGTCCAAGGCGACGGGGAGAGCCGGAGAACCTACCTCTCATTCCTGGCGCAAGCTGTGCGCGAGTTGCAGGCCCGAGGCTTTCCGGTTGCGATCGTATTACACGAGGGAAGCGGCGACCGCGCATTGGCAACCGCCCTGAACAGTCATCTCTCCACGCCTCTCGAAGTCGTCGACGAGGAGCAGGCGCTTACCACCAAAGCTGTGATCAGTGCCGCCTCTGTAGTCATCTCGTCTCGTTTCCACGCCCTTGTGAGCGCACTCAGCGCTGCGGTGCCGGCGCTCGCATGCGGTTGGTCGCATAAGTACCGCGAATTGATGTCCGACTATGGGTGTGAGGATTTTACCATCTCCCTCACACAGCCATCGACCTGGTCCGAACGTATCGGAGTGCTTGCGGGGGCCGTACACGACCGTGAATTCTTGCAGGCGCTTTCGGACCGCGCTGCACATCAGCGCGGTTTGAGCGAGATGATGTGGAAGGAAGTGATCGAGTTGATCGAGGCACGGCAAGCATGAGCACAACGCCGTTTGTCTCGGTCATCGTACCGGTCTGGAATGGCGCGGGCGAGATCGAAAGGTGTATCGCCGCATTGAATGCGCAGTCCTATCCACGCGAACGCTACGAAATCCTGGTTGTCGACAACGGCTCATCGGACGACACGCCCAACATTCTGGGTCGGCTCCCGAACATCAAAGTACTCAGCGAGGCCGAGCCGGGCTCGTATTGCGCCAGAAACCTGGGACTGCGCCACGCTTCCGGAGACGTCGTCGCGTTTACCGACGCGGATTGCGTTCCGGATCCTGCATGGATCGAAACAGGGATCGCGCGCCTTATCGGGCGTCCGGATGCCGCCCTGATCGGCGGACGGATCGAACTCTTCAGCGAGGCTTCGGAAAGCGAAACCTGTCGGCTCTACGAGTTGACATTCAGTTTCGATCAGGAGACGACAATCCGGAAAGGCCGCTGCGCGACCGCAAACTGGATGAGCCCTCTCTCCGTACTGAGGAAAATGGGCGGCTTCAATGCGCAACTCAAGTCGGGGGCGGATTTCGAGCTTTCGCGCCGTCTTTTCGATGCCGGCCTAACATTGCTTTACGAACGTGAAATGGTCGTGCGGCATCCCTTTCGCGGTGGCTGGAGAGAGCTTCTCAACAAGCGGCGACGCACCACCGGCGGAAATTGGGAGCTTCTCGAAGGCATGCGCGCGAAGTTGCGCTATGTGGCCGGAATTCCATTCGGCTGGGCGCAGCGCATCGCAACGATCGCCGGCAACACATCGATCCCCTTGCACCGCAAACCCGGCGTGGCCACCCTCGTGTCCGCGCTTTCGATCGTGCAAATCGCAGAGATCGTCCGCCTCGCGCTCGGTGGCAATCCGCGGAGGCGCTAAGAGGCTGGTGCGGCCTAGCCCAGCATCACGACTGAGCGCTCGTCTATCGAGACCGCTTTGACGAGCGCGTAAACCTCGCACCCTTCGACGAGGCCAAGATCCGAAATCGCGAGGCGCGTGAGCGAGGCCGAGATCCTGTCCCCGCCATCAAGCTCCACCGTCACCAGTGCGGTCGGACCGGGGCCGGCCGCTATGGCGCGGATCCGCCCTTTCAATGTGGTCCTGACGCTGATCCCGCGAGGCTTTTCGGTCGCGAGCGTAACGTTGGTCGCGTGGATGGCCATACGGACCGTGCGGCCGGGAGGACCGAACAGGCCTGGGACCGCAATTTCACCGGCCGGATGGGCGAGTGTCGTCATCGCATAGGCGCTCAGTTCCTTCACCGAGGTTCCCGCTAGAACCGAGACGGCTTCGAAACGGTCGGCGGCACCCTCGGGCAAGGCAGCGGCGAACACCTCTGTCGGAGGGCCTTGCGCGACTATTCTTCCCTCCGACATCCTGACCACAACCGATGCGAGCCGCGCCACTTCCTCGAGTGCATGAGAAACGTAGACGATAGGTAGCGAAAGCTCGTCACGCAGACGCTCGATAAACGGGAGGATTTCCAGCTTGCGCTCCGCGTCGAGCGAGGCGAGCGGCTCGTCCATCACGAGCAATCGAGGCGCCGCGAGCAGTGCGCGGCCGATTGCGACGCGCTGGCGTTCCCCGCCCGATAGTGTTGCGGGCCTCGCCGCCAACAGGTGACCGATACCCAGCAGCTCGACGACGCCATCGAACGGCACCTCGCGCGCGTCGTCCGGCGAAAAGTAGCGACCGTAGGCGAGGTTCTGGCGTACGGAGAGATGCGGAAGCAGCTGCCCATCCTGAAAGACAAGCCCGACACGGCGCTTGTGGACAGGCAGATCGATGCCCGCGCCCGTATCGAGCAGAACGCGATCGCCAACGACGATGCGACCACTTTGCGGGCGTTCCAGCCCCGCGATCAGCTTGGCAACAGTCGTCTTTCCGGATCCGGACGGGCCGAACAGCGCGACGCATCCTCTGGGGCTGCTGAAATCGGCTTCAAGGGTGAAGCGGGGACGCGACAGGCGGCAGGAAAATTCGATCATTCGTAACCCGCCCTACGCAGGTTCGAACGCCGCGCGAGGATCTCCGACACGATGAGGGCCCCTAGCGAAAGCGCCACCGCCACCAACGACAGCCGGAAGGCTCCCTCCTCGCCACCAGGCGTCTGCGTGTATGAATAGATCGCGGCCGGGATGGTTTGCGTCTCGCCGGGAATGTTCGAAACGAAGGTGATGGTGGCGCCGAACTCCCCCAGCGCCTTGGCAAAGCCCAGCATGGCACCGGCGACGATGCCAGGCAGCGACAGAGGCAACGTCACCGTGAGGAACACCCAGGCCGGAGAGGCACCGAGCGTCGCCGCTGCGTCCTCACTGCGGCTATCGATCGTATCCATGGCAAGGCGGATCGCCCGCACCATGAGCGGGAATCCCATCACGGCGGCGGCCAACGCGGCGCCTGTCCAGCGGAACGACAGCACCAGCCCAAAGGTTTGCTCGAAGAACGCGCCGAGCGGTCCACGGCGGCCGAACAGGATCAGCAGAATGTACCCCGTCACCACGGGGGGCAGGACCAGCGGCAGGTGGACGAAGCCATCGAGCAGGATTTTGCCGCGAAAGTTCCCGCGGGACAGCACATAGGCCACCAGAACGCCGAGGGGTAGGCTCAAGAGGGTCGCCACTGTCGCTACGCGCAGTGAGAGCTTGATAGCCGTGAACTCTTCTGGCGTGATCGTCCACATATCCCAACTTCTCGATTTGAGCGTCCCGAACTCGAGCAGTACTTCGCCTCTGGCTCTTGGCAGCTCAAGGCGACGCTCCGGACCGGGGCAAAGTTGCACGCGGCTTTCTGTTCGGGCAAGCAATTGATCTTGTTGATCGAGCGGCGCTTGATATACCGGATTGCAAAAGCGTTGGGGAGCAGCGGTTGAAAGCGATCATTCCGGCAGTGCTGAGCTTTTTGGCCGCCGTGGCCCTCGTCCGGCTGCTGGCGCTCAGCCGCCTCTCCCAGAGCGCGCTCGATATGCCTAACGAACGCTCGCTCCACGTCGCTCCGGTGCCGCGAACCGGCGGTCTCGGCTTGCTCGGCGCGGCGGGTGTCATCTGCACATTGCTCGCGCCCTCGGGCCTGTGGGGGCTGTTGGCCCTCGCGGCCCTGCTCAGTATCGTGACGTTCGCGGACGACCGGGTCGGCCTGCCGGTGATGACGCGCCTTTTCATGCAGATCGCCGCTGCCGTTCTCTTTCTCGCCCTCTACTATGCAGGGCCGTTGTGGCTGCTGCCGCTCGCGTTCGGGGCGCTGATCTGGATGGCGAACCTCTATAACTTCATGGATGGATCGGACGGCCTGGCGGGGGGAATGACGGTGGCGGGGTTCGGCGCTTACGCAATTGCCGCGATCTGCGCGCCGGCCGAGTCGCCCCAGGCGGAGGCGCTTGCCGTGATCGCAGCCTCCATCGCCGGGGGAGCTGCCGGGTTCCTGGTCTGGAACTTCCACAAGGCGAGCGTCTTCATGGGCGACTCGGGGTCGGTTCCGCTCGGCTTCCTGGCCGCAGCGCTCGGCATCGTTGGGTGGCAGAGCGGGATCTGGCCGGTCTGGTTTCCCGCGCTGGTGTTCTCCCCGTTTATTGCCGACGCCACCGTGACACTGATCAGGCGGTTCCGACGCGGCGAAAAGCTCACGCAGGCGCACAAGACGCATTACTATCAGCGGGCGCTGCGCATGGGGCTCGGCCATCGCGGCACTGCGCTGGCGAGCTATGTTTTGATGGCGGCCGTGGGCGTGAGCGCACTTTTGGCCCGCGACTGGGGGACTGTGGCCGTTGCCTTGATGCTTGGGTTCTGGGTGGTGGCCTATGCGGCTCTCATGACCCTCATCGACCAGCATTGGGACACCTATTCGCGCGATCCCGCGCGAGCCGTCTGAACCTCTTATCGGGGGGATCGGTATCCATCGGCCGTCAGCTTCATAGCCTCGCTGGCGCTCATGCAAGGCTCCCATGCCAGCAGACGGCGCGTTGCGCCGTCGTCGATCTCCAGGTTGCCGGTGAGACGGCGGACCTCAGCCGAGCGTCCGGTGAGGCGGCCGATAAGCTCCAACACTGACACCGGACACGGCAGCAGGATCGGGCGCTTGCCCAGCGCGCCGGCGATCCTGCGGAAAAGATCCGGGGTGGACAGCGGCTCGCCGTCCCGCGCCAGAAAAACCCGGTTCGCCGCAGCCGGCGCGGAGACCGCTCGGACGATCAGATCCGCGAAAGATCCGACATAAAGCAGATCGCGTGCGTTCCGGATCGAGCGGAACGGAACTGGCCAACCGCGATCGGCAATGGCGAACAGGCGCGCCATGTTGCCGCGAACGCCAGGCCCATACATCAGCGGTGGCCGTAAAATGACCCATTCCATGGTTTTGGGAGCCATCGCATTGCCCGCGATCTCCCGGAGGCGCTGCTCGGCTTCCAGCTTGCTTTTTCCGTAGGCGTCTTCCGGCGCGGGAGGCCCCTCTGCCGAAAAGGGGGCGCCGAAGGTCTCCTCGCCGTTGACCTTGATCGAGCTTGCGAACACCAAGCGCTTCACACCTGAACCAACGGCGCCGCGCGCCAGGCCCTCGAGCACTTCGACGTTGGCCTGTCTGTAGAGGCGCTCGGCCGCGCGCGCGTCATCGTTCAGGACGTGAGCGCGACCTGCCAAGTGCACGACGGCGTCGATACCGGCCAACACACCGCTCCAGTCGGTCGCGCCGGTCAGGTCGCCCAGCACCTCGATGCGCTCGGCAGCCAAGGGCGTTGCTGTCGGCGACCGCGTCACGGCTGTGACGCGATGTCCGCTCTCCGACAAGGCCTTACAGACCGCCTCCCCTACAAAGCCCGCAGCTCCGGTTACCAATATTCGCATTCAAAGAGTTCCGTGGTGGCTGGAGCCTTGCGTCGTCGTTTGCGGCGGTATCACATCGCGTTATAGTTTTTTTGCAGGCGCCGGGCCTTTTGGCCCTTCGCCGGACGGTTGCCTGACTTGCGCTCGACGCCTATGGCCTTTACGACATCGCCCTACTGAACCCGGACGCAGATACCGCCCCGCGACAGTATTGTTTTTCGGGAGGCCTGACATGCGTATTCTGTCGATGATCGCCTCCCGTAAAGGCGTGATCCTGCTCCTCCTCGGCGCCATCGTCCTAACATTGTGGGCACATGACGTCTCGACCGAGGTCACGGACGAGGACGAGACTTACGCAAAGCATATTCTGGCACAAGCGGGCTACGATCACGCGGCGCTGAAAGTCGTGCAGCCCGCCGATTTCGAGGCCGAGGTCCGAACCATCAAGGCGGTTCAGGATGCGGTGCTGACGGCGGCTCCCGACCACAAGGGGCTCCCGTTTCATGCCGAACGCGAACCAAAGGACATTTTCGAGCGCAAGTATGGGCTTTGCTATGATCGGAGCCGCGCTATCGAGAAAATCCTGTCCTGGCTCGGCTTCGAGACGCGGCACGTCGCCGTCTATTCGACGGTGGACACTTCGGCCCTACAGGCACTTTTCACGCCGCAGATCGCCTCGCACGCCGTCTCGGAGGCGCTGACGCGCAAAGGGTGGATGGCCGTCGATTCCAATGCGCGATGGATAGGTCTCGACCAAACGCGCGACGCGGTTTCTATCGATGATATCCAATCCTCCGGCCTTCGAGACTGGGCAGGCGAAAGCAGCGCCCCAATCAACGGCATTTTCAGGGGGGCTTTCTTGCAGATTCGTGGCCTCTACTCTCGCCATGGCTACTTCTATCCCCCTTACACACCCATTCCGGATTTCAATTTCCGGCAAGTCGTGGGTAATGTGATCGACTGAGATAACCCTTGCATCGAAAGACAGCGTGACGCCGACCGGCGCCTTCAGCCTAAGCCCCAATGAACCTACGTGAGCGCAACCGGCGCCTCTCTTGGCGACCGAGACAGTTGCTCACCGCGAGACAAAGACATGACCGCCCAGCCACACTCCTCCTTGCCGGGATCCGACCCTGTCCTCCTGACCGGCGTAGCTGGATTCATCGGCTTCCATGTGGCGCGTGCGCTTCTCGATCGCGGGCGGATCGTGCACGGCATCGACAATCTCAACGACTACTACGACCCCGCTTTAAAAGAAGCACGGCTTGCCCTGCTTGAAGGGCGCAATGGATTCACCTTCGAAAAGCTCGATGTGTCGAACCGCGCGGCAACGTCGGATTTGTTTGCACGCCTCAAGCCGCAGTACGTCATTCATCTCGCGGCGCAGGCGGGTGTGCGCTATTCGCTGATCAATCCTCAGGCCTACGTGGACGCCAACATCGTCGGTTTCTCGAACATTCTCGAGGGATGCCGCCAAGGTGCAGTCCGTCACCTGACTTACGCGTCGTCCAGTTCGGTTTATGGCGCGAACACGAGCATGCCGTTCTCAGTCCACCAGAACGTGGATCATCCGGTCAGCCTCTATGCAGCCTCGAAAAAGGCCAACGAGCTGATGGCGCATTGCTACAGCCACCTCTATGGATTGCCGACGACCGGATTGCGCTTTTTCACCGTGTATGGCCCGTGGGGTCGGCCGGACATGGCGCTTTTCCTGTTCACAAAGGCGATCCTTGAAGGTCGACCGATCGAGGTGTTCAACAACGGCGATATGCGACGCGACTTCACCTACATCGACGACATCGTCGAAGCGGTGATCCGCACCAGCGATACGATCGCTAGCCCGAACCCAGCCTGGGACGGAGCGCATCCGGACCCCGGCACAAGCCGCGCGCCCTACCGACTTTACAACATCGGAAACCACAGCCCGGTTGAGCTTTGGGACTTGATAAGCTGCCTCGAACGCGCGATCGGCCGTGAAGCGCAAAAAATCCTGCTTCCGATGCAGCCGGGGGACGTTCCGGAGACCTATGCCGACGTTGACGATCTCGTTCGCGACGTCGGCTTCAGGCCGGATACGTCGTTGGAAGACGGCGTGAGCAAATTCGTGGCGTGGTATAGAGACTACTATCGCGTCTAGGCGAGTTTCGCGACGATAGAGGGATGACCGAAGCCTATGTGTGGCCTGGCCGGATTCGCAGGCTTCAAGACCCTGGCGCATGAGCCGGCGGCAATCGCACGCGCAATGGCGGATGCGATCCGTCATCGTGGGCCGGACGACTCGGGCGCTTGGATCGATGCGAATGCCGAGATTGCCCTCTCGCATCGGCGTCTTTCGATCGTGGATCTCTCGCCCGCCGGGCATCAGCCGATGCCTTCGGCGTCTGGACGCTTCGTCATCGTCTTCAACGGCGAGATCTACAATCATCGCGAGATGCGGGCGCGCCTCGAACAGGAAGGGCGCAACATCGCTTGGCGCGGCTCCTCCGACACCGAGGTGCTGCTCGAAGCCGCGGCGGCTTGGGGGCTTCGCGTGGCGCTCGAGCGAGCCGTCGGAATGTTCGCGCTCGCCTTGTTCGATCGCGAAGAGCGGCGCCTCTATCTCGCCCGCGACCGGCTCGGGGAGAAGCCGCTTTACCACGGGCGCGTAGGCGGATCGTTCGTTTTCGGATCCGAGCTAAAGGCGCTTACCCAGCATCCGGAGTGGATCGGCGAACTCGACCGCGATGCCGTTGCGATGTTCATGGACACCGGGAACGTCCCGGCACCGTATTCCATCTATATCGGCATCAGGAAACTTCTGCCCGGCACTGTCCTCACTCTCGATCTAGAAACTGGAGCGGAGACGAGTGAAACCTATTGGGATGCGCGAGCTGTTGCATCGGCCGGGCTCGCCCATCCGTTCGCTGGCACGGCCGAGGAAGCCGTGGATCGCACAGAGTATCTATTAAAGGCCTCTATTGCAGATCAGATGATCGCGGACGTTCCGCTCGGCGCGTTCCTTTCGGGCGGCATCGATTCCTCGACTGTCGTCGCCCTCATGCAATCCCAGAGCGCGCGGCCGGTGCGCACCTTCTCAATCGGATTTCATGTCGCGGGCTATGACGAGGCGCAACATGCCAAAGCCGTCGCGCGACACCTCGGGACGGAGCACACAGAGCTCTACGTTTCGGAAGCGGACGCGCTCGCCGTCATTCCCAAATTGCCGGAGATCTACTGCGAGCCGTTCGCGGATGCTTCTCAGATTCCGACGTTTCTGCTCTCGAAACTTGCGCGGCAGCAGGTGACGGTTTCTCTGTCGGGTGATGGCGGCGACGAACTGTTCGGCGGATATTCCCGCCACGCGTTCGCGCGCCGCTACTGGCCCGCGCTGAAGCGCCTTCCAGGCGCCGCGCGCCGCGGCGTTGCTTCTGCCATCACGCACGTCTCTCCCGCCGCCTGGGACAAGGCGACGAACCCGCTTTTCGCCGTGCTGCCAAAGACCAAGCGGCTTCCTCGTTTCGGCGAACAGCTTCACAAAGCCGCTTCCATCGCGGGGGCTGCGGACGACGACACGCTCTATCGCACGCTTACCACGCGGTGGACCGGCGGCGACCGCCCCGTGCCTCACACGCGCGACCTGCCTCACGGCAGCACGCTTGGCTCGCCCGATACCGTTCGCAACATGATGTTCCAGGATCTTACCGGCTATCTTCCGGACGACGTGCTCGCGAAAGTCGATCGCGCAGCCATGGCGGTCAGCCTGGAAACGCGTGTGCCGATGCTGGACCATCGACTTGTCGAATTCTCCTGGAGCCTGCCCGATAGTTATCTTTCTCGCGGCGGTAATTCCAAATGGCCGCTTCGGCATCTGCTATCCAAATATGTGCCGCGCGATTTGATCGAACGCCCTAAGAGTGGCTTCGCCGTCCCGATCGGAACGTGGCTCCGCGGCCAGCTGCGGGACTGGGCGGAGGGGCTTCTGAGCGAGGCACGCCTCGAACAGGACGGCCTGCTCGACGCCGCGCTCGTCCGGCGTCTTTGGAGCGACCATCTTTCGGGACGCAAGAACGCGCAATACGCGCTCTGGAACGTCCTCATGCTCAATTCCTGGCTCGACGAAACCGGGGGAGCGCGGGCGCAACGCGTCTCCGACCATCGCGATCATGTTGCCTGAGGCGAGCTCACCGATGACTCACACAGGCAGGCGGCCGAAGCTTTTGTATCTCGTCACGGAAGATTGGTACTTCGTCTCGCACCGGCTGCCGCTGGCCATCGCAGCGCGCGAGCGGGGCTACGACGTTGTGGTGGCGACGCGCGTCCGGGAAGCAGGCGCCAAAATCCGCGACGCCGGCTTGCGGCTCGTCCCCGTCGACTTCGAGCGCGCGAGCCTTTCGCCGTTGAGCGAGGGCAAGACGATCTCGCAGCTCGTGGCGCTCTATCGGCGCGAGGCCCCGGATATCGTGCATCACGTAGCGCTGAAGCCCGTCTTGTATGGCGCAATTGCGGCCCGGCTCGCCGGCACGAAGGCGGTCGTCAATGCCATCATGGGGCTGGGCTTCGTGTTCAGCTCGAACTCGGCCAAAGCGCGCCTCTTGCGACCGGCTGTTCGACGGCTCCTGAAAAGCGCGCTCGGCCGGCCCGACGCCCGGACCATCGTTCAAAATGCCGATGACCTTGCTTTTCTGAGCGACAACCGGATTGCTGCTCCCGGTACCGTACGCCTCATTCCGGGCTCTGGCGTAGACGTGAACCTCTATTCGCAGGCGCCGCCGCCGGAGGGCATTCCCACGATCATGCTGCCGGCGCGTCTCATTCGCCCCAAAGGCGTGATGGAGTTCGTAGAAGCGGCGCGCCGGCTGAAGCAAGACGGGCTTCGCGCACGCTTCGTCCTCGTCGGGGCGCCAGATCCTTCCAATCCCGCCTCGCTTTCGGAAAGCGAGATCAAGAGCCTAGCCGAAAGCGGCGTAGTCGAGCATTGGGGATGGCGCGCCGACATGCCCGCCGTGCTCGAGACTGCAACAGCCATTTGCCTTCCCACCTATTACGGCGAAGGCGTGCCAAAGTCCCTCATCGAAGCGGCCGCCAGCGGGCGCGCCATCGTGACGACCGATACACCGGGATGTCGCGATATCGTCAAACACGGCGTCAACGGCTGGCTGGTGGCACCGCGCGACGTGGAGGCGCTTACGCTCGCTCTGCGGGATGTCATCACCAGTCCGGAGACAACACGCCGATATGGCGAACAGGGCCGAAACCTCGTGCGCAACGGATTTTCCCTCGAGGAAATTGTCCGGCAAACACTCGCCGTATACGACGAAATCCTGCCTCCCTGCTGATCGCACCCACAGCCGCCTGCAGGTCGGGATCTCGTCCGGCGTTCTCAGATCCTGTTCGATGTCGTATTCATGTTGAGGCGCGTACACGCCCTTACTGCATGACTTTCTCCGCATCATTCAGCAACGACGGATACGGACATGCCGATCGCTTCCATTGTCGCGGAACCTCCGCTGCAAGACGTGCAAACCGCTCAGCACGTGATCACGTCCAACACCAAGCGGGGCGTGCCAATGCCGTGGTGGGCAAAAATCGCGGCGAAGGTCGTGCTTTCTCGCGTCATGCCCAGCTATCAGGTGCGCCAACGGATTGGCCTGTTTCGGCATGGCGCTATGGATCGCGATCCTCACCGGCAAATTCGGCAGGTTGAGCGGGTGATCGCTCATCATCGCGCTCACGGGCGCGGCACACCCCGCGCTATCCTCGAACTCGGTCCCGGCGACAGCGTCGGCATGGCGCTTGTCGCGAAGTCGATGGGGTTTCACACATCCTATCTCGTGGACGTCGGCGATTTCGCATCGCGCGACATGCAGGTCTACACGCGCTTGCTCGATGCCTTACGGGAAGGTGGCTATACGCCACCCTCGGATGTCGACGTATCAAGCCGTGACGCCTTGCTGAAAAGCGTTGATAGCTCCTATCGCACGATCGGAACGCAGGCCCTCAAGGATATTCCCGATACCGCGATCGATATTCTTTTCTCGAACGCCGTTCTCGAACATGTGGCGCGATCCGAATTTCAGGATCTCATCGAGGAAACGTTTCGGATCATGACGCCGGGCGCCATCGCGCATCATCAGATCGACTTGATGGACCACCTTGGCGGGGCGCTGAACAATCTCCGCTTCAGCCAGCGCGCGTGGGAAGGCAGCCTGATGTCGAACTCGGGCTTCTATACCAACCGGCTGCGGTTCAGTGAGATCCTGGATATCGTGAAGAAGACAGGCTTCAATTTCGCCGTTACGCAGATCACGGCCTGGCCAGAGCTGCCGACGCCAAAGCGGGCTCTTGCTGATCCGTTCAACGCATTGCCGGACGATGAGCTCAAGGTGGCAACGTTCGGGCTGCTGCTCCGAAAGCCGGACTAGAGCGTTTGCGCTTTCAAGCGACGTGTCTACGAGTTCTGGCGGGCCAGCGACCGGTAGAGGTTGGCGTAGGTCGCAGCGACGTGCGGCAGGCTGAAATTCCGGATGATGCGCTCGCGTGCGCGGCTTCCGAGCGCCTTTCTCTCATTTGGTGAGAGCCGCAACATTTCGCGCAAGGCGTGCGCGAGAGCCCTGTCGTCTTTCGGGGCAACGATGCGGCCAGTATCAGCCACGATGGCGGCAGATTCTCCAACATCGGTCGCAACGCACGGAACCTCGCACGCCATGGCCTCGCCCAGAACATTCGGAAAAGCCTCTCCCCATGCGGAAGAAGAGACGTAGACATCCAGCGCGGGCAAGAGCCGATACATATCTGCGCGCTCGCCCAAAAGGTGAACCTTGCCGGCGAGACCTGCATCCTCGATGAGCTTAGATAGCTCTCTATTTGCCGGGGTTATTTCCCGTCCCGCGAGGATCAGGCGTGCGCTCTCGTCTCCGGACGCCGCATCTGCAAATGCGCGGATCAGGCTCGCATGGTTCTTCATCACATGATAGCGCGCCGCATGGCCCACTAGGCGCGCCTCAGGACCGAGCCCAAGCTCCGCCAACAGCCGATCACGCGCTTCGAAATCAGGCTTGAAGCGTTCACAGTCGAAGCCATTGGGGATCACAAGCGCGCCGCCGGCCGGATAGCTCACAGCCTCATGCTGCTGGCGGCTTTGTTCCGAGCAGTAAACGACGCGGCCGTTTCTCGCCTTGATCAACGTAGGGCCGAGCCAGATCGAGGCACGCGTGAAAATCTTTTCCTGCTTCGCGGCGAGGGTGCATCGAATTCCGGCGATGAGCGGCGTTGCCTTCGGCGCGATCAGACAGGCGACAACATTGGCGTGATACATCCAACCGTGAACGACATCGGGACGTTCAGCGCTCGCGAGGCGCCGCAACCGCTGAATAGCAAGTGGCATGCTCAGCGAACCCGTCAGGTTCGCAAGCGTCACAGGCACGCCAAGCCTCGCGAAATCGAACGCATTCTTGCCGCTCAGGGCTATGATCGAATGGCGGGATGTGCCGTCCTTGCTGAGCTCTGTAATCAGCTTGTGCAACATCGTCTCAGCCCCGCCGCGCGACAGACCCGTTATCACGTGCAGGACTTTGAGCGGACGGTTTTCTTCAGACAGTCCCATTGCTTGCGGAGCTCAAACTCACGACCTGGTTGTCACATCGATCGACTCGCACCCGACAGCCGAAACCAATCGGGAGCATTTCTCGAGGACTGGCGCAACAAATTCAATGACCGAGGGCCCGTCAATTTCCCGGCGCGGCGTTGGATTCGGCGGAGCACCTCAGTAAATGTGCGATGCATTCTTTCGCAAAGCGACCCATGGAACGGGTTTCTCGCGTCGCGGCAATGTTGGCGCAGATCGAGTTGTAAAGCACGGGATTGAGCAGCAAATCCTCAAGCGCCTCCGACAGTGCGGCGGCATCGGCTCGCAGGGCGACCACGCCAGTGCGGCCGTCAAGTATCTGCTCGATCAACCCCCCGACCGGGGTTGCAACCACAGGCATACCCGCGCCGAGCGCCGCAGCGGCCACGCCAGACTGGCTCGCTTCGACATGCGACAGCACCATGACGTCAAAGCGGCTCATAATTTCGCTGATTTCGGTGTCCGCAAGCCATCGATTGACGACCTCGGCGCCGAGCGCATGAAGGCGGGACGCGCAAGATCCCAGCCTGCCTTCGCCGAATACGCCAACCTCAATCGGAACGCCGTTACTCTTGAGGATCTCCATTGCATCCAGGAAGAGCGGCAATCCCTTGTAGTCCATGATCCGGCCCATGAAGAGAAGTCGTGCAGGCCGACCGGTTGGCGCCTCGCGAGAGATCGGGGCGGAATAGCTGAGCTCGGGATGAAACAGGGTGACAATTTTTTGTCTGGAGATGCGCCCCAAAGCTTCAAGCCGGCCCGCGACCGCACCACTCAGCGTCAGCACGAGGTCTGCGTGATCCATCGACTTGTCCATCCACCCTTTTGCCAGAGATGTGATATCTCCGGGATGGGGATCGGCGTCATGCACGATCGGCACGTAAACTGCTCCGGCCGCCTTCACCACAGGCGCAACGATGGGCGACCAGACGTGAGGCATGAGATCGATCACCGCACGGGTGTTGTCGTCGTGCAGCCGCTTTCGTAAGGCAGAGCAGAGCGACGGCAAAGACCACGCTCGGCCGAGCGCACCCATATCGGTGCGAAATGTCGAAACTGGAAAAAGCGACGCGCCGAACTCTTTAAATTGATCGTAAGTGTCGCACTGGCGGGAGACAGAGACGGTGATGCTAGACGCCGGCTGAGCACGGACCTCACGAGCGAAGTCCAAAGAGAAGCGCGTCAAAGCACCGCGCCGCCCCCAGTACATACACATCACGTTAGGTGTTGCAGATGTACGCAAGCCCCCGTCCATGTTCGTTCCGCGTCCTCTAGCGAGGGTGTGCAAGGCGCCGAAGCGCGGCGCAAAAATCAATGTGGCCGATCTCAATACCGGACCAAAAACTGTGTGGTCCAACGGAAAAGCATGTTTGCCGGATCCTATCCCGCGAAAAGATGTCCATTGACAGACTAAACACTGCTTGGGATTGTCAAATCTTTGAGGGCTTTAGATTTTGTTTCCGCAGAATAATTCACGTGAAGGCGTGCTTTTTACGTACTGGGGGCGTCGAGGGGCGCTGTCGCGTTTTGCTCTCGAGGTCGGGCGCGAGGCATTGTCGAACCGCAACTATCGCGCGGCTCTTTCTGTCTCCGAATACAACCAGGATTTTCGTGCAATCCAAGATGTTGGCAGCGAGCTTCTTCCGCTTCGACTTTTTTCCTCGAATTTGGGCGCTCTCACGCAGAGCTGGCGTATCCCTGTCGTACGCAGCCAGCTCATTTCCTGGGTTCGGGAAGCCCGCATCGGAACCGTCGTCGAGCTGATGCCGCATATCTGGTCTCCATTCATCATGCCAGCGGTTCAGGCCCACGGCGTCAGATACATCAGCGTCATTCATGATGCCGATGCCCATCCGGGCGATCGGTCCAGCATTGCCAAGACGCTGCTCGATCGTGCCATCGACAACGCAGATTTGGTTATTACGCTCAGTGGCGCCGTGGCGGGCCGCCTCGAGGCAATGGAGCGTGTGAGCGCCAAGAAAATCTTCACGCTCTTTCATCCCGATCTGCACTACGGCGGCGTTTCGCAGGTGCGCCGTGCACCCGTGGAGCGGCCTGTGAAACTCTTATTTCTTGGCCGTATTTTGCACTACAAAGGGCTTCCGATCCTCATTGACGCTGTCGAGCAGCTTCGCGCCGACGGACATTCTATCGAACTGGGCGTTTTCGGAGAGGGACCACTTGGCGGAAGCGCACCCCGTCTTCGCGCTCTCGGCGCCGAAGTCGTCAACAGATGGCTTTCCACGGACGACATCGCCTCGATTCTCGCCCGCTACGATGTCATGGTTCTCTCCCATGTCGAGGCAAGCCAATCCGGTGTCGCGGCAACGGCGTTTGGAGCGGGGATGCCGGTGATCTGCACTCCGGTGGGCGGATTGCCAGAGCAGGTTCTCGATGGCGTGACCGGGATCGTTGCAAGGCGCGCCGACGGCCCGGCGCTCGCGGATGCGATCGCGGGGCTCGCGAGCGATCCTCAGCTCTACAACGCTATAAGCGCGGCAATCGTCGACACCCAAGGCCACCGTTCGATAGCGCGGTTCGTGGAGGACTGCATTGCGCACGCACGCCATGCGACGTCACTGTAGGGAGCCCGCTTCGACTACTGCCGCATTCCATCCCGCCCCACCGCCATTTCCTATGGTCGACGGCACGGCCAACAGTACGTTTCAAACCAAGCAACCTGCCGGCGACAACCTCCGAAAGTTATTCGTCCCGCCCACGTAAAACTCCAGACGAATGAAATTCCAAGCGTGAATTGATTGCACGCAATAACGTTCGAAAGTAAAAGCGAAATACGAGCAGCCACGCGACGGAATTTCATCCGACAAAAGGCGACGCTCGCAGTGAAACATCTTTCTTGAGGGTTTGCATGACCGCGAAGAAGGCCTTGATCACGGGCGTCACCGGACAGGATGGAGCGTATCTCTCAAAACTGCTCGTGGACAAAGGCTACGAGGTTCATGGCCTGCTTCGCCGAAGCGCATCGGCCGACGTCATCGATGCCCGCCTCAAGTGGCTCGGGATTGCCGACAAGGTCATTTACCACGACGGCAACCTGGTCGACCTCTCTTGCCTCATTCGCATCGTCGAAGACGTTGCGCCGGATGAAGTCTACAATCTCGCCGCACAATCCTTCGTAAAATCCTCGTGGCAGCAGCCTCTCCTGACCGGGTCCGTCACCGGGCTCGGAGCCGCAAATGTGCTCGAAGCGGTTCGGATCGTCTGTCCGCAAGCGCGCTTCTATCAGGCTTCGTCATCCGAGATGTATGGGCTGATCCAGGAGCCTATCCAATCGGAAACCACCCCTTTCTATCCCCGTTCGCCCTATGCCGTGGCCAAGCTCTACGCGCATTGGATGACGGTCAACTACCGCGAAAGCTTCGGGCTCCATGCGTCGAGCGGCATCCTGTTCAATCACGAGTCTCCGCTGCGAGGCATCGAGTTCGTCACACGCAAGATCACCGACGGCGTCGCCCGCATCAAGCTCGGCCTGCAGAAGACCATCATGCTCGGCAATCTGGACGCAAAACGGGACTGGGGGCACGCCAGGGATTACGTTCAGGCCATGTGGCTCATGCTGCAGCAGGAGCGGCCCGACGACTACGTCGTAGCCACGGGCCGGACGACGTCGGTTCGCAAGTTTTGCGAGCTTGCCTTTGGGCACGTCGGGCTGACTGCCGAGGACCACATTTCCGTCGATCCGAGGTTTATGAGACCTGCAGAGGTCGATGTACTGCACGGAAATTCCGAAAAGGCGCAAAGAACGCTAGGATGGTCTCCGGAAACGAGCCTCGAACAGCTGGTGGCGGAAATGGTGGAAGCTGACCTGGTCCGCCTCAAGAGGCACGAGCACCTTTAGCCAGCCAGGACAGCCAACATGCGCGTTCTCGTGACCGGTGCGGGTGGCTTCGTAGGCCCCTATCTGATTGCTGCTTTGCGCGACCAGTTCGGCGGCGAGCTTGAACTTTTTGCGACGTCAAAAGATCACGTTCCGCATCCGAGCGTCGGAACAATCGAAGCTCTCGATGTTTGCGATGCAGTGGCGGTCGAGGAGATCGTGCGGCGACTCCAGCCGGATCATATCTTTCATCTCGCGGGCTTGGCCGCCGTTCCAAAGGCCGCCGCCAACGTCGACCTTGCCTGGACCATCCATCTGTTCGGAAGCCTGTACATTGCGAGAGCTATTCTGAACAATGTTCCGAACTCGTTTCTCCACCATGTCAGCACCGGGCAAGTCTATGGTGCGAGCGCGTTACCCGGCCTTGCTTTGGACGAAACCGCTCTCCTTGCGCCGAACAACACCTACAGCGCAACCAAGGCGTCCGCGGATCTCGCACTCGGGGCGCTCGCGGCCGAAGGCTTGCGCTGCGTTCGCCTCCGCCCCTTCAATCACATCGGGCCTGGCCAGAGTGAAGACTTCGTCGTTTCCAGCTTCGCGATGCAGATCGCGCGGATCGAGGCCGGCCTGCAAGAGGCCGTGATACGCGTTGGAAATCTCGATGCCGAGCGCGATTTCCTGGACGTGCGCGATATCGCGACCGCGTATGCGCTCGCGATCAAGAAATCGGGAGAGCTCGAAGCGGGAACAGTCCTCAACATTGCGTCAGGACGCCCCATCCGAATTCGCGACATCCTTCATCGCCTCGTCGAGCTGAGCGGCGTTCGGATCGCAGTGGAACAAGATGCGGCGCGGATGCGGCCGAGCGACATTCCGCGCTTCATCGGCGACGCGGCTCGTGCGCGCCAGATCCTCGGGTGGTCGCCCAAATGGGACTTCGAAACGACACTCACGGACATTTTGAACGACGCCCGCAACCGAGTGCGCGAAACAGCCAGCGGTCGCGCTTAACCTATCGCGAGACGTTGCTCTGTGTCTCCGGCCGTTGCTCGATCATTGCCCGTACCGAACGGGCATAGCCCTCGGCGCCCCAAGCCTCGAGCGCAAACTGCCGGCCGCAAGCCCCGAGGCGCCGACCCAGGCCTTCCTCAGAGCGCAATCTGACAAGCGCCGCCGCTGCCTGCTCGACATCGGCCTCCGCCCAGCTTGCTGCTGGATCGTGGTAGGTTCTCTGCTCATCGAGCGCAGGCACGAGATGATAGTCGATCGGAAAGCCATGATCTCGCGTCAGGAAATCCGTATTTGCCGACCAATTCGTTGCGACGACCGGCAGACCGGCCAGCATGGCCTCGGCAATGGGCAGGCCGAAGCCTTCCGCGCGATGGAGAGAAAGCAGCACGTCCGATCGCGCGTAGAGGCTCGCAACTTCCTCTCTCGACATGCTCCGTGTGATCAGGTCGATGTTGTCCGCATCGGCGACAGCTTCCTTAAGACGGCGCAGTCCAGCCGGATACAATGAGGTATTCTGAGTTTTTACGATGAGCCGCGTAGATCTATCGTTTGCGAATGCTCTACGGAATGCAGCTATCGCAGCAAGCGGGTTTTTTCTAGCGAAACTCGACCCCGTATCGAACATCGACAAAACAGTAAAGCAATCCGAACGCTCCCTCTTCTCCCAGTCCTTTACGATTCCGTCCTTATAAGCCGCGACCGGATGGGGCAATACCTTTACGGGCTTTCCTGCGGCAATCGATGAGATCGCAGCTTGCGTAAAATGGCTGGACACCCAGATCTCATCGACAAACGGTACCCCGCCCGACCATGCAGCCGGCACCCGCGGCAGTTCCCAATGCCAAACGCCGACTATTCTCTTGCCATCGAGCAATGCGCGGCCGAGCTTTAGCAAGGCGACGGGAAGAATGGGGCTATTGATGTGCGCGATGATCGTACCGGCTCCGACCTTCGCTCTTCCGTCTCGAAACGAGAAGTCGACGTTCCTCGCCTGCATCAGCGTTTCGGAGAGATCGAGCGCGTAGACCTCGAGGCCGGCCTGCTCGAGGGCCTGGTAGCAAAGCCGAGCCGACTCCCCCAGTCCCGTCGAAGACGTCAGGACTCCAGCGACGATTATCGGCTCAGCGCCGCCCTTCCCCAACGCAGCTCGTGGCGCAAGCCTAGCCGCCACACTCTGAAGCATCGCGCTGCGCGCACCGGGAGGCAATCTTTGCCAGAGTTGACGGTGTAGAAATCGCCTCAGCACCGGGCTGCCTTAGTCTTATGGGGGCTCGTCCATTCGAGGCTGGACCGCGACCGATCGATACGTGACACGTTTACAGTTGCTTCGATATCGAGGCAACGTGTTGCATTCAATCCACCAAACGACTTCCAGGATGTGCCTATAAGTTCCAAGTGGCCGAGGACGATATTTCAACGCTGAGAGGCTCGTTCTCGCCGATCTGGCTTGGCCGACAGCGATTGACGATCGAATGTTCAAACAACGTGCCGAGTCGCTCCATGCCCCTTTCCCACAACAGCCGCGCACGGAAACGGCGGACAGGTGACACGCTGCTGCTTCTCGCGCTTGGGGCAGCAGGGCTCCTCTCGGGATCCTGGATCGTACAAGCTTACCTGAGCAAGAGCTTAACCAAAGCGCCAGCCACCGGCCCCCTCGTGATCGAGCAGTTCAGCGAAGAAAGCGTGCACCAATTCGCCACGCCTTATGTCGACAAGAAGAAACTCAAGGATGGCTGGTTCCCACCCGAGCCGTGGGGCGTGTGGTCCAAGGCGCTTGTGTCCGAGCTGTCAATCCCGGTGGGGGAGACCTATTCGGACACGCGAATTTCCGCGCAAATCCTCGCATTCGCCGCACAAGAGGTCAAAGTCGAGGCAAATGGCACCCAGATTGCGAAATGGCGTTTGGGCACGAAAACCTCGACGCAGACCGCAACCGTGCCGAAATCTCTCGTGAACGCCGCGCGAAACCTGGAAATAAAGTTCACTGTCGAACGATTGGCCTCGCCCAGCGAGGACGGAAAGAGCCGGGACGCGCGCCAACTCGGAATTGGGCTAACCAGCCTGACGCTCGCTCATTGACGGCACCCGTAGGCGCGCTTCGAGGGCGCAACAGAAAAACCGTAACGGAGATTTTTCGATACACACGCAGGCATCTCCGCAACCTCGAACGCGCATCGCCAGCGGCCTTAATTCTTGCATAAAATGGGCACCTGCGCCATTAAGCTATTGGAACACGGTTCCATTACGCGAATATTCTGAGACGACAAATTGTTGGCCGTCGTGGGGGAAGAGCTTTTACCGTGACCAATCTCAGTGCCGATCTGAGCCGAGACGCCAAAAGCAAGCCGAGCGTCACCGTCGTCATCCCAGTCAAGGACGAGCAGGATACGCTTGCGCGGCTCGCTGACGGAATTTTCGAAGCGGTCAGCGGCCACGTCAAAAGCGCGGAAATCATTTTCGTCGATGACGGCAGCAAAGACAAAAGCTGGCAGGTGATGCAGGACCTCGTTCTGCAGCATCCCGGACAGGTGCGGGCGCTGAAGCTGAGGCGGAACTTCGGCAAGTCCATCGCGCTGGCGGCAGGCTTCAAGGTCGCCCATGGCGACGTGATTTTCACCATGGACGCCGACCTGCAGGATGACCCGAAGGAGATCCCTCGCTTTCTCGAGGCCCTCGACGGTGGGCTCGATCTCGTCTCGGGCTGGAAACGTAAGCGTAACGATCCGCTCTCCAAGACGCTGCCGTCTCTGCTGTTCAATCGTGCGACCGCCTGGATAACTGGGGTGAAGCTTCACGACTTCAACTGCGGCTTCAAAGCTTATCGGCGCGAGGTCATCGAGCAGCTCAAGCTCTACGGAGAGCTGCATCGCTACATCCCAGCGCTGGCGAACGATGCCGGCTTCCGGATCGGCGAGATCGAAGTGGAGCATCACCCGCGCCGGTTCGGCGTGACGAAATACGGCCTGGAACGCTATGTCCGCGGCTTTCTCGATCTCATCACGATCCTGGCGACGACCCGCTATCTGCAGCGACCCGGACATCTGTTCGGCGGACTTGGCGTGGGCTTCGGCCTTCTCGGTGTTCTCATCCTCGGATACCTCAGCGTGATCTGGCTCACGGGGCAGTCCATCGGACACCGGCCGCTGTTTTTCGCCGGCATTCTTCTCATGGTCTTTTCGGTGCAGATGATCTCTCTCGGCGTGATCGCCGAACTTCTGATCCGCCTCTCCACCCC